>Ga0265797_10000024_pt1 | contig 357906 bp, 355 predicted proteins | sample P2T30metagenome_FD_192433 | JGI IMG/M metagenome (GOLD analysis project Ga0265797, IMG submission 192433) | Plant litter microbial communities from East Loma Ridge, Irvine, California - P2 T30 | ecosystem: Environmental > Terrestrial > Plant litter > Unclassified | place: USA: California... | reverse complement strand
CTGTCGATCCGCACGCCTGGCTGACAACCACGCTCACCGCCATCGTCAAAGGCCACAAACAAAGCCAGATCCAAGACCTGCTCCCGTGGAACTACGCCGCCAACGTGTGATCGGCACACCGCTTACATTGCTACTCGAATATGTAGTGATAGTTCGCGGTTCCAAGAGAACAAGTTCTACCTCAACGTGTCACGAAAGAGCTAAATTCCCTAGTACGCTTTGATAGATGATGCCATCCGCGTCCACAGACGCTACCGGACAGGTGAACGCGATATGATATTCAGGCGTTCCTGAAACGCAAGTGGCACCAAGACGAAGGATGATCGTCATCGCTCGAATTCGTCGTCAGAAATCCTGTATTCAGATAAGCCTGTCATTTGATGGCTTATCACCTTTAACGACACTCATCACCGTTGTTTTGGGGGCGTTTTGGTGTCGGTTGGGGTATACCCTGTGGGCATTGAACTGCTTCAAGGCCCTACGGAGGGAAACGTGGAAGAGCATACTCGAAAACTGGAGCCTCGGATTTTCTTGCCTCCTTTTGGGCCGATCGCGGGCCTCCGAGAAATGCAGTGAGTTTGCTCAACATGGAAACATGATCTTTCAGTTCACACTCCCAAACAATCATCACGCTCCAGCCCAGAGCTTCAAGCTCAGCGACGACACGCTTGTCACGCGCAATGTTACGATCTAATTTGGCATCCCAAAAGTCGATGTTCGATCTTGGCCGGCGACTAATTGGGCAATCTTCACTGGGATGTTGGTGCCAGAAACATCCGTGCACAAAGATTACTTTCCGCTTAGCGGTGAAGACAATATCGGGTTTTCCGGGCAACGTCTTTCCGTGTAGGATGTATCGAAATCCAGCTTTGAAGAGCATTCGCCTCACCACCAGTTCAGGTGCGGAGTTTTTCGATTTGACCCCTTTCATGATCCGCGAGCGGGCGGCTGGAGTGAAGATATCCGTCAACGCTTCCCCGGATAGCCAGCTTCGACGAGAATGCTATCGAAGTGGTGGGCAACAGCCTCCGCTAAGCGGACTGGCACGGCATTGCCAATTTGGGTGTATTTCGGCACCTCGCGATCATGAAGGCCCTCTCTAGGATTGCCAGCTCGACGCAGCCCTCCAGTAGTTCTTTTTCCAGAAAACTGGTACCAATCGGGGAACGTCTGTAGCCTAGCCCACTCACGCACCGTAAGGACGCGCGGCTCAGAGTAGTGAACATAATCATCTGGCATCGAAGTGGCTGTGATTGACGGGCGTTTATTGCCCCAACGTGGCGGAAGTAGTTTCTGGGCGAACTTCTTCGTCCTGAATTCGTCTGGAATCATGCCACCATTGCGATGCATCGCGTCAAATTTCGCGACGATCCGAGCTGCGTGCCTACTATAGTCTTGCTCAGTCAGCGGCGCACCCGCAGCCGCGAGCGATCCCGGACGCATCGCAGTTTGGGCAGGGTTATTGGCCCCGATTGGATACTTGGTCAAAGCGAAAGGATCAGGAAAATCTTGATTGCGCAGCGAGGTAACGATTTCTTTGTTCTCAAGGTCACCGAGCAGGTCGATGAGATCGGGCACTTCATATAACCCGCGACGCGGCAAGAACCCGCAAGCATAGGCACTTTCTTCGTCAGCAGAGACGCTCAGGATGTTTTTGGCATCATCGGCTACGTCCTTACGGATGCCCACGATAAGCACCCTAGGCCTATTCTGAGGGATGCCGTAATCGCTAGCGTGCACCAATTGCCAACGAATGTGGTATCCAGCCTCGTCGCCAAGTCGCTTGAAACGACCGTAGACGTCTCTCCAAATTTCCCCCTTAGTCCCCTCAGATTTCCAACGGGATGACAGTAGGCCGCGAACATTTTCGAAGAGGAAGATGCGCGGGTGTACCTGCTCGATGACAAAAGCCATGCGTTCGTACAACTGATTGGACGGAAGGTCTTGCTTATCGACGGAGTAAGAGCGTCGGTGGCCGATGCCCGAGAATCCTTGGCAAGGCGGGCCGCCCGCTAGCACGTCCAAGCTGCCGTTGCGCCCGAGTCGGATCGAATCGTCAAGTTCCCTCAGATCGCCAGCCAAACTCGCGAGCCGTGAAGCCGTCAGCGTGTGCACGTCAGCGCTGGAAAGCGCCGAGAGCTCGTTGAAGCGCTCTCCTCCTAGCATATGGTTCCGATTGCGGAGGTAGGTCGCGCGCGCGTCATCGTTGAGCTCATTGACGAACACCGGGGTGAAGCCAGCGCTTTCGAAGCCAAGCGATACCCCGCCGCACCCGGCGAAGAGGTCAATCATCGGGCGCGTTACGCCGATCAAGGAGCTTTCTGATGCAGGGGCGTGTGCGTCTAGCAAGGTTCCACCGTGTCTTGTGAGTGTTGCCATGCTTACCACTGACTTGCCCTCAAGTCCAGGGGGGGTTAGCGATCGAAAACGCCAAGTTTCCCGGATATGGCGCTCGCGATGCTATCTATTATAGGCCTATCAAAAGCTGATCGGAAATTGCGCGAGAATATTTCATTTATATTGGAGGCGACGCCGTTCTGGGTCTTCTTCCCCCAGTAGTTGCCGCCAGAGAGATTCCTAACTCGCTTAACTGCCATTCCTGTTTGGCTGAAAGGCTTTTTCTGCGAAGGGACCGTCACAAAGGAATAGGTGAATCTTTTTAGGTCGTAGATTGAGAATCCATTCCGCCCAATGCTGATACTGTGGTCGTTGAATCCCTGCGCGCGGTAAACCATGTCCCAGAGCATCGGGATTTGGGCGTTATCATTCCAATTTGTTTTACACTGAACAATACCCATTTCAAAGCTGGATATCTTGGGCGCTATTTCTCTTGACAGATTGGTCAGGCTCTTATTGTCGACTGGGAACTGGAATCCTTCTGGGAAAACGACCACGATTAGGTCGGACTCGGTGTTCGTCTGATCCGGACCATAGCTTATCGTAGCGCTATCACGGAGACACGCCGGAACAAGTGTTCTTTTTTGGCGCATCGCGACAGCCTTGGTCCCAGAGAAGCCAAGGTTCAGATACCAGCAAACAAGCGCCTCCCAAGCATTTCCAGCCGCAGATAGAACCTCCTGACCTCGGCCAGTCTCTGACGTCGAGGTAAAAATATCTGATAGGTGGGGGCCTAAGTTGTAGCAGAGCGAGGGATCGGTGAGATTCTTCGTCTTCTGAAGAATTAGTGGCTCCCAAACCGACCAAGCAGTCTCGACCGTCTTGCTCGAAAACAGGTCTTTCAGAATGGCAGCACGGTAACCTTCGATATTGTCCACAATGACCCCAAGAATCAGCATTCGCCCAATATCATCTTCATAGCATCAAGCCATAGGAGCGCATCCCGTTCATTCGCTGTGAGGTTGTAACAAGTTTGCGGTGAAGCATGGCGATCTGTCCAGAGGTTCGAGCCTGACACTTTCTACACCAAGGTGCTACACCGCCCTTGGCAAGGCCGGAGAAAAATGTAATAGAAACAACGCCGAATGAACTCAACGACCGAATTCAATCCTCTCTTGCAGCACCATCTCCTTCTTGTGATATCCAAGACGCGTGTTGCCAGACAGTATCTTCCGTTTTGCCCCAATGGCATAGTCGGGATTTCAAATGGACGCGCGGTTTCCCAGTCGCTCGCGCTTGGCCAAACCTGCGACTCCCGGATCATCGCGGATGCATGCTCGGGCAAGATCAACGTTCTGGTCCGTCGGATCCGATCTGCCCCCATCGGCTCCTCGCTGGAACATGGACGTTAGGCAATGGCCGCGGGGGCGGCGCGCTGACATCAATCGCCGGCGCATCCACGGGGAAGGGCGAACTGACCCCGTTCGCGGCTCGGGCTCCACAGCGACAGCGCGATCAGCAGCAGGCCCGGCGGCACTGCGAAGCTCCACCCGATCAGGCCATGGCCGATCGCACCCAGTGCACCGCCCGTGATGAAGGCGACCACAAGCTGGACGTAAAGCCACAGTTTGCCCCCATCATACAACACCCCCGCCTGGGGCTTTGCCGCATGATAAAGCGAACGCCCGATCTCTATCCCCATGTCGGTGATGAGGCCGGTGGCATGACTGGTGCGGATCCGTGCGCCGGAGATACGGGTGATCGTGGCGTTCTGAAGGCCCATCACGAAGCAGACGATGATGATGGCCATGCGATGCTCTATCCGGTCGGGCATGGCGGTCATCAGCGGCAGCGCCGCCAGCATCACCCCCTGGACCCCAAGCGGCAGGGCATAGCAAAGCCGGTCGTTATGCGTCTGCCCCCAGGCGATCAACGCGGCGGACACGGCCGCGCCGGTGACGAAACCCCCAATGGCGGCAAGGCTGTCCAGCAGCATGATGACGTTGGAAAAGACAAGCCCTCCCGCGATGTTCGACAGATGGCCCGTCATGTGCGACGTGTATTGCGACAGCAAAAGAAAGCCGCCGACATTGAGGCTGCCCGCGATGGCGGCCAGCAGGATGCCGAGCGAACGGTCCGTTTCCGGCGTCCGCCTGTTGGCGGCGGCCAGGCGGGCCACACGGAAGGCGCGGGTCTGACGGGCGTGCATGACGATCACCCCTGTCTAGCGGACGGTTTCTTCGCGGGTGACGCGGCCCTGTTCGTCCAGCCGCACCGCCACCCGTTCCCCGTAGGGGTTGGTCGCGGTGAAGATGCGCAGGCCGTCATTCTCCTCCCCCCCTTCTGCTGCGGTATATCCCATTGCGGTAAGGCGGTCGCGCGCCGCATCCTCGGTCATCGCGCGGCGGTCATCGCGGTCGATCTCCCGCTCGTAGGAAAAGATGCGGCCGTCGGATCCGGCCGTCAGCTCGATCTGTGCGCCGTCGGAGGCCAGCCCGTCGATCTGCACTTCGCCATCATCGAACTCGACCTCGATGACCCGTGCCATTTCCGCATATTCGCGGGCGGCGATCAGGTCCGGGGGAAGGATGCGTTTCAGCAACTCCGCCGGGATCGCGCCTGCGTGATCCGTTTCCACCTCGTCCAGGGTTCCGTCACGGCGATACTCGATCCGCAATTCGGTGCCGTCCGACAGCCGGGCGCTGATCCGACGCTCGTCATCGTCGTTTCTGCGGTCGTGGATGTCTGCAAGGGACAGGCCACGCAAGTCTTCCGGCAGATCCCCGTCTGTGGCTACGGGGGCGGGGGCCGTGCCGGGGGCGGTGATCGCCTCCGCCCGCAGTTCAAGTCCTTCCCGCGTGCCAGTGACGGCGACGGTGCTGTCGGCTGCGGGCATTGTCACGCCGTCGGCAGGGGTGACCAGCAGGCGCTGGCCCTGCGCTTCCATCACGAACCGGTCGGCAAAGACATCCGTGACGCGTCCCGTAATCTCGCCCGACTGGGCCAGTGCGATCCCGCTGGTGAGGAGCAGACCCGAGAGGGCCAGCGATGTTCCAAGCGTCTTCATGCGAATCGTCCTTTCGTGGTTCCTTTCCCCCTTTTGCCCGAACCAGACCCAACGCCCCTCCAACGATCCGTTTGGTTTCCATTTGGGTGGGGATGTGTATGCAGGCGGAATGAGATTTCGCATGATCCTTCCCGCCCTGCTGCTTGCCCTGTCCGTCGTCGCGGTCCGGGCGGATGATCCCGACCTACTGGCGGACGTGATTCCGATCGGGCAGGCCGTGGACATCGTCGCGGTGCGCTACGAAGGCCGGATGATCGCGGCCGCGATCACCGAAGAGGATGACCGCGCGCTTTACGAATTTCGCTGGCTGACCCCGCAGGGCAACGTGCTGCGCATCCGTCTGGACGGGATGACGGGCGCCTTCGTACTGGTGGACGGCGTGGGCCAGACCGATGCGCGGATAATGCCATGAAGGCCCTGATCGTCGAGGATGACGCCACGCTGCGTGGCCAGATCGTGCAGGCCTTCGTGGACGCGGGCTTTGTGGCCGACAGCGCCGCCGACGGGCGCGAGGGTGAATATCTGGGTGCGACTGAAACCTACGACGTGGCGATCCTCGATCTGGGGCTTCCGCGCATGGACGGCATCGAGGTGCTGACGCGGTGGCGCGGGCAGGGCCTGACGCTGCCGGTGCTGATCCTGACGGCACGGGGCGAATGGGCCGACAAGGTGCGCGGCTTTCGTGCAGGTGCCGACGATTACGTCCTGAAGCCCTTCCGGATGGAGGAGGTGGTGATGCGTGCCCAGACCCTGCTGCGCCGCGCGGCGGGACATGCGCACAACATCGTCGCGGCGGGGGCGCTGACGCTCGACAGCCATACCGCACTCATCACGCTGGACGGAATGCCGCTGCGGCTGACACCGTTCGAAACGCGCCTTCTGCGGTATCTGATCCTGCATGCGGGGCGGGTGGTCAGCCGGACGGAACTGTCCGAGCATATGTATGACGCCGCCGCCGACCGAGACTTCAAATCGCTGGAGGTGGTCATCGGCCGCCTGCGCCGCAAGATCGGTGCCGGACGGTTGGAGACATTGCGCGGCGAGGGATATCGCCTGCTGTCGAAAGAGCCGGCATGAGCTCGCTTCGCGGGCGTCTTCTGGCGTTCTCTGCATTGTGGACGGCCCTCGCTCTCGTGCTGGCCTGGCTGTTCATTTCCGCACTTTTGCAGGATTTCGTCACCGGCCGCTTCAGCGCGGAACTGCATTCGGTCTCCGACGCCGTGATGGCGCGGGCGGAGTGGAGGGCCGCGCTGTCGGTAACACCCCCGGGCGATACGCGGTTCGAGGAGCCGTTGTCGGGCTGGTACTGGCAGGTCAGCGACGGCACGCAAGTTCTGGCGAAGTCCGGATCGCTTTGGACATCCGACCTTGGCGGCGACGGCATTCTGTCGGGGCCTGACGGCGGGCCGCTGTTCCGTGAGCAGCGCCCCTTCACGGCCCCCGGCGGCGGCACGCCCCTGACGGTGACTGTCGCGATGCCCCAGGCCGTCATGACGGCAGAGGAGCAGCGCATCCTGCGCCCGCTGGCCGCGGCACTGGGCATCCTCGGCGCGGTTCTGGTCGCGGCCTCCATCATCAGCGTCACGATCGGGCTGAGGGCGCTTGACCGGATGCGCAACGGCCTTGATGCCGTACGCGCCGGACGGGCCGAACAGCTGCCCTTGCCGCACACGCGCGAACTGCGTCCACTGGTGGAGGATCTGAACCATCTGATCGCGGAAAACCATGCCATCATCCTGCGGGCGCGCACTCATGTCGGCAATCTTGCCCATGCTCTGAAGACGCCGCTCGCCGCGCTTGCCAATGCCGGGGCGGAACCGGAGCTCGTCGCCCGGATGGACCGCATCCTTCGTTGGCACCTGAAGCGGGCAAGAACGGCGGCGCAGAAGCGCAGCCTGGGGCAGGTGACGCCGGTGCAGCCGGTGCTGGACGATCTTCTGGCCGTGCTGCGGCGCGATCTGCAGGATCGGGGGCTGGCGCTGACCGTGACCCTTCCCGACCTCGCTTTCGCGGGGGAGCGGGAGGATCTGGAAGAGATGCTGGGAAATATCCTGGAGAATGCCGTGAAATGGGCAGGGAGTGCTATACGCGTGTCCGGTCGACACGAGGCGGACAGTCTGTCGGTCACAGTGACGGATGACGGACCGGGCATCGCGGAAGATGATCTGGTCACGGCGCTGACCCGCGGGTCTCGGCTGGACGAAGGCGTCGGTGGCAGCGGGCTTGGCCTGTCCATCGTGGCAGATCTCGTGCATCTTTATGGCGGCCGTCTCGATCTGTCGAACGCACCCGACGGGGGCCTTGTCGCGACCTTATTGCTGCCTTCCATGTCCTGAACGTCCCCGCTGAAAACCTGCGAAACGGGGCGAGCCGCACCACATGCCCCGACGCTCCTTCTCGGGCAATATGCCCCGGCCCTTATCGATGCGGCCTTGGCATCCCCAACAAGCCAACGTCCGACCGTCAATAAGGGCGCGCCCGATGGTCATGACTCCTTCATGCGGGCGGAATAGTCGTCATGCGAAAGGAAGGCATACCCCGAAACAGGCGGAACCCTGTTTTCCCCTGAGGCACCGTCTTTCGTGACCGCATTTCTTGGCGCATTTGTGACAAGTCGCTCGCGTTACATCGTCCAGTTGTTCTGCCGCAGGAACTTGTCGGCTTTCTGCGGAGAGTGCTGCATGAAGCAGGCTGTGGCTTCGAGGAAAACGTCCTGATTGCCCAGTTCCTGTGCGACCCCCATGATGCGCTTCAGGAGAGGCAGACGCAGCGGTGCAAGGATCATTGCGTGGTGCAGGTGGGCAAGAACTGCCGGCCGGTCGCCGCGATCAGCGGCAACGTTGGCCTGCCAGACATGCCAGTCGGGCACATGGAACAACAGGTCGGAATGGGCGTCCAGTGCCTGCTTCAACCCGTCATGACGCCGTTCGTCGTTAAGGGAACGGCAGATCTCCGTCGCCCGCATCTGTGCTTCCGGATCCAGAAGGGACGCCAGCTTCGCACCGATCACGTCAACCTCGAAGCCGCCGATGCTCACCCCCCGATGCCCGTCCGCCGCGATGGAGGGGAGGGCCTTCCGATCCTCGAAGTCGTGATCCAGATAAATGTGCAGGTAGTGGACCCCAGCCGCGAGGGCCAGCGGATTGAAATCCCCGAACCGCTTTAGCAGGGTCTGAAGATTGGACAGTTCCACGACATGGCAGCCCGCGGGCGCAAACAGCATGTTGGCAAGGCCGGCACCGTGCAGGCTGACGATGCATTCGCTCTCGCTTACGGTGGTGGCCTGTGCCTTCAGCGAAAGATCCTCGAAGAAGATCGTCTGGAAACCTAAGCGCTGCAGTCGTCCTTCAAGAAGATCTTCGCCCACCACGTGGCGTTCGCGGGTGGAACGGCGGCGAACGTAGATACGCCGCCGGGCAGGCGATCCATCGATCCGGGCAAGCACATGGCGGCGCAGATCCGCGACGGGCGCCTCGAAGCTGTTGCAGGCGGCGATCGACATGTTGTCGAAGGTTGCGCGGCGGCCTACCGGCTCGGCGCTTACCCCCTCTATCGATTGCATCACGTTTTCCCGGCACTGGTAGTAGACATGTCGGGTATCAAGGGCGATGAACGCGCGTTCCATGGTTTGCGGGGCATGCAGGAATTGCACACGTTCCACCAGATGAGGAAACCACGTCTCCACATAGGAGGATACGAAACCGACGGGCTTTGCGGAGGAGCCCGTGACGATCAGGATCGGGCCGGTCAGCTCATATTCATCCACCAGTGTCAGGAGAGGCAGGGTTTCCTTGGTGAAATGATAGAAGTTGAAGTAGTTCCTCGCGTCGATGACGAAGGGCAGGTCGCGAGGGATGTCCGTTGCCACGGGAATGCCGCGACGGTTGTTGAAGGACTGGGTCCCCATATGCTCCACGAGCGCGGTGTCGGGTGCCATCCCGTCGATCTCGGGTCCCAGCTTTGCATATCTGTTGCGAAGACGCGTGCCACCGGCCGAACTGAGAATGTATTTGCCCGCTACGGACAAGTGTCTGTTTTGGAAGCAGACATCTTCGGCGATGGCCAGAACGGTCGGAAAGGATATCCCGCAGGACCAGACGCGCCGTTCCTCGATATCCGCCATTTCCCGCACCAGCCGCAGCCGCTGCTCCACATCGGAGGCCAAGGCCAGTCCGTCCACCAGCACCTGCGGAACCTGAACCGGATCCAGGTTCTCGGATCGAACCAATGCCAGTCCCTGATCAATGCCGGGGATAAAGAAATCCTGGGGCGTGGCCTCGTTGATCTTGGGTGGCTTCATGGGAACGCTTCGATGCTGGTTTCGGGGAAAGCATCGTTGTTATGTTCCGGCCTGTAAACACCTCATGCCGCCCATTGCCCGATTATCCTGATCTGCAAATCATGAAGGGGCGCGTGACTGGCACAGCGCCCCTTTGGCAAGAAACGGACTGTTACGGATTAGCGCACGGCACCGATGCCGCCACCGATCAGTGCGCCTGCGATGGGCTCGCCACCCAGAACTTCGCCAGCAACTGCGCCGCCGAGGGCACCGGTTGCCACGCGCTGGCTGCGGGTGTTGCCACAGGCCGACAGTGTCGCCACGATTGCAAGCGCCGAAACTGCAAGGATAACGGGACGGGTCATGGTGTATCTCTCCTGATGCTCTCGTCGGGTCACGTGCCCGCGACTGCCCCTACAATGATTCTGGCGGATGACGGTTCCCCTGCAGCCGTGCATTTATTGGGGAAAGGGTGGCGGCGACGGGGTGTCACCTCCATATCAACGGTATCCAAGGAGGTGTCATGATCCCGTTCCAGCAAGATTTCGCGACCGCCCTGCCGGGCATGTTCCTCGACTGGGCTGCCGACAAGGTGCCCTCGCCGCGCCTGCTGCGCCTGAACCGGGCGGTGGCCGACGCGCTTGGCCTCGGGACGCCGGACGTGCGGGAACTTGCCGGGCTGGATCTGCCCGCGGCTGCCCGTCCGGTGGCGCAGGCCTATGCGGGTCACCAGTTCGGGGGGTTTTCCCCGCGCCTCGGGGATGGTCGCGCACTGCTGCTGGGCGAGGTGCGCGACACGGACGGCGACCTGCGCGACATCGCGTTGAAGGGGTCGGGGCGGACCCCCTTTTCCAGAGGGGCGGACGGAAAGGCGGCGATCGGTCCGGTGTTGCGCGAATATCTGGTGGCGGAAGGAATGCATGCGCTCGGGATTCCCACCACGCGTGCCCTCGCGGCCATCGCCACCGGAGAAGACGTGGAGCGGGAGACGGGAATGCTGCCCGGCGCCGTCTTGGTCCGCGTTGCCGCCAGCCATCTTCGGGTGGGCAGTTTCCAGTATCTCGCGGCACAGGGTGACGAGGATGGCGTCCGGCGATTGGCCGATTACGCCATCGGGCGGCACTATCCCGATCGGGCCGGCGACTATCTGGGCTTCTTTTCGGATGTTGCAGCGGCGCAGGCACGGCTGATCGCGCAATGGATGCTTGTCGGCTTCGTCCATGGCGTGATGAACACCGACAACATGACCATATCGGGAGAGACGATCGATTACGGGCCCTGCGCGTTCATGGAAGCCTATGCGCCGGGAACGGTATTCTCCTCCATCGATCGTCAGGGGCGTTATGCCTATGGCAACCAGCCGCTTATTCTGGGATGGAATCTGGCACGACTGGCCGAAACGCTTCTGCCGCTGATCGACGCGGACGAGGATCGTGCCATCGCACGCGTGACGGAGGTACTGCAGGCCGTTGCCGGACAGTATCAGGATGCTTGGCTGGACGGGATGCGGGACAAGCTGGGGCTGGACGGTGCCGATGCGGGCGACCGCCAGTTGGCCGAGGATTTCCTGAAAGGCATCGAAGGCGCGGACTGGACGATGTGCTTTCGTGCATTGTCAGCGGCAGCGGACGATCCTGCGGCCCTGCGGGACCTGCTGATGGACGTGACGGCGCTGGACGCATGGATGCCGCGCTGGCAGGCACGTCTTGCCCCCGGTGCGGCCCTGCGAATGAACGCGGTCAATCCTGTCTACATCCCGCGGAACGAACGGGTGGAGAAGGCGCTGGCCGCCGCGCAGACGGGCGACATGGCCCCGTTCGAGGCGTTGCTGGCCGTCATTTCAGACCCTTACACGCGACGGGAGGGGCTGGAGGCGTACGAAGGGCCGTCCTCTGCCGGGTCGCCGTCATACCGCACGTTTTGCGGGACGTGAAAAAATCCGCGAATGGGCGCTTGACGGGGGCGGCGTGGCTGCGTAATACGCCACCACGTTCGGCGGGTCCGGACGGTGAAAGTTGCGGTTGTAGCTCAGTTGGTTAGAGTACCGGCCTGTCACGCCGGGGGTCGCGGGTTCGAGCCCCGTCAACCGCGCCACTTTCACCCGATATGCCCGTCACCGCCTGGAATGCGGTTGTAGCTCAGTTGGTTAGAGTACCGGCCTGTCACGCCGGGGGTCGCGGGTTCGAGCCCCGTCAACCGCGCCATTCCTCAAAAAAACGGCTCCCTTGGGGGCCGTTTTTTGATTTCTAAGCCTGAAATCCGTGTGGGGTCGGGACGACAGGCTGTTTGGGCATGGTCGTTTGCAAAGTGCGGGAACATTGCTGGCGTCTGGTGCCATGCAGTCCGAGGCAGAAAAATCAGTCTGCGACATGTCGCACGAGGTTCGCATGCAACGAGACGAACAGTCTCGATATTGCGCTGATGGGTGGTCCTTGGCCTGCCATCCAGACCAGTGGCGACGATCCATCCGAATCCCTGCGCGAAATTGAAGACAGGGCTCACGAAGCCCGGACAGGAATGGAGCGAGAGCCAGCAACAGGGATCTCTGCAATTTTGGTCGTCGAACATCACCATCCTGATTCCGGCAAGAATGGCAGAAGGATATGGCGGTCAGGAAATTATTGCCGACACCGTGAACGGAGAGGTGTTCCGTGGGCTGTCCGCGTAAGTCCCACCCCCGCGGTGGCGTAGAGACCACCGCGGGGAACGCTTGACGAAATCTGCAGCATGTCCGCCCCGCCACGATCGCAACGGGGCGTCGTGTTTCACATCAGCCGATCAAGCACGCGCGCCCATGACCTGATGCCCTTGTGGAAGCTTTCCATGTCGTATTTCTCGTTCGGGGAATGCATCTGGTCGTCGTCGCGGCCAAAGCCGATCAGCATCGCATCGACGCCAAGGATATCCTTGAAATACCCCGCGATCGGAATGGAACCGCCCGCGCCGACATAAGCGGCCTGCACGCCCCATTCATCCGACAGGGCCTGACGTGCCTTTTCGAACGCCGGATCGTCGATGGACATGGTGCTTGCGGGCGATCCGTTGACGTCCTTGAACTCCACCGTGCAATCGGCGGGCAGTTGGGCGGTGAACCAGTCCTGAAAGGCCGCATTGATCTTGTCCGGATCCATCTTCGACACGAGGCGGAAGCTGATCTTGGCGTTCGCTTCGGCCGGAAGGACGGTCTTGAAGCCCGCTCCGGTATAGCCACCCCAGATGCCGTTGATCTCCGCCGTGGGACGGGACCAGATCATCTCCAGCGGGGTGCGGTCCTGTTCGCCTGCGGGCACCGACAGATCCACGTCGCCGAGGAAAGCCGCATGATCGAAGGCGAGGTTCTGCCATTGGCTGCGCACGGCATCGGGCAACTCCTCCACATCCTCGTAGAAGCCGGGAATGGTGACGCGCCCCTGATCGTCATGCAGATTACCGAGGATCTTCGTCAGCACGCGGATCGGGTTCATCGCTGCGCCACCGAACATGCCCGAATGCAGGTCCTTGTCGGCCGCATGAACCGTGATCTCGGACTTCGCCAGCCCGCGCAGCATGGTCACGATGGCAGGCGTCTTCGAATCGAACATGCCGGTGTCGCAGATCAGCGCGATGTCGGAGCGCAGTTCGTCCGCGTTCTCCTTCATGAACGGGATGAGGGAGGGGGAGCCGGATTCTTCCTCCCCCTCCAGAAAGATGGTGATACGACCGGGCAGGGTGCCATGAACGGCCTTCCACGCGCGACATGCCTCGATGAAGGTCATCAACTGACCCTTGTCGTCGGCGGACCCGCGCCCGCGGATGACCTGGCCTTTCGCGGTGTCCTGCACTTGCGGATCGAAGGGATCGCGGTCCCACAGGTCCAGCGGATCGACCGGCTGCACGTCGTAATGACCGTAGAAAAGCACATGTGGCCCTTCGGTGCCCGCATGGGCCACGACCATCGGATGCCCCGGTGTCGCACGTTTGGCGGCTTTGAAGCCTACGCTGTCCAGATCGGCCACCAGCCAGTCGGCGGCACGGTCGCAATCGGCCTTGAAGGCCGGATCGGTGGAGATTGACGGAATGCGCAGCAGTTCCAGCAGGCGGTCCGTCGCCTCGGGCAGGGAACGGTCGATGGTGTCCAGCACCGATTGCAGCGACATGGGGCAAACTCCTTCTTGGGTCGGTTGCAGCCTATCACCCGTGTTGCCCCTGTCCAGACCGGCCCCCGCGCACTACCTTGGCCGAAAATCGGAGGTTTGCATGAAATACTGGGTTCTGGCCGCCACGTTCGTGGCTACCGCCGCGACGGCGCAGACGATGGGACTGAAGGAGCTGCGTGGCATGCTCTATCCCAATGCGAAGGCAGAGGTGGAGATCCTGACGAAGGACTACCTGCCCCCCGATCAGGCGGCGCTGCTGCGCCAGGTGGGCGCGCAACAGGCCTATTACGGGGCCATCGCCATTTCGCCTGAAGAAGGAATCATGGTGCAGGCCACAGTGGCCGCCGCAAACTACCACAACGTGGAGACGGCTGCCGCTGCCGCGTTGCGCGACTGCAACGCCAAGCGCAAGGCCGCGCGGGAGTGCGAGGTCGTGGGCTTCATCCGCCCCGCCGGCTGGGAACCCCAGCCCGTGCAACTGTCACAGGCCGCGACCGAAGCGTTCGTGGAGGATTTCAGGGGCAACGAACCCAAGGCCTTCGCGATTTCACCCACCACGGGGGAATGGGGTCTGGCCAAGGGCGGAAACGCGGCGAACGACGCGATGGCCCAATGCGGTCAGGGATGTCAGGTCCTGCTGCAGAACTGAGCCATGCAAATGGGTTGGGGCGGCGGGGCAAAATGTCCAGTTCCGCCCCCCCATCCTGCGTATTAGAACGGCGAAGTTGAAACGGACGGACCCGCCCCAGCTTCTGGCCCGCCCATGACCCAGCCCCCGAAAGGGCGCGCAAGGGAGATGGTGATGAACTACGACGACGCGCTCGACACGGCCCTGAACCGCCTGCATGACGAAGGGCGATACCGTACCTTTATCGACATCGAGCGGCGGCAGGGGTCGTTTCCCCATGCTGTCTGGCGTAAGCCCGACGGGTCGGAGCGTGACATCACGGTCTGGTGCGGCAACGACTATCTTGGCATGGGCCAGCATCCTGTCGTCCTGAACGCCATGCACGAGGCGCTGGATGCCACGGGCGCAGGGTCCGGCGGGACGCGCAACATTTCCGGCACCACGCTGTATCACAAGGAACTGGAGGCCGAGATCGCGGACCTTCACGGGACGGAGGCGGCGCTTGTCTTCACCTCCGCCTACATGGCGAACGACGCGACGCTGCAAACGCTGCCGAAGCTGTTTCCGGGGTTGGTCATCGTCTCGGACGAACTGAACCACGCATCGATGATTCAGGGCATCCGCAACGGGCGCGGCGACAAGGTCGTGTTCCGCCACAACGACGTGGCCCACCTGCGCGAGATCCTTGAAGGGCTGCGCGGCCGTCCGATTCTGATCGCCTTCGAATCGATCTACAGCATGGACGGCGATTTCGGCCCGATCGCGGCGATCTGCGATCTGGCCGACGAATTCGGCGCGCTGACCTATCTGGACGAAGTTCACGCCGTCGGCATGTATGGCCCCCGCGGGGCAGGGGTGGCCGAGCGGGACGAGCTGATGCACCGGATCGACATCATCAACGGCACGCTGGGCAAGGCCTTCGGCGTTTTTGGCGGCTATATCGCGGGTAGCGCGAAGATGCTGGATGCGGTGCGATCCTATGCGCCGGGCTTCATCTTCACCACATCCATCCCGCCTGCGGTGGCGGCAGGGGCTGCGGCCTCGATCCGGCACCTGAAGACCGATCCTGCCCTGCGCGAGGCGCACCAGACTGCCGCCCGCATCCTGAAGATCCGCCTGAAGGGAATGGGCCTGCCGATCATCGACCACGGCAGCCATATCGTGCCGGTGCATGTCGGCAATCCGGTCCATTGCAAGATGCTGTCGGACATGCTGCTGGAAGATCACGGCATCTATGTCCAGCCGATCAATTTCCCCACGGTTCCACGAGGGACCGAGCGGCTGCGGTTCACCCCTTCGCCCGTGCATGGGGCTGCGGAAATGGACAAGCTGGTGCGGGCAATGGATGCGCTTTGGGGGCATTGTGCGCTGAATCGCGCCGAGATGTCGGCCTGATCACTTCGGCAGATGCAAAGCTCTCTGGCCTGTGATAATTATTTCCCTTAAGGCGCATCTTGAGTCGGACAAACGGCTCGATTTTTCTCTGGGGCAGGGCGAAGACACGAATGATCTGGCGGAGGACCTCCCCTTCGACGGCCAATAGTGACAAACCCAAAGGGTTTGACGACTTTGACCTGCGCCTTGGCGACGTCATGCGTGGCGAGCGCGCCACTTTGGGCAAATCCCTGCTGGACGTTCAGCGGGAGCTTCGGATCAAGGCCACCTACATCGCCGCGATCGAGAATTGCGATCTGACCGCATTCGAAAGCCAGGGGTTCATCGCGGGCTACATCCGGTCCTATGCCCGTTATCTGGGTATGGATCCGGAATGGGCCTACGGCAAATTCTGCGTCGAGGCGAATTTCACCCTGCATCACGGCATGTCCAGCCAGGCGTCACCCCGACGCCCCGTTCCCTTGCGGGGGGATCCTCTGGCAGACCCGAATCCGAAATTCTTGCCGCAAGGGCGCAGCCTCGCCTCGCGGATCGATTTGCGTGCGGTGGGGTCAGTAATGGTGCTGGTCGCCCTTCTGGGGGGCGTAGGCTATGGTGGGTGGTCCGTCCTGAAGGAGGTGCAGCGCGTGCAGCTGGCCCCGGTGGAACGCGTACCGGACGTGGTTGCGGAAATGGACCCGTTGCAAGGCATGACCGTGCCCGCCGACGTGGACGTCCTGCCCCTTGGCGATCAGGCCCCTGCCGACGATCTGATGGCGCGGCTTTACCGCCCGAGGGATCAGGCACTGGACGTGCCGGTGCTGGTGGCGCGGGATGGCCCGATCGCGGCCATCAACCCGCGTCAGGATCAGGTGGTGCAGGTCGAACGTTTCGGTCCCGACATGCCCGCAATGGCAGATGCCCCGCAGGTAATGGAGGCGAAGGCCCCCATGGTCGAGGTTCTTGCAGTTCGTCCGGCATGGGTGCGCGTGCAGTCGGCGGATGGCACCGTGCTGTTCGAGAAGATCCTCGGCGCGGGGGAACGTTATGTCGTCCCCCAGATGGAAGAACCGGCCAAGCTGCGTGCGGGCAATTCCGGCTCCGTCTATTTTGCGGTGAACGGACAGACCTATGGTCCTGCCGCAGCGGGCGCGCAGGTCGTGAAGAACGTCAGCCTGACCCCGGAATCGCTGACCGAGGCGTTTGCCGCAGCTCAGCCCGATCTGGACGCCGACCTGGCGCGCTTTCTAACGGCAGAGGCGACCGACTGACGGTTGCCCCGGCCATGGCCTGCCCCTATGTTGGGCGCTAAGGCAGAGCGGAGTTTTCCATGTCCTTGAATCACGTCCGTCCCTGGCGCAACATCTACCGTCGCAAGTCGCGGCAGATCATGGTCGGCAATGTCCCGGTGGGTGGCGATGCGCCGATCTCCGTGCAGACGATGACCAACACGCTGACGCATGACGTGCGGGCCACCATCGCGCAGATTCAGGCCGCCGCCGATGCCGGCGCCGACATTGTGCGCGTGTCCGTTCCGGATGAAGAATCGTCACGGGCATTGAAGGAGATCGTGGCCGAAAGCCCGGTCCCTATCGTGGCCGACATCCATTTCCATTACAAACGTGCCATCGAATCTGCGATTGCAGGTGCTGCCTGCCTGCGTATCAATCCTGGAAATATCGGCGACGAAAAACGCGTGAAGGAAGTGATCAAGGCGGCCAAGGATTACGGCTGCTCCATCCGCATCGGTGTCAACGCGGGTTCGCTGGAGCGCCACCTGCTGGAGAAATATGCCGAGCCTTGTCCGGAGGCGATGCTGGAATCCGGCATGGATCACATCAAGATCCTGCAGGACAACGATTTCCACGAATTCAAGATCAGCGTGAAAGCCTCGGACGTGTTCCTTGCCGCCGCTGCCTATCAGCAGATCGCGGAGGCCACCGACGCCCCGATCCATCTTGGCATCACGGAAGCGGGCGGCCTTGTGTCCGGCACCGTGAAGTCGGCCATCGGTCTGGGCAATCTGTTGTGGATGGGTATCGGTGACACGATCCGCGTTTCCCTTTCCGCCGATCCGGTGGAGGAGGTGAAGATCGGGTTCGAGATCCTGAAATCGCTCGGCCTGCGCCATCGCGGCGTCACCATCATTTCCTGCCCGTCCTGCGCGCGTCAGGGGTTCGACGTCATCAAGACCGTCGCCGCGCTGGAAGATCGTCTGGCCCATGTCACGACATCGATGAGCCTGTCGATCATCGGCTGTGTGGTGAACGGCCCGGGGGAAGCGCTTATGACCGATATCGGCTTCACCGGCGGCGGGGCGGGCAACGGCATGGTCTATCTTGCCGGCAAGCAGAGCCACCGGATGTCGAACGATCAGATGGTCGATCACATCGTCGAGCAGGTGGAGAAAAAGGCTGCTGCCATCGAGGCGGAAAAAGCCGCCGAAGAGGCGATCCAGGCGGCGGAGTGATCCATCGTCGTGGATGATGCCATGCAGGATGTCGGCCCAATCATGGCTGATGATCTGCCCCTGCGACCATAAGGTTCAAGATGTGCAAGGGAACTTCCCGCCAGACGGGGGGTGCTGGCCTCATGCCATATCCCGTTTGCCAAATGATCTTAAGGCGGTTGTCGCATCGCGCCAACCGCCCCGCATCCGTCAGCCCTTGCGTTCTTCCGCCACGACCTGCGCCATTGCATCTTCCGGCACGTATCCGCGCAGCATCGTGTCGCCCACGACGAATGTCGGCGTTCCCTGGATCTGCATGGCTTGCGCCAATGCATGATTGTCCGCGATGACCTTGCCCACTTCCTCGCTGGCCATCCTGGGCTGGATCGCGGCCCAGTCGAGGTTCAGATCCTTCGCAATCCGCTGCAGCGCCTGCTCGTTCACATCGCCGCGCAGGCTGAAGAACTGGTCATGGACGGACTTGTAGGCGTCGTCTCCGGCCGTCATCTTCACCGCCAGCGCAAAGCGGGAGGCCATGACGGACTGTTCGCCAAGAATGGGAAGTTCCTTCAGCACAAAGCGGATGTTGCCGTCCTTGGACACCAGATCCTCCACCTCCGCGAAGGCCTGCCGGCAATAGCCGCAGCGGTAATCCATGAACTCCACGACCGTCACGTCGCCTTGCAGGTTGCCGCCCGTCCAGTCGTTGGCGTTCGCAAACAGCGCCGCTTCGTTGCGTGCCACAAGATCGGTATCGGCCGTGACCTGCTGCTGCTGTTGACGGTCGTCCAACACCTGGATCGCCTCCATCAGCACTTCGGGATTCTCCATCAGATAGGAGCGCACTTCGGACCTGAAGATCTGACGTTCGGCATCCGTCATCTCCTCTGCCACGGACGGCATGGCGATCATGGTGGCAAATGCGGCGGCCACGGCAGCGGGGGCAAGGCGGTTCATCGTCTTCTCCTGAATTTGCCGGGCAGGGAACACCGGGCAGGGCGGAATGGCAAGTGTTGACCTTGGCCCCCGTTGTGGCGACAGAAGGATCGTGATCAAGTTTGGGGGCGGGGAATGCGGGTTTCAAGGCGGGTCTGGCTGGCACTTGTCCTGTGGCTGGGGATCGGCACGATAGCGCTGGCAGAAGCGCGGCTGGAGCGTTCGGGCTCCCGCCTCGACGAAGGGTGGGGCGGGGGGATCGACCTGACGCTTGCGATTACCGAACCCGTGCCGTGGCGGGCGCGGGTGCTTGCCGATCCTCCACGACTCGTGATGGACTTCCGCGATACCACGATCCCGGCGGCCCCCGTTGATGCCCGAAAGCGCGTCACGGGGGTGGAGGCGGGAGCGATCCGTCCCGGTTGGGCGCGCATGGTGCTGACCTTGAATGGCTTTTATACCATCACCACTGCCGAAATGCGCACGGGCGATGCGCCGGGCATCCATGTAAGCCTGCAAGCGACGGACGAGGCCACGTTCCGTATCGCCGCCGCGCGCCCCGAACCGCCTGAATGGGCCATGCCGGATTCCCTGCCACCGCCCACGCCGGAAGGAAGCGGGCCGCTTCTGGTAATGCTCGACCCCGGCCATGGCGGCATCGACCCCGGCGCCCAGCATGACGGGTTGATGGAAAAATGGATCACGCTGGTCTTTGCCAACGAACTGAAACTGCGTCTGGTGGAAGATGGCACCTTCCGCGTCGCGCTGACCCGGAATGACGACCGGTTCGTCCCGCTGGAAACCCGCCTGACCCTGGCGCGTGAGGTCGGGGCGGACGTGTTCCTGTCCATCCATGCCGACGCCGTGCGCGAGGGGGAGGCGACGGGGGCCACCCTCTACACCCTGTCGAGCGAGGCGACAGACCGCGCGGCGCAGGTTCTGGCGGAATGGCATGACAGAACGGACATTCTGGCGGGCGTGGACCTGAACGACAGCGACGATACGGTGGCCCGTGTGTTGATGGACATGGCCTGGGCCGAAACCACGCCCCGCACGCAGCGTCTGGCCTTCACACTTGAGAACGCCATCAAGGCGAAGGAGATCCAGATGCACCGGCACCCCCGTCAGGCCGCGGACTTCGCGGTGCTCAAGGCACCCGACATGCCGTCGGTCCTGTTGGAACTGGGGTTCCTGTCGTCCGAAAGCGACCGGCGCAAGATGCGGGATGCGGCATGGCGCGCCCGCATGGCCGACGCGATCCGCGACGGGCTGAAGGCATGGGCTGCCCGCGACGCGGTGATCCAACCCGGCCTTCGGCGATAGATCGCGCGATTGTCACGACTTCGACAGAGGTGCTTTTTGACCTTATGCCCGGCGCAAGGTATATAGCCCCCTGCACTGGCGCGAGGGCACTTCATTGTTCAGGTTCATCGGTTCCGTTCTCGGTGCCATCTTCACGTTGATCACGCTGGCCGCGATCTTCGGGGCGATGACGATTGCCGCCATCTTCTGGATGTATTCCCGCGATCTGCCCAGCCATGACAGCCTTGCGCAATACACTCCGCCGACGATCAGCCGCATCTACAACGTCGAAGGCTCCGTCATCGACGAATTCGCGCAGGAACGCCGCATCTTCGTTCCGGCGGAGGAGATACCCGAACTGGTGAAGCACGCCTTCATCTCCGCCGAGGACAAGAACTACTACATCCACCACGGTTACGATCCGCGCGGCATGGTCGCGGCAGCGGTAGAGGCGGTCAAGACGCGCGGCGGAACCGTGCGCGGTGCATCGACCATCACGCAGCAGGTGGCGAAAAACTTCCTTCTGTCGTCGGATCGGACGGTGGAGCGTAAGATCAAGGAGATCATCCTTGCGACACGGCTGAATTCCACATTGTCCAAGGACAAGATCCTCGAACTCTACCTGAACGAGATTTTCCTTGGCCGGAACTCCTACGGGGTGGCGGCTGCGGCACAGACCTATTTCAACAAGGGCCTGACCGACCTGACCCCGTCGGAGGCGGCTTTTCTCGCCTCCATGCCACAAGCGCCCAGCCTTTCGCCCGTGGCCGACAAGGATCACCTGACCAACCGCCGGAATTATGTCCTGCGCGAGATGATGGACAACGGCTACATCGACGAACCGACGATGACCGCCTCCGTGGCGGAACCGCTGCGGTCGGTGCAGAACGGCGATTACGAACCCTACCGCGAGACGCTGCCGCCGCGCGGTTATTTCACCGACGAGATCCGCCGCCAGTTGAGCCAGGAGTTCGGACAGGAACAGTTCTTCGGCGGCGGTCTGTCGATCCGCGCCACCGTGGACCCCGAATTGCAGGCATTGGCCGCCGATGCCCTGCGCGATGGGCTGGAACGTCTGGACCGCAGCCTCGGCGTCTGGCGCGGCACCCGCGTGAGCCTTCCCGCAGACGTCCTGGGATCCGAGGAGACGTGGCGCCCCGCACTGGCACAGGCATCCGTCCCCCGCGACATTCCGGACTGGCAGCCCGCCGTCGTGCTGGAGGCCGGCGCATCGGCCACCATCGGCATTCAGGGCGAGACGGCGACCGGCACGGTTCCCGCCAGCGACACGACATGGGCGCGCAAGCTGGACGGCAACGGCAAGCTTGGCCCCCGTGCGGATGCGGCCTCCGATCTGGTCGCGGCTGGCGATGTCGTGCTGGTAAAGAAGAACGGTGATCAGTGGTCGCTGCGTCAGGTGCCGGAGGTGCAGGGCGGCTTCATGGCGATGGACGTGAACACGGGCCGCGTTCTGGCGATGCAGGGTGGCTATTCCTATCAGGAAAGCAGCTTCAACCGTGCCACGCAGGCGCAGCGCCAGCCGGGATCGTCTTTCAAGCCCTTCGTCTATGCCGCCGCGCTTGATCGTGGCATGACGCCCGCAACCAGTGTGGTCGATGCCCCGATCGAACTGGCCACCCCGCAGGGGTTGTGGACACCCAAGAACTCCTCCGGCAAGTGGCTGGGACCGGCACCGATGCGCATGGGGATCGAACAATCGCGGAACCTGATGACCGTGCGCCTTGCCCAGACCGTGGGCATGGATGTGGTCGCGGGTTATGCCGAACGCTTCGGCGTCTACGATCCCATGCGCCAGTTCCTTGCGAACTCGCTCGGGGCGCAGGAAACCACGCTGATGAAGATGGTCACAGCGTATGCGATGTTTGCCAATGGCGGGCAGCGGGTGGAACCGACGCTGGTGGACCGCGTGCAGGACCGCTTCGGCCGCACCATCTATCGGCACGATCAGCGCGATTGCGTGAACTGCCGCGATCCGAACCTGCCGCAGGGTGCAGCCCCCCAGATCACCGGGCAAAGCGAACAGGTGCTGGACCCGATCACGGATTATCAGCTTGTGTCGATGATGCGCGGTGTCGTGCAGCGCGGGTCGGCCACGGGCGTGAAGCTGCCCGTGCCGGTCGCAGGCAAGACGGGAACGACCAACGACGCAAAGGACGTATGGTTCATCGGCTTCACCTCCAACATCGTGGCGGGCTGCTACATGGGCTATGACCAGCCGCGTTCGCTCGGCCGGTCGGCCTATGGCGGCACATTGTGCGTGCCCGTGTTTCAGGCCTTCATGGAAAAAGCCGTGCAGCGTTTCGGCGGGACGGAGTTCAAGGTCCCTCCGGGTGGCTACTTCCAGAAGGTGGATCGTTTCAGCGGTGCGCCCGTTGGGCCGGATGCTTCGGGTCCGAACATCATCTCCGAATATTTCCGCGACGGTGTGGTGCCGCAATGGGGCAGTGCCGTCGATGGCGGTTTCGCGATGAGCGAGAATCTTCCACTGTTCGCGCCGGGGGAATCGGATGACAGCCAGACGGTCGTCACCTCCACCGGGCAGCAGCGCGTGATCCCGAAGGAAAACGCAGATTTCGGCACCATCAGTTCGGGCGGGCTGTACTAGCCCCCCGCTTGCCGCGACCTTCTCCAGCGGGTAAACCGCTGCCTGACCCAAAGCCCGAGGACCAAGATGCGCACAGAGATCCAGCACCACGCCGAGGCGATCCGCAAGACGCTGGAACTACTGTCGCAACGGATGGACCGTGAAACCGCCGACCACCGGCTGGAGGAGTTCAACGCCATGATCGAGGCGGGGGACATCTGGAATGATCCCGCCAAGGCGCAGACCCTGATGCGGGACCGTCAGGCGTTGATGGACCAGATCTCCACCTTCAACCTGATCGAGAGCGGACTACGCGACAACATCGAGCTGATCGAGCTGGGCGAGGCCGAGGGCGACCAGGAAATCATCACCGAGGCCGAGGACGCGATCCGCGAACTGGTGCCGCTGGCACAGGCGAAGGAGCTGGAGGCGCTGCTGGACGGAGAAGCCGACAGCAACGACACCTTCCTCGAGGTGAATGCGGGCGCGGGTGGGACGGAAAGCTGCGACTGGGCGTCGATGCTGGCGCGAATGTATGTCCGCTGGGCCGAAAAGAAGGGCTACAAGGTCGAGACGCAATCCCTGTCCGAAGGCGAGGAAGCGGGCATCAAGTCCGTGTCCTACAAGATCACGGGGCTGAACGCCTATGGATGGCTGAAGTCGGAATCTGGCGTGCATCGTCTGGTCCGTATCTCGCCCTACGATTCGGCCGCGCGGCGTCATACCTCGTTCTCGTCGGTCTGGGTCTATCCCGTGGTGGACGACAACATCGAGATCGAGGTGCCCGAGCGTGACATCCGCATCGACACCTACCGTTCGTCAGGCGCGGGCGGGCAGCACGTGAACACCACCGATTCCGCCGTTCGCATCACGCACCTTCCGACGGGAATCGTCGTGACCAGTTCGGAAAAATCGCAGCACCAGAACCGCGCCAACTGCATGGCCGCACTGAAATCGCGGCTGTACCAGATGGAGCTGGATCGCCGGAACGCAGCGATCAATGCCCAGCATGAAAGCAAGGGCGATGCGGGGTGGGGCAACCAGATCCGGTCATACGTCCTGCAGCCCTACCAGATGGTGAAGGACCTGCGCACGAGCGTGGAGACCTCCGATACCCAAGGTGTGCTGGACGGTGATCTGGACCGCTTCATGGCGGCCACTCTGGCACAGGACGTGGCCGGCAAAAGCCGCGCCGAGGCGACCGGGGAATAAGGCGTCAGCCAGCGTCGAACGGGGCGATACGGCTTGTCATCGCGGGGGTCGGGCCGGTGAGCGGAGAGATCGACGAGATCGGGCTGACACGGTCGGTGGCATCGCATTGACGGTTCAGCCCCACGTTGATGGTGAAGCGTGATATTTTCGCGCTCCAGCCATTTTAAGGATTCATGATGGAAGAAAGCGCCGTTCTACATCATTGTCGGGCGCTGACGATCTATGCTCTGCCCCGAGGGGCCGTTACGGCAACAACCAAGCTTCCGTTCTTCATCTTGCGCCCGGATGCCATGTTGCAGGGCCTGAATGTAGCTTGGTGTGCTGCGTCGCAGGCCGCTTACTTAGGGGGCGCAGCCTATCGACGCAGTAGTAGGCCTTATCCTGACGTATCAAGAAAAAAGCGCCCCGTGGGGCGCTTGTCTCAGGCTTTGGACGGCTCGGTTGGTTTCGGCGGCGGCGGCGCTGCCTGTGTCACCTGCGGCTGGGGTGTGGGGGCCGCGATGGCCTTCTTGCCCTGCTGCAGCGGATCGTCCTGACGCTGGACAGACCCTTCGAAATGAGCCCCGGATTCGATCGCGATCGTTTTGTGGATTATGTCGCCTTCGACCCGCGCGGTGGAGGTGAGGCGGACCTTCAAGCCACGGACGCGACCCACGACACGGCCGTTGACGACGATGTCGTCGGCCACGATCTCGCCCCGGATGGTCGCGCTTTCGCCCACGGTCAACAGATGCGCGCGAATGTCGCCCTCGACCGTACCCTCGACCTGAATGTCGCCGGTGGTCTTCAAGTTACCGATGACGGTCAGGTCGGAGGACAGGACCGACGGGGCCGCCTTGCTGCGAGGGGCGGTCGCATCGGACTTGGGCGCGTCTGCCCAGTTCTTGCCTTCGCCATCTTGCCGGGGGCCCGGCTCGTTCACTCTGCTCTTAGAAAACATCTCTTCCCGCCTTGATGAAGGTCATGGGGTTCACCACTTTGTCCCCGACGCGCACCTCGTAATGCAGGTGGCTGCCGGTCGAACGGCCTGTGGATCCCATATCACCGATCTGGTCGCCGCGCGACACCTTATCGCCGACCTCCACTCGAATCCTGGACATGTGGCCATAACGGGTCTCGATGCCGAAATCATGGCGGATCTCCACCATCTTGCCGTAACCGTTGACCCATCCGGCACGGATGACGGTTCCGTCCCCCGTGGCAAGGATCGGCGTGCCGACGGGGGCTGCCATGTCCATGCCCGCATGGAAGCGCCGTCCGGCACCTTTCGGATCATTGCGATACCCGAAGGGGGAGGAGTAGCGGAAGCGGCTGGTCACCGGCATCGACAGCGGCACATGCGTGGCCGCGATCCGGTACATGTTCATCTTTTCCAGCCCGTCAAGGATGGCATTGGCGCGCTGTTCCTCGGCCGAAGTGCGGCCGTTCATCGTGGACAGGCTGACCGGCTCCAGCGGGCCGCCCTGACCGGCATAACCGCGACGCACCTGGCGCAGCAGGTCGTCGGTGTTCAGGCCTGCGGCGCGGAACATGTTGTCCAGCGGCTCCATCGACATGGCGACGGCATCTTCCAGCTGCGTGAAGATCGCGTCGTTGCGGGCTTCGAGGGCGGCCTTCTCGTTCAGGGCATCCTCGGTCTCCGCCCCGGCTTGCAGCGCAGTCGTGGCCAGCGTGTCGCGTTCGCGCGCGGTTTCGTCCAGGGCTGCGGTCATCATCTGCAGCGTGTCCGTCGCCTCGGCACCCTCGGCGGCACCGCCTTCGGTCATGGCGACAGTCATGCGTTCGGCCTCGGCCCGTGCGGTGTCGCGTTCCTTGAGTGTCCGGCGCAGGGTATCCTGCACTGCAGCCAGTCCGCTTTCCAGCTCGTGCCGGCTATCCTCGGACGTCAGCAGGCGGGCCTGCATTTCGGAAACCTCGTTCAGGGCAAGCGAGAACCGCTGCTGGGCAGTCGCAGCTTCCTCGGCCCGGGCGTCGCGGTCACCGGAGATCGTGTTCAGCCGATCCTCATACAGTGATTGTTGGCGGGCGGTTGCCACCTTGCCGGTTCCCGCGGACATCCCGTCCATGAAAACGACGGCTGAGGCGACCATGGCCCAGCCAACGACAGCGGCACTGCCTGCCAGGGCTGCCAGCTGCGTCAGGGGGCGGACACGGACATATCGGGTCTTGCTGTCGGATTTCAGATACAGGCGCTGTTCGGGAAGCCAGTGGTCCAAAGAACTGTTGAGCCGGTATGAGATGCGTTTCAGCACGAGGGTTTTTCCGTTCGTTGTTGCCCGGGTCCGGAGATCGCACGCCTGAACGGTCGCGCGGATCATGACGAGAGGGCTTGCCTGTCCCGTCGATCCTGTCCCGCCGTCTGGATAACGGGAAGGGACGGGTCGGGGCAACCAAATTGGATTCCGGTTCCCCCGAACTGGCGGAACCCCGCCCATTTCGGCGAAATCCCGCCTATTGAATACAACCTATAGTGTCGTCGCTTCGGCCAGAACTTCTTCGGCATGCCCATCGACCTTGACCTTGCGCCATTCACGCACGACGTGCCCGTCAGAATCGATCAGGAATGTGGCCCGTTCGATCCCCATGCTTTTCTTGCCATACAGGTTCTTTTCGACCCAGACGCCGTAATCGTCCGCCACGTTCGCGGTATCGGATGCCAGCGTGATTCCCAGTCCATGCTTGGCGCGGAATTTGCTATGCGATGCAAGGTCGTCCTTCGAAATCCCGATGACGCGGGTTCCCGCCTTCGCAAAATCCGCTGCGAGCCGGTCGAAGTCTTTCGCCTCCAGCGTGCAGCCGGGTGTGTCGTCGCGGGGATAGAAGTAGAGGACGACATTGCCGTCCAGCGCGGACAGCGTGATCTCCCCCTCGGTGGAGGGGATGGTGAAGTCGGGGGCCTTGCGGGTCATGGCTGTTCCTTCGGCTATGGTGTGTTGCGTTTTCCGGCAGATAAGGGCAAGCGCAGGAGGGAAGGTAAAGGGGTTGGCGTGGCAGGCAAGCGGGGCAGATGGTTGCGGATCGTGGCATGGGTGGCCGTGCCCCTGATCGCACTGCCCATGGGTGCGGCAAGCTTTCTTGCCGTGTCCGGACAGGCGGTGCCGCTGCCGCGTGCCGTTCTTGACATGGCGCAGCAGCAGATCGACTTTGCCCTGCGTCGCGCGGGCACGGTGGGCGCGCGGGTTCAGGTGGGCGGCGTTTCCGTCGCACTGGACCGCAGCTTCCGCCCCCGTATCGAGGTGCGCGACATCAGGCTGTCGGATCGCGACGGGGCCCCCGTGATGGACCTGCCCGAAGCGCGCCTGACCTTCAACCACCCCACCCTTGCCCGACCCGTTCCGCAGCCGCGCGCGGTGGTTCTGGACAGCGCGCGGGTCAACGTGCAGCGCCGCACCGATGGCAGCTTCGATCTTTCCTTCGGGGTTCCGACAGGCGAGTCCCCCATCCGGACCTATCCCGAAGCGATGGAGGAGATGCGGCGCGTCCTGACGGTCCCTCTGGCCGAAAGCCTGCGATTCATCCAGATCCGGAACGTGACCGTCTTCATCGACGATGCCCGCGCCCGCCGCACGTGGGAACTGACCGAAGGCGACCTGACGCTGAGCCGTCCCGAAAGGGTGCTGGAGGCGAAGCTGTCTGCCCGTGTCGCGGGCGAACAGCAGGGCAATGTCGGCGTCACGCTCGTGGTGGATCCCGACGCTGGAACCACGGCCCTTTCCGCGCAGCTGGACGGTGTCGCGGCGCGGGACATCGCGGCGCAGGCGGCCCCGCTTGCCGTGCTGAACGTGCTGGACGCCGACGTGTCCGGCACATTGATGGCGTCTGTGAACGGGCAGGGTGCATTGGGGGCGTTCAGCGCTACGCTCGATCTGGGGCGGGGCGCGCTTCTTCCCCGTCAGGACATGCAGCCGATACCCTTCGACACCGCGGCAATGGCGCTGACCTACGATCCGACCAACGACAAGGTCTCGCTCATCAATCTCAGCGTGGAGGGACCGTTCCTGCGCATGTCCTCGGACGGTCACGCCTATCTGCGCGACCTGAACGAGGGGTTGCCAGAATCCATCCTGACGCAGCTGCGGTTTCGCAACATCGCCGTCGATCCCAAAGGCGCGTTCACGGAGCCGGTCCGCTTTTCCTCGGGCACGCTGGATGCACGTGTCAGGCTGGACCCGTTTTCCGTGGATATCGGGCAGATCGCATTGTCCGAAGGCGACCGCACGCTGCGTGGTCGGGGCCATGTCAGCGCCGACGAGGGCGGATGGCGCGTATCGTTCGATCCGGCCCTGAACCGCATCCGCCGCGACCAGCTTCTGGCGCTGTGGCCGGTGCGTCTGGTGCCGCGCACCCGCGAATGGCTGGACGAGAACGTGCTGGAGGGCGATCTTCGCAACGTCCGCGCCGCGATCCGCATCGCCCCGGGGCAGGAGGCGCGGGTCTCGCTCAGCTACGACTTTTCCGGCGGGGACGTGCGCTTCCTGCGCACCTTGCCACCCATCGAGGAGGGGGAGGGCTACGCCTCCATCCATGACGACCGTTACGCGATGAAACTGGAGCGCGGACAGGTGACGCCGCCGGAAGGCGGGGCTGTCACGGCGGACGGATCGACGCTTGTGGTGCCGGACCTGCGGGACCAGCCGATCCGCGTGGATATCGGCCTTGTCACCGAAAGCAGTGTGACGGCGGCCCTGTCGCTGCTGGATCAGGAGCCGTTCCGTTTCCTGACCCGCGCTGGCCGCGATCCGGGCATCGGAACCGGCCACGCCTCCGTCCGCACGCGGCTGACCGTGCCGCTTGTGGCGGACCTGAAGGCGGATCAGGTGGAATTCGACGTGCAGGGCGACATCACGGATTTCGTATCGGACAGCATTGTCGCGGGCAAGCGCCTGACCTCGCCCCATATGCGGCTGATCGCCGACCCTGCGCATCTTTCGGTGGGGGGCGAGGGGATGCTCGGGGCCGTGGCGTTCAATGCAACCTACCACCTGCCCTTGCAGGGAGATGCACCTTCGGTCGAGGGCCAGGCCCTGCTGTCGCAGGCAGCGCTGGATGAATTCAAGATCGCGCTGCCCGAAGGATTGGTAAAGGGCGCGGCAGAGGGTGATTTTCGTGTCGATCTGCCCAAGGGAACGCCACCGGAACTGCGCCTGACCTCCGACCTGCGGGGCGTGACGGCCGGTTTGCCCGCGATCGGCTGGGCCAAGGCCGCGAACGCCCCCGGAGCTTTGGAGGTGGAGGCCATTCTCGGCACCGTGCCGGACGTGAGACGTCTGCATGTCGAAGGTGGCGGGCTGGCGGCGACAGGGGCGGTCAGCCTGACCGGCGCCGGCACGCTTGATTCCGTGCGGATGTCGCGGGTGCGCCTGAATGGCTGGCTCGACGCGCCGGTGACGCTGACGGCGCGCGGCGCGGGGCAGACGCCTGCGGTCCGGCTGAACGGCGGCTCCGTGGATCTGCGACGGCTGAACATCGAGGGCGGTGGCGGGGCGGGCGGCGATGCCGTTCCGATCAGCGGCAACCTGGACGAGGTGCGGGTGACCGACACTTTGGCCCTGACCGGCATGCGCGGCGATTTCACAACGGCGGGTGGGTTTCAGGGCCGGTTCGACGGCCGCGTGAACGGCGGAACCCCCCTGTCGGGAGAGGTCGGCCCCGCCCCGAACGGCACCGCCGTGCATCTTGTGTCGCAGGATGCAGGCGGTGTGCTGCAATCGGCGGGCATTTTCGACAAGGCGCGGGGCGGGGTGGTGGACTTGCGGCTGACCCCACGCGCGGCCAAGGGCGAGTATGACGGGCAGGCCGTCGCGGGCAGCATCCGGGTGGAGGATCTTCCGGCAGCGGCGGGCGTTGTGAACGCCCTTTCCGGCATCGGGGCCGCCGACCAGCTGGCCAATGGCGGCATCTTGTTCGACCGTGCCACGGCCTCCTTCCGTCTGACCCCGGACGCGATAGAGGTCGCGAGGGGCGAGGCTACGGGCCCCTCCCTCGGCGTCACGGCTGAAGGCGTCTACCGGATGGCGGACAAGCGCTTCTTCATGCAGGGCGTCGTCACCCCCGTCTGGTTCCTGAACGGAGCCGGCTCGTCGAACAGCGAGGGCGTGTTCGGCGTTACCTACACCCTGCGCGGTACGACCGACAATCCGGAGATCGGGGTGAACCCCCTGACGCTTCTGGCGCCGGGCCCGCTGCGCGACCTGTTTCGCAACCCCGCACCAAGGCTGGCCGAATGAAGCTGTCGGATTTTGATTTCCACCTCCCCGAGGATCTGATCGCCACCCGTCCCGCGCGGCCTCGCACGGCCGCCCGACTGCTGCTGGCGGAAGGCGATGCGATCCGCGATCTGCATGTCCGCGATCTGGTGGACATCTTCCAGTCCGGCGACCGGCTGGTGCTGAACAACACCCGCGTCATTCCCGCCCGCCTGACAGGCACCCGCACCCGGGCGACAGGGCAGGGCGACGCCACTGCAAGGATCGAGATCACGCTGCTGGAGCCGTCCGCCACCGGCTGGCGCGCCTTTGCCAAACCCCTCCGCAAGCTGGCGGTGGGGGAGGTGGTCCGCTTTTCCGATCGTCTGTCCGCCACGGTCGCCTCCAAGTCTGAGACGGAGGTCACGTTGGCCTTCGACACCGACGACTTCGACGCGGCCCTGGCCGAAGCGGGGGCGATGCCCCTGCCGCCCTACATTGCCGCCAAACGCGCACCTGACGCGCAGGACAACGACGACTACCAGACCGTCTTCGCCCGCCATTCCGGTGCCGTTGCAGCCCCCACCGCCAGCCTGCATTTCGATGCCGACCTGCTAGAGGCGCTGCGGGCCAAGGGGGTATCCTTCACGGAGGTGACGCTGCATGTCGGTGCGGGAACATTCCTGCCGGTGAAGGTCGAGGACGTGACCACCCACAAGATGCATGCCGAATGGGGCGAGGTGACGGAGACCGCCGCCGCCGAGATCAACGCGACAAAAGCCGAAGGCGGACGCATCATTCCGGTGGGCACCACCGCGCTGCGCCTGATCGAAAGCGCTGCCGCCTCCGGCACGCTGGAACCGTGGCAAGGCACGACGGAGATCTTCATCTATCCCGGTTATCGCTTCCGCGTGGCCGACGCGCTGATGACCAACTTCCATTTGCCCAAGTCCACCCTGCTGATGCTGGTGTCGGCCCTGATGGGGGAAGCGGCGATCCGCCGCATCTATGGTCACGCGGTGGCGGAAGGCTATCGTTTCTTCTCCTACGGGGATGCGTCCCTGCTCGTCCCTTCGCGCTGAGGTTCCCATGCTGTCCGTCATCACCTCCGCCTGGCCGCTTCTGGTCGGTGTCATGCTGCTGCTGGTGGGCAACGGGATGCAAAGCTCCCTTGTGGGGATCCGGGGCGCGATAGAGGGGTTTTCCACGCTCCAGCTGTCTCTCGTGATGTCGTGCTACTATCTCGGGTTCATGTTCGGGTCGCGCTTCGTGCCGGAGATGATCCAGCGCGTCGGCCATGTGCGGGTCTTCGCGGCGCTCGGCTCCGTCATCTCGGCCATCCTCGTCTGCTTTCCGGTGCTGCCGGACTGGCTGGCATGGGCGGTGATGCGCGTGATGATCGGGTTCAGCTTTTCCGGCGTCTACATCACGGCGGAAAGCTGGCTGAACAATACCTCCACCAACGAAAATCGCGGGCAGGCGCTCTCTCTCTACATGATCGTGCAGATGATCGGGATCATCAGTTCGCAGATGCTGCTGAACATCGGCGATCCGGGGGGCTTCGGCATCTTCGTTCTGCCGTCGGTGCTGGTGTCCGTCGCGTTCATCCCGATCCTGCTGACGGTGACGCAGGCCCCCACATTCGAGACGACGGAGCGCCTGTCATTCCGCCGTCTTTACGAAGTGTCGCCCCTCGGTGTCGTCGGCATGTTCCTGTCGGGCGGCATCTTTTCGGCGATGTTCGGGATGGCTTCGGTGTGGGGAACGCAGGCGGGGCTGAACGTGGCCCAGATATCCGCTTTCATCGGGGCGATGTATGTGGGCGGGCTGGTATTCCAGTATCCCATCGGCTGGCTTTCGGACCGGATGGACCGCCGTCTTGTCATCTGCGTCAGCGCGGCCCTGGGAAGCGTCGCGATGCTTGGGGCGGTGTTCCTGCCCATTGCCATGTGGGCTCTGATCCCGGCGGCGGTCATTTTGGGCGGCATCACCAACCCGCTGTATTCGTTGCTGATCGCGCATACCAACGACTTTCTGTCAAAGGAGCAGATGGCGGGGGCAAGCGCGGGGCTGCTGTTCATGAACGGGCTGGGTGCCGTCGCGGGACCGCCTGTCACCGCATGGCTGATGGGGCATATGGGGCCTGGCGGCTTCTTTGCCTTCATCTGCGTCCTGATGGTGGCGATCGCCGGATATGCCGCGTTCCGCATGACTCGCAGGTCCGCCCCGCCCTTGGCCGAAACGGGCAACTTTGCCGCAATGGCGCCGATGGCGCAGCCCATCGCTGTGGGTGGCTTGATGGAAGAAGCGGGTCAGGACACTGCCGCTTCCAGCGATCCGCGCTAGTTGTCACGGGCTGGCTGCTCTGTCAGGCTGGCCAAAGGAGGTATGATATGGACGATCCCCAAAGTGTGCTGGACTTCTGGCTGAACGACATCTCACCCGAGGCGTGGTATGTTGCCGACCCCCAACTCGACGCGGAAATCCGTGAAAGGTTCGGCGACCTGTGGGAAGCGGCGTTGCAAGGCGGGCTGGACCACTGGATCGACGGAACGGCTGGAACTCTTGCCTTCCTTATCGTGTGCGACCAGTTTTCCCGCAACATCTGGCGCGACAAGGCACGGGCCTTCGCAACCGATCCGCAAGCCCGTGCGGCTGCACGGCGGGCCTTGGAGAATGGCTGGGATATGGGCGCACCGGAGCCGGAGCGCCAGTTCTTCTACCTCCCGTTCGAACATTCGGAATATCCCGACGACCAGGCTCTTTCGGTCCATCTGTTCCGCGAACGCTTGCCGGAGACGGGGGCCGAAAACCTGCTGCACGCCGAAGCGCACGAGGCCATCATCCAGAAATTTGGCCGCTTCCCCTACCGCAACTATGCTTTGGGTCGCGAAAGCACCCAGCAGGAGAATGCGTTCATGGAAGAAGGCGGTTACACGGGGTTTGTGGAGAGGTTCCGTGGAACGCCCACGTTGCGTGTGACCGAATGATAGTTTAATACTAAACCAGTTTTTGAAGACAGGTTCGACGGAGGGTCAGATGGCCGAAAATTTCGACATGATCGTCATCGGGGCTGGCCCCGGCGGCTATGTGGCCGCCATTCGCGGTGCGCAGCTTGGCCTAAAGGTCGCGATCATCGAGCGTGAGAATCTGGGCGGCATCTGCCTGAACTGGGGCTGCATTCCGACCAAGGCCCTTCTACGTTCGGCGGAGGTGTTCCACCTGATGCACCGCGCCAAGGAATTCGGGCTGAAGGCCGAAGGCATCGGCTATGACCTCGACGCCGTGGTGAAGCGTTCGCGCGGGGTGTCCAAGCAGCTGTCTTCGGGCATCGGCCACCTGATGAAGAAGAACAAGATCACCGTCTTCATGGGTGAGGCGACCATTCCCGCCAAGGGCAAGGTCTCGGTCAAGACGGACAAGGGTACGCAGGATCTGGCTGCGAAATCCATCGTGCTGGCCACCGGTGCCCGCGCCCGCACCCTGCCGGGGCTGGAGGCGGATGGCGATCTGGTCTGGACCTACCGTCACGCCCTGCAACCCGTGCGGATGCCGAAAAAGCTGCTGGTCATCGGCTCGGGTGCTATCGGGATCGAGTTCGCATCGTTCTTCAACACGCTGGGCGCCGATACGACCGTGGTCGAGGTGATGGACCGTGTCCTGCCGGTGGAAGACGCCGAAATCTCTGCCTTCGCCAAGAAGGCGTTCGAGAAGCAGGGGATGAAAATCCTCGAAAAGACGACCGTGAAGAAGCTGGACAAGGCCAATGGCCGCGTCACCGCGCATCTTGAAGCGGGTGGCAAGACCACCACGCAGGACTTCGACACTGTAATCTCTGCCGTGGGCATCGTCGGAAACGTCGAGGGTCTGGGGCTGGAGGAGTTGGGTGTCAAGATCGACCGGACCCATGTTCTGGTCGACGAATATTGCCGCACGGGTGTGGACGGCGTGTACGCCATTGGCGACATTGCTGGCGCACCTTGGTTGGCCCACAAAGCCAGCCATGAGGGCGTGATGGTCGCCGAACTGATCGCAGGCAAACATGCGCACCCGATCAAGCCGGGCACGATCGCGGGCTGCACCTATTGCCACCCGCAGGTCGCATCGGTCGGCATGACCGAAGCGCGCGCGAAAGAGGCGGGCTTTGACGTGAAAGTCGGCAAGTTCCCGTTCATCGGCAACGGCAAGGCGATCGCTTTGGGTGAGGCCGAAGGCTTCGTGAAGACGGTCTTCGATGCCAAGACGGGCGAATTGCTCGGCGCCCACATGATCGGTGCCGAAGTGACCGAGCTGATACAGGGCTATGTCATCGGCCGCACACTGGAGACGACAGAGGAAGACCTGATGAACACCGTCTTCCCGCATCCGACCCTGTCGGAGATGATGCACGAATCCGTGCTGGACGCATACGGCCGCGCCATCCATTTCTGAGGTCTGAGGTCTGAGGTCTGAGGTCTGAGGTCTGAGGTCTGAGGTCTGAGGTCTGAGGTCTGAGGTCTGAGGTCTGAGGTCTGAGGTCTGAGGTCTGAGGTCTGAGGTCTGAGGTCTGAGGTCTGAATTGATGCGGTTTCGGGGGCCCTCATGGCCCCCGATCCTTTTTACAGGGTCTTGCTGACATCTTTGCGGGTGAAGCTCCGCATCGCCTCGGCATGTTCGGTCAAGAACGACTGCACGCGGTCTGCATCGTGCTTGGTCAGATCGCGCAGCCATGTGGCGATGGCTTTCTGCACATGCCAGTCGCGGTCGGGCAGGATATCCGCGATCCAGTCCAGCACCCATTCCCGCGCGTCGAGCTCCTCCTGTTTCGGATTGTTCATCTTGGACAGTGGGGCCGTCGCCAACAATGCCGCGCGGCGCACCCAGGCGTTTTCATGGGACAGCCAGCCTTCGACCTCGTCCAGCCGCGACAGATCCGCCGTCACGCGCTTTTCGGCGGCTTTGGACACGGCATCCGCGATGGACCATGCATCCAGTTCCGGCAGCCAGTCCTGTATCAACCGCCATGCGGCTTCGTCGGGACGCATGCGGGCTTGCAAAAGCAGACGGGCGGCGGCAATCCGCGCCTCGTGCACGTTGGTGGACCAGAGAGACGAGGCGAGGGCGACCCGTTCCTCCACCGACAGTTCGGCCCGCCATTCTGCCACCAGCGCATCGATGGCCGTCAACGGCGTGCCAAGATATTCGCGGTCGGCCTGATGGCGGACCGCCGCTTCGGCAGCTTGCGCGGGGTCGCCCGCCGCGCGCAGATCGTCAAGCGCGGTCATTCGACGGTCACCGATTTTGCAAGGTTTCTGGGTTGGTCCACGTCAGTGCCTTTCGCGATGGCGGTATGATAGGCCAGGAGTTGCGCCGGAATGGCATAAAGCAGCGGGGCCAGATGGGGGGAAACAGCAGGCATCCGGATGGTGCGCCAGCAATCCTGCCCCGCCTCCCGTATGCCTGTATCGTCGGAAATGAGCAGGACGCGACCGTGACGGGCCATCACCTCCTGCATGTTGGAGACGGTTTTTTCGAACAGCGCATCGCGCGGGGCCAGCACGATCACGGGCACATGCGCGTCGATCAGCGCGATCGGCCCGTGCTTCAACTCGCCCGAGGCATAGCCTTCGGCGTGAATGTAGCTCAACTCCTTCAGCTTCAAGGCGCCCTCCAGCGCCAGCGGATAGATCGGGCCGCGACCGAGGAACAGGATGTCCTGCGCCTCTGCCAGCGAATCCGCCAGTTCCGCGATGGGCTGCGCGACCGTCATCGCCTGATTGATCAGGCCGGGAAGGGCGGAAAGATCCGCGAGATGTCCGGCCAGCTGCGCATCATCGATCTGCCCGCGATCTTTGGCGGCTTTCAGCGCCATCACGAACAGCACCAGAAGCTGGCAGGAAAATGCCTTGGTGGAGGCGACACCCACCTCTATCCCCGCAAGGATGGGCAGGGCGGTATCCACCTCCCGCGCGATGGAGGATGTGGCGACGTTGACCACCGCCAGCGTTTTCGCGACCTTGCCCGTCGCGTGGCGCAAGGCGGCCAGCGTGTCCGCAGTTTCCCCCGACTGGCTGACGAAGACGGCCCATTGCTTGTCCGACAGCACGGGATCGCGATAGCGGAATTCGGACGCGATATCGATGTCGACGGGCAAACGGGCAATTTGTTCGAACCAGTATTTCGCGACATGGCAGGCGTAATGCGCCGTGCCGCAGGCGACCAGCACCAGACGGTCCACGCCGTTGAAGTCCAGCGGAACCTGCAACTGGCCGTCGCGCACGTAATGTGACAGGGCATCAGCCAGAACAGCGGGCTGTTCGGCAATTTCCTTTGCCATGAAGTGGCGATAGCCCGCCTTGTCCATCTGCGTGGCACCCACCTCGATGCGGGTCATTTTGCGATTGGCGTGACGGCCCGCCATATCGATGATCTCCGCGCCCCCGCGGGTCAGGACAACACGATCGCCTTCTTCCAGATAGGTGATGCGGTCGGTGAAGGGGGCCAGCGCAATGGCGTCCGATCCGATGAACATCTCTCCATCGCCATGACCAACGGCGAGGGGGGAGCCCTTGCGGGCCGCGATCATCAGGTCGGGTTCCTCGTCGAACAGGAAGGCCAGCGCGAATGCCCCCTCCAATCGGTCGAGCGCCTTGAACGCCGCGTCGCGCGGGGTGGCACCGCGATCCATCTCCCTCGCTGCCAGCATCGCGACGACTTCGGTATCGGTCTGGCTTTCGGCAACATATCCGTCGGCGGCAAGACCCTCCCGCAGGTCGCGGAAATTCTCGATGATGCCGTTATGAACGACAGCGACACGACCGGCGCGATGGGGGTGGGCGTTGGCGACAGTCGCCGCGCCATGCGTGGCCCATCGGGTGTGACCGATGCCCGCCTTGCCGGCCAACGGCTCGTGGACCAGCAGGTCAGACAGGTTCACCAGCTTGCCGACCGCCCGCCGCCGGTCCAGCGCCATGCCGTTGACCGTCGCGATTCCAGCAGAATCGTAACCGCGATATTCCAGCCTGCGCAACGCCTCCACCAATTGGGGCGCGACCTCATTACTTCCAAGAATACCAATGATTCCGCACATTTGTCAGACTTTCTTCTTCTTGGCGATGAACATTTCCATCAGGCGAACGGCCATTCCGGGCTTTGTGACCTGACGGGCCCGGCCAATGGCCAGCGCTTCTGCCGGAACATCCTCGGTTATGACGGAGCCGGACCCTGTCATCGCATCGCGCCCGACCGTGACCGGGGCGACCAGCATGGTGTTCGATCCGATGAAAACGCGCGGCCCGATGGTCGTGCGGTGCTTGTTCACGCCATCATAGTTGCAGGTGATGGTGCCTGCACCGATATTCGTCTTCTCCCCGACATGGGCATCGCCCAGATACGTCAAATGACCGACCTTCACACCTTCATCCAGCACGGCATTCTTGATTTCCACGAAGTTGCCGACATGCACATCTTCGGCGAGTTCGGCACCGGGGCGCAGACGGGCGAACGGGCCAACGGTCGCCCCGCGGGAGATGTGGCAGCCTTCCAGATGGCAGAAGGCCTTGACCTCCGCCCCGCTTTCGATGGTGACACGGGGGCCGAAGACCACGTTCGGGCCAATCAGCGCATCTCGTCCGATGAAGGTGTCCAGCGACAGGAACACCGTTTCGGGTGCAGTCAGGGTGACGCCATTTTCCAGCATCTCCGCCCGTGCGCGCATCTGAAAGGCAGCTTCGGCGGCGGCGAGTTCTGCGCGCGTGTTGATGCCCAGCGTTTCCGCCTCGTCACAGGTCACGACACCTGCGGACAGGCCACGCGAGCGTGCGATTTCCACGATGTCGGTCAGGTAGTACTCACCAGAGGCATTGTCGTTGCCGACTGCTGCCACCAACTCGAGAAGCGTTGCAGTATCGGCGCAGATAACGCCGGAATTGCAGAGGGTTATTGAACGCTCTTCATCCGTTGCATCCTTGTATTCGACGATGCGGTCCAGACTGTCGCCATGCGCGACGAGACGGCCGTAACGGCCGACGCCAGCATGGTGGAAGCCCAGCACAACGACGGCATGGCGGGCGCGGGCGATCTGCATGGCTTCCAGCGTCTCGGCCCTGATGAAGGGGGTGTCGCCATACAGCACGACCGCGTCGCCGGACTGTCCCGCAAGGAGTGGTGCCGCCTGTGCGACGGCATGGCCCGTGCCCAGCTGTTCGGTCTGAAGAACCACCTCCACGTCGGGATTATAGTCACTTGCGGCCTTGGCGACCAGATCTGCACCGTGGCCCGTGACGACGACCGTTCGCTGCGGGTCCAGCGCGCGCCCCGCCTGCATCGCGTGATGCAGCAGGGGGGCGCCACCAAGCGGGTGCAGCACCTTCGGCAGGTCGGAATTCATGCGGGAGCCTAGGCCTGCCGCAAGGATGATAAGCGATGTGCCGGCCATATGTCCCTCTGGTCTTCGTTCGCGGCAGGTTTTACCCCTTGGTGCGCAAGCCGCAAGGGGCGGCGCGGTCACACTGTCTTACCGGAGGTTTCAATGCGCACCGTGGTCTTCGATCTGGACGGCACGCTTGCCGATACGGCGGCGGATCTTCTTGCGTCCGCGAATGCCTGTTTCCGCGCCTTGGGGCACGGGGACAGACTGGACATGGAGCGCGATGCCGGCACGGCGCTGAAAGGCGGCCGCGCGATGTTGCGTGTCGGGTTCGAGCGGGTGGGCATCGACTGGTCCGAAGTGGACGTCGACGGGCAATACCCGATGCTGCTGGATTATTACGGGCAGGAGATTGCGGTTCATACTAGGCTTTACCCCGGTGCGGCGGACGCGGTCCGAACGTTGCGGGCGCAGGGCTATGCTACCGTCATCTGCACCAACAAGCCCGAGGGGCTGGCCGAGACGCTGATGGCCGCGTTGGGCGTCCGCGATCTGTTCGATGCGCTGGTGGGTGCCGACACGCTGCCCACCCGCAAACCCGATGCCGCCCCGTATCTGGAGGCAGTGCGGCGGGCAGGCGGCGATCCCACGCGATCGGTCCTGATCGGGGATACGATCACGGACCGCTTGACGGGAACGGCGGCGGGTGTTCCGGTCGTGCTGGTTACGTTCGGACCCGAAGGCGATCATGTGCGCGACATGGATCCGGCGGCGTTTCTGCACGCCTATGCCGATCTGCCGGAGATCGTGCGGGGTATCATCGGTTGATCTTTCCGACTCGGCGGTATGCGACCGCATTCCCGGGCATGCAAAGCGTGTTCCGGCGGCGCAAATATTTTAGTTCGCCTTTGCCGGATTTCCTTATTTTATTGGGAGTATCTTATTCCCCCTTCGGTTGACCCACGGACGGTCCGGGGATACATGAAGGGGCAGCAACTTTTCGCGCGCGCCGCATTGGCCGCAGGCCGAAGGAGCCAACCGTGGACGGATTTCTCCGAGAGTATTTCCCCCTCATCGTGTTTCTCGTCATCACGGTGGCTTTGGGGCTGGCCATGGTTCTGGCAGCATGGATCATCGCCATCCGCAATCCCGACCCCGAAAAGGTCTCCGCTTACGAATGCGGGTTCAACGCATTCGACGACGCCCGCATGAAATTTGACGTCCGCTTCTACCTTGTTTCCATTTTGTTCATTATATTCGATCTGGAAGTCGCATTCCTGTTCCCTTGGGCTGTCGCGTTCGGTGACATCTCCATGGTGGCATTCTGGTCGATGATCGTCTTCCTTGGCGTTCTGACGGTCGGATTCATATACGAATGGAAGAAGGGAGCCCTCGAATGGGCGTGATCACGTCGGCGAATGCTGCGGGTGCCGACCGCGAGGTGGCAACCCAAGGGCTGAACAAGCAGCTTCAGGACAAGGGTTTCCTGCTCACCTCCACCGAGGACATCATCAACTGGGCGCGCACCGGCTCGCTTCACTGGATGACGTTCGGACTGGCCTGCTGCGCGGTGGAGATGATGCACACCTCCATGCCCCGCTATGACATCGAGCGGTTCGGCACTGCGCCGCGGGCATCCCCGCGCCAGTCTGACCTGATGATCGTGGCGGGCACCCTGACCAACAAGATGGCGCCCGCGCTGCGAAAGGTCTACGACCAGATGCCGGAGCCGCGTTACGTGCTGTCCATGGGCAGCTGCGCCAATGGCGGCGGGTATTATCATTACAGCTATTCCGTCGTGCGCGGATGCGACCGGATCGTTCCGGTGGACATCTATGTGCCCGGCTGCCCGCCCACGGCCGAGGCGTTGCTTTATGGCATCTTGCAGCTTCAGCGGAAAATCCGCCGAACCGGCACCCTGACGCGGTAAGGAGGAGCCACGATGACCGAAGCCCTCGAAGAACTGGCCCTGACCATCGAAAGCCGCAGCAGCGGCGCGGTGCTGTCACGTGGCATCCGTTTCGGCGAACTGACGCTGGACGTCGCGCGCGAGGATCTGATCCGCCTTGCGGAGGTTCTGAAGCTGGACCCGGCTTGCCAGTTCGGCGTCCTAACCGATATCACCGCCATCGATTATCCCGAGCGGCCCAAGCGGTTCGATCTGGTGTATCACTTCCTGTCGATGCACCAGAACACCCGCGTCCGCCTGAAGGTCGCCATCGACGAGGAGGAGATGATGCCCTCCCTCACCTCCGTTTTCCCGGTGGCAAACTGGTACGAGCGGGAGGTGTTCGACATGTTCGGCATCCTGTTCTCGGGCCATCCGGACTTGCGGCGTCTGCTGACCGATTACGGCTTTCGCGGACATCCGCTTCGCAAGGATTTTCCGACCACCGGCTATACCGAAGTGCGCTATGACGAGACGCAGAAGCGTGTCGTCTACGAACCCGTGAAGCTGGTGCAGGAATACCGCCAGTTCGACTTCATGAGCCCGTGGGAGGGTGCCGACTATATCCTTCCGGGCGACGACAAGGCGAAACCGTGAAGCAGAAACCCGTGATATTTCTTTGCGTGGGTGCAACGAAGGCCGGCACGAGCTGGCTCTTCGAGCAGTTGGCCATGCATCCGGAATGTCATCTTCGCGCGATCAAGGAACTGCACTACTTCAACACCTTCTCGCAGAATTGCTGGAATGCGCGTTTGCGTTTCCTTGGGGAACAGGCGGCACGGATCAAGCCTGGCAGCCGCATGTCCGCCGACATGGCCAGCTGGATGGACGTGATGCGCCTTCGCCGCCTGAACCTCGACGCCTACCTGTCCTATCTGTGCGAAGGGCGCGGCACCAAACGCGTGGTGGCGGACATCACGCCCGCCTATAGCCTTTTGTCGCGGCAGCTGCTGTCACGGATGGCAAAGATCGGTGACGTGCGCGTTCTGTATCTGATGCGCGACCCGGTGGAGCGGTTGTGGAGCCAGATCCGCATGGATGCCAAGAGGCAATCCTTTGTCGATCACGAGATTCCGGCTTTTTCCCGCCGTCTTCTGAACGAGGCGCTGGAGATGAAGGGAACGGCGTGGCCGCGCGGCGATTATGCGACGATCATCCCGAAGCTGGAGGCGGCCATTCCGGCCGACCGGCTGAAATTCGCGTTCTACGAGACCGTGACCTCGCAGGGTGGCATGAATGCGATCTGCGATTTCCTTGGCATCGCGCGGCGGGCTGCCGCATTCGACAAGCGCGTGCACAAGGGAGTTGAACTTTCCATGGAGGCCGAGGACCACGCACGTGCGATGGCGGCCCTGCGTCCCCAATACGAATATGTGGCCCGCCGCATGGGAAATCTTCCCGATGCGTGGCAGGCAAACCTGGCAGGAGTCTAGGATGATGGATGGTGCCAACGACGTTCCCGGCAGCCTGACGGCGGAACAGAAGATCCGGAACTTCAACATCAACTTCGGCCCGCAACACCCTGCGGCGCATGGTGTCTTGCGTTTGGTGCTGGAGCTGGACGGCGAGATCGTGAAGCGATGCGACCCCCATGTGGGCCTGCTGCATCGCGGCACCGAAAAGCTGATGGAAAGCCGGACCTATCTGCAGAACCTGCCGTATTTCGACCGGCTGGACTACGTCTCGCCCATGAACCAGGAACATGCCTGGTGTCTGGCGATCGAGAAGCTGACGGGCACGGTTGTACCGCGGCGGGCATCCCTGATCCGCGTCCTGTTCTGCGAGATCGGCCGGATCCTGAACCACCTGATGAGCGTGGGGACCGGCGGCATGGACGTGGGTGCCCTGACCGCCCCGCTGTGGAGCTTCACCCCGCGCGAGGAGTTGATGGTGTTCTGCGAACGGGCCAGCGGCGCCCGTCTGCACATGGCCTATTTCCGGCCCGGCGGCGTGCACCAGGATCTTCCGCCGAAGCTGATCGACGACATCGAGACGTGGTGCGAAACCTTCCCGAACACGTTGGACGCGATTGCAGACCTGCTGCTTGAAAACCGCGTGTTCAAGCAGCGGACCGTGGACATCGCAATCGTCAGCCAGCAGGAGGCGATGGACTGGTCCATGTCCGGCGTCATGGCGCGTGGGTCGGGTCTGGCATGGGATCTGCGCCGTTCACAGCCCTACGAATGCTATGACGAGTTCGACTTCCAGATCCCCGTCGGCAAGGCGGGCGACTGTTATGACCGCTTCCTGTGCCGGATGGCGGAGATGCGGGAATCGATCAGGATCATCCAGCAATGCTGCGTCAAGCTGCGGGAATCGCCCGGCGACGTGCTGGCACGTGGCAAGATCACACCGCCCAAGCGTGCGGACATGAAACGCTCGATGGAATCGCTGATCCATCACTTCAAGCTTTATACCGAGGGCTTCCACGTGCCCGAGGGTGAGGTTTATTGCGCGGTGGAAGCGCCGAAAGGCGAATTTGGCGTGTATCTGGTGGCGGACGGGACCAATCGACCCTATCGCTGCAAGATCCGGGCGCCTGGCTTCCCGCACCTTCAGGCGATGGACCATATCGCGCGCGGCCACCAGCTGGCCGACGTGGCGGCCATCATCTCAACCTTGGATATCGTTTTCGGAGAGGTGGACCGCTAATGCTGCGCCGTCTGCACCATGACCAGCCTGCAAGCTTTGCCTTTGCACCGGCCAACCTGCAATGGGCCCGCGGTCAGATGACCAAGTACCCCGAGGGGCGGCAGGCCTCTGCCATCATTCCGCTTCTGTTCCGCGCACAGGAACAGGAAGGGTGGCTGACACGTCCGGCAATCGAATACGTGGCCGACATGCTGGATATGCCGCGCATCCGCGCGCTGGAAGTCGCGACCTTCTATTTCATGTTCCACCTGACCCCTGTGGGCAGCGTGGCGCATATCCAGATTTGCGGCACCACGACCTGCATGATCTGCGGGGCAGAGGATTTGATCGCGGTCTGCAAGGAAAAGATCGCGGCAAACGCGCATCAGGTGTCTGCGGATGGACGCTTTTCCTGGGAAGAGGTCGAATGTCTGGGTGCGTGTTCCAACGCGCCGATGGCCCAGATCGGCAAGGACAACTACGAGGACCTGACGCCCGACATGCTGCGCGACCTGATCGACCGTTTCGCTGCTGGCGATGTGCCGCGTCCCGGTCCGCAGAACGGCCGCTACGGTGCCGAGGCCAAGGGCGGCCCGACCGCGCTGGTCGAAGGGAACGAGGATCGTGCCGAGTTCAACGCCGCCGTCCAGCGGGCCGTGGAGATCGGCGATACGATCCGGCGGATCGATGGGACCGAGGTTCCGTTCCGCACCCCGTGGCGCCAGCAGGACGAGATCGACGAGGCCCCGCTGCGGGACGATCCTGCGCTGAGCGAAGGCCACCCGATCGACGATACCGGCATCTCTGTCGAGGAATCGTCCGAAAGATCCGCCGCGCGGATGAAGGACAAAGGCACTGCCCCGGGTGGGACCGCCACGGCGGAACCGGGTCAGCAGGTGAATGAAGACGCCCCCAAGAAGGGTGATGCATGATGCCGGACGGGTTGCACCCTTCCGAGGACATTGTCGCGCGTCGCGCGCTCCTTGTCTTCGTGGGCACGGCCTTGGCATGGTTGCTGGTGCAATGGCTTGGACGCGTCTTCGGATGGTCGCCGCCGTTGCTTCTGGTGTTCGACGTGGCGGCGCTTGCCGGTTTCGTATGGGGGGCGGCGATGGCCGTCCGCATCTGGCGCAAGCGCCGGAAGGAGTGAGAAGATGTTGAAGGATCAGGACCGGATCTTCCAGAATATCTATGGCATGCACGACCGCTCCATCGCCGGGGCGCGCAAGCGTGGGCTGTGGGACAATACCGGCGGCATCCTTGCCAACGGGCGCGACTGGATCATCGATCAGGTCAAGGCCAGCGGGCTGCGCGGTCGGGGCGGGGCGGGTTTTCCGACCGGCCTCAAATGGTCGTTCATGCCCAAGACATCGGACGGGCGCCCGTCCTATCTGGTCATCAACGCCGATGAATCCGAACCCGGCACCTGCAAGGACCGCGAGATCCTGCGCCACGATCCGCACCATCTGGTCGAAGGCGCGCTGATCGCGGGCTTCGCGATGGGTGCGGTTGCAGCCTACATCTACGTGCGTGGCGAATACATCCGCGAAAAGGAAAGCCTGCAGGCCGCCGTCGACGAGGCGTATGACGCAGGCTACCTTGGCAAGAACGTGTGCGGGTCGGGCTATGACTTCGACGTGTTCGTGCATCACGGCGCAGGTGCATACATCTGCGGAGAAGAGACGGCGCTTCTGGAAAGCCTTGAAGGCAAGAAGGGCATGCCGCGCATGAAGCCGCCATTCCCGGCCGGGGCAGGCCTGTATGGCTGCCCGACGACGGTGAACAACGTGGAATCCATATCCGTGGTGCCCACAATCCTGCGGAGGGGGCCGGAATGGTATTCCAGCTTCGGACGCCCGAACAATGTCGGCGTGAAGCTGTTCGCTATGACAGGCCACGTCAACACGCCCTGCGTGATCGAGGAGGCGATGTCCATTCCGATGCGCGAGCTGATCGACCGTTACGGCGGCGGCGTGCGCGGCGGGTGGAAGAACCTCAAGGCGGTCATTCCGGGTGGTGCGTCCTGCCCGATCCTTCCCGCGCATCTGTGCGAGGATGCGCTGATGGACTTCGACTGGATGCGGGAAAACAAGTCGTCCTTCGGAACGGCCTGCATGATCGTGATGGACAACGACACCGACGTCATCAAGGCGATCTGGCGGCTGTCCAAGTTCTTCAAGCACGAAAGCTGCGGTCAGTGCACGCCATGCCGCGAAGGCACCGGCTGGATGATGCGCGTGATGGACCGTCTGGTGCGCGGAGAGGCGGAGGTCGAGGAAATCGACATGCTGATCAACGTCACCAAGCAAATCGAGGGGCACACCATCTGCGCCCTTGGCGATGCGGCAGCATGGCCGATCCAGGGACTGGTGCGGCACTTCCGCGAGGAGATCGAGGACCGCATCAAGGCCAAGCGCACCGGACGCATGGGGGCAATGGCTGCGGAATGAAGGCCATTGGCATCATAGCCGCGCTGTCGGTCGCGGGTTGCACGGCCGCAACGCCCGCGCGTCCGCCGGCGCCCACGTTGCAAGATGGAAATTTCGTGTCCGTCCTCCAGCCGGCGGGAGTGGGCCACAGCATCACGCGCGAAGGGATCGTCCCGGTGTCGGGCATGACAATGGCGATCTACAATCCCGTCGAGCCCTTGGGCTATGATGACGGCAAGCTGGCCAAGGATGTGGCCGCGCGTGCCTGCGCCAACCGGACACTGCGGTTCAACCCGGTGGTGATCGGAAAATACCAGGCTCCGAACTGGGTGTTCGAGGGAGCCTGTCGATGACACGTTTTGACCGGGAGGACCGGACATGAGCAACCTTCGCAAGATCAGCATCGACGGCGTGGAATACGAAGTCGACGGCTCCATGACGATCCTGCAGGCAGCGGAATTCGCAGGCGTGGAAGTTCCGCGCTTCTGCTATCACGAACGGCTGTCCATCGCGGGCAACTGCCGGATGTGTCTGGTGGAAGTGGTCGGCGGGCCGCCGAAGCCCACCGCGTCCTGCGCGATGCAGATCAAGGATCTGCGTCCCGGCCCGAACGGGGAAGCACCGGTCGTCAAGACCAACTCTCCCATGGTGAAGAAGGCGCGGGAAGGGGTGATGGAGTTCCTGCTCATCAACCACCCGCTCGATTGTCCGATCTGCGATCAGGGGGGCGAATGCGACCTTCAGGATCAGGCGATGGCCTACGGCGTTGATTTCAGCCGCTACCGCGAGCCGAAACGCGCATCGGAGGAACTGAACCTTGGCCCGCTGGTGAAGACCGCGATGACGCGCTGCATTTCCTGCACGCGTTGCGTCCGCTTCACGACCGAAGTCGCGGGCATCTCCCAGATGGGCCAGACGGGTCGCGGCGAAGATGCGGAGATCACCTCCTATCTGAACCAGACGCTGGATTCGAACCTTCAGGGCAACATCATCGACCTGTGTCCGGTGGGGGCGCTGACGTCTAAACCCTATGCCTTCACCGCCCGCCCGTGGGAATTGTCGAAAACCGAAAGCGTCGACGTGATGGACGCGCTCGGATCGAACATCCGCGTGGATACCAAGGGGCGCGAAGTGATGCGCATCCTGCCGCGCAATCATGACGGCGTGAACGAGGAGTGGATCAGCGACAAGACCCGCTTCATCTGGGACGGTTTGCGCCGCCAGCGTCTTGACACGCCCTATATCCGCGAGAACGGCAAGCTGCGCCGCGCGACATGGGGCGAGGCGCTGCGTGCGGCCGCCGACGCGATGCGCAACAAGCCTGTTGCGGGCCTGATCGGTGATCTGGTCCCGACCGAGGCCGTCTTTGCGCTGAAGATGATGATCGAGAACCAGAACGGTCGCGTCGAATGCCGCACCGATGGGGCGCGTCTGCCAGCCGGAAACCGTTCCGCCTATGTGGGCACCGCTGCGATCGAGGATATCGACAGCGCGAAACGCATCCTGCTGATCGGCACCGATCCACGTCTGGAGGCGCCCGTGCTGAACGCGCGTCTGCGCAAGGCATGGCTGAAGGGAGCAGATGTGGGCGTGATCGGCCCGCTGGCGGATCTGACCTTCGACGTCACGCATCTTGGCACGGGCCGCGACAGCCTGACCCGGCTGGTCCGCGAGGCGGAAGCCGACGCGGGTGGCATCGTTATCATCGGGCAGGCTGCCATTTCCGAAGCCGATGGCGAGGCGGTTCTGAGCCAGGCGATGGCCTATTGCGAGGCCACGGGTGCGAAATTGCTGGTTCTGCATACCGCTGCGAGCCGAGTGGGCGCGATGGATGTGGGTGCCGTGACCGAAGGCGGGATGAAAACCGCGCTGGAAGGTGCGGAGGTCGTCTTCAACCTCGGTGCCGACGAAATCGACATCGGACCGGGACCCGTCGTCATCTACCAGGGCAGCCACGGGGATCGTGGGGCGCATCGGGCGGACATCATCCTGCCTGCCGCCGCCTATACGGAGGAAGCGGGCCTGTTCGTGAATACCGAAGGCCGTCCGCAGCTTGCTTTCCGTGCGGGCTTCCCGCCGGGGGACGCGAAGGAAAACTGGGCGATCCTGCGGGCCTTGTCGGCGGAACTGGGCGCGGCGCTGCCCTTCGATACGCTGGGGCAGCTGCGCGGCAAGCTGGTCGCCGCCGTTCCGCATCTTGGCCGCATCGACGAGGTGCCGGCGAACGAATGGAAGTCCGTGACGCTGCGCGATCCGGCGCAGGCCGACTTCCGTGCCGTGGAGCGCGACTTCTACCTGACCAACCCGATCGCGCGGGCGTCGGTCCTGATGGCCGAACTGTCGTCGCTTGCCGCAGAGCGGGCCTCGGCCCCGCTGGCTGCGGAATGAAGGGGGTCGCGGTCATGGCAGTTCTTGGCCTGACAGCCTGCGCCAGCACCTTGCCGATGGAGATCCCTCCGACGGTGGAGGGGCAGGAGCCTGCACCCGCGCCCAAGTATCTGGGTGTGCAGACGATGCGATTGGACGACGAACTGGTGACGTTCCGCGTGGGCATCGAACGTCCGCGGGCCGCAACCGATATCGACGCCTATACCGACTGCGCGGCCGCGCAATATGCGCAGATCCGCGGACATCACTATGCGCGCCGCATCCGCAGCAGCATCGACGACCGCGGGTCCTCGTGGGTGGCCGATGCGGTCTACATTATCGCGAACGAGAAGCCGCTGGGAAAAAGCGTCATAGACGCAAAGACGACACTGGCCGACTGCAAGGCGCAGTCGATCCCGGTGGTGTGAGAGGGACATCATGGCCGACTTTCTTCAGACGGGGCTGGGCATCACGCTGATCGTGGCATTGCAGGCCCTTGGCGTCATCGCCTTCGTGATGATCTCGCTCATCTTCATGGTCTACAGCGACCGCAAGGTCTGGGCGGCGGTGCAGCAGCGTCGCGGTCCGAATGTCGTCGGACCGTGGGGCCTGCTGCAAACCTTTGCGGATGCGCTGAAATACGTCGTGAAGGAAGTGGTGGTTCCCGCAGGGGCCGATCGCTTCGTGTTCTTCCTTGCACCTCTTTTGTCCTTCATTCTCGCGATGATGGGCTTTGCGGTTATTCCATTTGCCGATGGCTGGGTGTTGTCGGACATCAACGTGGCCGTGCTGTTCGTCTTCGCGGTCTCCTCGCTTGAAGTCTACGGCGTCATCATGGGGGGGTGGGCATCCAACTCCAAGTATCCCTTCCTCGGCTCCTTGCGGTCGGCGGCGCAGATGATCTCCTACGAGGTGTCGCTGGGCCTGATCATCATCGGCATCATCATCTCCACCGGCTCGATGAACTTCGGGGAGATCGTGCGGGCGCAGGATGGCAATCTGGGTTTGCTGAACTGGTACTGGCTGCCGCACCTGCCGATGGTGGTGCTGTTCTTTATCTCCGCGCTTGCGGAAACCAACCGTCCGCCCTTTGACCTTCCTGAAGCGGAGTCGGAGCTGGTGGCAGGCTATCAGGTCGAATACTCGTCCACGCTGTTCCTGTTGTTCATGGCGGGTGAATACATCGCGATCTTCCTGATGTGCGCGCTGCTGTCGCTGCTGTTCTTCGGCGGCTGGCTGTCACCGATCCCGGGCCTGCCCGACGGCGCGTTCTGGATGGTCCTGAAGATGGCGTTCTTCTTCTTCATGTTCGCGATGGTCAAGGCGATCACGCCCCGCTACCGCTACGACCAGTTGATGCGCATCGGCTGGAAGGTCTTCCTTCCGCTGGCACTGGGCTGGGTCGTTCTGGTCGCGTTTCTTGCAAAATTCGAAGTGTTCGGCGGCTTCTGGGCTCGCTGGGCGATGGGAGGCTGACCGATGGCTCAGGCAATCGACTGGGGTCGTGCGACCCGTTACGCGCTGCTTTTGGATTTTCTGAAGGGATTCAGGCTGGGGTTCCGGTATTTCTTCGCGCCGAAGGAAACCATCAACTATCCACATGAAAAAGGCCCGTTGTCGCCCCGTTTTCGGGGCGAACACGCGTTGCGCCGCTATCCCAATGGCGAGGAACGGTGCATCGCGTGCAAGCTGTGCGAAGCCGTCTGCCCCGCGCAGGCCATCACCATCGACGCCGAACCGCGCGAGGACGGCAGCCGCCGCACCACGCGATACGACATCGACATGACGAAATGCATCTATTGCGGATTCTGTCAGGAAGCCTGCCCGGTGGATGCGATCGTCGAGGGTCCGAACTTCGAGTTTTCCACCGAGACGCGGGAAGAGCTGTTCTACGACAAGCAGAAGCTGCTTGAAAACGGCGCGCGGTGGGAAGCGGAGATTGCCCGCAACCTCGAACTCGACGCACCGTATCGGTAAGGGGGAAACATGACTTTCGCGGTTTTCGCCTTTTATGCCTTTGCCATCGTCACGGTTGTGGCGGGAATCTGCGTGACGGTGTCACGCAATCCCGTTCATGCCGTGCTATGGCTGATCACGGCCTTCCTGTCTGCCGCCGGCCTGTTCGTCCTTCTGGGGGCGGAGTTCGTGGCGATGCTGATGATCATCGTCTATGTTGGTGCGGTGGCGGTGCTCTTCCTGTTCGTCGTCATGATGCTTGACGTCGATTTCGGCCAGTTGAAGGGGCAGATGATCCGCTACGCCCCCATTGCCGGGCTGATCGGGGTTGTTCTGCTGGTGCAGCTGGTGCTGGGTCTCGGGGCGTGGGTCCAGGCCGACGGCGCGATGGGACTGCGTCAATCGCCGGCACCCGTGGACATGGAAAACACCCGGGCAATCGGAATGATATTGTTCGACCGTTACCTTCTTCTGTTCCAGATGGCGGGACTTGTCCTGCTGGTGGCCATGATGGGGGCAATTGTGCTGACGCTGCGCCACCGTTCGGACGTGAAGCGCCAGAACGTGCTGCACCAAATGTGGCGTGATCCGGCCAAGACGATGGAGCTTAAGGACGTGAAACCGGGGCAGGGTTTGTAAGATGGTCGGACTTGAACATTACCTCGTGGTGGCGGCGACACTGTTCGTTGTCGGCATCTTCGGCATCTTCCTGAACCGCAGGAATGTCATCGTCATCCTGATGTCGATCGAACTGATGTTGCTTGCAGTGAACATCAATCTGGTCGCGTTCTCCAGCCATCTGGGCGATCTTACTGGCCAGATCTTCACCCTGTTCGTGCTGACGGTCGCGGCGGCGGAAGCGGCGATCGGTCTCGCGATCCTCGTGACCTTCTTCCGCAACAAAGGCACGATCGACGTCGAAGACGTCAATGTGATGAAGGGTTGAGCGAATGGTGACGATCATCCTTCTGGCACCGCTGGTCGGTGCGCTGATCTGCGGGTTTGGCTGGCGCTGGATCGGGGAATTCGCCGGGCAGGTCATCGCAACTGCGCTGGTTGCGCTGGCGGCGGTCCTGTCTTGGGTCGTGTTCCTGTCCTTTGACGGTGGCGTGCTGCAGACGACGCTGATGCGTTTCGTGGAAAGCGGGAGCCTCTCGACCGACTGGGCGATCCGTTTGGACCGACTGACGACGATCATGTTGATCGTGGTCACGACCGTCTCGGCACTCGTGCATCTCTACAGCTTCGGCTACATGGCGCATGACCATAATTTCCGCGAGGGGGAGGCTTATAAGGCGCGCTTCTTCGCATATCTTTCACTTTTCACGTTCGCGATGCTGGCGCTGGTCACGGCCGACAACCTCGTGCAGCTGTTCTTCGGCTGGGAGGGCGTGGGCCTCGTCTCCTATCTGCTGGTCGGATTCTATTACCGCAAAGCAAGCGCGAACACGGCGGCCATCAAGGCATTTGTCGTTAACCGTGTTGGGGATTTCGGCTTCCTTCTCGGGATCGGTGCGCTGTTCCTGCTGACGGATTCGATCCGTCTGGATGACATCTTCGCTGCCGCCCCGGAAATGGCGCAGACAACGCTGACCTTCCTGTCGATCGAATGGAACGCCGCGACCATCGTCGGCATCCTGCTGTTCATCGGTGCCGCAGGCAAATCGGCGCAGCTGGGCCTGCACACGTGGCTGCCCGACGCGATGGAAGGGCCGACGCCCGTATCCGCCCTTATCCACGCCGCAACCATGGTCACGGCCGGCGTGTTCCTGATCTGCCGGATGTCCCCGATCTACGAGGTGGCACCCGATGCCCAGACGGTGATCGTGGTGGTGGGTGCGCTAACTGCGTTCTTTGCAGCAACGGTCGGTCTGGTGCAGAACGACATCAAGCGCGTGATCGCCTATTCGACGGCCTCGCAGCTTGGTTACATGTTCGTGGCGGCGGGAATGGGGGTCTATTCGGCAGCCATGTTCCACCTTCTGACGCACGCTTTCTTCAAGGCGCTGCTGTTCCTTGCGGCCGGATCGGTGATCCACGGGATGAATGGTGATCAGGATCTGCGGAACTACGGCGGTCTTCGCAAGAAGATGCCTGCGACGTTTTGGGCGATGATGATCGGAACGCTTGCCATCACCGGCGTCGGCATTCCCTTCACCTATATCGGGTTTGCGGGTTTCGTGTCCAAGGATGCCATCATCGAGGTTGCGTGGGCCGGAAATGCGGTCGTGTTCTGGATGCTGGTAATCTCTGCTGCAATGACGGCGTTCTATTCCTGGCGTCTCATGTTCCTGACTTTCTTCGGCACGCCACGAAAACCCGAATTGCATGCCCATGCGCATGAATCCGGCAAGTCCATGCTGATCCCGCTGGCAGTCCTTTCGGTCGGCGCGGTGTTGGCGGGTATGGTCTGGCACGACGCCTTCTTCGGCGAGGAGAATGCGGTTCGCGAATGGTTCGGCGCAAGCCTTGCCATGGGCAACCACATGCTGCACGCCGCGCATGAAGGGCCTGCATGGGTCGCGGCATCGCCGTTCGTGGCGATGCTGGTCGGCCTCGTGCTGGCTTATGCCATGTATGTCCGCGATCCCGGCATGCCGGCGCGTCTGGCTGGTCGTGCGCGGGGGCTGCATGCCTTCCTGCTGAACAAATGGTATTTCGACGAGCTGTTCGAAGCCGCATTGGTCCGTCCCTCCCAACGTCTTGGCGCATTCTTCTGGCGTCGTGGCGATGATCGTGGAATCGACGGGGCGGTGAACGGCGTGGCGCTCGGCATCATTCCGGCACTGACCCGGATCGCCCAGCGGATGCAGTCGGGATACGTCTTTCATTACGCCTTCGCGATGGTTCTGGGCATTGCCGCCCTCGTCACCTGGGTCACTTTCACAGGGGGACCGCGCTGATGGACAGCCTTCTTTCCATCATCACCTTCATTCCCGCGATCGCGGCGCTGATCATGGCGGTCTTTCTGCGCGGCGACGATGCAGCGGCGCAGACGAATGCCAAGTGGCTCGCGATGCTGGCCACGGTCGCGACGTTCCTGATCTCTCTGTTCGTCTATTTCGGCTTCGACAATTCTAACGCCGGCTTCCAGTTCGTGGAGGATCATGCTTGGATCGGCGGCTTGCGCTACAAGATGGGCGTGGATGGCATTTCCGTCATGTTCGTCCTGCTGACGACAATCCTGATGCCGATCGTGATCGGTGCCTGCTGGAAGGTTGAACATCGCGTCAAGGAATTGATGATCGCGTTTCTGGTGTTGGAGACGCTGATGATCGGCGTATTCTCCGCGCTGGATCTGGTACTGTTCTACGTCTTCTTCGAGGGTACGCTGATTCCGGCCTCGCTAATGATCGGCATCTGGGGCGGCAAGGAACGGCTTTATGCCGCGTTCAAGTTCTTCCTCTACACTTTCCTCGGCTCCGTGCTGATGCTGGTGGCAATGATCGCCATGTATTTCGATGCGGGTACGACGGACATCGTGGCGCTTCTGCAGCATGACTTCGCCTCGTCGCCCATCACGGTGGCGGGCCTGTCGGTGGCTGGCGGATTGCAGACGCTTCTGTTCCTCGGTTTCCTTGCCAGCTTTGCGGTGAAGCTGCCGATGTGGCCGCTGCACACGTGGCAGCCGGATGCCTATGTGCAGGCACCGACGGCAGCCACGGTCGTGCTATCGGCCATCCTCGTGAAGATGGGGGGCTACGGCTTCCTGCGCTTCTCGCTCGGCATGTTCCCGGTGGGATCGGACGTGATGTCGGACCTGATGCTGTGGCTGTCGGCCATTGCCATCGTCTACACCTCGTTGATTGCCTTCGTGCAGCACGACATCAAGCGTCTGATCGCCTATTCGTCGATTGCCCATATGGGATTCGTGACGCTCGGGATCTTTTCGGCCAACCAGCAGGGCATCGACGGTGCCATCTTCCAGATGGTATCGCACGGTTTCATCTCTGCCGCGCTGTTCCTTTGCGCAGGGGTGGTCATCGACCGTCTGCGGACGGCCGATATCGATGCCTTCGGGGGGCTTCAATCCCGCATGCCCTCCTATGCGCTGGTGTTCCTGTTCTTCACGATGGCCAATGTCGGGCTTCCCGGTACGTCTGGCTTCGTGGGGGAGTTCCTCACACTGATGGGGGCATTTCAGGCCAATACCTGGGTGGCGCTGTTCGCCACGTCGGGCGTGATCTTCGCGGGCGGCTACGGCCTGCGTCTTTTCCGTCGCGTGATGCTGGGCGACCTGCTGAAGGAGGCGCTGAAATCCGTTACCGACCTTAGCAGCCGCGAAAAGGCAATCTTCGCCCCGCTGGTCATCATGGTGCTCGTCCTGGGTCTGTATCCCGCCCTGATCACGGATGTGATCGGTGCGTCGACAGCCCAGCTGACCCAGACTTATCAGGCCGCACTGTCCGCTGACGCGGGCGTGCAGGCCGTCTCGAACTAGGGGATCCGCGATGACCCAAGCCGACTTTTCGACCATCCTTCCCGAGTTTCTGCTGACCGTATTCGCGCTCGCCTCGATCCTGTTCGGGGTCTATGGCGGCAAGGACCGCACGGCGCCCGTGCTGATCTGGGCAACGGCCGTCGTCTACGTGCTGCTGGCGCTGCTGATCGGGTTTTCGGGTCCGAACGACCGGACGGGCTTCTTCGGCATGTTCGTCGATGACGGTTTCGCACGCTTCACCAAGGTCGCGATCCTGCTGTCAGCCGCGGTCGTTCTGGTGATGAGCCGGGAGTATCTGGAGCGCCGGGCTCTATTGCGCTTCGAATATCCCATCCTGATCTCGCTTTCGATCGTGGGCATGATGGTGACCGTCTCGGCGGGCGACCTCATCGCGCTTTACATGGGGATCGAACTGCAATCGCTCGCCCTCTATGTCGTGGCAAGCCTGCGTCGTGAAAGCGCGCAGTCGTCCGAGGCGGGGATGAAATACTTCGTGCTGGGCGCACTGTCTTCCGGGATGCTGCTGTATGGGATGTCGCTGACCTACGGGTTCGCGGGCACCACGCAGTTCGCGGGCATCCTGTCGACACTGGGGCAGGGCATGCCCATCGGATTGCTGTTCGGCCTCGTCTTCATGCTGGCAGGGATCGCGTTCAAGATCTCGGCAGCACCGTTCCACATGTGGACGCCGGACGTCTACGAAGGGTCGCCAACGCCCGTCACGGCGTTCCTGTCAACGGCACCCAAGATTGCCGGCCTCGCGTTTCTTGCGCGGCTGGTGCATGACGCGTTCGGATCGGTTCCGGGCGACTGGGGGCAGGTTCTGGCCGTCATCGCTGTTCTGTCGATCTTCATCGGCTCTGTCGCGGGGATCGGCCAGAAGGACCTGAAGCGCCTTATGGCCTATTCCTCCATCGCGCATATGGGATTTGCGCTGATGGGTCTCGCCTCAGGCACGGCCGAAGGTGTGCAGGCGATGCTGATCTACACCGTCATCTACGTGACGATGAGCGTTGGAACCTTCGCCTTCATCCTCTCCATGCGCCGTGACGGCGTTTCCACGACGCGGATCGACAGCCTGAGCCTTTATGCCCGGAAGGAGCCGCTGAAGGCGCTGGCACTGCTCGCCTTGTTCATGTCCATGGCGGGCGTGCCGCCTTTCGTCGGCTTCTTCGCCAAGTTCTATGTGCTCAAGGCTGCGGTGGATGCGGGGCTGACATGGCTTGCGCTGCTGGGCGTGCTGGGATCGGTCGTGGGGGCCTATTACTACCTGCGGATCGTGTTCCTGATGTATTTCGGCAAGGAGGACAACACGCTGGATAGCGGCATGAACCGCGTGCACTGGGTCGTCCTGATGGCCACAGGCGCGATCATGCTGCTGGGTGTCGTCAACCTCTTCGGGATCGAGGGGGCGGCGGCGCTGGCGGCCGGGTCCCTTGTCAACTGATTGGCCGGAGGGCGTCGGGCGTCATGTGCTGGACAGCGTGGACAGCACGAATGCCTACGGTTTCCGACTTGGCGCGACCCCCGCCTGGGTTCTGGCGGCAGAACAGACGGCAGGACGCGGCAGGCGCGGGCGGACATGGTCCAGCCCGCGTGGCAATTTCTACGGCAGCCTGATCCTTTCGCCCCACGATCCACCCGAACGCATGGCCCTTCGGTCCTTTGTCGCGGCGCTGGCACTGCGTGATGCGCTGGTCGCAATGACAGGGCTGCCGGACGCCTTTACCCTGAAATGGCCGAACGACGTGCTGTTGAACGGCGGCAAGCTGTCGGGCATCCTTCTGGAGGGGAAAGGTGGGCGCCTTGCCATCGGGATCGGCGTCAACCTGATCGTGGCCCCTCCGCCCGACGAGGTGGAAGTGCGGGCCTTGCGCCCCGTTTCCCTGTGGGATCAAACCGGATTGACCATCACGCCCGTCCAACTGCTTGACCGCCTCGCGCCTGCCTTCGCTACGCGAGAGGCGCAGCTTGCGGCTGATTTCGACACCATCCGACGCGATTTCCTGACATATGCCGCGCGGTTGGGGGAACCAATCACAGCGCGCACCATGCGTGAGACACATGAAGGTGTCTTTCGCACCATCGACGTGACCGGTGCGCTTGTTCTTGACACGGACGCGGGGGCCATCGCCATCCCTGCCGCCGACATCTTCTTCGGGGGGCAAGCCGATGCTTCTGGCCATTGACTGCGGCAACACGAATACCGTCTTTTCGGTCTGGGACGGCGAGAGCTTCCTCGGTACGTGGCGCATCTCCACCGATCATACGCGGACGGCGGACGAATACTTCGTCTGGCTGACAAGCCTCATGGCCTTGTCCGGCTCCGTGCCGCAGGTGACGGCAGCGATCATCTCCTCCACCGTACCGCGGGTCGTGTTCAACCTGCGGGTCTTGTGCAATCGCTATTTCAACTGCCGCCCAATTGTGGTGGGCAAACCGGAATGCGCGCTGCCGGTGATCCCGCGCGTCGATCAGGGCACGACAGTGGGGCCGGATCGTCTGGTAAACACGGTCGCGGGATTTCACCGGCATGGCGGCGATCTGATCGTCGTGGATTTCGGAACGGCCACCACCTTCGACGTGGTGGATATCGACGGCGCCTATATCGGTGGGGTCATAGCACCCGGCGTGAACCTCAGCCTCGAGGCGCTGCACATGGCTGCGGCGGCCCTTCCGCACGTGGATGTGTCACGTCCGCCGCAGGCAATCGGCACGAATACGGTGGCCTGCATGCAGTCCGGCGTGTATTGGGGGTATATCGGCCTGGTGGAAGGCATCGTGCGGCAGGTCCGCATGGAACGCGAACGTCCGCTGAAGGTCATTGCGACCGGCGGACTTGCCCCTTTGTTTGATCAGGGGTTCGACCTATTTGACACTGTGGAAGAGGATCTGACCATGCATGGTCTGGTTCTCATACACCAATACAACATGGAACTGGACAAGGTATGACGAACGAGCGGCTGATCTATCTCCCTCTTGGCGGCGCGGGCGAGATCGGCATGAACTGCTACGTCTACGGCTACGGTGCTCCCGGTCGTGAACGGCTGATCGTGATCGACCTCGGTGTGACATTTCCCGACATGGATACCACGCCGGGGGTCGATCTGATCCTGCCCGACGTGTCCTGGCTGGAAGCGCGCGCCGACCGGATCGAGGCGATCTTCATCACCCACGCGCACGAGGATCACATCGGCGCATTGGCCCATCTGTGGCCCAAGTTGAACGCCCCCGTCTATGCCCGTCGCTTCACGGCGGCGATCGGCCAGCACAAGCTGCAGGACCAAGGCCTTCCGCGTGACACGATCACCATCGTGGAACCTCGCCCGCATGTCGTGCAGGCCGGTCCTTTCCAGGTGCAGTTCGCACCGCTGAGCCATTCGGTGCCGGAAAGCTCCGCACTCGTGATCGACTCGCCTGCGGGACGGATCGTTCATTCGGGCGATTTCAAGCTGGACGCGGCGCCTGTCGTCGGCGAACCGTGGGATCCTGCCGCGTTCGAGGCGATTGCATCGGAACGTCCAGTGAAGGCGCTGATGTGCGATTCCACGAACGTTTTCTCTCTTCATCCGGGCCGTTCCGAAAGCACGCTGGCAGGTCCGCTGCGCGAGCTGATCGGTAATGCACGCGGCATGGTCGTGGCGACGACCTTCGCCTCCAACGTCGCACGTCTGAAGACGTTGGCCGATGCCGCGCAAGCCACGGGGCGGTCGATCTGCCTTCTGGGCCGTGCGATGCGCCGCATGGTGGCAACTGCGCAGGAAACCGGCATTTTGACGGATTTTCCGCCGACCATCAGCCCCGAGCAGGTTCTGGAGATGCCGCGCGACAACGTGCTGCTGATCGTTACCGGATCGCAGGGCGAACGCCGGGCGGCCACCGCGCAATTGTCGCGCGGCAAGTATCTTGGGATCGACCTGAAGGAAGGGGACATGTTCCTCTTCTCCTCGCGGACAATTCCGGGGAACGAGCGGTCGGTCGGTCGGATCATGAACCAGTTGTCGGAAATGGGTGTTCGTCTTCAGGACGATGCCGGCGGACTTTACCACGTTTCGGGTCATGCGAACCGTCCCGATCTTGTTGCGGTCCATTCCATCGTGAAGCCGCAGATGCTTATTCCGATGCATGGCGAACATCGCCATCTGCGTGAACATGCCCGTCTGGGGACCGAGGCCGGCATTCGTAGTGCCGTAGTCGTCAATGGTATGATGGTAGACATCACGGGCAACACCCCCGTTCCGGTGGAACGTGTGGAGCCGAAGCGCATCTATCTGGATGGCGGAATGCTGATCGGTGCCTTTGACGGCGTCGTGCGCGACCGCATTCGCCTGGCGCTGAACGGCCATGTGATGGTGACACTGCTTCTTGACGAATCCGACGAGCTGCTGGGCGATGTCTGGGTGGAGGTCATGGGCCTTGCTGCCAAGGGACGCAGCGGACTTCCCTTCTCCGAAACTCTGGAAAAGGGTTTGACCGAATATCTGGATGGTCCTGGGCAGAAGCTGCTGCGCGACGATGATCGTCTGGAAGAGGCCTTGCGCCGTGTTGCCCGTCAGATCGGTCAGGACGAAATCGGCAAGAAACCCGAAGTGACGATCGTCATTTCCCGTCTTCAGGACGAATGAGGAAACGTCCATCGGCGCTTTGGCGGTGCCGATGGACGACCGATCCCCCACGAAGCGTGATGACCGGATGCAGGCCAATTTTTGGTATGCGTCCTCCCCTGTCCGATCTCTCCGCGTTGCGGATAAGATACGTTCAATATGTCCCAAGCGGTTCAAACGGCAGCTATCTCCGCCCCATGCTCCAAGGGGCCACAGGAGGGGGATAGATTTTGAAAAGATGAAGTCTTTTTCCGATCTGGCGGGTAAGCAAACGATCTGTGCGTCTTGATGCGGCCTGCAATCTGAACGACTGCCGACGGAGCCCACGTGGCATGCATCAAGACGGCACACCGTCAGGTGCAGCTTTCAGACCTGATCGCGAATTCGCAGGATGGTGTGCCCAGATACGCTCTGGCAATTATTCGTCCAAGACAGGGATGCATACTCGCCGTGGGTTACGGTCGTGGTACCTGAATGCCGACAGCTTGGACTTTTGTTCGATCCCCGCCACTATCTTTTTACCGACAGGGTTCGGCGACGGCACATGGTGCAGTCGCCTTATTCGATGTCACTCGTCGTTTTGGGCAGGGACTGCCGGAATGGCAAAACTGCGCAGCAGGAAGTCTGGCATGTGATCGCCCAGACCCACGATGGGCCCGTTCTGCGGCGCAGACGGTGCCGGGGCGGCGTCCACACGTTCCTCTTGCCGACGACGGCCGCGACGGGGCTCACGCTCCGCCCGCGGTTCACGTTCGGCACGGTCTTCCCGCTCCACCCGAACGGGGGGATCGGCGCGGACCTCTTTGATTGCACGAAGTTCAGGTGCAATGGGGGCAAGGGTGGTCTTCTGGGCGCCCGGTGCTTCCCCGCGCGGAATGGACTGACCGACAAGCGCCTCGATCGCCGTCACATATTTTTCGTCCGACGGTGTGGCAAGGGTGAAGGCCTTGCCCTTGCGGCCTGCGCGGCCCGTCCGGCCGATGCGGTGGACGTAATCCTCCGGATGGGTCGGCACATCGAAGTTGAAGACGTGGCTTACGGACGGCACATCCAGACCACGGGCCGCCACGTCGGAGGCGACCAGAAGCTGGAGAGAGCCTTCGCGGAAGCCGTCAAGCGTTGCGGTCCTGACGCGCTGATCCAGATCCCCATGGATCGCACCAGCGTTGAAGCCGTGCGCTTTCAACGACTTGACGACGACATCCACCTCTATCTTGCGGTTGCAGAAGATGATCGCATTGGTGCAGGCCGCACCCTCGGCACGGATGATCTCGCGCAGCACCTCGCGCTTGTCGGCCGACGTGCGGTCCTTGCGCGACGGGGTGACGGGGATCAGCGCCTGCTCGATGGTGGCGGAGGTTGAATTCTGGCGCGCCACTTCGATCTTCACTGCATTCTGCAGGAAGGTGTTGGTGATCCGCTCGATCTCCGGCGCCATGGTGGCAGAATAGAAGAACGTCTGGCGCGTGAAGGGCGTCAGGCTGAAGATCCGCTCGATATCCGGGATGAACCCCATGTCGAGCATGCGGTCAGCCTCGTCCACGACCATGATCTGCACGCCTTGCAGCAGCAATTTTCCACGTTCGAAATGGTCCAGCAGACGGCCCGGCGTCGCGATCAGCACGTCAACACCGCGGTCGATCAGCTTGTCCTGTTCGCCAAAGGCCACGCCTCCGATCAGCAGCGCCTTCGTCAGCTTGGTATGCTTGGCATAGGTCTCGAAGTTCTCGGCCACCTGCGCTGCCAGTTCGCGCGTCGGTGCCAGCACCAACGAACGCGGCATGCGGGCACGGGCGCGGCCCTTGCCCAGCAGGGTGATCATCGGCAGCGTGAAGCTTGCGGTCTTGCCGGTGCCGGTCTGCGCGATGCCAAGGACATCCTTGCCCTCCAGCGCGTGCGGAATGGCTTGCGCCTGAATGGGAGTCGGCGTCTCGTAACCCGATTCCTGAACAGCTTTCAGCACGCGGGGGTCCAGCGCGAGGTCGGAAAATTTCGTCATCGGCGTCCTGTGAATGCGGTATCGGACCGCATGGGGTAAGGGGGACGCATATCATCCGGGCGTCCCGGCGTCGGCGGACCATTGCCGGTCCTTGGAATGGAGTATCCCAAAGGCGTTAAAACGTCAAGGTGAAGGGAAAATGACCCCCTTCAGACCATCATTTCCTTCGTCGCTGTCAGCTTTACGTCCGGATGGTCGCGCTGCACGCGGTCGATGTCCCACTGAAGACGGGTCAGGAACACCATGTCGCCGTCGCTGTCTTCGGCCATATGGCCCTTGTTGACGTTGACCAGCTTTTCAACTGCCGCCTTCGGACCTTGCACCCAGCGGGCGGAGGAAAACTGCGACCCCTCGAACCGGACGGGGAGTGAGTATTCCTGTTCGATCCGGCTTGCCAGAACCTCGAACTGGAGGGCTCCGACGACGCCCACGATGAAACCGGATCCGATCATTGGCTTGAAGACCTTGGCGGCACCTTCCTCCGCGAACTGCATCAGCGCCTTTTCCAGATGCTTGGCCTTCATCGGATCGCCCGCGCGCACGCCTTGCAGCAGTTCCGGCGCAAAGGACGGGATGCCCGTGAAATGCAGCGACTCACCTTCCGTCAACGCATCGCCGATGCGAAGCTGACCGTGGTTGGGAATGCCGATGATGTCACCGGCCCATGCTTCCTCTGCCAGCTCTCGGTCGGCGGCGAGGAACAGGACGGGGTTCGACACCGCCATCTGCTTTTTCGACCGGACGTGGAGCAGTTTCATGCCGCGTTCGAAATGCCCCGACGCAAGGCGCACGAAAGCCACGCGGTCGCGGTGCTTGGGGTCCATGTTGGCCTGCACCTTGAAGACGAAACCCGCGACCTTGTTTTCTGCGGAATCGATCTGGCGTTCCTTGGCGGTCTGCGGCTGCGGTTCGGGACCGTATTCGCCCATGCCGTCCATCAGTTCCTTCACGCCGAAGGAGTTGATCGCGCTGCCGAACCAGATCGGCGTCATGTGCCCTTCGAGGAAGGACTGACGGTCGAATTTCGGCAGCAGCTCTCGCGCCATCTCGATCTCCTCGCGGAACTTCGCAAGCAGGTCGGCGGGGATGTGGTCGGCCAGTTTCGGATCGTCCAGACCGCTGATCTTGACCGATTCCGCCACCTTGTTGCGGTCGGCGCGATCCATGATCTCCAACCTGTCGTGCAGCAGGTCATAGGCGCCGACGAAATCGCGGCCCACACCGATGGGCCACGAGGCAGGGGCCACGTCGATTGCAAGGTTTTCCTGGATCTCGTCAATGATCTCGAACACGTCGCGGGATTCGCGGTCCATCTTGTTGCAGAAGGTCAGGATCGGCAGGTCGCGCAGGCGGCAGACCTCGAACAGCTTGCGGGTCTGGGATTCCACACCCTTCGCGCCGTCAATGACCATGATGGCGGCATCCACCGCCGTCAGCGTGCGGTAGGTGTCTTCGGAAAAATCGCTGTGGCCGGGGGTGTCCACCAGGTTGAAGCGGTAATGCCCGAACTCGAAGGACATGGCGGAGGCAGAGACGGAGATCCCGCGCTCCTGCTCCATCTTCATGAAGTCGGAACGGGTGCGCCGCGCCTCACCCTTGGCGCGGACCTGTCCGGCCATCTGGATGGCGCCACCGAACAGAAGGAACTTCTCGGTCAGCGTTGTTTTTCCGGCGTCGGGGTGCGAAATAATCGCAAACGTCCGGCGGCGGGCGATTTCGGGCGGAAGTGTGGGGCGGTTGTCCAGCATGGCCCGCGACATACATCACGGCGCAGGCTGCGTCCATAAGGGAGAGTTGGCATGGATCTTGGTATTCGCGGAAAACGGGCGCTGGTCTGTGCCGGATCGAAGGGCCTCGGCTTTGGGTGTGCCGAAGCGCTGGCAGGGGCGGGGGTCGATCTGGTCCTGAACGCCCGTAGCGCAGGCCCGCTGGAAGCGGCTGCCGCAGATCTGCGCGCGCGTTTCGGCGTCGACGTGCAGACGGTGGCTGCGGACATCGCCACCGCAGACGGGCAGGCGAAGGTGCTGGCGGCCGCGGGCGACGTGGATATCCTCGTGAACAACGCGGGCGGTCCGCCCCCCGGCGTCTGGTCTGACTGGGGCCGCGAGGATTTCCTCAAGGCGCTGGATGCCAACATGCTTGCTCCTATCGCGATGATGACGGCGATCATGCCGAAAATGATCGAGAAGGGCTGGGGGCGGGTGGTCAACATCACCTCGCAATCCGTGCGCGCGCCCATCGCGCAACTGGGCCTGTCGAACGCGGCGCGGACGGGGCTTACAGGATACGTCGCGGGCACCTCGCGTCAGGTGGCACCGCATGGGGTCATCGTGAACAACATCCTGCCCGGCACGCATGACACGGACCGTGCCGTCTCGCTCGACAAGGGGCGGGCCGCGCGTGAAGGTGTTGATCAGGCGGAAGCCCGCCGCCGGAGCGAGGCGTCCATTCCCGCCGGACATTACGGAACGGCCAGCGACTTCGGGGCTGTTTGTGCCTTTCTTTGTTCGCAGCAGGCCCGTTTCATCGTAGGGCAGAACATCCTTGTGGATGGCGGAAACACCAACCTGACGATGTGAAATGCCATGAATATGATGGACCATGGTGACGAAGGGGCTTTGATAGATCCCGCAAATCGCATACTTATGGAAAAACCGCCCGTTTTGGCGGTGTGAAGGAGATCCGTCATGCTTAATAACATCGGCCTTCCCGGCCTTCTTCTTATCGCCGTCGTCCTGCTGGTCCTGTTCGGCCGCGGCAAGGTATCTTCACTGATGGGTGAGGTCGGCAAAGGCATTACTGCGTTCAAGAAGGGCGTGAACGAGGGCGACAAAGAGGTCGAGACGCAGCGCGTTTCGGAAGCCCGCGACGTGACGCCCGAAGAGGCAGAGCGCAAGAAAGTCTGACTGGCCTGATACATGTTTGATATCGGCTGGAGCGAACTCATCCTGATCGGCACCGTCGCGTTGATTGTCGTCGGCCCCAAAGACCTGCCTGACATGTTCCGTCAACTCGGGCGGTTCACATCGAAGGCGAGATCCATGGCGAGGGAATTTTCCAGCGCCATGGAAGATGCCGCCAAAGAATCCGGTGTCCATGACGTGGCAGGCGATCTGCGCAAGATCACCTCTCCTAAATCCATGGGTCTTGATGCTGTCCGCAATGCTGCGACGAAATTCGAGACCTGGGATCCGATGCGCGCGACGCGCACGGCAACCGAACATGCCAAGGCCGTGGAGGAGCAGATCCGTCATTCCGCAGCCTCCGTCACGGCGGCACCCCCGGCCGCCGAAATGCTGCGCCCTCCGATGGAGCAGAAGCCGGTCCTGCAAAAGCCCGCACGTCCGCGCCCCGAACCCGTTCGCCGCCGCAAGCTGGACGTGGCCGGACCGGCGCGAAAGCCCGTTCCGCGCAAGCCCCTGCCCAAGAAGCATGACAGATGACCCATGAGGATACGATCGACGACAGCAGCGCTCCGCTGATCGAGCATCTCAAGGAACTTCGGACCCGTGTGCTGTGGTCGCTGGGGGCCTATATCGCAGCGGTCTGCATTGTCTTTCCGGTCGCGCAATATGTCTTCAACTTCCTGTCCCTTCCGGTCTGTCATGCCCTGAATGCGCGCGGGCAGGATTGCGGGCTGGTGATGATCAAGCTGCAGGAAGGCTTCTTCATCAACGTCAATATCGCATTCTTCGGCGGGCTGGTTCTGGCCTTTCCGATCATCGGCTATCACATGTGGCGCTTCGTGGCGCCCGGCCTCTACAAATCGGAAAAGAACGCGTTCCTGCCGTTCCTGCTGGCCTCGCCCGCGATGTTCCTGCTGGGGGCCTCGTTCAGCTATTACGTCGTGCTGCCGATGGCCTTCGACTTCTTCCTCAGCTTCCAGCAGGGGCAGGAGACGCCCGTCGCGTCCGAGGTGGCGGAACGTGCCGTTCATGCCGGGATCGTGTTCCAAGGCTCTGCGCAGGAATATCTTGGCCTGACGATGAAGTTCATCCTGGCTTTCGGTCTGTGCTTCCAGCTTCCCGTCCTGCTGACGCTGATGGGCAAGGCCGGGCTGATCACGGCCGCTGCTTTGGCCTCCGTTCGCAAATACGCCATCGTGGCGATCCTTGCGCTGGCTGCTGTCGCAACCCCGCCCGACATGATGAGCCAGATCATCCTGTTCTGCGCCGTGTATCCGCTTTACGAAATCTCCATCTTTCTGATCCGAGGCATCGAAAAACGCCGGGAGGCGCAACTGCGGGCCGAAGGTTTGTGGGTGGAGGATGAAGATATCGAGGACAGCGCGAAGAAATGACTGATCCGCTGCTGCTTCGTATTGCCGAGGCGCTGGAGCGCATGTCGCCCCCCGCGCCGTCCTTTCCCGACATGGATGATGCAGATGCGTTCGTCTGGCACACTGCGCCGGACCGGCTGGAAGCTGTGACCCGGGTTGCGCGGGTGGATCTGGACTTGCTGATCGGTGTGAACCGCGCGCGCGACACGCTTCTGGAAAACACTCGCCACTTCACGCGGGGACTGCCCGCGAACAACGCGCTTTTGTGGGGTGCGCGGGGGATGGGGAAATCGTCTCTCGTCAAGGCGATCCACGGGGCGCTGCGGGCGGAAGGACTGCCGCTGAAGCTGGTAGAACTATCGCGTGAGGATTTGCCCAGCGTCCAACGCTTGCTGGCCGTCCTGCGCAGGTCCAGCCATCGTTTCGTGCTGTTCCTTGACGATCTGTCCTTCAGCCATGACGACCAGCATTACAAATCGTTGAAGGCCGTGCTGGATGGCGGGATTGAAGGGCGCCCGGATAACGTGATCCTGTATGCCACGTCAAACCGTCGCCACCTGATGCCCCGCGACATGATCGAGAATGAGCGTTCCTCTGCCATCAGCCCGTCCGAGGCGGTGGAGGAGAAGGTGTCCCTTTCCGATCGCTTCGGGTTGTGGCTGGGCTTCCACCCCTGTTCTCAGGACGATTATCTTGCGATGATCGACGGCTATTGTGCGGCCTATGGCATGACGGTCGATCCAGACATCCTGCGTGCCGAGGCCATCGAATGGCAGGCCACACGCGGATCGAGGTCGGGCCGCGTGGCGTGGCAGTTCTTCACCGACCTTGCCGCACGGCACGACATCCGCATCTGATCACTGCAGATAGGGCATGGGGTCCACGCTCTCGAACCCGCGACGCACTTCGAAGTGCAGGAAGGCGGGGCTCGCCGCTCGGATGCTGGCAACCTGCTGTCCCCGCGAAACGGACGCTCCCTTCTGCACCGCCACATCGGCGATGCCCGCATAAACGGTCAGCGTGTTGTCAGGGTGGCGCAGAACGAGGATCGGAACCTGATCGGTATCCTTGGTGATCGCGGCCACCGTCCCGTCGGCAGCGGCACGGACGGCGCTGCCCGCAGCGGCACCGATGTCGATCCCTTCGTTCTTGCCCTTCTGGTATGGGCGAATGATGCTGCCGGAGGCGGGCATCGCAAAGCGTGCCGCCGATGTCGCAGGTTCCGCTGCGGTCGTCGCGGGGGCCGCCACGACCGCTGGGGCCGCTGGGGCCGCAGGGGCGGAGGCCTGCGTCGCTGCAGGGGCACCACCGGCGGCTGCGGACGGGATCATCAGCATCTGGCCTTCACGCAACGAGAGGTTTGCATCCAACCCGTTCCATTCCGCCAGCGCCTTCGGAGAGATGTTGTAGGTGCGTGCGATGGAATACGCAGTTTCCCCCCGCTGGACGCGGTGCTGCGCGGGCTGCGCCCCGGTCGCCACGGTTGCTGCAGGAGCGTTCGCTTGAACCGGCGCACTTTCTATCGCACCGGAGGCGAGCGTGGTGACGTCGATCGCACCCGTTTGTATTCCAGTGGCCACAGGGGCCATCGAGGGTGCAGTCGCTGCCGCAGTCATCTGGGGCAGGGCGATCACCTCGCCCCCGCGCAGGGCCGTGTTTGGGTCCAGCGCGTTGTATTGCGCGATCTGCCCCGCATCAGCCCCGACCCGGGCCGCGATGGACGCGATCGTGTCACCCTGACGGGCCACGGCAACCTGATAGGTGGGGTAGCTGATGACACCGCGTGCATCGGGCTGCGGACGCGCCTCGGTCGCACCGACTGCGGCAGAGCCGGTGTTCAGTCCCGATCGCATGTCGAAGTCCATCGGGCCGCTGCAGGCCGCCATCAGGACCGTTCCCGACAGCACGAAAGCCACGCGCAGATGCATCATATACCTCATTCTTTGTTCGACTGGCTGTTCGCAGTCATTCGGAAGCCGTGCCTTCAACAAGCGGCACGAACCGGACGGAGCGGAGTTCCTCGTATTCGAAACCGTCTTCCGTCCTCACTACCTTTATCAGCGTCTGCACGGCGTCGTTCTGGCCCACCGGCACCACCATGATGCCACCGATCTTCAGTTGCGCCAACAACGGACCGGGTGGGTCCTCTGCGGCGGCGGTCACGAGGATGCGGTCGAAGGGTGCCTGATCCGGCAGGCCGTGGCTGCCATCGCCCGTGAAGGCGGTAATGTTGGGCAGGGCAAGGCGCTGGAACACCTCTTCGGCCTCTCTCACCAACCTGCGGTGACGGTCGATGGTATAGACGCGGCGGACGAGCTGGCTCAGGATCGCGGCCTGATAACCCGATCCGGTCCCTACCTCCAGCACGCGGTCGCGCGGCTGCAGGGCCAGCGCCTGCGTCATCAATCCCACGATCGACGGCTGACTGATGGTTTGCCCGCAGGCGATGGGCAAGGGCGTATCCTCGTAGGCGCGTTCGGCGAACAGGCCGCGCACGAAAGCGCCGCGGTCGATCGTCTCCATCGCGGTCAGCACGCGACCGTCGGTCACCCCGTGCGACCGCAGGGCGTACAGGAACCGCATCTTCCGTTCCGCCAGATCGTCCGCATCCTCCGTCATGCGAGGGCGGCCTCCAGCTCCTTCAGGCGGTCATGGGCCGTCAGGTCGCAGCGCAACGGCGTGACCGTGATAAAGCCATCAAGGTTCAATGTCGCATCGCTGCCGTCTTCGGCCGGACCCTGTTCGCCACCCCGGATCCAGAGGAAGCGCTTGCCCGAAGGGGAGATGTGCGGTTCCGTGGAAAAGGCGCTGTTCCGGCGGAAGCCCTGCGGGGCCACGCGGGTGCCCGCCACATCGGCTGCAGCGCAGGGGGGAAAGTTGATGTTGTAGAAGATGCGGTAATCCGCCTCGTCCCAGATCCCGCGATCAAGCAGGCGGCGGATGACGGCGGCACCATGCTGGCGCGCAGCCTCGAACGGGTTTTCAAGGCAACGGGTGTCCGGCCCCATGTATTGTGAAAGGGCGATGGACGCGATGCCCTGCAATGCGCCTTCGATGGCAGCGCCGATGGTGCCGGAATACAGCACGTTTTCGGCAGAGTTGTTGCCACGGTTCACGCCTGAAAGGATCAGGTCGGGCTTTTCGCCCTGAAACACCTCGTGGATGGCGGCAAGAACGCAATCTGCGGGGCTGCCTTCGGCGGCGAACACGCGCGGGCCCAGTTGCGAGAACAATGTGGGATGGGTGTAGCTGATCGCATGGCCCACGCCCGACTGTTCGAAGGCGGGGGCCACGGTCCAGACCTCGCCTTCCGGTCCGGCGATGTCCTTTGCGATTTCCGTCAGGACGGCGAGGCCGGGAGCAGCGATGCCGTCGTCGTTCGTGATGAGAATGCGCATGAAGGCCCTTTCCTTTGACCCTTGCTTAGACGACGCATCCCTTCACGACAAGCCGCCGGTCAGACGTGGTGCAGATGTGCCGCACCCAAGGCACGTTCCATGTCCGAAAGGTCGAACGGCTTGTGCAGGGTGACAGCCTGTTCGTGACGGGGCACCAGCCTGCCGCGCCCGCCGCCGGTGGAAAAGATGAAGGGGATGCCGCGTTCGGCCAGAACATCCGCGATGGGGAAAGACAGCCGGTCTGCCAGGTTGATATCCAGCATGGCGAAGTCGATCTGTTCGGTCCGAGCCAGCTCCAGCCCCCGATCCAGCCGCATGGCGGGACCGACGACTTCGTAACCTAGATCGCGCAGGTAATCCTCGATCAGCATTGCCACGAGAAGTTCGTCCTCCACGACGAGAACGCGCGCGGCCCTGACGGGTGCGGTTTCAAACATGATACTGTCTCCACTTCGAGGCGGCAAATGCGAAGTCGCTGGATCCGATACCCACCTATCCTCGGAGTGTCGCCTGTGTCCCGTTGATGCCTGCGTTGTTATTTTATGTGCAGGCTTCGGCGGAAACGCAAAAAGACGGGTCTGGTTCCCTGTCGACGCAAAGAAAATTGCACCCTGCCGAAGTCGGAACCATTGGACCGGTCCCTGATCGGTTTCATTGGCACCCTGCCATTGATCAACCCGCTGAGGGCGCTGCGATATATGGACGGCATTCGCCCGCAGCCTCACGTGGGGGCCTCACCACGGCCGCCTTGCGGAAAGGAGGGTCCGGCAGTTCATCCCGAGACTGTGCCCGGAGCCAGGATGGTTGCAGGCAGACTGCACCTTTCATCCGGAGAGGCCAATCTTGCGATTTATCGCAATGCAGGAAGCCGACCGAAGCGACCTGCGGGTGGAAGGCGGCGTAAAGGCATCTGGTTGATCGGTGGCGTGCAGGCCCTGCTTCAAGCCGCTTGCAGGTCCGGCAACACCGCATCCTCCAGAAAAGCCAGCAGGTCGCCGAAATAGCCTTCGCTTCGCGCGGGGCGGGTGGGATCGGAAGTTATGACAATGCTTGCCCGCTCCTGCGGTAGGATCGCGATGATCTGCCCGCCATATCCTCGGGCCATCGCCATTCGCGTCCCCCCGATCTGCCCCAGAAACCACCCATATCCGTAATCGAGCCCGGAGAATGGCGAGCGTGTACGGGGACGGAATGACGCTTCGATCCACTCCTTGGAGAGCACATCCTGCCCGCCCAGACGCGTCATTTCTGCAAAGCGCAGCATGTCATGGGGGGACAGCGCCATCTCGTTCCCGCCCAGATAGAAGCCCTGCGGATCGCGCGTCCATCCCGGGATCTGGATGTCCAGCGGCGCGCCGATCCAGTTGCGCATCACGGACAGTAGGGTCGCATCGGCACGCCTTGCGATGACCGCGCCCAACACGTGGATGGAGCCTGTGGAATACAGCATCCGCGTGCCCGGCTCCGCCTCGAACGGGCGGGACAGGGCATAGCCGACCCAGTCCCGGCTGGACACCCATTGCCCGTAATTCGCACCGGATGTGCGTTGCAGCCCCGCCTGCATCGTCACGAGGTTTTCGACCGTGATCGTACTTGCGCGGGGGTCGCTGCCAGCGGGGATAAGGTCCGGGATCGCCTCCCCCAGTGTGGTCTGCAGGGTGATCAGTTTCCGGTCAATCGCGGCACCGGCGGCAGCTGCGACAAGGGTCTTGGACACGGACTTGATGTTGACGGCCTGACGGGTCGATGGGCCGCGAAACGCATGGTCCAGCAGGATCTGCCCGTCACGGGCAACGATCAGGCCATTGAGCTGGTCCATGCCTTGTGCCCTGCGCATCGTGGCATCGAACGTGTCTTGTGCCAGAACCGGCAGCGCCAGGAAACTGCCGAATGTGGCCAAAACGGTGCGACGGTGCATAAAACCTCTGGCCTCGTTCAGAATGACGTTGATACCGAACGGGTTGCGGAACATTAAGGTTGCATCACGCGTAGGTGATCCGGCAACGATGGGACGCAGCTTGGCAGGGATTTCGCGGATGTGCCGGGGCATTTGGCTCGTACCGGTCCTTGGTCTCGTCGGTTGTTCCGGCCGCCAGTCGGCGCTTTCCCCTGCCGGGGAGGATGCAGCCTGGCTGCACGACCTGTGGATCGTCATGCTGGTCGGGGCCATTGTCCTGTGGATAGCGCTGAATGGCCTGTTCTTCGTCATCACCCGCATCAGTCCGCGCAAATGGCCCGAAACCTACGTGAACCCGCTGATCATCGGCGGGGGTGTCCTGCTGCCCACCGTTCTGGTCGGGGCGCTTCTGGCCTACGGCCTGTCGATGATGCCGAAGATGCGGGCCGACGGCGACGGACTGGTCGTCAAGGTCCGGGCAGAGGAATGGTGGTGGCGTGTCGAATACTGGCCCTCCGGTGCAGACGCGCCCATCGTTGCCGCGAACGAGATTCGCCTTCCCGCCGGCCAGCGCACGGAATTGCGACTGGACGCTAATAAATACATCCACTCGTTCTGGGTGCCCGCGCTGGGCGGCAAGATGGACATGTTTCCGGGGCGGGAAACGGTGCTGACCTTGCGCCCCGAGATCCCCGGCGTCTATCGCGGCCAATGCGCCGAATTCTGTGGCCCGTCCCACGCGCTGATGGCGTTCGAGGCGGTGATCCAGACGCCCGAGGATTTTGCGGTCTGGCTGGAGGCGGAGGCTGCCCCTGCCAATCCCCCTGCCACCCCGGAGGCCCAGCGCGGAGAGGTGATTTTTCGCGATGAAGGGTGCGGCGCGTGCCATGCCGTGCGCGGCACGGAATTCACGGGGTTGGTCGGTCCGGACCTGACGCATCTGGGGTCACGCCATTCGCTGGCAGCGGGAACCCTGACTGTGACACGCGACGACCTGATGGCCTGGGTCGCACATACCGGCGACATCAAGCCCGCCGTTGCCATGCCCGCCTACGACTGGCTGGCAGAGGCGCAGTTGTCCGATCTTGCCGCCTATCTGGAGGGGCTGAAATGACCATCGACCGTCGCCCCCGTGGCACCTATCCCCCGACCGAGGAAATGCTGGCCGAACCCGTCCCGCGCGACGTGCAGGAGATGCAGGCCGAAAACCTGAACAAGGTGTGGAAGACGCAGACCGGCATCCGCTATCTCATGTCGGTCAACAATTCCGAGATCGGGAAGTGGTATTCGCTGACCTGCTTTGCCTTCATGCTGATGGCGGGGGTATTGGCGCTGCTGGTGCGGGTGCAACTGGCTTTCCCCGACATGCAGTTTCTGGATGCCGACCGTTTCAACCAGTTCTTCACGATGCACGGAACGGCGATGATGTTCCTGTTCGCCGTGCCCCTGTTCGAGGCGATGGCGATCCTGTTGCTGCCTGCATTTTTGGGCGCGCGGGACATGCCGTTCCCGCGACTGTCATCCTTCGGATACTGGTCGTTCCTGATCGGCGGCATCTTCGTGATGGGATCGCTGCTGTTCGATGTGGCGCCAAATTCCGGCTGGTTCATGTATCCGCCGCTGGCGACGGAGGCCGAGGGACCGGGATCCGACATCTGGCTGCTGGGCCTGTCCTTCATCGAGGTGGCGTCCATCGCCGCTGCCGTCGAACTGATCGTCGGGGTGTTGAAATGCCGGCCACCCGGGATGCGGGTCAACATGATGCCGCTTTACGCGTGGTATGTGCTGGTCGTAGGCGGAATGATCCTGTTCGCGTTCCCCCCCCTGATCGCGGGCGACCTGCTGTTCGAGCTGGAGCGCGCGCTGGACTGGCCGTTCTTCGACGCGACGCGCGGTGGTGATCCGCTGTTGTGGCAGCACCTGTTCTGGATCTTCGGTCATCCGGAGGTGTACATCGTCTTCCTTCCGTCCATCGCCATCGCGGCAATGATCGTGCCGACCGTCGCCCAGCGGCCCATCGTCGGTTATTCATGGATCGTGCTGTCGGCGGTGGGGACGGGGTTCCTGTCCTTCGGGCTGTGGGTGCACCACATGTTCACGACGGGGTTGCCGAACATCTCGCTCGGGTTCTTTTCGGCGGCATCCGAGGCGGTGGTCATTCCCACCGGCATCCAGATCTTCGTGTTCGTGGCGACCCTGATGGTGGGCCGCGTGAAGATGAGCCTGCCGATGCTGTGGATCGCGGGGGCACTGGCCATCTTCACCGCCGGTGGGCTGACGGGGGTGATGGTCGCCATCGCGCCGTTCGACTGGCAGGTGCACGACACCTATTTCATCGTGGCGCATCTGCATTACACGCTGTTCGGTGGCATGGTGCTTCCGGTGTTTGCGGGGATCTATTACTTCTATCCCTTCTTCACCAAGACCTACCTGTCGGACTGTGCAGGCAAATGGGCGTTCTGGCTGATCTTCGGCGGGTTCAACCTGACCTTCCTGCCGATGCACCTGACGGGGCTGAAGGGGATGCCGCGTCGTGTCTATACCTATCCGGGCGATCTGGGGTGGAATTGGCTGAACCTGATCTCCACCATCGGGGCGTTCATCATTGCGGCAGGCTTCCTGATCTTCCTGATCGACCTGCTGCGGCCGGGCAAGGCCAAGCTGGCACACCGCAATCCGTGGCGGGCCGGTACGCTGGAATGGACCGATACCGTCACGGGCGAAGATTGGGGTGTCCGTTCCATTCCCTACGTCACCTCCCGCTATCCGCTTTGGGACCAACCCAAGCTGGTGGAGCGGATGGATGCTGGCCGTTACTACCTTCCCGATGCCGAGGAGGGGCTGCGCGAGACGATGGTCACATCCGTCATCGACGGCCGTCCCGTTCAGGTGCAGCGCGTCACAGGGGATGCGTGGATCACCCTGTGGGCTGCGGTCTTCACGGGGGCATGCTTTATCCTGCCCACCTTCCACTTCTACAAGTCCGCCATCGTGGCGGGGGCCTTTGCAGTCGTCTGCATTCTCTACTGGCTCTGGACTTCCACCGCGCGGCGGCCGGAGAAGGAGATGAAGGATGTGGGGCTTGGCCTCAGCCTGCCGACCTATGCCTCCGGTCCGGCATCGGTGGGGTGGTGGGCGATGTGGATCACCATGCTGGGCGACAGCACGGCCTTCGCCAGCCTGATCTTCGGCTTCTTCTTCTACTGGACGGCGAAATCCGATTTCCCGTTGCCGGGGGCCGATCATGCCGACGGGCTGCTGGTCGCGCTGACGCTGGGGGCCACTGTCCTGTCATGGGCCGCGACCGTGGGGGCGAGGGAGCTGAACCGCCGTGCCCACGTCGCCGCCGCCCGCGTCTGCCTGATCGCGGGACCGCTGCTGGCGGTCGGGGCGATCGCGATGCTGGTGCTGTCGGTCATGGGGTTGGAACCGTCAAGCCATACCTATCCTGCGGTGGTCTGCGCCATAGTGATCTGGGTCGTGGCACATGCGGGTCTTGGCATATTGATGCAGCTTTACTGCCTTGCGGGCAGCATGACCGGCAAGTTGGACCCGGATCATGATGCGGATATCTGGAATGTCACGCTGTACTGGCATTTCCATGTGCTGACCGTCCTTGTGGCAATCGCCGTCATCGGCCTTGCCCCGCGTGTGCTGTAGGGAAAGACCGATGCCGGATATCCGCGATCATCAGGACGAGGCCGAATTTTCGCAGGAAAGCACCGCGCTGTGGTGGATCACGCTGGCGCCCACGACATGGGCCGTGCACTTCTTCCTCGCCTATGCGGGAACTGCGATATGGTGTTCGAAATTCGGCGAAACCCAGGGTGTGACAGTCGCCCGGTTGTCCATTGCGGGGCTGACCGTTCTGGCACTGGCGATCATCGGGTGGCTTGGCTGGCGTTCGGTGCGCCGCTGGCGGCCGCGGGACAAGCAGGACGGGGATCTGTCGCGGCCGGAAAGCCGCCACCGTTTCCTTGGACATGCGGCGTTCCTGTTGTGCGTGATCTCCGCCATCGGGGTTGTCTACGTATCGATGCCCGCGTTGTTCATGGGAACCTGCCGATGACATGGGCGGCCATCGGCGCGCTGGCACTGGCATGGCTGGTCCCGTGGGAGGGGTGGTTGGGGCCGTTCCCGGCCCACATGCTGCGCCATATGCTGCTGGTGGCCGTTGCGGCCCCGCTGATGGTTCTGGCCTGGCCGCGCTTCGGGCGGGCGATGGCGATTTCGCCGCTGATCGCGACGGTGCTGGAATTCGCGCTGGTCTGGGGCTGGCACATGCCTGCGGCCCACGGCGCGGCCTACCGGATGCCGTTGCTGTTTCTTGCCGAACAAGGATGCTTCCTGCTGGCAGGGTGCCTTGTCTGGGGCGGCTGCCTTGACCGGCGGGGGACGGGGGCTGCGCTTGCGGGGGCGGGGGGATTGCTTCTCACCTCCATGCACATGACGCTGCTGGGGGCGCTGCTGACGCTGGCCCCGCGTGATCTTTATGCCGAATGGTGCGGCACGGTGCCATCGGTATCGGGGCAGCAGCTGGGCGGGATGATCATGCTCGCCATCGGCACCCCGATCTATCTCGTCGGCGGGCTATGGCGGGTTTCGCATGTGTTGAATGACAGGGAGGCGGCGCGATGAAGCACTGGCGCGGAATGCTCATGGCGCTTGCGGGCGTTGCGGTTCTGGGGGCGGTCGGTGGGCTGTCGACGGTATTCTTCGGGCTATACAATACTTCGGCACGTGGCGGGCACTGGCCCATCACCGAATGGGTATTGCATACCACGTTCGAGAATGCGGTCGCCCTGCGCGCCCCGGCGGAAGAGGAGGTGCCGGACCTGTCGGATCCCGCCCTGATCGAACTGGGCGCGCGGCATTACGAAAGCGCCTGCGTGATGTGCCATGCTTCCCCCGGTCAGGTCGCGACGGCCACCATCGCGCATATGGAACCGTTGCCGCCACAGATCGATACGGCTGTCGCCCCGTGGACGCCCCCTGAATTGCACTGGATCGTGCATGAAGGCGTGAAGATGAGCGGGATGCCCGCCTGGCCCTCCGCCGCCCCGCGCGAGGACGAGGTGTGGGCGGTCGTGGCCTTCCTGACGTCGGTGCAGGAAGGGATGGACGCCGAACGCTACGCCACACTGACCGAGGACAATATGTATTGCAGCGGTTGCCATAATGACCGCAACAGTCACGTGCCGCGCCTTGGCATCTTGTCGCCCGCCTATATCGAGGCTAGCCTGCACGCCTATCGCGACGGATCGCGATCCAGCGGGATCATGGCGCAGGCGGCGTCGGCGCTTTCGCCCGACACCTATGCCCAGTTCGCACAGCGCGTGGGCACGACCGCGCCCGCCGGACCCGCGCCCGATGCGCCGGCGTTGGCCACGCAGGGGCAGGGCGATGTTCCGGCCTGTCTGGCCTGCCACGGCGAACGGAACGAGAATCCCCTTATTCCCACGTTGAACGGCCAGTCCCGTGAGTATCTGGCGGCACAGCTGCGATTGTGGCGCGACGGCGTGCGGGGCGGAACCGAACGTGCCCCGATCATGGCGCAGGCGGCCAAGGGATTGAGCGAGGAGGACATCGCGGCGCTGGCGGATTACTTCGCAGCATTGCCTTGAGCCTATACAGACCCTTGATGGGCGGTTATGCCCGTCCGCGACATTCGCGGGAACAACGACCATGACATTTTTGCGCCGCTTCGGCATCGACGGATACATGCTTGTGCTTCTTGGCACGGTGGTGCTGGGGGCAGTGCTTCCGGTGCGCGGCATCGCGGCCGAGGGGCTGGGCTACATCACATGGGGTGCAGTGGCGCTGCTGTTCTTCCTTTACGGCGTGCGGATGAACGCCGCCGAGGTCTGGGCCGGCCTGACCAACTGGCGCCTGCAAGGGCTGAGCTTCGTGGCCACCTACGTGTTCTTTCCCGTGGTGGGTGTGATCCTTGCCACGGTGATGCGCCCCGTGCTTGGGAATGAACTGGCAACGGGGCTGCTGTTCCTGTCGGTGCTGCCCTCGACCATCAACTCCTCCATCGCGTTCACGGGCATGGCAGGGGGCAACGTGTCAGGCGCGATCTGTTCCGCCTCGTTGTCGAACCTGATCGGCGTGCTGCTGACCCCCTTGCTGACGGCGCTTGTGCTGCATCAGGGGGGGGGGCTGGTCACGGGCGGCGCGGTCCTGAAGATCGCTTCGCAGATCCTGTTGCCGTTCCTCATCGGGCAGATGCTGCGGCGCTGGCTTGGCGAATTCGTGCGGCGCCACAAGGTGCTGACGATGGTGGTGGATCGCGGGTCGATCCTGCTGATCGTCTATTCCGCCTTCAGCGCAAGCACGGTGGCGGGCATATGGGGGCTGATACCGCCGGTGACGCTGGTTATCCTGTTCGGGGTCATCCTGCTGTATCTGGCCATCGCGATGCGGGGGGTACTGGGGCTGGCTGCCCTTGGCCGCCTTTCGCCCCCCGACCGTTCGGCGCTGTTCTTCTGCGGGTCGACAAAAAGTCTCGCAAGTGGCCTGCCCATCGCCGCGGCCTTGTTTCCCGCCAGCATTATCGGCACGACCATCCTGCCGGTGATGATGTTCCACATGACGCAACTGCTGGTCTGCGCGGTCGTCGCGCAACGCGCCGCCCGCCGGTCGGCGGAAGTGGTAGCCTAACGGGCCACTGTCGGGATGACGGTCACGCTGGCCGTCATCCCGTTGGCCAAGGCGATATCGTCGGGCATTTCGTCCAACGTGATCTCCACGGGGATGCGTTGGGCCAGCCGGATCCACTGGAACGACGGCGTGGGGGCCTGCAGCAGCGAATTCGACATGTCCTCGGCATAGGAGATGCCGGTGGAGATGCCGGACACATGCCCCTTCAGCACGCGACCCGAAGCGATCAGCCGGACCCGCGCCTCGTCCCCCGCGCGGATGTCGTGCATCATCGTCTCCATGAAGAACGCGTCGATCCGGAAGCTGTCGGTCGCCACCATGACCATCGCGCCACTGCCCGCCGCCGCGTAATCGCCCACATTGGCCGACAGGTTGGTGATCTGGCCTGTGCGGGAGGCGTGAACCTCCGTCCGGGTCAGGTCCAGCCGGGCGCGTTCCAGCGCGGCCCCGGCGGAGCGGACGTCGGCATCGGCGGCATTGGCGGACAGGACAGCCGACCGAAGTTCCACCTCCGCCACGGAGCGGGGGCTTTGTTCCTGCTGAAGAAGCAGGCGGTCGGCCTGCTGGCGGCTGTTTTCGGCATTTGCGGTGGCGCTGGCAAGGCTCGCCTCGGCCTGCGTGACCGCAAGCTGGTAATTGCGGGGATCGATCCGCATCAGCAGATCGCCCGCAGCGACCATCTGGTTGTTGTGCACGGGCACCTCCTGCACCTGTCCGGACACCTGGGGCGCGATCTGGATCAGGTCGGCGCGCAGGTGGGCGTCACGTGTCCAGGGGTCGCGGAACACGTGGTCCCAGACATAGATGCCGGCGAAGACCGCCGCGATGGCGATCAGGGTGGTCAGGATCAGGCGGATAAGGATCATCTTACAGGTCCGGAAGAAATGCCACGACAAGGCCGAGGAGGATAAAATACAGCGCAAGCCGCGCCAGCGGAGGATGCCAGAAAAATCGCCAGCCCGCGAGGCGCAGCATCAGCGCGTCCGTCAGGAACCACAGGACCGATGCGATGACCGCACAGACCAGCAGGCCGGGGATATAGAGTCCGAGGATGTCGATCTCGCTTCTCATGCGGCACCATGGTTGGGGGTGGGGGCCAGCATTCCGCCGGCGATCAGCGGGCGCAACGCTTCGGCCTGAAGCAGGCACAGTCGGGTCAGTGGGTCGTCATGCGTTTGCGACACCGCCCGCAGCCGGTCGAAGGGGACCATGTCCGCGGGCTTGCCCCGCACGGCGTCACGCACGGTCTGGCGCAGGTCCGCCACCAAGGCTGCCATGTCAGGCGGCAGGGCAGGATCCGCGCCGGTGTTGCGCAGGCGGTCGCAGACCAGTCCTGCGACCAGCGCCGCCCGCGTGCGACGGATCAGCCACGCGTCCTGCGGTTTTTCCGCGTCGAGCCCGGAGGCGTAATCGGTGAACATGTCGATGATCTCGTCGAAAAACTGCAGGCGGGGCATGGGGTTGCGTTCGGCGGCGGTGCGCGTCAGCAGGCTTGTGGTGCCGCGCCGCAGATGACGTGACAGCCAGCCGTGATTTTCGGGAAAAAGCACGGTGATCGCGATGATGAAGCAGGGCGGCAACAGCGCCAGCGAGGCCGCGACATTGAACAGCGTGATCGGGCTGAAACTGGGCGTGTTCGACGGCTGCAATCCGATGGAGATCATGATCATGCTGCCGATCGCCAACGGCAGCAGCTGGATTTCCCCGGCCAGCAGGAAGATCACGAAGACCGCCGTTCCGATCAGCATCGACAGGGCGAAGAAACCCTCCACCTGCGTCAGCGCCATCATCAGCCCGATGGAGACGCAGACCCCGCAAAACAGACCGAGCGCCAGCGCCTTGCCCGCCATGACCCTGACCGGACGCGGCACGATCGTGGGCAGCAGAAGCGACAGCGCGGGCACGATCATTGCCAGCGAATTCCCCGCGCTCCATCCCGAGGCAAGCCAGACGAACGCGATGACCAGCAGCATGATCGCGGGCCTGAGGCCGTATTGCACGGCAGCAAGGTGGTCGCGATACCGCCGCACCGTGGGGATGTGGCCGACTGTTTCGGGCAGTCGCCGGTTCGCGGCGGCCGCATCCGTCAAGAAGGCCCGCGACCGGGCAAGCGATGCAAGCCGGTCCGCAAGATCGGCCAGTGCCTGTTCCAGCACGGCGATGGGGACGGGCCGGGACGGCACCATCGCGTTCCGGTGGATGCGGTCGCGCAGCCTCTCCGCCTCGTCGGACGCGTCCAGCAGGCCCGTGACATCCGTGCTGGCCCCCATGATGCGTGCGGTCAGGTCGGACAGGTGCTGCCGGTCATCGCGAACATGGTCGAGGTCGAAGGCGCTGTCGGGTGCAAACTCTCCCGCAAACCGGATGGCGGTGATGGCCACGGCTACGCGGTCCAGATCATGCGCCACGCTTGCCATGCGCGGGCGGCGCCAATCCTTGCGCGTACGTTCATAGGCGAGCGAGCGCAGTTCCGTATGTGCCATGCCGATGGCCGCCATGACGCCCTTTTCAGGTGCGGCAAGCGGCGGATGGCCTGCCGACAGAACCGTATGCGCCAAACCCGCGACCGCGTCCTGTGCCTTGCCGATGGCGACGGCCGCGTTGTCGGATACGGACCTGGGAAATACGGTCAGCATGACCACGAAGCCGCAGACGATGGGAATCATCGTTTCCGTCATCCGGGCCAGTGTCAGGGGCCACGCCTGCATCGGGTCGGCCTGCGTGTCCAGCACGATGACAAGCGCCGTGAAACCGCAGGTGGCATAGCCATAGGCATCGATCCCGCTTTCCATCCGCGTCAGATATCCGATCAGGAACAGCAGGACGGCGGTGGCCGCGATGGCATGTGCGGGGGACTGCGCGAAGCAAAGCGCGATTGCAAACCCCGCAAGTGCACCGCAGAACGTCCCTGCCATCCGCGCGGCACTACGCCAGACCAGCGTGCCCGATTCCGGCCGCACGATCAGCGGCACGGTCATCAGTGCCCAGTAGGTATGGTTCAGATCGAACATGAACGCGATGAACAGCGTCAGTACGACGGTCAACGCGACCTTGAAGGCATAGATCGCGCGATACTGCGACAGATCCGGCAGCCTGATGCGCGAATGCATCGCCATGCCGCCTGTGTCAGCCATTTTTCGCGCCTTTCCAATGCAAATGGCCCGGTGCGGTCAACCGCCGGGCAAGCCGAAGGTATTCCCGCAACAGGGCATGACAATACATAGGATCTTAAAGGATCCATCTGCAACGCGGTTGTGCCATCGGCAACGCGGTTGTGAATGTCCGGTCGTATCCACATGAGGGGATCGCCGCAAACCCTGCCCAGGTCATTCCCGGGGTTTTCGCCCGTATGCTCCTTTGCCTCCGCATTTTCATCCCCATATCCCGTGCATGAGCGATGATCCCGTTTGCCCCCTGTGTTTGCGCCCCATTCCGCCGGACGTGCCGCAAAGCCTGCACCACCTGATCCCCCGCCTGAAGGGGGGCGCGAAGGGTCCGGTCGTGCTGCTGCATCACATCTGCCACAAGGAAGTCCACGCCACGCTGAAGGAAAGCGAGCTTGCGCGCCGCTACAACACCCCTGAGGCATTGCGCGGTCATCCGGCTCTCGCGACGTTTCTCGAGTGGGTCGCCCGGCGCCCTCCGGGCTTTTTGTCGCGTGTGCCGGGTGGGACGCGCAAACGGCGGTGACGGGAACCCGATGCCAGCTGCCACGTTGATATGGCAGATGGAGAAGGAGATTTCTCATGGCTGATACTGACAAGGAAAAAGTCCCCGGACAGGAACAGGGTGATGACATCCGCCCCGCCGGCACCGAGGAGATGAAAGACCCGCCGAAGGAATGGGAAAAAGAGGACCAGGAGTCCGACGAATCCTTCCCCGCAAGCGATCCGCCCGCGAACTACTGATCTGTTCGAATTGTCGATCTGGACGGCCCCGGCGATCTTCGCCGGGGTTTTTTCCATCCGCCAGACGAGTATAGTGCGGCCATTCAGGACAGGATGGACCCCAGATGACATTTATCCACTGGTCTGCCGGCGCCGAACGGGCGCAGGCTGCGTGCGATCTCTGGCCCTCGGACGGGCCGGGGGGCGTAATCCTCGGGTTCGACCGCGACGGCGTGCGCTTTTGCGTCGCGGGTGGTGCCGAAAGGGTGGGGGAACGCAGGACGTTCGGCGCGGATACCGTGGTCCGATGGGCATCTGTCACCAAGCATGTCTTTGCCGCCTTCGTTCTGGAAAGTGGCCTTTCGCTTGATGCGACCTTGGGTTCGTTGCTGCCTATGCATCCGGTGCCGGGTGCCGTGACGGTCCGTCAGGCGATGGCGATGCAGGGCGGCCTGCCTGACACGCGGGACATGCTGACGCTGCTGGGCATGAGCGCGGAGACGGAGACCCGTGCCCCGCACCTTCTGGCGTGGTCATCCGGCATTGACCGGCTGAATGCCGAACCGGGAACGGAAGTGGCCTATTCCAACGCAGGCTACCGTCTGGTGGAGGCTGCGATGGAAGCCCGCGGCCTGCGCTTTGCCGACTGGGTGCGCGAGCAGGGCCACGGGATGGTTGCGCCCGATTACTGGACGGAGCCGGTGGCGGGTCTTGTTCCTGGCCATGTTCCGCGGGATGGACGCTGGGTGCAAGGCGGGCAGGGCATGCACCTTTCGGCGGCCGGATCGCTGGCTGGGTCCGTCTCGCATCTTGCATCATGGCTGGGTGATCTGATGGGCCGGGATGCTTTCGCCATCATGGCTGCCCCGGTTCCGCTGAAGGACGGGCGGATGACAGGATACGGCCTTGGCCTGCGGCAGACGCAGTTCGGCGGACGCATGCTGCCGGGACATGGCGGGGCGCAGGCAGGCTACCGTTCCTGCTTTTTGCTGATGCCGGAGCAGGGGTTGGGGATTTGCGTCGTCACAAACCGTGACGATGCCGAAGCCTCCGTCATCGCGGAGACGGTGATGGCAGCGCTTCTGGGCCACCGACCCACAGAGACGCGGGTGCAGGATTTCGCGCCTCCCGGCCTTTACGCGGCGGCAGAGGGCAATCTTTGGGCCGAGATGCGTCCATCCTCCATCATCGTCCGCGATGCGGAGGAGAAGCTGTTCACGTCAGGGGACGTGGCGATGTCCCATGCGCCCCAGTCCCCGATCCGCCTGCGCTGGACAGGCAAGGTTCTGGAAGGGGAGATCGGCCATTTGCCTGTGCAGCTGTTTCCCGCATGGGACGAACCTGCGAACGGAACGCTGGACGGCTGGTGGGAACGTGACGGCGCGACCTTCCACATCACGGGGGACCGTGTGCATTGGGGCGTCGGACCAAGGGCGGAAGTGTCGGACCTGACGTCGCTGGGCGGGGGGCGCTGGCTGTTCACGGCCCTGGGTCGCCGCATCTGCCTGCGTCGGCTGGACGCGGACCGGATAGAGCTGTCGCTTTCCCGTGCCCGCATCATCGAATATGTCAGGTTGTCAGCCTGAAATCCGTCATCTGTTCGGGGGTCAGGATGTTGATCTCCTCGGGCGGGGTGCGAAGGGCCTGACCCATCAGGCGCAGGTCGACGCCCATCTCGGTCAGGTAGTCCATGACGGCGGCCTGGCCACGCTGCACATCCTTCACGGCCATGAAGGCGGGCAGGATGGTGTTTTGCCCGTAATAGCTTTGGTGCACGCCCATGACGCCGCTTTCAGCGACCGTCCTGTCCGTTCCGCCCGCGAACAGATAGGGGCAGGCCGACATGCAGACCGACCCTTCGGCCACGCTGGTCGCATATCCTGCGGCGCGAATCGTGCGGCCGATGGCAAGGGCGTCGGACACCGATCCGCCCGAACTGTCGAGCGCGACCGAGGTCGCCGCCGGTCGATGCTGATCCAGCCATTGTGCGAAACGGTCGGCATCGCCCGGGGCGATCTGCCCCGTGACGCTGATGGCCTCGCCCTCCATCTCGAACGCGAGACGTTCGGGCATGGGGCGCATCGCGGGGGTTCCCGGTTCGCCCGGTCGCAGGTCGGGCCGATAGGGGCGGACGCTGGGCCCCTGCGCGGGTGGCGCAAACAGGCCCGGGGCAGCGGTGCCACCGCCCGCGCCCCGCAGGTCGATCGCCACAAGCGCGGCACCGATCACCAGTTGCGACACCAGCACCGCCTTCATCATGCCAAGCGGGGAGGAAAGCCCTGCCTTCATTCTGCGGGCCGGATCAGAACGGGGGTGGCGGGCGCGGTGGCCACGTCCGGCAGGGATGCGTCCGCAGGGCGCGGGACGGTTCGGCTTTCAGGCTCCACCATGCGCAGCACATCGGCTGCCGCAAGGGCGGCACGCAGTTCGCCGACGGTCATCATGTCGTCGGTCAAATTCTCCCCCCGACCTGAACGGATGGCGGCCTGGACAACCATGAGGATGAACACCAGCACCGCCGGCAGCAGGTCGATGGCGATGGCACCCGCCCATGCGGGGATGAAGTTGTCGCGATACAGGATGACCGCGTCGGCGGCGGAGATCGCGGTATAGGCCACGTCATCCGGCGCGGGCTGGGCGATCACGTCGGCCGCCGCCTGTGCCAGCGTGTCTGACCGTTGATCAACAAGACCGAGGACCGACGTGATGGTCGATGTTTGCCCTGCACGGGTTTCGGCACTTGTCCCGTCCAGTTCCGGCACCAGCACAGCATCGCGCAGATCCTGCGCCGCCCGCGCCACCAGCGGCGCGGGGTTCAACTGGCGCAACTGCACGATCAGGCCGGACAGGTTCACGGCTTCTTCCGAGAATGTCACGGTGCGTTCGCCGATAGGACCCGCCGCCACCCCCATGTCCCGCATCCGGGACAGCGTGGCGTTGCCCTGATCGAAGGCGGCCGCGATCGGGTCCGCAAGGCCGTTCAACTGATCTTCCAGCGCCTGAAGTTCGGACCCCTTCTGGGTCAGCACGCGGAACACCGCGCCGCGACCGGCAAAACCGGACAGGTTTCCGCCCGCCTCCTGCTCCGACAGGTCGGTGAAGCTTTGGCGGACACGCGCCACGTCACGGGCCAGCGACTGTCCGGCGACCGCGTTGGAATGCGCGCGCTCCAGCGCTGCCTGATAACGTTGGGTGGTGGTCGCCATGTGCTGTTCCACCGCCGCCGATCCGGCAAGCGCCGCCGCGTTCAGCCAGGACGACATCGCGATGATGGCGACGGAGCCCAACGCCATTGTCAGCAACAGCCCGATGATGGAGGCGGCCGACCGCACGGCAGGCAAAAGGCGGATCATGTAGGACCAGAAGACGAAAATCCCCACCGACACGGCGATCGAATAGGCAAGGGCCGCGAAGGTCGTCCAGATGCCCGGATCGTCCAGCAGCGTGCGGACCCCCAGATAGGTATAGATCCCCGATGCCGTGGCCAGAACCCCGAGCGCCGTCGACGTGAACGTGTCGAGCCAGCCCAGATGCCGCTCCAACTCGCGCGCGTAACGGTCGCCTGACCGCAGGTGAGTGTCGCTCATTCCAGCCCTTTCGGCATATGTGGTGATCCGGTGGCAGATAGGTGCGGATCTGCGCCGTCACGATAGCACACCGGATCACGCTTTCGACAGCGCAAGGATCGTAAAGCGCGGCGCGCTGCGTATGACTTGACAACCTTCGCATGGTTGCGATGATGAAACGCAGGAAAAGAAGGCATAAAAGGCGGCATGTCGCATGGTTGAATTGGTGATCGTCGCGGATGACCTGACGGGTGCGCTTGATGCCGCAGCCCCCTTTGCCGGACGCGGGCTTGTGACGCGGGTGGCCCTTGACGCGACGGCGTTCGGCGTGGCCATGGCGTCAGGTGCACAAGTCGTGGCCATGACCACCGGCAGCCGGGAAATCGGGGCGGATGACGCTCGCCGCGCGACCGAAGCCGTGGCCTGCCAGATCCCCGACGGCGTGCAGGTGTTCAAGAAGGTGGATTCGCGCCTGAAGGGCAACATCAAGGCGGAACTGTCGGCTTTGCCCTTCACCCGCGCCCTCGTCGCCCCCGCCATCCCCGATTTCGACCGCATCGTGCAGGACGGCTGCGTGACGGGTTTCGGGGTGGAACGTCCGATCCCCGTCGCCGTCGTGCTGGGCCGCTATGCCGCGCAGGCGGACATCCCCGACGTGCGCACGGCGGAGGACATGGATGAAGCCTTGGCCGCGACCTCTGCCGATCTGCTGGTCGGTGCGCGGGGGCTGGCGGAGGCGCTGGCCCGACGGATGACGGGGGCTGCCGCACGGGGGGTGGATACGCTGGCGACACCCGCGCTATTCGTCATCGGCTCCCGCGACCCGATCACCTTGCGGCAGGTGGAGGGTTTGCGCGACGCCGGTGCCGTCTGGTGTCCGGCACCGAACGGGCAGGCGACGGGGGCTGCACTGTCGCCCCTGTGCGTGATTCAGGCCACCGTGGGGGAGGCGGAGGCTTCGCCCCAGGACGTGTCCGCCGCCCTTGCCGCGTCGGTCCACCCGCATCTGACCGGGCAATTCCGCACGCTGGTGGTGACCGGCGGTGCCACGGCCGAGGCCGTGTTGCGCCACATGGGCATCACGCAGCTTGATCTGGCCGGGGAGGCGCTGCCCGGCATTGTCGTGGCCTGCGCGGGCGATCTGACGATCGTGACGAAATCGGGCGGTTTCGGGGACGGGGATGCACTGGTCCGGCTTGCCCGCATGACGGGGGCGATCTGATGGGCGTTGCAGAAGGATCGGCACGCAAAAGCCTGCCGGACATCGTGTTCGAGCGCATCCACCGCGCCATCAAGTCCGGTGCCTATGGTGCCGACGAACGTCTTCCCACCGAACACGACCTTGCGGCGGAGTTCGAGGTGTCACGCCCCATCGTGCGCGAGGCTCTGCGCCGGTTGCGCGATCAGGGGCTGATCTATTCCAGGCAGGGGGCGGGCAGTTTCGTGCGGGCGACCGGACTGCGCCAGCCCCTCGGGTTCGGGCAGATGGAGAAGGTGGCAGATCTGGTCAACTGCTATGAATTCCGCATGACGGTGGAACCCGAGGCTGCCGCCTGCGCCGCGCTGCGCCGCGATGACCGGACATTGGCGGCCGTCGCACAGGCGCTGGAACTGATGCGCGACGCCACCAATCGCCAGTCCCACCGGGAAGATGCCGATTTCCAGTTCCACCTTGCCATCGCCCGCGCCTCGAAAAACACATATTTCGCCACGTCGATGGAAGCGTTGCAGGACCATATCGCAGTCGGCATGCGGTCCCACGGCGCATCCGTGAAGCGCGAGACGACCGGCCTTGCCCGCGTGTTCGACGAACACCGCGAGGTCTACGACGCCATCCGCGACGGCGACGCGGACACTGCCCGCCGCCTGATGAAGCTGCACCTCGAGGGATCGCGGCAGCGGGTGTTCGAACGGGAAGGCTAGGCTGCGAGGCGGAACAACTCCGCCGTTTCCTGCCGCACGTCGCCGGTATCGCACAGGGCGTTCAAGTGGGCCACGACGTTGTGGCGTGCGGCACGCTGCAGGCCGGGGGCCAGCGTCGCGTAAAGGCGCTGCACGATGTCGTCCACGGCCATCGGCCCGTCTGCCAGTGTCCGCAGGATGGAGGCGTTACGGGATCGGCGATGCGCGCGCAGCGTGGCAATCCGCCGCGCGGGATCCTCCATCGGGTCGCCATGCGCGCTCAGGAACCGCCGCCACGGACGTGCCGCCAGCTTGTCGAGCGAGGCCATGTAGTCCCGCAGGTTTCCCCGCGGCGTGATGATCGCGGTGGAGGCCCAACCCATGACGTGATCCGCTGTCAGGCATATGTCGCCCATTCCGAAGCACAGGTGATCGTCGGTATGGCCGGGGGTGTGGATCGCTTCCAGCCGCCATGTCCCGCCCTGAAGCACATCGCCGTCGTTCACCTGAATATCCGGCACGACCTGCGAGGCGCCGGTCCTGTGGGCAAGGACGGGCGCACCCGTTGCATTGCGCAGGCGGGGGATCAGCGCGGAATGGTCGTGGTGATCGTGGCTCAGCAGGATGTGGGTGATCCGTTCGCCATTCGTGGCCTGCAAGATCGCCGCAAGATGTGCAGGATCGTCGGGACCGGGGTCGAGCACCGCCACCTCTCCCGTGCCGATGATGTAGGTGTTCGTGCCCAGATAGGTCATGGGCGAGGGATTGGGTGCCAGAAGGCAGCGGAGGCCGGGTTCGATCATGGCTGCGATCATAGCGGCCATCGGCGCAGGATAAAGCCTTGTCTGCGCCGCTGGCGGGGATAATCTGGCGGACATGGCCAATTTCCGTCCTCCCTTGCCCCGAAGTCTTTATGGTCGCGCGGCGCTGATCCTGATCGTGCCTATCCTGACGATCCAGCTGGTCTTCTCGCTCCAGTTCATCCAACGTCATTACGAAGGCGTGACGGTACAGATGTCGCGCGGGCTGGAGATCGAGCTGAGTTACCTCATCGATGCCTACGACGCCGATCCGGTGCGGGCGGAGGAGATCGCATCGGCCCTTCGGCTGGACCTTGTGGCACCGGCCGAATGGCCGTTTGCCGAGGATCGACGGGATTTGTGGGACTTGTCCGGGCGGGCCCTCATCTCTACCCTGCGGGACGGGCTGCCCTTGCTGGCGGTGGATCTGCAGAACAATGACAACAGGGTCCGCATGCTGATGCAAACGGATCGCGGGCCGATCAACATTTCCGTTGAACGACGGCGGGTCTCGGCGTCCAACCCGCATCAACTGCTGGTCCTGATGATCTTCACCTCTGTCCTGATGACGGTCATCGCCTTCCTTTTCCTGTCGAACCAGCTGCGCCCCATCGCCCGCATGGCGCAGGCGGCAGAGGCGTTCGGCAAGGGGCGCATCATCCCCTACCGCCCCCGTGGCGCGCTGGAGGTCCGCGCTGCCGGTGCCGCCTTTCTGGAAATGCGTGGCCGGATCGAACGGTTCATCGAACAGCGGACGCTGATGTTGTCGGGCATCAGCCACGACCTGCGCACGCCTCTGACCCGAATGAAGCTGGAACTGGCGATGATGGAGGGGGCGGAAGTTGCAGACCTTCTGCGCGACGTGCAGGAGATGGAGCGGCTGGTCGACGAATTCCTTGCCTTCACGCGGGGTGATGCGACCGAGGAGGTGGAACGGAGGAATGCGAGCGATCTGGTCCGGCAAGTCGTGGCCAATGCCCAGCGGGCGGGGCAGGCCGTGACGATGGGGCCGGTCGATACCGATGCGGTGGTGCCGTTGCGTCCGCAGGCGGTGACGCGGGCGCTGGAAAACCTTGTGACAAATGCCGTCCGTTACGGCACGAATGCACGGGTAAGCCTGACGGGAACGTCCCAGAATATCCGGCTTGTGGTGGAGGATGACGGCCCCGGCATCCCGAAAGAGTTGCGGGACGAGGCGTTGACCCCGTTTTCCCGACTGGGCAAGGAACGCGACCCAAATCGCGGCGGTGGCGTGGGCCTTGGCCTTTCAATCGCGGCCGACATCGCCCGCAGTCACGGGGGGCACCTGCGCCTGCACGAAAGCGCCGATCTGGGCGGCCTGCGGGCAGAGATCGTGCTGGCACGTTAGGCAGCTGCCCTTGCGGGTGGCGGCAGGCATGACTAAGACTCTGGACGCGACGCATGCGAAGGGCAGGGCATATGAAAGATCCGATCGACACTTACATGAACACGCTTGTCCCGATGGTGGTCGAGCAGACGAGCCGTGGCGAACGCGCCTACGACATCTTCTCGCGCATGCTCAAGGAACGGATCATCTTCCTGTCCGGCCCCGTCCATGACGGCATGTCCAGCCTGATCTGCGCGCAGCTGCTGTTCCTCGAGGCGGAAAATCCGTCGAAGGAGATCAGCCTGTACATCAACAGCCCCGGCGGTGTCGTGACCTCCGGTCTGTCGATCTATGACACGATGCAGTACATCAAGCCGAAGGTTTCCACGCTGGTGATCGGGCAGGCGGCATCCATGGGCAGCCTTCTGCTGACGGCGGGCGAAAAGGGCATGCGCTTCAGCCTTCCGAACAGCCGCGTGATGGTCCACCAGCCGTCGGGCGGGTATCAGGGCCAGGCGACGGACATCATGATCCATGCCCGCGAGACCGAGAAGCTGAAGCGCCGCCTGAACGAAATCTACGTCAAGCACACGGGCAACAACTACGAGGTCGTGGAGGCTGCGCTGGAGCGGGACAACTTCATGTCGGCCGAAGATGCGAAGGCGTGGGGACTGATCGACGAGATCGTCGAAAACCGCGGCAAGGCAGAACCTGCGAAATAAGCAATCCGTTTTGCGATTGTGAAGGCCGGATGACTGGCCTACATTTGATCTTTAATATTCCGGCCCCTGTTTGGGCCGGGGGCTTCTCCCCAGAGGATGACCATGGCGAACACGACCGGCGGCGACAGCAAGAACACCCTCTACTGCTCGTTCTGCGGAAAGAGCCAGCACGAGGTTCGCAAGCTCATTGCAGGGCCGACCGTATTCATCTGCGATGAATGCGTCGAGCTTTGCATGGATATCATCCGCGAAGAAACGAAATCTGCAGGCTTGAAGACAGCGGGCGGGGTTCCGACCCCGCTGGAAATCTGCAAGGTTCTGGATGATTACGTGATCGGACAGGTCCACGCCAAGCGCGTGCTGTCGGTCGCGGTGCACAACCATTACAAACGGCTCAACCATTCCTCGAAGTCGGATATCGAGCTGTCGAAGTCGAACATCCTGCTGATCGGTCCGACGGGCTGCGGCAAGACACTTCTGGCACAGACGCTGGCCCGTATTCTTGACGTGCCGTTCACGATGGCCGACGCCACGACGCTGACCGAGGCGGGTTACGTCGGCGAGGATGTCGAAAACATCATCCTGAAACTGCTGCAGGCGTCCGAATACAACGTCGAACGTGCGCAACGCGGCATCGTCTACATCGACGAGGTCGACAAGATCACGCGCAAGTCCGACAATCCTTCGATCACCCGCGACGTGTCGGGCGAAGGGGTGCAGCAGGCGCTTCTGAAGATCATGGAAGGCACCGTGGCTTCGGTTCCGCCCCAGGGTGGTCGCAAGCATCCGCAGCAGGAATTCCTGCAGGTGGACACGACGAACATCCTGTTCATCTGCGGCGGTGCATTTGCGGGGCTTGACCGGATCATCGCGCAGCGCGGCAAGGGATCAGGCATCGGCTTTGGTGCCGATGTGAAGGATCCCGACTCGCGCGGCGTGGGGGATCTGTTTTCGGAGCTGGAGCCGGAGGATCTGCTGAAGTTCGGTCTGATCCCGGAGTTCGTGGGCCGTCTGCCGGTTCTGGCGACGCTGACGGATCTGGACGAACCGGCGCTGGTCACCATCCTGACGGAGCCGAAGAACGCGTTGGTCAAGCAATACCAGCGCTTGTTCGATATCGAGGGCACGCAGTTGACCTTCACCGACGACGCATTGGTGGCGATCGCCCGTCGGGCCATCAAGCGCAAGACGGGCGCGCGCGGCCTGCGGTCGATCATGGAGGATATCCTTCTGGATACCATGTTCGAACTGCCCGGTCTGGACGATGTGGCGGAAGTGGTGGTCAACGAAGAAGCTGTCACCAAAGGCTCCAAACCGCTGGTTGTTCATAGCGAAAAGAAAGAACCCGCGTCGGCAAGCTGACGCTTTCGTGCGGCAGGCAGGGCTGGACCCTGCCTGCCGCATTTGTCATAGACGCGGCACGGGGGCGGAGGTTCGCAATGTTTCAGACACTTGCACGGACATTGACATGGTGGAACAGCCAGACGCTGAACACCCAGTTCTGGACATGGCGAAATGGCCAGAAGGTGGGAGAGGACGAACAGGGCAACGTCTTCTACCAGACCAAGGATGCAAAACGCCGCTGGGTGATCTTCAACGGTGAATCCGAGGCAAGCCGTATCGATCCCAACTGGCATGGCTGGTTGCATCATACGTGGGACGAACCCCCGACCGCCCGTCCGTTGACGCATAAGGTCTGGGAAATGCCGCATCAGGAAAACCTGACCGGAACATCGGCGGCCTATGCACCCGCCGGATCACTGCGTCGTGTGGCTCCGGTCGAACGGCGCGATTACGAAGCGTGGCAGCCGGAACAATGAATCATAATACAACTGAAGTCGTCGTAGGGGGTGCAGTTCTCGCCGCAGCCCTTGGTTTCCTTTTCTATGCCGGTCAGGTTGCAGGTTTTGGCGGAACTGCCGGAAGCTATACCCTCCATGGCAGTTTCCGCACGGCGGACGGTATCGGTGTCGGGACGGATGTACGTCTTGCTGGCGTGAAGGTTGGCACGGTCACGTCCATCGGCTTGAACCCTCAGACCTTCTTTGCCGATGCCACGATCAGCGTGCCGGAAAATATCCAAGTCCCGGCGGACTCCTCGCTTCTTATCTCCTCGGAAGGACTGCTGGGCGGCAATTTCGTGGAAATCCAGCCAGGCGGTGCGCTGGAAAATCTGGAACCGGGCGGGGAGATCGAGGATACGCAAGGTTCCGTCAGCCTGATCTCGCTTCTGCTGGCCTTTGTCGGCGGTCGGGATTCTGAAGACGATGCCGCCGCACCTGCTCCGGATGCTGGCGCGAACAGCTTTGAGCCGGACCCGGCGGCGGCAGCGCCTGCACCTGATCTGACAGTGCCCGTGCCTGCACCGGCTGCCCCATGAAACGCCTGATCGTCGCGCTTTCCTTATTTGCCATGCCCTTGATGGCTCAGGATGTGGACCGCGCGACGAGTGCTGCGGGCGGAACGGTCCGCTGGCTGGACAAGGTAACAGGTGCAACGACGGATCTGGCCCTTTCTCGCGAGCAGGCGGTAACGCGTGGGTTCCTGACGATCCAACTGGACGATTGCCGTTTCCCGGCTGCGGATCCATCATCGGACGCCTTCGCGCATCTGACGATCAAGGACACGCGAGTGGATGCGCCGGTCTTCTCTGGCTGGATGATCGCTTCAAGCCCCGCCCTTTCCGCGCTGGATCATCCGCGTTATGATGTCTGGGTCCTGAAGTGCGACAATAGCTGAACGACATCCATTGCGGTGGGTGCGTAGCCTGCCGGATGGAACGTCGCCCGACCCTCCACTGCCTGTGCCAATTGCGCCTGATAAGCTTTCCGGCTGATTTCCTGCCCGCCGAGCGAGGCAAGGTGCGAGGTCAGGAATTGCGTGTCGAACAGCTGGAACCCGCCCGCGTTCAGACGATGCACCAGCCAAGCAAGAGCAATCTTGGAGGCATCGGTGCGGCGGGAAAACATGCTTTCCCCGAAATATCCTGCTCCTAGCGCCACCCCATAGGTTCCGCCGATCAACGCACCCTCGCTCCAGACTTCAACGGAATGGGCATGGCCCAGGTCGTGCAATCCGACGTAAAGATCTTCGATGTTCCGGCTGATCCACGTTTCGGGACGGTCCGCACATCCGTGTAATACGGCGCGGAAGTCATGATCGACGCGCAGTTCGTAATCCTGTCGAAGCATGCTGCGTTCAAGCGAACGCGAAAGGTGAAAACCATCAAGCGGGATGATGCCTCGCAGCTTCGGCTCCACCCAGTGGATGTCGGGATCGTCGCGACCGTCCGCCATGGGGAAGATCCCCATGGCATAGGCGCGCAACAAATGTGCCGGTGTCAGCACATCACTTGCCGTAGGTCGATTCCAGCCATTTTTCCAGCCAGTGGATGTTATAGTTCCCACTTTGGATATCCGGATCGGCCAAAAGTGCGTCAAATAGCGGCGCCGTGGTGTGCACGCCATCCACGATCAGTTCACCCAGTGCGCGATGCAGACGGGCCAACGCTTCGGGCCGGTCGCGGCCATGCACGATCAGCTTGCCGATCAGACTGTCATAATAGGGCGGTATCGAATATCCGCTGTAAAGCGCGGAATCCATCCGGACCCCCAGACCGCCGGGGGCGTGATAGACGTTCACCCGACCCGGGCAGGGCGCGAAATTCGGAAGGCGTTCGGCATTGATCCGCACCTCGATCGCGTGACCGTTGATCGTCAGGTCTTCCTGCGTGAACGACAGGGGAAGGCCCGCCGCGACTCGGATCTGTTCACGGACCAGATCGATGCCGTAGATCGCCTCCGTCACCGGATGTTCGACCTGCAGGCGGGTGTTCATCTCGATGAAATAGAACTCGTTGTCTTCATACAGGAATTCGACCGTGCCGGCACCGATGTAGTTGATCTTGGCCACGGCGTCAGCGCAAACCTTGCCGATGCGGGCGCGCAGTTCGGGCGTGATCGCTGGGCCGGGGGCCTCCTCGAACACCTTCTGGTGACGGCGCTGCAAAGAACAGTCGCGTTCGCCCAGATGGACCGCGTTGCCCTTGCCGTCCCCGAAGACCTGAATCTCGATGTGGCGCGGTTTTTGAAGATATTTCTCGATATAAACTTCATCATTGCCGAAGGCGACCTTTGCTTCGGCCCGCGCCGTGCGGAAAGCGACCTCCAGCTCGGACGGGTTGCGGGCAACCTTCATCCCGCGTCCGCCACCGCCGGCGGTCGCCTTGATGATGACGGGAAAGCCGATCTGTCCGGCTACGGTGATCGCCGTCTCGTAATCCGGCACGCCGCCATCGGACCCCGGAACCACGGGAATGCCAAGCGCCTTGGCGGTTTCCTTGGCGGTGATCTTGTCGCCCATGATGCGGATATGTTCCGCCGTGGGGCCGATGAAGGTGATGCCGTGATCGGCCAGTGCCTGCGCGAAACCTTCATTTTCAGACAGGAAGCCATAGCCCGGATGGACGGCTTCCGCGCCAGAAATCTCGCAGGCGGAAATGATGGCGACCTTCTTGAGGTAGCTTTCCGAAGACGGGGCTGGCCCGATGCACACGGATTCGTCGGCCATGCGGACGTGCATCGCATCGCTGTCAGCGGTGGAGTGGACCGCAACGGATGTGATGCCCATTTCCCGGCAGGCGCGGATGACGCGAAGCGCGATCTCTCCGCGGTTGGCGATCAGGATCTTGGTGAACATCCGTCCCTCACTCGATGATCAGCAGGGGGGCACCGAATTCCACCGGAGTGCCATCGGCGACCAGAACGCGCTTGATCGTGCCGGAGCGGGGCGCGGGGATATGGTTCATGGTCTTCATCGCTTCGATGATAAGGACGGTCTGACCTTCGGAGACAGTGGCGCCGACGACCGCAAAGGGTGCGGCACCGGGTTCGGCGGCAAGGTAGGCCGTGCCGACCATGGGCGAGGTGACGGCACCCGGATGCTGGGCCGGATCTTCCACCGGGGCAGTCACGGCTGCGGGTGCGACGGCTGCCGGGACGGACATGACAGGCGCTGCGGCAACGGTCGTGGTGACGACATTGACCTGTTTCACAACCCGCACTTCCAGGCTGTCGTCATCGCCATATTCGCGCTTCACCGACAGTTCGGTCAGGTCATTGGCGTTCAGAAGTTCCGCCAGTGCCTTGATGAAATCGACGTCCTGTTCGGGGGATTGCTTGCTCATGCCGTCCTCGGTGGTTTGGCCATTCGGCCTTGATGTTGCATTTAAGCGCCATCGGCGCGTGATTGGGGGCGTTATACGCGACACAAACCTCAAGGGAAAGCGCACAAATCCCTTGGTACGGGGCGCGGGACGCCGCCTGACGGTGGGGATCGGACCAAGGCTGTCCGTCATCTGATATGGAAGGATGCGGCCCGCCGGGACGGAAACTTGTCATCCTCCGGCCTTTAACCGAACGGATGATCGCATATATTGCGCGGGAAAGGGGTTTTCCCATGCAAAGATATTCCATCCTCGACCTGTCTCCCGTTCCGGAAGGGTCGACCACCGCCACCGCCCTCTCCCAGACCGTCGATCTTGCGCAACATGCAGAAGCGCTCGGCTATCACCGGTTCTGGCTGGCGGAACACCACAACATGGTGGGCATCGCATCCGCTGCGACGGCGGTCGTGGTCGGGCAGGTGGCGGCGCACACGTCCCGCATTCGCGTCGGGTCGGGCGGGATCATGCTGCCGAACCACGCGCCATTGGTGATCGCGGAACAGTTCGGGACGTTGGCCACGCTCTTTCCCGGACGGATCGACCTTGGTCTTGGCCGCGCACCCGGCACGGATATGGGCACGGCGCGCGCCTTGCGTCGTCACATGGATGCAAGCGACACCTTCCCGCAGGATGTGGTGGAGCTGATCCAGTATTTCGACGACGCCCCGCTGGATGCCCAGATCCGTGCCGTTCCCGGCGAAGGAACGCAAGTGCCGGTCTGGATCCTCGGCTCCAGCCTGTTCGGGGCGCAGCTCGCCGCGTATCTCGGGCTGCCCTATGCTTTTGCCTCGCATTTCGCGCCGCAAGCGCTGGAACAGGCAGCCGCCACCTACCGCGAGACGTTCCGCCCGTCGCGCTTTCTGGATGCGCCGTATTTCATGCTTGCCGCCAACGTTTTCGGCGCTGACACGGAAGAGGAGGCGGCCTATCTGCGCACATCGCAGCAGCAGGCCTTCGCGAACCTGCGTCTGGGCCGCCCCGGAAAACTGCCACGGCCCGTCCGCAACATCGCCGATATCGTGCCCGCCCCCTATCTGGCCAGTGCGGAGGAAGCATTGTCGATTTCAGCCACCGGCACCCCCGCGATGGTCAGGGAGCAGCTTCGCACCCTGGTCGACCGCTATCAGCCGGACGAGATGATCGTGACGGGCATGATCCACGATCATGCGGCCCGCAAGCGTAGCTTTGCCATCGCGGCGGAAGCCCTGCGCGACCTGACCCGGACCGCGCAGGCAGCCTGAGCGTCAGTGCTCGCGAAGATACTGGATCTGGCGAGGGTGGATCTGCCCGAGCCAGGTTTCAGTCAGCGGCTCGCCCGAGGGGCTGGACAGATATGCGCGCATGTCGACCGTTTCGGCGTCCGAGGCGACGTCGAAGGTCAGCCGGAACATGCCGTCCTTGCCCACCACAGGCACCACACCCGCGTCGATCGTCTCCACCCCGCCTGAAAGCTGGACGTCGAAGTCGACATCCTCGCGTGTCAGGCCCTTCAGGATGTCGCCGGTGAATTCTATATGCACCTTGGCCTGGTTTTCGGGGCGCGGATTGCCCGGATAGCCGCCTTCACCGATCCGCGTGGCGGTGGTGCGGGCGACCGTCTGCGCGACAGGCACATCCTTCGCCCATGTGAGGCGATAGTTGAAGTCCATCTCTTGCCCCGGTTGCGGCGGCTGCTCGGGCGTCCAGAACGCGCCGATGTTGTCATAAACCTCGTCATTCGTGGGCAGTTCGACCAGCGTCACCGATCCCTTGCCCCAGTCTGAGGTCGGTTCCACCCAGACAGAAGGGCGCTTGTCGTAAAAGATTCCGTCATCCTGATAATTTTCGAAGTTCCGGTCGCGTTGCAGAAGGCCGAAGCCGCGCGGGTTTTCATCGGCAAAGGTGGAGGTGACGACGCGGTCGGGGTTGTTCAGCGGACGCCAGATCTCCTCCCCCTTGCCGGTCACCATCATCAGGCCGTCGGTGTCATGCACTTCGGGCCGCCAATCGGCGGCGGCGAAGCGGTTGGTTTCCGAAAACCAGAACATCGACGTCAGCGGGGCCACCCCCATGCGCTCCACGCTGTCGCGGAAGAACAGGCGGCTTTGCACGTCCATCACCTGACCCAAGCCCCCCTTGTTGGCCAGCGTCATGCGATAGACGCCCGTCACGCTGGGACTGTCCATCAGGGCGGTGACGATCAGGTCGTCCGCCGGATTTTCAGGCTGTTCGAGGTAGAATTCTGTGAAGCGCGGAAACTCCTCCGTCTCCGCCGTGCCGGTATTGACGGCCAGCCCGCGGGCTGACAGCCCGTATTGCCGCGCGAAACCGTCCGTGCGGAAATAGGACGCCCCAAGGAACGAGATCCAGTCCGTCTTCATGTCGGGCCGCATGACGCGGAAGCCCGCAAAGCCCAGATCGTCGCCCAGTTGCATGGCAGGGCTGTCTGTCGGCATGTCGAAGTAATCGCGGTGATACAGGATTTCGCGTGCTTGACCGCCCTCCACGTCGAAAAGCCTGACCGGCTGCTGGAAATATTTCCCGAGGTGGAAGAACTGGACGGGAGCCTCGCCGATCATCACCGTCTCGTCGTTCTTGAAGCGGATCTTCCAATGGGCGTTGAAGTCGATGCGGTCCAGGATGTCGGGATGCGCGGACGGGACGGGCTGGAAGGGCCGGGTTGCCATGTCCCGGGCGCGTCCTGCCAACTGATCGAACCCGAAAGGCTGTGCCTGCGCGAAACGATGCCCTTCGATATCCGTCACGGGGGTTGCGGGCTGGGCCTGCTGGGCCTGCGCGACGGGACCCGAAAGGACAAGCGAAAGGGCGGTGGCGGCAAGCAGGCAGAGCTTGGGTTTGAACAAGACGGACCTCGTGGTTTTCTTCAGCGGCAGGGTGCGCGAATTGTCATGAAGATCAAGGGACCGAATGACGCACGGAAGGCCGGACACGCGGAATTCTGCTGAGAAATGGCAGTATACGGGTCTTGAGAGTGCTAAAGCCCGCCGGTTTGCAGACTGTCAGCAGAATGGGTGACGTTGCGGCAAGTCGTTTTTCCTGTGACGAAGCCCCTCGGTACGAGGATCCCGATCGGCGTGGCGGCATCTGTCTTGCCGGCGTCCCTGCGTTCCCGCGGATCGTGACCAAGCCGGACCGGATCACGTTACAATGACCGGTCAAGGGATGCGAAGCGGCGCGCCAGTCCTATGTTCCGCAGCATGTTTCATGTTCGAACGAGGACACCATGACCGTATTTGCCATTGGCACCCAGGCCAGCGACCAGCCGCTGGACAAGATGGAAATCACCCGCCGCGACACTGGTCCCCATGACGTCCGGATCGACATCGCCTTCTGCGGCATCTGCCATTCGGACCTTCACACCGCGCGCGGCGAATGGCCGGGCATCCTGTTTCCTTGTGTTCCCGGACACGAGATCGTTGGCCGCGTGGCCGAGGTCGGCGCGCACGTCACCTCGCACCAGGTGGGCGATCTGGTCGGCGTCGGCTGCATCGTGGACAGCTGCCAGCACTGCGAGGAGTGCGCCGACGGGCTGGAAAACTACTGCGACAACATGGTGGGCACCTACAACTCTCCCGTCGAGGATGCGCCTGGCCATACGCTGGGTGGATATGCCGAGGCCGTCGTGGTGCATGAACGCTATGTCCTGAAGGTCACCCACCCCGAAGATCAGTTGGCCGCCGTGGCCCCGCTTTTGTGCGCGGGCATCACCACCTGGTCGCCGCTGCGTCACTGGAACGTGGGGCCGGGGATGAAGGTCGGCGTCGTGGGGATCGGCGGTCTTGGTCACATGGGCCTGAAGCTGGCACATGCCATGGGCGCGCATGTCGTGGCCTTCACCACATCCGACAGCAAGCGCGAGGCGGCGAAAGCCCTCGGCGCGGACGAGGTCGTCGTGTCGCGCAACGAGGACGAGATGTCGGCGCATGCGAAGTCTTTCGACTTCATCCTGAACACGGTCGCCGCCCCGCATGATCTGGATGCGTTCCTGACGCTGCTGAAGCGCGACGGCACGATGACGCTGGTGGGTGCCCCCGCCACGCCGCACCCTTCACCCAACGTCTTCAACTTCATCATGAAGCGTCGCAGTCTGGCAGGCTCCATGATCGGCGGCATTCCTGAAACGCAGGAGATGCTGGATTTCTGCGCCAAGCACGGGATCGTATCGGACATAGAGATGATCCGCGCCGACGAAGTCGAGCCCGCCTACGAGCGGATGCTGAAAGGCGACGTTAAGTATCGCTTCGTCATGGATCTGGCGACGATCTGACCCCTGTGCCGCAGCCTTCGGGCTGCGGCTTACGCGGCACAAATCCCTGATATTTGCAGCCTGACCAAATGCCGTCCTTCGGCCCTCCAGGAACTCTCGCCAGAGAGGTGAGCGTCGGAGCGGGCAGAGTGGCCGGCAACAAGCTGACATCTTTCATTCGGGAGGCGCAGGATCGGTCTGCCGCCCTGCACATTGACTGCGCGGCAGCATCCATTCCGCTGCGCGCTTATAACTGTTACCCGAACCATCACGTTCACAGGACCACTCCTTGTGGCCGCAACATGAAGAGACCGAGATGAAACTCTATTACAAAGCTGGCGCCTGCTCCCTTAGCGTTCACATCGTCTTGGCAGAAGTCGGCATGCCCTACGAGACTGAAGCCGTGGATCTCCGGTCGAAGACCACGGCCAGCGGCGGCAATTTCCTGACCATCAACCCCCGCGGTGCTGTTCCGGCGTTACAGCTGGAGGATGGCTCCATCCTGACCCAGAACTTTGCCATCCTGCAATACATCGGCGATCATTCGGACGTGGCTGCCTTCAAACCCGCCCCCGGATCGATCGAGCGCGCGCGCTTGCAGGAGGCGCTCGGCTTTTGCGGCGATTTGCATGCAGCGTTTGGGGGCCTGTTCGCGCCGAACCTTGACGCCGACGCGAAGGCGGACGTGGTGAAGAAGATCACCCGCCGTATGACGGAACTGGAAGGAATGCTGGATGCGGAGGGCTACTGGCTGGGCAAATTCACCCAAGCCGATGCTTATCTTGCCGTGATCCTCAACTGGGGGTTCGTCATGCAGGTCGACCTGATCGCATATCCCAAGGCCTGCGCGTTGCGGGAACGTGTTCTGGCGCGGCCCGCCGTTCAGAAAGCCATGAAGGAGGAGGGCCTCCTCTAGGCTGACCCTTCGATGACATCACGTTCCGCAGGCTTCGGCCTGCGGGGCGGGGCATCTGCGCTGTCACCGTAGCAAGATATTGTTGGGCTGCCTGCCGGCACGAATCTGTGGGCAGTGATATTTCCTGTCCCACGATATGGTCGCAGGGGGCAGGCTGATTGCCAATTTACAGAATAAAACGTGGAAAATGGTGCCCCCAGACGGACTCGAACCGCCGACCCTCTGATTACAAATCAGACGCTCTACCAGCTGAGCTATAGAGGCATGCGGGATGTCCATATCCAAAGGTGAAAGGCGTGGCAAGGTCAAAGGTGGTTCACCTTGAAGGAGGTCACGGATATAGAGGCGGAAGGACGGAACAGACAGGAACAACATGCGCATCGCGATCCACCTTGGCGTTCATTGCACGGATGACGAACGGTTGCTCCGCTGTCTGCAGACCAATGCGGACATGCTGGGCGCGGACGAGATCGCGGTTCCCGATCCCGATCTGTATCGCAACACCCTGCGCGACGCCTCGATGTCGCTGGCCGGTGCCCCCGCAAGCGCGGAAACCGAGGAATTGATGCTGGAACAGATCCTGGACGAAGAGGCACCCTCCGCCATGGTTCTGTCATGGGAAAACTTCCTGTCCTTTCCCCAATGGGCATTGCGCGGGCGGCTCTATCCCAACGGTGCGGAAAGGGTCAGGGAACTTCGCCAGCTATTTCCGACCCACGACGTGCAGTTCTTCATGGCGATCCGCAATCCCGCGACCTTTCTGCCGGAATTGTGCGCGCGCATCCGCAACCGCCCCACGTCCGAGATCATGGGGGGATGCGACGTGCAGTCCATTCGCTGGTCGGAGGTGATCGAGGACATTATATCACGTAGCCCGGGCATCAAACTGACCGTCTGGTGCGACGAGGATGCGCCCCTGATCTGGCCCGAGGTGCTGGCGGCCGTCACCGGCCTGCCTGACGGCACGAGACTGACGGGCTGGGGGGATCTGCTGCAGCAATTGCTGGAGGATGAGGGTCTGCGTCGCCTGCAATCCACCCTGTCCGAACCGCCGCTGCCCGATATCGCGGGCCGTCGCCGCCTGATCGGTAATCTGTTGGGCGAATTCGTCCGTCCCGAGGCGGTGGAGGCTGAGTTCGAGATGGACGGCTGGACCCAGGCGCTGGTCGACGACCTGACCGTGCGTTACGACGATGACGTGGCCCGGATCGAACGGATGCCGGGGGTGACGTTCATCACCCCCTGACGTTCACTGCATGCCGAGGGCGGCCTTGTACATGTCCATGATCGCCTCTTCTTCGGCGATCTCGTCCGGCTTGCGACGGCGAAGGGCGATGACCTTTTTCATGACCTTCGTGTCGTAGCCGCGGCCCTTGGCTTCGGCCATCAGCTCCTTCTGCTGTTCGTTCACGTCCTTCTTTTCGGATTCGAGCTGTTCGAACCGTTCGATGAACTGACGCAGTTCGTCTGCGGTGACGTTGTAGGTATCGATGGAATCGCTCATGTGTCCGGTTCTTCTTAAAGGAATGTGGCGGTGAAATCGGGCGCGTGGCGCGGGCGGGCGGGACGAAGCGTCGAAGGGTCGCCATGGCCAAGGTTGACCAGCATGTTCACGTCCCATTCGGGATGATCTGCCAGAAACGCCCTGGCGACGACGTCCTTGTGGATGCCCGTCATCGGACCACAGTCGAGACCCGTCGCACGGGCCGCAAGGATGAAGTAACCCGCCTGCAGCGTCCCGTTCTGCGCGGCACTGTCGCGTGCGAGGTCGGGCTTTGCACCATACATGCCGGCTGCATCGAAACCGGGGGCCGCATCGGCCATGTGGTTGAAGAAGGCGCGGTCGAAACACAGGATCGCGGTCGCGGGTGCGGCCATCGTCTTGTCGACATTGCTGCCCATCAGGCCGGGGCGCAGCCGCTCCTTCGCCTCTGCCGTGCGGACGAAGATGACACGCATCGGCTGCTGGTTGAAGGCGGTCGGTCCCTGCGAGGCAAGGGCCACGACCTGCATCAACGTCTCGTCCGATACGGGCGTATCCAGCCATCCGTTATGTGTGCGCGCACCCCGGAACAGGCGGTCCACGGCCTCGGGGGCAATCGGGTCGGTCATCGTGCTCTCCATCGCTTGCCAGCGTCCGCAGACGGGGTTACGCGGTTGGGGAACGGAATGGAAGGGGTTCGGGGATGGAATGGCTTGTGGTTGCGGGCGCGGTCCTGTGCCTTGGGGGAATCGGCGGACTTGCGCGCTGCATCCAGCTGGCCTTGCGCACCCGCAACGAAGGGCTGGAAGGGGACGCACTGCAGGAAAGGTTCCGCAAGCTGACCCTGCTGAACACCGTGGCGCTGGGCGTATCGGCCTTGGGGCTGATGATGGTCGTCATGGGGCTGATCCTGCGCTGAGATTTCATACAGCACGGAATGAAGGCCCGTGGGGGTCATATCCGCAGCAAGGGCCACATCCCCGCGAAGGATTGCCGCAGTCCCTGCAGCACGTTAACCTGCCCGCATCATATTGGGAGAATGCCATGGATATCCGCTACATCACCGACGCCTACGCCGTCTCTCCGCAGATCGCGGTGGAAGATGTGGCGGCCCTGCGCGAGGCGGGGTTCACCACCGTCATCGACAACCGTCCGGATGCCGAAATCCCGCCCGGTCTGCAGACCGATCCCATGCGCGATGCGGCGGAAAGGGCAGGCCTCGTATTCGTGGCGAACCCGGTTCATCCCGGCGCGCTGACCATGGATAACGTTGCGGCGCAGCGCAGCGCGATCGACGCCTCCTCCGGGCCGGTTCTGGCCTATTGCGCGTCGGGGAACCGCAGTTCCGTCGTATGGGCACTGGCCCATGCCGCAGAGATGGAGCCGGACGAGCTGATCGCACTGCCCGCACGCCATGGCTACGACCTGAACCACCTGCGCCCGATGCTGGATCGCCTGCGCTAACCCGCCTGCCGCAACGGTGCGATGTCGGCCTTGCGGGCGGCCTCTCCGCCGATGCGGAGGGCGCGCATGCCACGGTTCTGGCCAAGCTGGCCCTGCGACACCAGCTTGCCATCCGCAGTCTCGATCCGCACCTGGTCGATGGTTGTCTGGGGAAGGGGGATCGTGTCCCCCGCCTTAAGCGCCATGACCGCGCCGAGGGAAATCGTGACATGGCACAGGACGGCGTTCAGTATCGCCTCCGCCGTCATGATCTGGTGCGACAGGGCGGCCTGAAACTCCGTTTCGGCCGATCCCGCGACCAGCAGTTTCGGCTGCGCGGTGGGCAGCAGCAGGGTCAGGACGCCGGTCCGTGCCCCCCCGTTCAGGATCACGCTGATCGACATGCGTCGCATGGCACTGTCAGGCAGGATCTGGGCGATAGCGTCCGCATTGGGCAGCGATCGGGCAATGCCGAAGCCCTTGGCCCAGTCCTCCGATTCCTCCACCAACTGATCGAACGCGGAAAGCGAGGCCTGCACCATGTCATGGCACAGCGTCGCGTCCGTCTGCGTCGGCGGTCGGCTTGGCAGGGCGCGGGCGATGCGTCCGGTCATCTGCATCTCCACCAAAGCCGAGGACAGGGAGGGCGAGAGGATCGCCACGCCATGATCCTCCTGCCCGCGCAGCAGAGCGAAGATCAGCGCATGTTCGGGCACCAGTCCCGCCAAGGCCGGAACCTCCAGCGCGGCTTCAAGGTCCGACACCGCAAGGTCGATGCCCACAGTGTCGCGCGCCGCACGACTGACCGCGATGCGCCATGCCTTTTCGACAGCGCCTTCGCCCTTTGCAATCTGCGCCAGTTTCTGCCGGATGATCGTCACGCGCCGCCTCCTGATCTGCGGCCATGATCGGCGTTCTGGCTTAAGGAACCCTTAAATCCGGATGGGATCCTGCTTTGCCAGCGCGTCGAAGGCCATGAGGCGTTCGACCAGCGCCCCCATCTCGTCCAGCCGGATCATGTTCGGCCCGTCGGAGGGGGAATTGTCCGGATCCTCATGCGTTTCGATGAACACGCCCGCGATCCCGAGGCTGACGGCCGCGCGTGCCATGACAGGGGCGAATTCGCGCTGCCCGCCGGATGCGCCGCCAAGGCCGCCCGGCTGCTGCACCGAATGGGTGGCATCCATGATGACGGGATAGCCGGTCCTTGCCATCGTCGGCAGGCTGCGCATGTCGGCCACCAGCGCATTATAGCCAAAGGAGGCGCCGCGTTCGGTCAGCAGGATACGCTCGTTCCCGGTGGAGGCGACCTTGTCGGCCACGTTTGCCATGTCCCAGGGGGCAAGGAACTGGCCCTTCTTAACGTTGACGACGGCGCCGGTTTCGCCCGCAGCCAGCAGCAGGTCCGTCTGGCGGCAAAGGAAGGCAGGGATCTGGATCACGTCCACCACGGTTGCCGCCTCACGCGCCTGTCCCGCATCATGCACGTCGGTCAGGACGGGCAGGCCCGTGGCGCGGACAGCTTCCAGTATCTTCAGGCCCGCTTCCATCCCGACGCCGCGACGACCCGAAAGGGAGGTGCGGTTGGCCTTGTCGTAGCTTGCCTTGAACACGTATTGCGCACCCGTGGCGGCACAGATCTCCGCCATGCGGCCTGCGATCATCTGGGCGTGATCAAGGCTTTCCAGCTGGCACGGGCCGGAGATCAGCAGGAGCGGGAGGTCGTTGCCGACCTTCAGGCCGCCGATATCAACAATCTTCATGTGCAGTCCTTTACGAAGAAACCTGTTCGCGCAGAATGGCGACGGTCATCGAGATCATCAGGTAGATGCCCAGAAACACGAGCATCGACACGAGCGTGTTTTCAAACGCGCGGGGATAGACGGGCGCATCCGTCACCACCGGATTGACCGAACGTGACAGATAGCGCGTCTGGCGTGCCGCCTCCACCCGTGCCGTTTCCATCGCCTTCAGGGATTCGGCAAGGATCAGCTGTCGGGTTTCCACATCGGCCTGCGCGACGGCCAGCTGCGCCTGAAGGCGCGCGATGGACACGTCGCCCTCGGAGGATTGGGTCAGACGGCCGCGCAGGGTATTCACCTGTTCTTCCAGCCGGGCGATGCGGGCCCGCAGCGGCTGCATCCGCGCCTCGTTCGGCGCGGTGTTGGACTGCATCTGCTCCAGCGACAGCTGGTCTTGCAAAAGCTGCGTGTTCAGCTGGCTCAACTGCGAGGTGATCAGCCCCACCTCCACGTCGGAGGAGATCATGCGGAACGTTTCCTGCAGCTCCACCAGGTTTTGCTGCGACGTGCCCAGCTTGATGACCGCATCCTCGTATCCCTGCTGCGCGCCCGACATCTGGTCCTCGCGCATGCGCTGCGTCAGATGGTCGACCTGCTGTTCGGCATAACCGATCAGCGCGTTGGCAAAATCGACGGAGCTTTGCGGATCGGTTGCGATCACCTCCATCTTCACGATCCCTTCGGTCGGATCGAAGGAGATCTTCACCCGCTCCTCGTAGACGCCGTAGACATCCTCCAGCGAGGCATCTGCCGGAATGCGCTGAAGCGCGTCGATGGACGGCTGCGAGAAATGTTCGCGGAAACCCTGATCGGAATTGAGCCGCTCCATCGCCTCGCGCGATTGAAGATAGCCTTGGACCGCAACGGAATCCTGCACCGTCTGAAGGGACGGGGTGGACAGCATCCCGCCCATGCCTGCGGATTCCGTAGGGTTCATGGCCTGCTGGATCACGAACTGCGAATCCGTGGAATACATCGGCGTTGCCACGGAATAGAAGTAGTATCCCGCCAGCATCGTCGGCAAGGCCACGAAGAAGGCCAGTCGCGCGGTCAGAAAGCCCAGCTTGCGGCGACGTCTGCGGGCGATGTCACGCTGGATCTCGCGCAGGTCGCTCAGATGGTTCTCCCGGGCGCGCTGTTCGGTCGAGGGGACCTGCACGGGCGTGATCTTCTGAGGCAGATTGATCCGTCCGCCGTCCTGCGGTTCCGCCCGGCTGGACACGACGAGATCCATGAGCGAGGCGCGCTGGAAGGGGTCCACGCCAGCGCGGCGCAGCAGGATGACCGCCGCGAAATCCGACGATGCGTTGATGTTGTGCTTGGACGCGATCCGTCTCGCCAGCCGCAGCTGACGACCGGTCAGGCCCTCCGCCTCCACCTTGGCGATCTCGTCGACCGTGATGCGCTGGTCGTCGGCCATCTTCGGCCCCGGCTGCGGGTTCACGCCGGGACCCATGCCGTCGTCGGGCAACGGAAACAGTTCCTCCGGCGCGCGGGACTGGACGGGATGATCCGCCGACGAATCGGAACGGATACGGAAGCGCTTAGCTGTAAGCTTGGTAGTCATAAAGGCGCTTCGCCTCCGCCAGGGTGTCAAACATGTAAAGCCGTCCGTTGCGCAGGACGGCGGCCGACCGGCAGAATTTCTCGAGTGTCTTCGCATCGTGGGACACGATCACCATCGTCGCATTGGCCAGACGTTCCTGAAGGATCGTACCGGCCCTGCGGTTGAATTCGACATCGGTAGTGCTGGGCATGCCTTCGTCGATCAGGTAGATGTCGAATTCCAGCGCCAGCATCAACGAGAACGTGAACCGCGACCGCATCCCTGCGGAATAGGTGGCGACGGGCATGTCGAAGTATTCGCCGATGCTGGACATCCAGCGGCAGAAGCTTTCCACGTAATCGGGATCAAGGCCGTAGAGCCGCGCGACATAGCGGCAATTCTCGTTGGCGGTGTGCTTTCCGATGACGCCGCCCATGAATCCCAGCGGAAAGGAAATGCGGGACGTGCGCACGATCTGGCCGTCATCGGGTTTTTCCAACCCGGCCATCATGTTGATAAGCGTGGTCTTTCCAGTCCCGTTCGGTGCGAGGATGCCCAGCGAGTTGCCGATCTCCACGCGGAAGGAGGCACGATCAAGGATGACCTTGCGCTGCGTTCCGGTCCAGAAGGACTTGCTGACGTTGTCGAACTCGATCATTCCCCGGATCCCGCCGTTTCCGCCATATATCTGGGGCAAAGGTTAAGGCCACGTTCCAAGACTTACGGCAGGACGGGCCGCCATGCAATTCGGAACGCTTGCCCTTGGCACGTGACGGCGATAGCCCTGCGCAGGAAGGAGACCGCCATGACCCCTCTGGACCGAGCCTATGCGCAGATGGCCGCCAACGATGCCGACGATGCCGCACGCCTGACCTATTACGAACGTCTGGCCGAGGCGGAGCTGGTCCTGCTGGTGGACGAGGAGGCGCGCGAGGGCACCATCGTTCCGCGCCTGTTCCAGCTGGAGGACGGCCCCTACGTCCTGGCCTTCGACAGCGACGACAAGCTTTCCGCCTTCACGGGCGTCGCCAATACCTATGCTGCGCTGCCGGGGCGTGTGATCGCACGCCAGCTGGCCGGGCAGGGGACGGGGCTTGCCGTCAACCTTGGCGCGGACAGTGCCATGCTGCTGCCCCCCGAAGCCGTGGACTGGCTGGCCGGAACGCTGGATCATGCGCCCGAGGCGATGGAGGCCGTGCCGACGGGCTTTCACGAGGCGCGCGTGCCGCAGCGGCTGCTGGATGCCCTGGGCCAGAAGCTGGCACATGCGGGCGGGCTTGCCAGCCATGCCCTGCTGGCAGGCGTGTCCTATTCCGACGGGCGGAACGGACACCTGCTGGCATTCATCGGCGCGAGGGAGGATGCGGAGGATGCGCTTGCAAGCTCCGCGGCGGAGGCGCTGACCTTTTCCGGCATCGACGCGGGGGAGATGGATGTGGTCTGCCTGCCCGACGGGCCTGCCGCCCGCCGCATGGCGGAGATCGGCCTACGTCTGAACATGCCCGCGCCGGTGGCCCCGGAACGGCCCGAACCCTCGGCACCCGGCAGCGATCCGGCACGCCCGCCAAGACTGAGATGATGGGGTATTTGGATACCTTTTTCGCAAAGCATTGAAAACAGGCGATTTTACCTGATGCTCACCGCTTGACGCGCTGTGAATATTGGACGATACACCAGCATCAAATCCCGCGAGGTCCAGCCTCGCCTCACTTCGATTAGGGTTCAGCAATGAAAACCTTCACCGCTACTCCGGCGGACATCGACAAGAAGTGGATCCTGATCGACGCCGAAGGCATCGTTCTGGGCCGCCTCGCCACGATTGTCGCCTCCATCCTGCGTGGCAAGAACAAGCCGACGTTCACCCCCCACATGGACATGGGTGACAATGTCATCGTCATCAACGCCGACAAGGTGCAGATGACGGGCAACAAGCGTGCCGACAAGCGCTACTACTGGCACACCGGCCACCCGGGCGGCATCAAGTTCCGCACCGCAGCACAAGTGCTGGACGGCGCCCACCCCGAGCGTGTTGTGACCAAGGCCGTCGAGCGTATGATCACGCGCAACAGCCTCGGCCGTCAGCAAATGACGAACCTGCGCGTCTACGCCAGCCCCGAACATCCGCACGAAGCTCAGCAGCCGACCGTTCTCGACGTTGCGTCGCTGAACCCGAAAAACACGCGGAGCGCCTGATCATGGCTGACATCAAAACCCTCGACGATCTGAAATCGGCAGTGTCCGAGCAAGCTCCGGTCCAGGCTGAAACGCCGCTGCGCGAAGCTGTTCGCGACGCGCAGGGCCGTGCCTACGCCACCGGCAAGCGGAAGGACGCGGTCGCCCGCGTCTGGATCAAGCCGGGTTCGGGCAAGGTCACGGTCAACGGCAAGGACATGCCGGTGTATTTCGCGCGTCCGGTGCTGCAGATGATCCTGCGTCAGCCGTTCCAGATCGCGAACCGCGAAGGTCAGTTCGACGTCGTGGCAACGGTCGCTGGTGGCGGTCTTTCGGGTCAGGCCGGCGCTGTGAAGCACGGCGTGTCGAAAGCCCTGCAACTCTACGATCCCACGCTGCGCGCCGCGCTGAAAGCCGCAGGCTTCCTGACCCGCGACAGCCGCGTCGTGGAACGCAAGAAATACGGTAAGGCGAAAGCCCGTCGTAGCTTCCAGTTCTCCAAGCGCTAAGCTCGGATATGAACAATGGAAAGGCCCGCCATCCGGCGGGCCTTTTTGCATTGGAAGGAATGCGCGGTTACCGATGGGCATGCTCATCTCTAACTCGATGTGGTGCCCCGGCCGTCCTGTATCGGCACAAACCGATCGGGTTGACGCACACAAGGCTGGAATTTTTGTCCCGCTTTTGAGGCATCAGCTTTGCGGGCCGAATGGCACAAAAAAAGGGCCGGGAAATCCCGGCCCGAGTAGGGGAGCGTGCGGCGCGCCTTAGCGCCAGAAGGGTCGCGCCGATTCCTGTTCCGCATCCTGTGCGGTCAGTCCGATATCGGCCAGAAGACGCGTGTCCAGCATGGCCAATCGTGCGCGCGTCGTGCGTCGCAGCTCCCAGCCGAGGACAGCGTTTGCAATCCCGAAGGCCACCCGTGCGAACGGCGGCAAGGGCAGCGCGGTCTGGATGTGTGTCGTCGAGATCATTTTAGCACCTTGTATCAATACAATTACGATTCTATTGTCTCTAAATAATAGATTGTGTCACGGCTTTCGGCGAGGATTACATTGTGACTGATACAAGTTGGCTTCCAAATCTGACACAATATCCAGGCCCAAAATACCTCGCTCTTTCGCGCGCCTTGCGGGATGCCGTTCGCGATGGCTTTCTTCCTGCCGGATCGCAGCTTCCTACGGTGCGTGATCTGGCATGGCGGCTGGAAATCACGCCAGGAACCGTATCCCGCGCTTATCAGCTGGCCACGCAGGAAGGGCTGCTGGCTGCCACCGTGGGGCGCGGGACGTTCGTGGCGGCGACGACGCCGCAGCTTGGCCCGACCCAACCGCTGTTCGTCGACCGTTCCATGGTCACGCAAGGTGTCGTCGATCTGCGTTCGCCGTCCCTGCCGCATTTGGGGCAGGGTGCGGTGATGAAGGCCGCGCTGATGAACGTCGCCAGCCGGATGGAGGATGATTATGTCGAATATCCGACCCAGGGGGCGGAAACGGATCTGCGGCTTGCCGTCGTCGAATGGGTGTCGGACCGCAAGATGGGCATCGTGGACGAAGAGGACGTGGCCCTGACCCATGGCGGACAGGCGGCTATCAACCTCGTCCTCAACTGCTGCCTGCGGGGCGACCGACCCGTCGTTCTGGCCGAGGATCTTGCCTATCCCGGTTTCCGCCACGCCGCGCGCTTGTCGCGGGCGGAAACGGTGGGGGTGGAACTGGACCAGCACGGCCTGCGCCCCGATGCGCTGGAAGCGGCCTGTCGCAAGCACAAGGCGCAGGTCCTGTGCGTCACCACCGAGGCACAGAACCCCACGGCCGCACGCATGCCCGAAAGCCGCCGATCGGAAATCGCGCTGATTGCCCGGGCCTACGACCTGCAGGTGATCGAGGACGACTGCTACTCCGTGTCGGAAAGCGCCTATCCGATGATCCGTGCGCATGTGCCGGAGCGGACATGGTATGTCGGCAGCCTGTCGAAATCCGTGTCGGCGGCACTGCGCTTCGGCTATCTGATCTGTCCGCGCGGAATGGGAATGACGGGGCGGCTGACCGCACAGCATGTCAGCTTCGCCCTGCCGCGGCCGATCAGCGAACTGACGCTGGAACTTTTCCAGACCCGGGTGGCCCACGATTTGCGCCACCGCACCCAGGTCGAGTTCGCCGAAAGGCTGGACGTCATGATACGCGCGCTGGACGGACAGGACATCACATGGCAACCGGGTCTGCCCTTCGTTTGGCTGCGTCTGCCTTACGGCTGGCGGGCGTCCACCTTCGCACGGATGGCGCAGGCGGCAGGGGTGCTGGTCCGATCGGCCGACGAATACGCCCTGATCCACGGCCATGCCCCGAATGCCGTGCGTCTTGCTGTCGCGGGAGGTGTTCCGCGTGACAGGTTCGAGGCGGCCATGCACCAGCTGCGCGACCTGCTGCTCAGCCCACCGGCGGAACTCGTCGTTTGAAACAAGCATGAAAAACGCGCAGCAATATCTTGATGCTGCGTGGAAAATGTCTTGATCAGAACTGCACGAAAGTTTCGGTGCCGACGGATAAACCCTCTTGTCCCTGACGGCCGCGCTGTGCAGACTCTGCATGAACAGGCAGGGCGGGGATTTTTATGGCAGGACGCACCAAGGGTGCAGATGCAGAGGCCAAGGGCGGCCTCTTGTTGATTGCGTCACCAGCACTTTATGCGCTTTTGCTGCTGGCTGTGCCCTTGCTCCTTCTCGTCGTCTACAGTTTCCTGACGGACGGCTATCTGGAAATCCTTCGGGACTTCACTTGGGCCAATTACCATGAGGCGTGGACCAATCCGCTGTACCGCGGGGTGATGCTGCGCAGTGTGGGCGTGTCGTTGCTGGTGACGGTCGCCACGGTGCTGCTGGCCTTTCCGGTGGCCTATTTCGTCAGCTTCCATGTCGATCCGTCGCGCAAGTCCACGTGGCTGTTCCTGATCACAATCCCGTTCTGGACCAGCTATCTGATCCGCGTGTTCCTGTGGAAAGTGATCCTCGGTTATAATGGCGTGCTGAACGCGGGGCTGATGAAGGTCGGCATCATATCGGAACCGCTGACCTTCCTGCTCTACAACACGAATTCGGTGGTGATCACGCTGGCCCATGCCTATGCGCCCTTTGCGATCCTGCCGATCTTCGTGGCACTGGAAAAGATCGACCGTTCGCTGTTGGAGGCGTCGCAGGACTTGGGTGAATCGAAGCTCCGCAGTTTCTGGCGCGTGACGCTGCCGCTGGCGATGCCGGGCGTGATCGCGTCCGTGCTGATCGTGTTCATCCCGACCATCGGCGATTACGTGACACCGCAGCTTGTCGGCGGGCCGGAGGGGCGGATGGTCGCCAACCTCATCCAACTGCAATACCTGCGGCTCGACAACTATCCGCTGGGGTCTGCGCTGGCGATCTCCGCCATGGGAATCGTGGCAGTAATCAGCGCGGTATTCCTGCTGATGACGCGCCGTTTCATCCGGGGGACGAAATGAGGGGCGGGATCTTTCGCGTCTATACCATCGCCTATCTGGTGTTCCTTTATGCGCCCGTGATCCTGTTGCCGATCTTTGCCTTCAACGACGGCACGGTCATCGCCTTTCCGTTGCAAGGTTTCACCACGCGCTGGTTTGCCCAGATGTGGGGGGAGCCGGGGCTTTGGCCCGCGCTGCAGAACTCGCTCATCATTGCGGTATCGACTGCGATTCTCTCCACGGCGCTTGGCGTGCTGGCGGCCCGCGCCTCTACCCGCTACCGCTTTCCGGGAAAGGGACCGTTGATGGGGCTGATCATGCTGCCGCTGGTCCTGCCGGAGATCATCGTCGCGGTATCGCTTCTGGTCGTGCTGCTCGGGATCGGAGTTCCGCTGTCGATCTTCACCGTGATCCTCGGTCACGTGCTGATGACAATGCCCTTCGCCATCGCGATCCTTTCCTCGGCCTTCCAGGGCCTGGACCGATCCTTGGAGGAGGCGGCCCATGATCTGGGTGAAACCCCTGTCAGCGCATTCCGTCTGGTGATCCTGCCTCTCGTGATGCCGGGAATCATCTCCTCGCTGCTGATCTCGTTCACGCTGAGCCTTGATGAATTCATTATCGCCTTCTTTCTTGGCGGAACACAGGTCACACTGCCGGTCTACATCTTCTCGCAGTTCCGGTTCCCGGCGTCGGTGCCTGTCATCATGGCCCTTGGTTCGGTCCTCGTGGCGCTGTCGGTCCTGTTGCTGACGATCGCCGAATATTATCGGCGCCGCGGGATCGCGCGGTCGGGTGGCAAGGATACGGGCGGCTTCCTCTAACCGCTTCGTCCCGAGCGGGGCCATTCTTCCGACCGCCATTTTCGAAGGCCGGATTGCCCGTCCGAATGGCGATCACGCTTTGCACCCCACCGGATGCGTTGGCCCGATCTTCGACACGCATGCAGGTATGCGGACGGGACATATTACGTTTGCCCCCGGCATGCGGTAGATGCGGACCATACGGCAGCACGGGAGGACGTGCGGCATAGTCGAAGGGAAGAACGTCACGTGACCAGAAAAACACTCTTTCTGCATATCGGACATGGCAAAACCGGATCGAGCATGATCCAGTCCAGCCTGCGTCTCAGTCGTGATGCCCTTCAGCGGGCGGGTGTGCGCTATCCTCTCGGCACCGATCTGGCAAATACTTCGGAGGCCAGGATCACGTCCGGGAACGGGGGGGGGATCCTCAAGAATGCTGCGGCATTCGCCAGAAACATGACGCTTTACGATTCCGGGTCCGGTTCGCATCTGTTTTCCAACGAGATGATGTTTCAGGAATGGCTGAAATGGCCCGAACCCGCCCTTCTGGTGGAGGAGGCCAGGAAGGCAGGGTTCGACGATGTCGCCGTCCTGCTGTTCATACGCGATCCGATTGGACACGCCGCCTCGCTCTGGCAGCAGGGGGTAAAGCGCAGCGGCCGCACCATGAGCATCGAACGGAGCTTCGGAGGCTACGAGGTGCCCTTCATGGTCGCCAAGCTGATCCGTGCCGTTGAACACGTTCCGGACATCACCCTGACCATCAGGAACTACTCCGTCTGCAAACGGGATTTGCTGGGGGTGATGGAAGACTGGCTGCAAGTGGCGAACGATACCCTGATCCGGCCATCTGTGAAGACGATCAACCGTTCCCTGACGCGGGGGGAGCTGGAACTCCAGCTGGCCTTCAACCGCGTTTTCGGCAAGTGCGGGGATCTGGTCAGCGACCCGTTATGCGAGCAGCTTACCGATGTGAAGGCCGATCGCGTCCTGCCGTCCGAGGAAGTCCAGCATGAACTCTGGTCCCGGATGCGAAAGGCCCGTCGGGTCGTCAATACCTACGCCGAACCCGCACATCGCTATAATTTCGACATGGCGGAGCCTTGTCCGTTGAACGGCATGGCAGAGCTGACTGCAGAGCAGATGCGCGTCATCGCGGAAAGCCTGGCGACCAGGCTGCGACGGACCTCGAAAAAGAAGGGCTCCGCCACGATCGCCGAAGGCGCGATGGACGAGATGCAACCTGCCGATGGCGACGATCTTCTGGTGCAGCTCGCCACGATGGAAACGACGATCGCCGAGCAGCAAGCCGAACTCGCAAGGCTTCGCGAGGATATGGCAGGGCGCGCGCAGCCTCTTGAAACTCCGGACCGCCCGCAGACGCAGGGGAAGTGATCTTCACGCCGGTAAGGCAGCGCGAAGGATGCGGTCGCCAAAGATGGGGCCGTTCGTCTGTTCGAACGGTTTTGCGCCATGACGGTCATACGGAAAAGAAGGCAAGGTTTCTTTTTGGAAGGTTGATGGCCTTGTTCTGTATCTCCCGTCCCGGTTAGGCAGCCTTGGCCGCACTTGATCCGTTCGGCCCAAGATTGGCACGGTTTCTGTCGCCACGTCTCATGTCGGATCCGAACTCCACCCTCAAGCAATTATGAAAAGCGGCACTGAAACTTTGATTTCGGGGTGCGACGCATCTGGCACTTTGGCTTCGCAATAACAACCTTAGGTTGAACTTCTTTGTCCGGACACAATTTGATATAGTAGAACTCAAGGTGTTTTCGGCTCCGAGGGGCTGATCTTAATCGTTTGTTCACGTTTTTATCGCGCCGTTGTTCCGACAAGGATCGCATCAACAAGGATCAGGCATGTCCAAGCTCATCGGATCTCTTACCCTTGCGGCGGACAGGATCGTCGGGACGGGTGCTGCCGAACACGTGAACGCCCCTTCCATGATCTCCAACCTCGGGCCCGAAGACAGGGTGCTGGGCGGTGGCGGGACGGATACGCTGGTGTTCCAGCGTGCTACGGCGCTGGCTGTCGGGGGGGACCGGATGTCGGGACTTTCCGGGATCGATGTGCTCGATATCCGTGCAGCCAGTGCGGCGACACTCACGCTTTCGGATGCCGTGATCGGACAGTCGGACAACGACCGTCTCACGATCCTGAATGACGATTCCCCGTTGCGGCTGGACTTGAGGGCAGTGGACCCGGACGCAGGGGACGTCGTGGTCCACGGTTCCGGTCCTGTCACCCTCAGCAACGCGGCGGCGCAGTCCGTGACGTTGGGCGGGACTGCCAATGGAAGCATCACAGGCGGTTCGGGGCAGGATACGCTGGTGGGGGCTGCGGCGAACGACACCCTGAACGGCGGGGCGGGCGATGATCGGCTCGTCGCCTCCGGTGGTGCGGACCGGCTGACCGGCGGCGCTGGAAGCGACATTTTCGCGGTCGGGGAGGACGCTGCGGGAACCGTCATCACCGATCTTGCCATCGGCAACCGGCTGGAGGTCATCGACCTCTCTGCGCTCAACAACCTGAACGGCATGGACGACTTGACCATCACGCAAGGCAATGGGGGTGCCCGGGTCAGGGCCGATGGCCTGGATGTGACGGTGAAGGGGGTCGCCGCAGGAGATCTGGGTGCGGAAAACTTCCGGTTCGAGGGGCAGTCGGGTACCGTGTTCGACATTGATGCCTCCATTTCCATGGACGATTTCCAGCAACTGCTGGATGACGCGCCTGCAGGTGCCGTCATCCGGATGGCGGCGGGCATCTACAACGTGACGGAAGGGCTGCTGATCAACCGCAGCGATATCACGTTGCAGGGGGCGGGACAGGGTGAAACCATCCTGCGCACGGCAATCCCGGCATCCGAGGCTGCCTCCACCCTGGCGGTGCGGCCCGAAGGCATCGCGCGCCAGATCGGCAGCATCGCCGAGGATGCCGCGGCGGGCAGCAAGACGGTGACGCTTGAGGCGGGCCACGGGCTGAAGGTCGGCGACATCTTCTACATCGCGCAGCGCAACGATGCGGACTGGCTGGCGCAAACCGGCAATACCGGTTGGGACGAACCCCAATCCACCCCGGCGACTGAGGGCCGATACTACCTTCGCGAACAGCATTCGCGCATCGTGTCCATCGAAGGCAATACCGTCACGCTTGCGGAACCCCTGGCCTATTCCTTTGAAGGCGGGGTGGCACGTGCGGCGGAATCGACCTTCCTGTCGGGTGTTCACCTCAGCGGCTTTTCCATCGACGGCACCTTCGGCAAGCCGGACCCGTTCTTTTTCGACAATGCCCTGCCAGGATGGAATTCCATTCCCGCGCTGGAACTTGACGGGGTCACGCAATCCTCGCTGTCGGACATCACGATCACCAACCCGGCGTCCCATGCGTTCAGCTTCCAGCGCAGTTACGAGGTGACGGGCGACAATCTGACAGCCATCGGAGCGATGAACAAGGATGCCAGCAACGGATACCATTTCTATCTTCAGGAATCCTTCGCCAACACCTTCACCGATCTATACAGCGAAGGCGCACGGCATTCCGTCCTGACGTCGGCCTCCAGTGCCGAACATTACAACGTTGTGCATGTGCGGTTCACCGACCGCGACATCAACTTTCACGGCAGTCCCGATGCGGACAACACAATCGTCGTGGATCGTCAGGTCCAGAATTATCCTGCAGGATCGACACCGCAATGGTCCGCCGTGCACCCGGGGGTTTTTCCCGAACATCCGAAATCCACGATCGAGGATAACGACGTCACATTCAAGTTCGCCCGGACAGGCGACCGGGCAGACCGCGTGGTTGCCCATTCCAGCGGTGGCGACATCGCGACGGGAAAGGGCAGCGACAGGATCATCGGCGGCGCGGGACGCGACACCATCGACGGTGGCATCGCCAACGACACGATGCAGGGCGGCGGAGGGCAGGACCGCTTCATTCGCCGATTGAATGAAGGTGACGATCTGATCACCGATTTCCAGACCGGCGCGGGCGGGGATGTGGTGGTCATACGGGGCACTGCCTATGAAGCCTTCGGACAGTTGAAGCTTGAACGCGTGGGCACCGACACGGTGCTGGATTTCGGTCCAGCCGGGCAGATAACCTTCCGCAACACCAAGCCCGGCGATTTCCGGCCCGAAAATTTTGTGCTGGCTCCGAATGAAGGCATCGGCACCGTGGTCCAGCCCAAGGGAGGCGAGACCTTTGTTCTGGGCACCATGCGAGCGGAAGAGTTCATGCTGTCCCGGTCCCACCTTTCCGGGAATTTCGAGATGATCGGCGGGGCCGGTCAGGATCGTGTCATTCTGAACGTCGCGTCCTTGAACGGCGTATTGTCTTCCATGGCGGATTTCTCTGGTGCGGATATCTTCGACTTTTCGCGGGTCGAACGGGTCAACGTCACGGTGGACCGGGCGCTTGCCGCCCAGACCGACAGCGGGCGCCTTGTCCTTGCCATGGGCGACGACGGCAACACGGTCCTTCTGGACAGCGATGTGATGGGGCCGGGGCAATCGGTCTGGATCGATGGCGCCAGGGACGTGAAGCTGACCGGAGGCACGGATCATGTGGTGAACGTGACGGACCGGGTGGGGGCCAACATCACTGGCGATATTGCGGCCGACGCGATCAGTGGCGGGCGCGGGCATGACCATATCCTTGGTGGTGCGGGCAAGGACACGCTGAAGGGTGCAGCAGGCAACGACACGTTGGATGGCGGTGCGGGGACCGACGTCATGAACGGGGGCAACGGCTCCGATACGTTCTTCGTCGACAATGCGGGCGATCGCATCGTGGAAACCCGGAACTGGATAGGGACCGATCACGTCCTGTCGAGCGTGACCTTCCGGCTGGGCGAAAGCCACGTGGAAAACCTGACGCTGACGGGAACCGCAGATATCCAGGGCTTCGGCAACGGCTTGCGCAACCGGATCACGGGCAATGCAGGCGACAACATCCTGGAGGGCGGCGCGAATGCCGACACACTTGTCGGAGGCCTTGGCAACGACACCTATGATGTGCGCGACGCAGGCGACGTGACGATCGAGCAGGCGAACGGCGGCGTGGATACCGTCATTGCCTATCGCAGCGTCACCCTTTCAGCCAATGTCGAGAATGTGGCCATCAGGACCACAGCCGCCCTGGACGCGACGGGGAACGCGCTGGACAACTCCATCGTGGGCAACCACGCCGCGAACCGGCTGGAGGGAGGTGGCGGCAACGACACGTTGCGCGGGCAGGGTGGAAGCGACACCTTCGTCTTCCGCGTAGCACCCGGACGGGACAACGCCGACACCATCACCGATTTTGCCACGGGGCAGGATCAGCTGTGGCTGTCCGGCCGCGTGTTCGAGCGGGGCGGGCGGGCTGCGCTGGCAGAGGGAGAGTTCCGCAATGGATCGGCCGCACTGGATGCGAGCGACCGGATGATCTACGATCGCGCGACGGGCCAGCTATGGTTCGACCGGGATGGGAACGGCGCGCAGGAAAAGCAGCTGATTGCGGTTCTGTCCAACAAGGCGGCGCTGGATTTCGACGATTTCATGTTCGGCTGATTGCGACTCCGGACACTCCTTCCGGTCCCGAGACAACAAACGGTGAAAGCCTTCCGCATCCGCGGGGGCGTTCATCGGCACAGGTGCTCTCTTGTGCCCGTAAGCGCCCCGGTGCGTCTGCAGATATGACCTGCGCACCTGCAATTGGGACTTTATGGCTTTGCTCGTCGGACCAAGCATGGAATAACTTGGGAAAAAAGGATTTCCAAGCGGAATGGCGGACCACAGGATTGATGCATCCCTTCATCATGGCGGTCTCCGGCCTTTGTGCGGAAGCCAAGAATTTGCAAATCGTCCCATGATGACGACCGATACCGGAGGCTTCCTGTGATCGCCAAATCCCCCGTGACGTCCACCCGGACAATGATCGAGTTCCGTGACGTTCATAAATGGTATGGGGATTACCATGCCTTGCGCGGGATCAACGCCACCATTCGCGAGGGGGAATTCTTTTCGCTTTTGGGCCCGTCTGGATGCGGCAAGACGACCCTGCTGCGCACCATCGCGGGGTTCGAGGGGATTTCCGAAGGCGTCGTGCTGGTCGACGGGCACGACATGGCCGATGTACCTGCCAACAAGCGCCCGACGAACATGGTGTTCCAAAGCTACGCCATCTTTCCGCATCTGAGCGTGGCGGAGAACGTAGGCTTCGGCCTCCGCCGTGAACGCCTTCCCAAGGCCGAACTTACCCGGCGGGTGGAAGAGGCGCTGACCATGGTTGGCCTGAAGGGGTATGGCCAGCGTGCGGCCCACGCCTTGTCAGGCGGACAGCGTCAGCGGGTGGCACTGGCGCGTGCGCTGATCCTGAAGCCCAAGGTTCTGCTGCTGGACGAACCGCTGTCCGCGCTGGACAAGAAAATGCGCGAACAGATGCAGGTGGAACTTATCCGCCTTCAGCGTCAGGTCGGCATCACCTTCGTTCTTGTCACCCATGATCAGGAAGAGGCGCTGGTCATGTCCGACCGCATCGCTGTCATGTTCGAGGGGGAGATCGCCCAGCTTTCCGATGCGGAGACACTTTACCGCCGTCCGAATTCACGCAAGGTGGCGGAATTCATCGGCACGATGAACTTCCTGCCCGCCACGGTGATCACGGAAACGGATGCGGGGGCCGAGGTGGAGGCGGAAGGCTTCGGCCGCCTGTCCGTCACTGCCGACCAAATCGCGGATGACGGCGATACCGGCACCGCCATCGGTTTCCGGCCCGAGATCCTGACCCTGCTTTACGAGGGGCAGACATGGGTGGATCGCGAACTGTCCGCTTTGGTGGAGGAGGTCGTCTATTACGGCGACATGACCTATTATGACGTGCGGATCGACGGATCGTCCCGCAACGTGCGTTTGTCTGCACGAAACGTCTTCGGACGTCCGGTCTTCGACCGTGGCAACCGCGTGCGGGTCGGCTGGAACCCCGGCGCGTTGATCCTGTTCCGTTAGGCGTCCTGCGGCAGAAGGCCCAAGCCGCGCAGGTAGATCCCGATTCCCGCTTCCAGCAAATCCTCTGCCGGGAAGGGGGATCGAGGCTCTCCGCGGGTAAACAGCTCCACCACTCCATGGCTCATTGCCCAGACATGGGCAGAAAACATCGCGGCGGGAGGGCGCTTTTCCGGGGGGATATGGGCTGACAACTGCGCGGCTGCCTGTTCCAGAACAGCTGATGCCTTGGATGAGGCAAGCGCCAGATCCCCATGTTTCTGCAAGGAAATGCCGCTTTCGAACATGGCCTTGTAATGTCCTGGGTATTTTCGGGCAAAGGCCAGATAGGCACGTGCCACTGCCTCAAATGCCGCAAGCGCGGACGGGCGGCCATTGTCGAAGGCGAATTCCATCAAGGCAGCGAAGATATCGAAGCCTTGACGCGCGATCTCCACGATCAATTCGTCCCGTCCCGCGAAATGGCGATAGACGGCGGCGGGGGTGACGTCGGCATGTTTTGCCGCTTCGGACAGGGTGAAGCCTTGCGGCCCCTTTTCCGCGATCAGCTCCAGCGCCGCCTCCACCAGCGCCTGACGCAGGTTGCCGTGGTGATACCCGCGTCTAGCCACGAAGGTCCGGCCCACCGCAGATCTGCGGATCGGGGGTGCCGATGGCCGACAGGTCGCGATCCTCGTAATCGACGGCATGAAGCAGGGTCTGGACTGCGGCGATTCGTGCGCGGCGTTTGTCGTCGGACCGGATGATGGTCCAAGGGGCCACGACGGTATGAGTCCTTTCCAGCGTCTCGGCGATGGCGCGGGTGTAATCGTCCCATTTGGCCAGGCCTTCGATATCCACGCGGCTCAGCTTCCATTGTTTCAGTGGATCGCATTCGCGGGCCAGAAATCGGCGCAACTGCTCGGCCCGGCTGACGTTGAGCCACAGCTTCACCAGTGTGATCCCGTCCTCTACCAGCATCCGTTCGAAATCCGGGGCTTGATGGAAGAAACGTTCCCGCTCCGCATCCGTGCAGAAGCCGAAGACTTTCTCCACCACGCCGCGATTGTACCAGCTGCGGTCGAACAGGGCGATCTCCCCTTCGGCCGGCAGCTTCTGGATGTAGCGCTGGAAATACCACTCGCCCTTTTCGCGATCACTGGGGGAAGAGAGGGCCACGACATTCGCCACGCGCGGGTTCAGGTTCTCGCGGATGACGTTGATGGTGCCGCCCTTGCCTGCGGCATCACGGCCTTCGAATACCACCAGCACCCGTTTGCCCGTGGCCTTCACATCCGCCGCCATGCGAACCAGCTGGCGTTGGAGGATATCCATCTGCCCACCATAGACCTTCTTGCCCATCTCCTCCTCCCACGGCCAGTCGGGGGCAAGAATGTCGTCCGCATCCGCCTTCCTGATTGCCTTGCGGATGGCGGAAGGTGCCTTATCGTCCAGATAGCGGGTGATCGCGCCGTCAAAGGGCAGGGTCATGGGTAACTCCTTCGGGCCAGTATCGCGGAAAGCGGGGTTCAGTCGGCTCGGTCGGCGGCGCGGTCCACGGCGGCCACGACTTCGTCGGGGATGACGTGATGCAGCATATGACCGACGCCAGAGGCCGCTGTCACGCGGACATTCGGCAGGGCGGTCATCTGGACTGATTCGATATGATAATCCACGATCCCGTCCTCCAGCCCGTGCACGATCTCTATCGGCATGTGAAGGTGCTGGTAATGCGGTGCCATCAGCCACAGGTGCGACTTCAGCGCGTTCAATTGGCGCAGGTTCGCGCGAATCGTGGGCAGTCGTATGGCAAGTTCGGCATCGGTGTCGGGGATGTAGCCGGGCGGCGGATCATTCGGCGCAAACAGGCTGGTAACGACCCTGTCCAGCGCCCAGTCGGGCATGAAGGCAGCGACAGCCGGTTCCACCGTCGCCTCGCCCACGGGGGTGGAGGCGAATCGCGACAGCCAATCGAGACCCCCGTCCCATGGCAGCACCGCACCGGCCAGCAGGACCACGGCGCGGGTATGCGCCGGATCCTCCAGCGCCCAAGCCATTGCGACGGCACCGCCATAGCTGTGGCCCAGCACGATAGGGTCCTGCACCCCCAGTTGCGTTGCCGCGGCGCGCAGATAATCCGCCTGCACCAGCGGACTGTTTCCGATCTTCCCCAGATCCGAGGAATACCCAAGACCCGGCCGGTCGAATCGGATCACACGGTAGCGGTCCGACAGGCGCGTGGCCAGATCGGCCATGTCGCCCGTGGACCCGCTGGCCCCGTGGATGAGCACGACATCCGGCCCGTTTCCCGATACTTCGGCGTGGACGGTCGCATCGCCGACGCGGATCATCTGGCCCTGCGGCGGATTGCGCGCCTCTATCCGGTCGCTGCGGGCATCAGCCAGAGGTCCGCATGCCCCCAGAAGAAGACAGGTTCCCAAAAGGAGAGGAGCGCCCATCCGAACGCGGGCCCCCGGACGGCGACGAGGATTAAGTGCCGATGGCCTGAATATCATAGTGTGTGGTCTGATATATCTCGTTGATCCAGTTGCCATATAGAAGGTGGGCGTGGCTTCGCCAGCGATTGCGCGGGCGTTGGGCCGGATCGTCGTCGGGATAATAATCCACGGGGACCGAAACCGGGGTGCCCACCGCCGCGTCACGGTCGTATTCCTGCTTCAGCGTGTCGCTGTCATATTCGAAATGGTTGAACACATACAGCGCACGGCGGCCGGCATCCTCCACCAGACAGGGGCCGGTGCGAGGAGAACCGAGGAGTGTCTGCAATCCATCCGCAGCGTCGATTTCCCGACCGTCCATCTCCGTCCAACGACTGACCGGCACCACGAGATCATCCGCGAATCCGCGCAGGTAGGGCGAGGTGGGGGCAAGGTTGTCATGGCGGAAGCAGCCGAAGGCCTTCGCGTCCAGCATGTGTTTGCGGATGCCGTGGAAGTGGTGGATCATCGCCATCCCGCCCCAGCAGACGCCGAAGGTGGAATGCACGTTGGTCTGGGTCCATGCGAAGACCTCGCGCAGTTCGTCCCAATAGGTGACCTGCTCGAACGGCAGATGTTCGATCGGGGCGCCGGTGATGATCAGCCCGTCGAACTTCTCGTCCCGCACCTCCTCGAAAGGGCGATAGAACGCTTCCATATGCTCGGCTGCGGTGTTCTTCGTCTGGTGTTCGGACATGCGGATCAGCTGCAGGTCGATCTGCAAGGGCGTGGAACCGATCAGACGGGCGAACTGATTTTCCGTCTGGATCTTCTTCGGCATCAGGTTCAGCAGCCCGATCCGCAAAGGTCGAATGTCCTGCATCGCGGCCCGTCCCGGCGACATGACCATCACACCCTCGGACCGGAGGATGTCGAAGGCGGGCAGGGTTTCGGGCAGGGTGATGGGCATTATGGTGACCTTTATGTCGAGGGCGCGTATCTACGCCCGCCGTTCCCGGTTTTCCAGAGCGTCTGCGATCAGATCGACGAAGCTTGCGGCATCCCGCAGGCCCGCCACCTGTTCGGCCGTGACGGTGACACCCCATTCCGCCATCGCGGCATAGCGGGGCTGGCGGTGGGCCAGCGCGCGGGCATAGGTCCAGCGGATGAAGTCGTCGGGATCGACACGCTGTTCGTCCACGCCCTTTTCCGCCAGGTAGGCGGTCCAGCACTCCGTCAGGAACTGCGGCTGATAGCACATGGGCTTGGGGGCGCGATCAAATCGGCGGATCAGTTCGGCGGTATGCGCCTCCGATCCCTTTATCCAGACCATCAACAGGTTGGAGGACAATTCGCCCATCACCGGATCGGCGGGATCCTCGGCATCCACGACCTCGCAGATGGAACCGCCCGAATCGCAGACGAAGTTGCCATAGCCATACAACTCCCGTGCGCGGGTGATGAAATGCGTGGTGTCCAGAAGCGACGCGACTTCGGCCTGCATGTGCTGGGTCTGTCTGTGGCGGTATTCGGCGATGGGAAGTCCGCCTTTGGCCGGATCACCGGGCTTGCCCAGATAGGTGGACAGGGGGGCCAGATTCTCGAACGCGATGTTCGATCCGATATGCACCGAGTCGGTCATCAGAAGTTCGCGCAGGAAGGGGACCTTCATCGCCTCGCGCTTGAAATTGTCGGCGATGTGTTCGCCCATGTAACGGGTGCCGATGCGATAATCGACGGAATAGTGGAACCAGTCCCCGCTGCCGCGCAGCAGGCTGGCAATATGGGTCTTGCCGAGGCCGGACATGCCGAACAGCAGAACGCGCTTGGGATCTTCACGCCATTCGGTTGGGGTGGGCAGGGGCATGGCAACCTCCGTCATGCGGGTCTGGAACGGGTGAACAGGGACAGGATGCGCCCGTCCAGTATCAGAAGGCCAACGCCGATGGCCGCAAAGCCCGCAAAGGCGCGCAGGGGCAGCACCTCGTTCAGCATCAGCGCGCCCAGCAGGACGGCGATCGGTGCCACCAGCAACGTCACCAGGCTGGCATTTCCCGCCCCGGCCACCGCCATCAGCCTGTAATAGATCAGGTAGGCAACGGCGGTGGAGGGGACCGCAAGATAGGCAATGGCCGCCATGCCTGTCGCGTCGGGCATGGAGGGCGCACCCTCGGTCATAAGGGCCACGAGGATCGTGACAACCGTCGAACAACCCAGCATTCCGGCGGCAACGACAGGGGCGGCCAGACCGCGCCCGACACGCCGCCCGATCGGGCCGGACGCGGCATAGCTGAGTGCTGCGGCCACAAGCGCCAGCTGGGACAGGGATGTCAGGTCCAGATCACCCAGCAGGCTGGGACCGATCACGATGACCACGCCTGCAAACCCGACAAGGACGCCGGCCAGCCGTCTTGGGGTCAGACGTTCGTCGGCAAAGACCAAAGCCGCGATCACGACGCCGAAAATCGCGGTGGAGGCATTGATGATGGAGGCAAGGCCGCTTGGCACCGTGATCTCCGCCCAGGTGATCAGCGTGAAAGGCACGGCATTGTTGAAGATGCCAAGGGCAAGAAATCCACCCCAGGTGCGCCCGTCACGCGGAAGGGACAGGCCGCGCAAGCGGATGTAGAGCATCAGGATCGCGAAGGCGCCGAGACAGCGCCATGCCACGATCCAGTGCGGCCCCGTACCGTCCAGCGCCACACTTATGGCCGCAAAGGATCCGCCCCACAGCAGCGCGATGGTCAGCAGGTCGATCCAGGCACGGGCCGAAAGGGAGCGTTGCGGGTTCATGTGCCGTGTCTATCAGCAGCCACCCGAGCTTGCGAGATGCAATCAGACGAGTCCCAGCAGCCAGCCTGCCACGCCTTGCGGGCTAGGCAGGGATCCGAATGCGAGGTCCAGCATGGTCAAAACCGTCGTGGCCGTCCAAAGCGCCGCCAGCAATGCAGTCCGACATGCGTCATTGCCCGAGATGCGGAAAATCGGGACAGGCATCGGGCCAAGCCAGACGGCGCCCATCATCACTGTGTATTCGGCCGTTCCCAGCCATCTGCTGCCGCGTTGCAGAAAATCGATCATGGTGTGTCCGGATGTGCGTGATCTAGAAAGCATAGCATATCGACCAACGCCCCGCACAGCCTGCAATCAACCGTTCACAACTATTTGGGAACCGAAGCGGAGGCTGACGTGTTGGCCAGCATGGCTTGTCTTTTGATTTGCTTGGCGCTCGATTCTCGCCCTAAACCGGCCAAGGCTGGCGGACTGAGAATGGCATGACTGGATTGATCTATGCGGTGGCGGCATTGGCGGAAATTGCCGGCTGCTTTGCATTCTGGGCGTGGATGCGTCTGGGGAAGTCGATCTGGTGGATCGCACCGGGTACATTGTCGCTCGTGTTGTTCGCGGTTCTGCTGACACGTGTGGACACTGATGCCGCCGGTCGGGCCTATGCCGCGTATGGAGGCGTTTATATCGCCGCGTCGGTCGTCTGGATGTGGCTGGTGGAAGGGGCGCGCCCCGACAGGTGGGACCTGATCGGGGCTGCGGTTTGCCTGTGCGGGGCGGCGATCATCCTGTTCGCGCCCCGAAGCTAGATCATTCCCACTCGATCGTGCCGGGCGGCTTCGACGTGATGTCGTATGTCACGCGGTTGATGCCCTTCACCTCATTGATGATCCGCGTTGCGGTCTCACCAAGGAAGTCGTGGGTGAAGGGGTAGTAATCCGCCGTCATCCCGTCCACCGACGTCACCGCACGCAGCGCGCAGGCAAAATCATAGGTGCGCCCATCGCCCATCACGCCCACGGTGCGGACCGGAAGGATCGCGACGAAGGCCTGCCAGATCTCGTCATACAGACCATGCTTGCGGATCTGGTCGATATAGACCGCATCCGCCTTGCGCAGGATCTCCAGCTTTTCGCGCGTGATCTCTCCGGGGCAGCGGATGGCAAGGCCGGGGCCGGGGAAAGGGTGACGACCGATGAAGCTGTCGGGCAGGCCCAACTCGCGACCAAGGGCACGAACCTCGTCCTTGAACAGTTCGCGCAGCGGCTCGACCAGTTTCAGACCCATCTTTTCCGGCAGACCGCCCACATTGTGGTGCGACTTGATCGTGACCGAGGGCCCACCCGAGAAGGAAACCGATTCGATGACGTCGGGATAAAGCGTGCCTTGTGCAAGGAAGGTGGCACCACCGACGTCCTTGGCGTGCTTCTGGAAGACGTCGATAAACAGGCGGCCGATGATCTTGCGCTTCGTCTCCGGGTCGGACTGGCCGTCCAGCTCACCCAGGAACAGCTCCGATTCGTCGGCATGGATCAGGGGCATGTGGTAATGATCGCGGAACATGGTCACGACCTGCTCCGCCTCTCCCTGCCGCAGAAGGCCGTGATCGACGAAGACGCAGGTCAGCTGGTCGCCGATCGCCTCGTGGATCAGGACGGCTGCGACCGACGAATCGACGCCGCCGGACAGGCCGCAGATGACCTTCTGGTCGCCGACCTGGTCACGGATCTTGCGGATCGCTTCCTCGCGATAGGCGCCCATCGTCCAGTCGCCCTTGAAACCGGCCAGACGGATGAAGTTCTCGTACAGTTTCGCACCGCGTGGGGTGTGGTGCACCTCCGGATGGAACTGCACGGCGAAGAAGTTCCGCGACAGATCCGCCGTAACGGCGAAGGGTGCATTGGGGGAGGTGCCGTAGACCTCGAACCCCGGTGCTATGGCGGAGACGTGGTCCCCATGGCTCATCCACACCTGCTCGCGTCCGTCGACGGCCCCGAACCAACCGTCGAGCAGCTCGATCCGATCTTCGGACGGTGTCACGAAGGCACGGCCGAATTCCGCGGTGCCGTGGCCGCGTTCGACCCGACCGCCAAGGCAGTGCATCATGACCTGCTGGCCATAGCAGATGCCAAGCATTGGCACGCCCATGCTGAACACGTCCGAAGGCGGCATTGGTGCCCCTTCGGCAAAGACCGATGCCGGCCCTCCCGACAGGATCACCGCCTTTGGCGCGAACTCTGCCAGAAAGGCGTTGTCGACCTTATTGAACGGATGGATTTCGCAATAAACATTCAGCTCCCGCAGTCGGCGCGCGATAAGCTGCGTCACCTGCGAACCGAAGTCGATGATGAGAAGGCGGTCATGCTGGGTCATGTCCCGCCATTAGGCACAAACCCCCTTTTCCGCAAGGGGTCAGACGAGCCTCGGCAACAACCGGACTTCTGCCATCAGTGCAATCAGCACTTCGATGTGACGCGAGACGGAATAGGAGGCGTCGCCGGCAAGGCGCGTGGCCTCCAGATGTTCCTCCTGCTCCACCAGACGGGGCAGGGCCGATTCGGGGCGGGCGTGGTCGGTCAGACGGCGCAGGTCGCGGTCGCGGCGGTAATCCTCGACGCCATGGCGGGCCGCGCGGACCAGAAGGCGGGGACGGGACAGGCTGGCGAGAAGGGTACGAAAATCGGTCATTTTTGTGTCTCCATTATGGCGAGAACAGCAATACGACCGAGATGTGTGGTGTTGCGGATGCGGATGAGCCTGCGAACGCAGGTCATGGGCATAATTAAGAATTTTAGGATAATTTTAAGTTTGTTGTCACGATTAACCAATCGGTAACGAAACCGGCGATATCAGTTAATTGTGTCATAACTAAGGCTCATTTGGGCCGGGACAAGGAAGAATTGCGATGGGTCTCGATTGGCCGATCATCCCTGATCATCCAGAATGGCTGCCTGATGCGGCACGCTTCTATCTGGACCACACAGCGGCCGGACTGTCCCTGCGCGCCATCGCGAGACGCGAAGGGGTTCATCCATCCACCGTGATGCGGCAGGTCCGCCGTTATGAAAATCGCCGTGATGATCCATTGATGGATTCTGCCCTAACCCTTTATTCCAACGCGCTTGATGCCAAGGATGCCGCGATGATCGCCACTCGTCTGCCCGCCGCCGCCGCCCAGATCGAGGCGGAAGCCCACCGTATCCTGCGCCGTCTGGCCGAACCGGGCGCCGTACTGGCCTTCGCGCCGGAGATGGAGAAGGCGGTTGTCCTTCGCGAACTGCCCAACGGGGAGACGGCACGCATCGCGGTCGTCGCCCGGGAGATTGCCGAGGCTTTTGTGCTGCGCGACTGGATTGCCTGCCGGAAGGCGGGCCGGATCAGCACTTATGGCGTCACCCAGGCAGGGCGGCTGCACATCCGGCAGGCCAGCGGTCTGGCGGAAGCCCCCGCAGGGTTCGACTGGTCCGGTGCGGACGAAGACCGGCTGCCGCGATATGGCACGGTCGAGACGCCCGTGGCGCAGATGGGACGGCGACGCGACAAGGATGGCCAACCGTTTCTGTCAGCGGAACTTGTCTCCGCCGCGGAACGCCTGCGCGAGGATTTCGAGCTGGCGCAGATGATGCCGGGCACCAGCCAGAACTGGGACAGGTTTCTGGATGGTGGGGCGCGCAGCACCGGCGGTGCGGGTGGTTTCGGTCCTGCAGCGGCGCGGGACCGCGTGGCGACAGCCTTGCGTGACCTTGGTCCCGGTCTGGGGGACGTGGTTCTGCGGGTTTGCTGTTATCTGGAAGGGCTGGAGCAGTGCGAGAAGCGGATGGGCTGGGCCGCACGCTCCGGCAAGGTGGTGCTTCGCATCGGGCTGGAACGCCTGCGCCGCCATTATGCCGAACACCACGGGCGCGGGCCAATGGTAGGGTGACAGGGACCAAGGGTTCGCAACGTCCGGTAAAGGGGGCCTTTCGGCCCCCTGTCGTTCATTCCGCTGCGTCGATCTTCGTCTCGTGCGTGACGGGGATCGCGTTCACGTCGCTGTCCTTTTTCAGTGACGCCCGCACTCCCGCCTCGTATTCCGGATGCACACGGCCGAGGATCGCAAGCCAGCGTTCCTGCACCGGTTCGGACGCCGGACCCATCGCCGCAGCCATGTTGTCGAACAGGCGCTGCTTTTCATCCGGTGCAAACAGGTTGAACAGGGCGCGGGGCTGAACGTAGTCTGCATCCGCCTCGTGCTGCACATACCTGTCGGCATCGCCCGAGATCTTCAGCGGCGGCTCCTTCACCGTTTCGTCCGCCACGGGGCCGCCATACTGGTTGGGCTCGTAATAGGCGTCGGGATTGCCGAAGTCGTTCGTGAAGAACCGCATCGGCCCGTCCTTGTGATAATGGTTCACAGGGGCGTTCTTTGCGGCATTGGCGGGCAGCGCTTCGTAATGTGTGCCCAGACGGTAACGGTGTGCATCGGCATAGGAGAAGATGCGCGCCTGCAGCATCTTGTCGGGCGAGAAGCCGATCCCAGGCACCACGTTGGACGGGGAGAATGCCGCATTCTCGATGAACATGAAGTAGTTCTCGGGGTTGCGGTTCAGCTCCATCTCTCCGACCTCGATCAGGGGATAGTCGGCATGGGGCCAGACCTTCGTCAGGTCGAACGGGTTGTAGGGGGTGTTCAGCGCATCCGCTTCCGGCATCGCCTGGATGTGCAGCTTCCATTTCGGGAAGCGCCCTTCGTCGATCGCGTTATAGAGGTCTTCCTGATAGCTTTCGCGCGTGCGCCCGATCAGCGCCTCGGCTTCGGCATTGGTGTAGTTGCGAATCGGTTGCTGGCAACGCCAGTGGAACTTCACCCAGTGCCGTACGCCGTTCGCATTCCACATGCTGAACGTGTGGCTGCCATAGCCGTGCATGTGCATCGGGTTCACGGGAATGCCACGGTCGGACATCAGGATCGTAACCTGATGCACGGATTCGGGCTGGGCCGACCAGAAGTCGAACATCGCCTCGGGCGAGCGCAGGTTGGTCTTGGGGTGGCGCTTCTGCGTGCGGATGAAATCGGGGAACTTGTAGCCGTCGCGGATGAAGAAAATCGGGGTGTTGTTGCCGACAACGTCCCAGTTGCCTTCTTCGGTATACAGCTTGACCGAAAAGCCGCGCACGTCGCGTTCGGCATCCGCAGCGCCCAGTTCGCCCGCGACAGTGGAAAAGCGGGTCAGGGTCTCGGTTGTCTTGCCCACCGTCTCGAACAGTTTCGCGGCAGAGATGTGGGTAATGTCGTTCGTCACGGTAAAGGTACCGAAAGCGCCCCAGCCCTTGGCATGAACCACACGCTCCGGGATCCGCTCGCGGTTCTGGTGTGCCAGTTTCTCGATCAACTGGTAATCCTGCAGCAGCACCGGCCCACGCTCCCCGGCGGTTTGGCTGGTGTTGTTGGAGGGCACAGGCGCGCCTGCCGTCGTGGTGAGCCGAGGTTTGCGATCATCTGTCATTTTACGTCCTTCACGATTGGCAGTCGGTACTTGATGACCCCTTCCATGAATAATGGAAAATCGCATTTACTTGGGTAATCGATCAGTTTATCTGATCGAAATGCCCCTTACCCTGCGACAATTGACATATTTCCTTGCTTTGGCAGAGGAACGGCATTTCGGAAATGCCGCCGCACGTGTTCATGTGACCCAGCCCGCCCTTTCCATGCAGATCCGGGAGATGGAAGATGGTCTGGGCCTGCCGCTGATCGAACGGGGGCGCGACATTCGCCTGACCCCTGCGGGTCGCGAGGTTGCCCGCCGCGCCGCGCGCGTGCTGGCCGACGTGGCCGAGATCGAGAGCATGGCCCGTCGGCAGGCGCTGGGCGGTCGGCTGAACATCGGCATCATTCCCACCGTCGCCCCTTATCTGCTGCCGGACCTGCTGCCGCGACTGCCACTGGAATTGCGGGTGCGGGAAGCGCAGACCGACCAGCTTATGGCGGCGCTGATGGACGGCACGCTTGATGCCGCCGTCATCGCAAGCCCCTCGGTGCGGACCGATCTGGTGAGGGAACCGCTGTTCCGCGACCGCTTCCTGCTGGCCGGAAACGCCGCTCGTCTGGCAAGCCTCGGTTCGGTGGAGGCGCTGCGGCCCGTGGCGTTGGACCCCGATCACCTGCTGTTGCTGGACGAAGGCCACTGCCTTGCGGATCAGGCTTTGGAGGTGTGCGGGCTGGAGCGGCGGCATTCACAGGTGGATCTGGGGGCGTCCTCCCTGTCGACCTTGGCCGGACTGGTGGGGCAGGGCATGGGCTTCACCTTCATGCCGGAAATCGCGGTTCGCACCGAATGCGCCGCCCATTCGACGATGCGGTTGGCACGCTTCACGGAGCCGCAGCCGTCGCGAGAGGTCGTCCTGATCGGACGGCGCAGCACCGCGTCGGAACCTTGGTTCGCCACACTTGCCGGGGCGCTTCGGCGGTCGGCCCGTCAGCGTCTGGAGCCTTGATGCGGGATGATGATCGGCTGGGTATTCGATATGACCGAATTGGATCGTCCGGATGACAGCCGGTGCTGACGTTATTTGGATCTCTGGTCGCCGGAGATGATGCCCGAACGTGAAAAGGCGCCCTTTCGGGCGCCTTGCCTGCCATCCGGCAGGTCGGCTTCAGGCAGCCTTGGCCTTGGCGTCTTCGCGCAGCCAGTCCAGCAACGTCTCTGGCGAGGATTCGCCGTAGGGGTCATCGCCGAAGTTGTCGCACAGGCCGGGTTCCTCGAACCACGCCTCCACCACGCCGTCCCTGACGATGGCGGCATAACGCCATGACCGCAGACCGAAGCCGAGGTTGTCCTTGCGCACCAGCATGCCGACGCGGCGCGTGAATTCGCCCGAACCGTCCGGAATGACCTTCACATTTTCAAGACCCTGGGCCTTGGCCCACTGGTTCATCACAAAGGCATCGTTGACTGACATGCAGTAGATCTCGTCGATACCGAGGTCTGCGAAGTCGCCAAAGCCCTTTTCGAATCCCGGCAGCTGGAAGGTGGAGCATGTGGGCGTGAAGGCGCCGGGCAGGGCGAACAGCACGACGCGCTTGCCGGCAAAGTAATCGGCAGTCGTCTTCATTTCCCAACGATACGGGTTCGGCCCTCCGATGCTTTCGTCGCGCACGCGCGTCTGGAAATTCACCTGGGGGAGTTTTACGCCCGTCTGCATGATTGTCGTCCTCTGGAACAATGATCCTGACGGATCGCCTGCTCCTCCCTGCGCGTCAAGGTAAAGAAAGTGGGGACGCGGTTCAAGCGCTTGCGGTTGCAACGGGCTGCAAACGGCCTTATGTCGTTGACAACATGCCGCAAGGGAGGGTTTCCGTGCGCGACCTTACAATTCCGGACCAGCGTCACCCCGAAAAGGCGCACCGCGCCGACAACGCCCAGCCGAAGAAGCCCGCGTGGATTCGCGTGAAGGCCCCGACGTCGGCGGGCTACAAGCAGACGCGCGACATCATCAAGGAAAACCGCCTTGTGACCGTGTGCGAGGAGGCGGGCTGCCCCAACGTGGGCGAGTGCTGGAGCCAGGGTCACGCCACCATGATGATCATGGGCGAGATCTGCACCCGCGGCTGCACCTTCTGCAACGTGGCAACGGGCAAGCCCCAGACCCTCGACGCGTTCGAGCCCGGCCGTGTGGCCCATGCCGTGTCGAAGCTGGGTCTCAACCATGTCGTCGTCACCTCCGTGGACCGGGACGACCTGACCGATGGCGGGGCGGATCACTTCGCCCAGACGATCCGCGCGATCCGCCACCGATCGCCGAACACCACGATCGAGATCCTGACGCCCGATTTCCTCAAATGCGCGGATTCGGTGCTGGAAACCGTGGTGGCGGCAAAGCCTGACGTCTTCAACCACAACCTGGAGACTGTTCCGGGACTGTATCTGGAGGTGCGTCCGGGCGCGCGATATTTCCACTCGTTGCGGCTGTTGCAGCGCGTAAAGGAACTGGACCCGACAATATTCACCAAATCCGGCATCATGGTCGGCCTTGGCGAAAACGATCCGCAGGTCCGGCAGGTCATGGACGACATGCGCGCGGCCGACGTGGATTTCCTGACCATCGGGCAATACTTGCAACCGACGCCCAAACATCACCGCGTGGACCGTTTCGTCACGCCCGAGGAATTCGCGACCTACGAGAAGGCCGCCTACAACAAGGGCTTCCTGATGGTGTCGGCCACGCCGCTGACGCGATCCTCCTATCACGCGGGTGACGATTTCGAACGTCTGCGCGCGGCACGACTGGCCAAGCTGGGCGCCTGACGCCCCTTGCCTTTTCCTTGGGGTCGTGAAACAGGGAACCGTCAAACGAACCCTCCCAAGGAGATACCCATGGAGATTCGCGAGGCGTTTACCTTCGACGATGTCCTGCTTGTTCCGGCGGCCAGTTCGGTCTTGCCGTCCGATGCCGACGTGTCCACATTCGTCACGAAATCCATCCGGATGAATATCCCGCTGCTGTCTTCGGCGATGGATACGGTGACAGAAGGGCGTATGGCGATCGCCATGGCGCAGGCGGGCGGGATCGGCGTGATCCACCGCAACCTGGATCTTGAAAAGCAGGCCGACGAAGTGCGCCGCGTGAAGCGGTTCGAAAGCGGCATCGTCTATGCCCCCATCACATTGCGTGCCGACCAGACGCTGGCGGATGCCAAGGCGCTTCAGGCGCGTTACAGTGTCACCGGCTTTCCTGTGGTGGACGAGGCTGGCCGCGTTGTCGGTATCGTGACGAACCGCGACATGCGCTTTGCTTCTGATGATCGGACGCCGGTGTCGGTGATGATGTCCTCGGACAACCTTGCGATCCTTCAAGAACCGGCGGACCGTGAAACCGCGATCAACTTGATGAAAGCCCGCCGGATCGAAAAGCTGCTGGTGACCGATGGTTACGGCAAGCTGACCGGCCTTCTGACGTTGAAGGATACCGAAAAGTCGGTGCTGAACCCCAATGCTTGCAAGGACGATCTGGGGCGGCTTCGCGTCGCGGCAGCCTCTACCGTGGGGGATGCAGGGTTCGAACGGTCGATGGCCCTGATCGAGGCGGGCGTGGACATGGTGGTGATCGACACCGCACATGGCCATTCCGAGGGCGTCGCGCGGGCTGTCGAACGGATCAAGGCGCTGTCGAACACCGTTCAGGTGGTCGCTGGCAACGTTGCCACGGCGGAGGCCACGCGCGCGCTGATCGGTGCAGGTGCCGATGCGGTTAAGGTGGGCATCGGTCCGGGATCGATCTGTACGACGCGAATCGTCGCGGGCGTGGGCGTGCCGCAGTTGACGGCGATCATGGATTCCGCCGGCGCTGCCGGTGACATCCCTGTCATTGCGGATGGCGGCATCAAGTTCTCTGGCGATTTTGCCAAAGCGATCGCTGCGGGCGCGTCCTGCGCAATGGTCGGGTCGGCGATTGCCGGCACCGATGAAAGCCCCGGCGAGATGATCCTTTACCAGGGCCGCAGCTTCAAATCCTATCGCGGGATGGGCAGCCTTGGTGCGATGGCGCGTGGGTCTGCGGACAGGTATTTCCAGAAGGACGCGGCTTCCGACAAGCTGGTGCCGGAAGGGATCGAAGGACAAGTCGCCTATAAGGGTGCCGCTGCCGGCGTGATCCATCAGCTGGTGGGCGGGCTGCGCGCCTCCATGGGCTATACCGGCAACGCCAGCGTGGCGGAAATGCGCAAGAACTGCAATTTCGTGCGCATCACCAATGCCGGATTGAGCGAGAGCCACGTCCATGACGTGCAGATCACGCGGGAAAGCCCGAACTACCGCGTCGGGTAATATTTTGGTGGCCGGAGGGGACACCCCCCGGCCATTGGCCCGTCACCCGGTCGGGCAGGGTCGTGGCGGTGCCGGCACCGCATCAGGATGGCCCGCGTCACGATCATCGCAAGCCACAAAAGCAGATGCGCCCTGCACAATACGCATACCAACCGCATGCTTGTTCCCACTCGGCCTCCTGATACGTCCGGATGAAGCAGCCGGAGGGGCAGCGGTCATCAGGAGACCAAGCAGCGCAGCGGCCAGCAAGGTTGGAGGGCTACGAAAAGCGCAAGCTTGGTGTTCTTGCCGTCATGGGCAGGACATGGCCCGCACTGGGACGGCAGCAAGGCCCATCCAACAGGGCGAAAAGACAAGGCAGCCAATCAGGGTTGGCAGGTTCATCGGGCTGGTTCCGACCAGGTGCCGCCCATGCCCGATATATTGAGACCATCATCCGGGACAGGATATTTCCAGATCAGCCCGCCCTCGTGCATGAAGATCATGAGGGCGGCGCATTGTCAGTGATGCTGATGCTGATGCCCTGCAGAGCCTGCGTTGAGGGCCATGACCGGAACTTCCACCGTCAGGGGGGAAGATGTCTCGAATTCCAGCACCATGCTGACGGAGGAGCCTTTGGCCAGCGGGGCTGTCAGATCCTCCAGCATCAGGTGGAGGCCTGATGGACCCATGGCGACGGTGGCACCGGCAGGCAGGGGCAGACCATCGGTCAGCGGCTGCATCCGCATGGCGTCGCCCTGCATCTCCATCTCGTGGATGGAAACCTTGCCGGCGGCATTTGTCGTCGCACCGACAAGGCGGTCGTCGGTGCTGCCCGTATTTTCCAGAGTGACATAGGCACCCGCCACTGGGGCACCGGGCAGGGTGGCGCGAGCGAACCCTTCCGTCATGTGGATGGTGCCCGTTTGGGCCAAGGCAGGAAAGGCAAAGCCCAGGGCGGCAACGGTCAGAATGGTGCGTAACATGAATGTCTCCTTCGGAGGGTGATTTCAGGGGATGATCTGCGCGCGCGTCCAGCGCAGCACGTCGATGAACAAGAAGGCCAGCAGGCTGATGCCAAGCGTTGGCAAGGCCCATCCAAGGCCTATCGCCCCCACGGCCCATAGCAAGCGGGACAAGGGCGGCAGCCGGATCCAAAGTGCGGTCAACGGGGTGGTGGGTGCCGGGCGGCGCATCCACCACATGACGTAGCCATAGGCTGTCGTGACCATCACGCCAAGGGCAACGAGTGCCATGAGGATCTGGTTCGGCAGCCCGAACAGCACGCCCATATGTGCGTCGATCCCCCAGCGGATCAACTTCGCAACCAGACCGAAGCTTGCAAAATCCGCACGGTCCAATACCTCCAGCGTATCGGCGGAAAGGGCGAGGGTATCCACCTGAGTGGGCCAACTGCGGTCGTATTCCGCCACCCTCCAGGCCTTTTCGGGTTTCGGCAGGCGGATTTCCAGCATGGGTGAGTCCATGCCCGCCGCGCGGGCGGCGGTCATCACGGCGTCCAGCTGCCAAAGACGATTTTCCCGTGCGCTCAGGTCAGTGACGTTGTGGTGGTGGTGGGCATGGGTTGCGGAACCGTTTTGTTCCAGACTGACAGATGGCGTGTTCCAGTCGAGTGCGCCGCGCAGCGCGTCGATCCGGCTTCCTGCCGCCTGCGACCATGTCAGTCCCGTGACGGACAGGAACACCATCACTACACCCGCCGTCACGCCCGTCGTCGCATGGATCCAGCGACGGCGCTGGACGGCGGGCATGTCGCGCACCGCGCGCCTGCGCTTCGGGCCCGTCGCCCAGAGGACGACCCCGCCTAGGACGACGACCCACAGCCAAGATGCCGCCAGCTCGCTGTAATAGCGGCCCCAGTCCCCCAAGAGCAGGCTGCGGTGCAACTGGTCCAGCGTCGTCCGCAAGGGCAGGATGCCGCTGGTGCCGTAGGTGGTCATGTCTCCCCGCACCTCCAGCGTGACGGGATCGATGAAGACAGTGCGGTTTTCGGAGAGGCCGAGCGCGGGGTCTGAGAACATCACCCGCGTGGTCCGCCCCGTCTCCGTCGCGGGGCGCACGGCCGAGACGTTCAGGGTGTTTTTCAAGTATGCGCGGGCTGCTTGCGCCTGATCCGCAAGGCTGCGTGCGGTGCCGCTGCTGTCAGTGTGCAGGGCGCGGGCGTAGATGCTGTTTTCCAGTTGGGGGGTAAGGATATAGAGGAGCCCCGTCAGGGCGGCGACGAATATGAAGGGCCCGACAAAAAGCCCGATGTAGAAGTGAAGTCGAAGTAGGAACGGACGCATACCGCCCGTGATGTTGCTGGACATGCCGATTTGCCTGCCTGTTGCTCCGATGCTTGGACATCGTTGCGCTGAAATCTGATGGGTGATGTCAGGCCTGAATGGCAGGAGGGCCGCGCGGAGGGGTGGCCGGATCGCGCGGACGCGCCGCTGCACGGCGGAGCTGGGGTAGAATGACAGTCGCCACCACGAGCTGTTCGATTCCTGTCAGCGACAGCATGGCTTCCGGCAGGTCACCCGAAGTGATCAGATGGCAAAGCGAGCAACTGTACAGATGGGGATGATCGGAATCCTTGGTGTTGCACAGATCATCCGCAACGCCGCCCGCAAGTTGAAATGCTTCCAGTCGCACTTCCGTCGCCGTTGGGGCAGCGCGGGCAACTGTTGCCGTCGCAAAGGCGAGGGCCAGCAAGGCCATCATCACCAGACCCGAAACGCGAAGAAGCAGGCGATTGCACATGTCCAATGATTGCCTTGATCTGCTGCATCAAGGCAAGGGACGAATTGTCCACCCTGCTCCGAAATGGCTCACTCGGCCGGGTGGTGCTGACGGGCAGGGCGGGTCGCCATCCAATATGCCGCTCCGCCGATGAGCAATCCGCCCATGGGCGTCACGAGCAAGGCAATGATCTGCATGGTGGTCATGTCAGCCTCCGAAGAACACGTCTTGCAACGTAATGTAGGGCAAGCGCGAGGATAAAACAAATGCCGCTTGTATAAAGCAGGATCGGGGTGGGGCCGTTCGGGCCGTTAAGGCTGGAAAACACCGGTGCCAACCCGCCCACGGCAAACATCGCAATGGCGATGCCGTTGATGAACGTCGCCGAAAGCTTGGTCTGTTCGTTTAGAATCAGGGACATGATCGGGCAATGCTCATGCAAGGCGTTGTCCGTCATCCTATCGGGGGCAGAGCGTCTTATCCAGACTTTCACCGGCGACACAGCAGCGTTCGTGCCAAGGGACTATGCCTTGGCGTAGCCACCTGCCGTCATCCCGCGCAAGATCGGGGACGAATAATCGAAACGATCCTGTGGAAAGGTCGCCGAAGCTGTAACCCTGTCTTGCCCACGCGGCAGGTTCTGATAGAACCTTCGACCTATGGCTCCGTAGCTCAACTGGATAGAGCAGCTGACTTCTAATCAGCAGGTTGAGGGTTCGATTCCTTCCGGAGTCGCCATGTCGTGGGATCGTTGGGGAAATGACTTTCCTAGCAGTGACGGCGGAAGGCGGCCGTAGACTGACACAGCAACCATGCGACCATGCGAGCTGAGGGAGTTGGCTATGATCAAACCTATCCTCTGCTCATCCGCTCCTCAGCTTTTTTGAAAACTCGCCGGAGAATGTGAATTCGTGTTCCAGCGTCTCAAAAGATGTTTCGGGGCCCTGATGCATCATCCGCTCGGGACGCCTTTGAGTGAGATCGCTTTCTTCGTGAATGCTCCAAACATAAGCGCGAGTGCTGGAATCAAGGATGAGTGGAATTTTCTCATCAATGTTGGAGTGCTTGCCGAAGCTGAAGATCGTCTTTGTCTTGGTGTTCGGATTTTTACGATCAAATTTTCCTAGAAACGTCAAACCTTGGGCATTTTTTGGATAGTGATGACGGCCAAGCGAAACAGGCTGGTTGCCTTCGAAGTACATTTTGTATCCTGCCGGAAAGGAAACAGCATGCCCTGCATTTTCGGGGATCATGTGACGCCCCAGATTTTCAAGAAAATCGTTGGAAAGCGCATCGTCGTCATCGAGGCGCACCGTTGCATACAGAATATCTGCTGCACCGCTTGCCAGCATATTATCCCGAATGGCTTCTTCAAACATCCCCAGGTAAGGGTCAGTTTCAGTGGCAGGGAGAATGGTCATCCATTCGCGATGCGCCGCAATTTCTTCGAGCTTTCTACGATATGGCTCAGGTAGTGTGTCCGCTGTCAGGACAAGCGCTGTCACGTTGATTGGAGCGCGAGCAACGGCAGCATCCAGTGACGGAATGGTCACATTCTCGAATAAGTATTCATGCAGGGACAATCTCTTTTCATCGAAGAGCTTTGCCCGATATCCTTCGAAGTCGTTCTGATGGCTAAGTGTCCAGCGTTGCGGACTTTTGCGGCTGAGCACGCTGTATCGAATCAGCACAAAGATATGAGACTTCATTTGCTACCCCTGGTTGCACTAGGGTTACGTTCTTCGAAGCGAGTGATCAACCCTGGGGGATAAACATTTGAAAACGTATCGAGTAATTTTCTAAGGTAACGACGTTCACGCCATACGTGCCGGGAAATGAGTGATATTATAGATTGTTCTTGTATCGGATCATCACAGTATCGTTTGTAGGTTTTGCCAAAAATGTAATCCGAGACAAGTCGCCGACGTGGGTGCCAGCTTTTCACATGCGTTTCTTGACGCTGCTAGCAAATGCGCTTGTCCAAATATTCCGAACAACTGCATGTAAAGACCAGTAAATCGGCGCAATCTTTCAGGTCAACCACAGCTGCCCTTAAACGCGCATATTTGTATCTGGCGTCGCGCCTTTTGATTCCTTGGATACGGCGAGATGCTATCCTGCGCCTCGAGTCGCCCGTGCAGTCTCGTGGGACTTTCAAACTGGCCGTGACGTCTGGTTGAACAGAAAACTTCTTGTCCCCGACATCGCGCTTTTTCAACAGCATTGCGACGATAAAAGCCGACGACATTCAACGTTGAACTGCCTTCTGCCCCTGCCTGCAAAGCCTTAGCTCAGATGAGCCAGCAGGGGCGTGCATTTATGTAGTGAGCTTTCGATAGCAGAAGTTTGGCACAATCGTCGCGAAGCTGCCGTCTGACAAAACGTCAAGTCTGAGGCGTCGGGAAGCCCAGAAGGGTTCGTGACATGAACGTGCTGTAGGGATCTGCGACATAGGGCGGGAAGGGCGGGCATTCCGCGAATCCAGCCTTCAGATAAAGCATGCGAGCCGGAGCGAAAGAAGGTTGAGGACCCGTCTCGAGGCTCAGCTTCGCAAAACCGGCTGCGAGCGCCTCAGCCATCAGGTGATCGAGCATCATTTGCGCAAGACCACGTCCCCGCTCCTCGGCCAGAACATGCATCGACTTTATTTCGGCATGGGTTGCATCCAAGGCCTTGAACGCGCCCATTCCGATGGCACGTCCACTGTCGCGCAGGACGAAGAAGCGAATTCCGGGCATGGCAAGCGCGGCGGGATCCAGCATGTGAATGGATTCCAAAGGCGTGTCCGCGTGCATCGCCTGTGCATGGCGCTGCATCAGAAGCAAAAGGTCTGGGCCGAGCGGGGATTCAAGCGTGAATTTCAACATGACGGAACACTGCCATGCACCCCATGCAACGGCAAGATCAACGTCTTGCTATGATCCAGACTGCGTGGATGATGCCCGGAATATATCCCAAAAGCGTCAAAAGGATGTTCAACCAGAACGCCCCCCGGAAACCGACCTGAAGGAAAACGCCCAAAGGCGGCAGGAGGATAGCGATGATGATGCGAAGTATGTCAGCCATTTCGTTGAAGTAGACTGTCACGGGCCTGCGTCAATATCTGAGATTGCGCAAACCCAGCCAATCTATTTCAGGATCCGGGACGAACCCGCCAACCTGACTGCCTGCAGGTTCTTCAATGACCGATGCGGTGCAGAAATTCGCACATGGCATCACCAAGCATATCGGGTGCATCAAGGGCAGGAAGGTGACCTGATCCTTGCAGCAGCCGGAATTCCGATCCTGCGATCAGATCCACGGTCTCGCGGACCAGATCGGGTGGGGTGACCGCATCGGCGCTGCCTGCGATCACGAGTGTAGGAAGGGTCAACCGGGCAGTGGTGACATAGAAATCCGTCCTCTCCGATGCAGCGGCCCCGGCGGCATAGCCTGACGGATCGCAGGCCCGCAGCATGGTGCGGGCGCTGTCCGCCGCTGCGGACTGCCGCGCGGACGGCGCGAAGCTGCGCGCGATGATCGGCTCCACCAGCGGGGCCATGTCTGTGGCCTGCGTCTGCGTGGTTCGCCAGGTGGCAGTGGCGGGGATCTTCGCGGCCGTGTTCATCAGCACCATGGCCCGCACCAGATCCAGCCGCTTGACGGCCAGCCCCTGTGCAACCAGCCCACCGATGCCCGCACCCACGAAGACCGCATCGCACAATTGAAGCGCCTCCATCAGCGCCTCCGCATCGCGAACCATTGCGCCGATGCCACCGCCTCCGCCGCCCGATCGGCCATGACCGCGCAGATCGTATCGCACGATGCGGCAGTGACGGGGCAGCCGCGGCACCACGTCGTCCCATATGGCTTGTGAATATCCCAAAGGATGGGCCAGCACGATCGGAGGACCGTCGCCGGTGGTCGCGTAATGGATCAGACGGTCGGCAAGCGGCAGGACGGGCATCAATGCGCCGCCAGCGCGCGGGTGAACATGTCGGCATCCACGTTTCCGCCGGAGGCCGTGACGATCACGGTGTCGCTGTCGATCTGCCTGAACAGCCCGGCGGCCAATGCCACGGCCCCGCCCGGCTCGATCACGATCTTCAGGTGGCGGAAGGCGAGGGCCATCGCCTGCAACGCCTCGTCATCCGACACGACCAGACCGGGGCCGGCCAGGCGCTGCAGGATCGGAAATGTCAGCTCCCCCGGTTTGGGGGTCACGATGGCGTCGCAGATGGACTGCGCGGGGGCATTGCCCAGCCGTTCCCCCGCGACGAGGGACCGTGCCATGTCGTCGAAGCCCTGCGGTTCGGCCGGACGGACACGCAGCTTCGACCCTTCCAGCGCCAGCGCAATACCGGAGGTGAGGCCTCCGCCTCCGCAGCAGGCGATCACGTCGGCTTCCATCACGCCCAATTCTGCCGCCTGCTCCGCGATCTCCAGCCCGCAGGTGCCTTGACCGGCGATGACCTGCGGTTCGTCATAGGGGCGGATCATCGTCAGCCCCCGCTCGGATGCAAGGCGATCTCCGATCTCCTCCCGGCTTTCGGAGTTTCGGTCATACAGCACCACCTCCGCCCCATAGGCGCGGGTATTGGCGATTTTCATGGCAGGGGCGTTCGAAGGCATCACGATGACGGAGGGCACGCCATGCATCCGCGCGGCCAGCGCCACCCCCTGCGCGTGATTGCCCGAGGAGAAGGCGATCACGCCTCGACCTTTCGACATCGCGGACAGGGCCGCCCACGCACCGCGGAACTTGAACGAGCCGGTATGCTGCAGGCATTCGGCCTTCACCAGCACGCGCCGGCCCGCAACATCGTCCAGTAAAGGGGAATGCAGGAGCGGCGTGCGGCGGACGTGGCCCTGTGCACGGGCGGCGGCAGCTTCGATCATGTCGATGTTCATGGGCGACCTTTCGGATGTTCCCCCCTGTGTTGGCATGTCGGGCTTGCGCGGAAAAGCCCTGATCCGCCTTGTTCGCTGGCAGGGATGGGCCTACACCGCCTGCGTCGGAAAAAGGGAACGCATGATGGCCGCACGTACCGAGACTGACCGGGCCTCCTCTCGCAAGGTGGGGGCATTGCGGGCATTGGGGCCGTTCTTGCGTCCCTACCGCATGATGGTGGCGGGAACGCTGGGGGCGTTGTGCATCACGGCAGGGGCCAGCCTGTCACTGCCCATCGCGGCGCGGCGCGTGGTGGACGGCTTCGGCACCAGCACGGAACAACTGCTGGATGATTACTTTCTGGCGTTTCTGGGGATTGCGGCGCTGCTCGCCGTGGGGACGGGGACGCGATACTATCTCGTGACACGTCTGGGCGAACGCGTGGTGGCCGACATCCGCCGTGCCCTGTTCGACCGCGTGACGGAGATGAGCCCTGCCTTCTTCGAGAAGACCATGACGGGGGAGGTCATTTCGCGCCTGACCACGGACACGACGCTTATCCTGTCGGTCGTGGGCTCCTCCGTCTCCATCGCGCTGCGCAACCTGCTGATGCTGACGGGGGGGCTGGTACTGATGCTGTTCACGTCGGCCAAGCTGACGGGGCTTGTCCTGCTGATCGTGCCGCTGGTGGTGGTGCCGATCATCGTCATGGGGCGGCGTCTTCGGGTGCACAGCCGCGAAAACCAGGATCTGATTGCCGAATCCTCCGCCAATGCGGCGGAGATGCTGGGGGCGACCTCCACAGTGCAGGCCTTCACGCAGGGGCAGGTGGTGCGTGCACAGTTCGCGGAACTGACGGAAGCTGCCTTCCTTTCCGCCAAGCGGCGGGTCGCCACAAGGGCGGTGATGACGATGATCGTCATCTTCCTCGTCTTTGCGGGGGTCGTGGGCGTCCTCTGGGTCGGGGCAAGGGATGTGCGCGTGGATGGCATGACCACGGGGGAGCTGGTTCAGTTCGTCATCTATTCCGTCCTCGTCGCGGGATCGGTCGGCGCCCTGTCAGAGATATGGGGGGAGATCCAGCGGGCAGCAGGAGCCACCGAACGGCTGGTGGAACTGCTGCATGCCGAGGATACGGTGACGGATCCTGCCATGCCTGCACCGCTGCCTCGTCCGGTGAGGGGTGCCATCGTGTTCGACACCGTGCGGTTCCATTATCCCCAGCGGCCCGGACAGTCGGCGCTGGACGGTGTCACCCTGAGGGTGGAGCCGGGACAGACGCTGGCATTGGTTGGCCCGTCGGGCGCGGGCAAAACGACCGTGCTGCAACTGTTGCTGCGCTTCTACGATCCGCAGGCGGGCGTCATCAGCATCGACGGGGTGGAGCTGCCAACAATGGCACGTGACGATTTCCGGCGTGCAGTAGCGTTGGTGCCGCAGGATCCGGTGATCTTTGCCACGTCGGCCCGCGACAACATCCGCTTTGGCCGGCCGGAAGCGACAGATGCCGAGGTGGAGACCGCCGCACGTGCCGCCGCCGCCCACGATTTCCTGACCGCGCTGCCTGACGGGTATGACACGCAGGTGGGGGAACGGGGTGTCATGCTGTCCGGCGGGCAGAAGCAGCGCATCGCCATTGCCCGTGCCATCCTGCGCGACGCAAAAATCCTGCTGCTGGACGAGGCGACCTCCGCGCTCGATGCGGAATCGGAGGCTGCGGTGCAACTGGCGATGGAGCGGCTGGCCGAGGGGCGAACGGTCATCGTCATCGCCCACAGGCTTGCGACCGTGAAGAAGGCGGACCGGATCGTTGTGCTCGATCACGGGCGGATCGTGGCGGAAGGGACGCATGACAGCCTGATCGCCGAAGGGGGGCTTTACGCGCGCCTTGCAAAGCTGCAATTCACGGATCAGTGAGGAGCACTCAGGGAGGGGCGCATGCCTTTTGCCACCCGCGCCGACCGTGAGGCGATCGAGGCGGAGATGCCTTGGGCCCAGCGCGATGTGCCCAGAACGATCCATCAGGCGCTTCTTGCGCGGGCTGGTGATCGTCCGGCGTTGACCTTCCAGCTGCTGTCCAACCCCCGTTCCCTTGCCGTCACATGGACCTGGGCCGATCTGCATGCCCATGCGGTTCAGGCGGCCAACCTGCTGCGCGCGCTGGGCGTGGGCCGAGACGACACAGTGGCCTTCATCCTGCCCAATGCGCCTGAAACAGTGGCGGTGCTGTTGGGCGGGATGATCGCGGGGATCGTGGTTCCCATCAACCCGCTGCTGACCCCGGCCCAGATTGCCAGCCTGCTGCGCGAGGCAAGAGTGAAGGTCGTCGTCACTTCGAAGGCCTTTCCCAAGTCCGACATCGCGGCACGGGTGGCCGAGGCCCTGGTTCATACCCCCGATGTGCGGGTGGTACTCGAGGTGGATCTGCTGCCGTGGATATCCGCCCCGCGTTCCTGGATTGTTCCAGTCATCCGTCCAAGGCATGTCGTGCGCCATCGGGCAAAGGTGCTCGACTATGCCACAGTGGCACGGCAACCGGTGACGCTGGCCTTCGACGATCCGCCCGAGGATCGCATTGCCGCGTGCTTTCATACTGGCGGCACCACGGGCATGCCGAAGCTGGCGCGTCATCGTGTGTCGGGGATGCTCTTTAATGGATGGGTGGGGCAGCGGCTTCTGTTCACTGCCGATGACGTGATCATGTGCCCGCTGCCGCTGTTCCATGTCTTCGCGGCGTATCCCGCATTGATGTCTGCGCTGATGACGGGCGCTCGGATCGTGCTGCCGACACCTGCAGGGTATCGTGGGGACGGTGTGTTCGACACCCTTTGGCAATTGATCGAACGGCACCGCGCGACATACCTCATGGCCGTGCCCACGGCCCTGTCGGTGCTGATGCAGCGCAAGGTCGATGCAGACCTGTCGAGCTTGCGGGTCGTCTTCTCCGGCTCCGCCCCGTTGCCGAGGGAGTTGTGCGCGCGTTTCAAGGCCGTGGCGGGGGTGGAGGTGATCGAAGGCTACGGCCTGACGGAGGCCACCTGCCTGATCGCCGCGAACCCACCGGACGGGGAGAAGAAGACAGGCTCCGTAGGGTTGGCGATGCCCTATGCCGAGGTGCAGATCAAGGCGGGGGAAATTGTCGTCAGAAGTCCCGGTACGGACGGCTGGATTGCCACCGGTGATCTGGGGTGGATGGATGACGAAGGCTACATCTTCATCACCGGACGTGCGAAGGATCTGATCATCCGGGGCGGCCACAACATCGACCCGGTGGAGATCGAGGAGGCGTTGATGGCACATCCCGACGTCGCCATGGTAGGCGCCATCGGCCAGCCCGATGCCCATGCGGGAGAGGTGCCCTGCGCCTATGTCGAGCTGGTGGCGGGGGGGCGGGCGACCCCGGACGAATTGCGCGACTTTGCGGCTTTACGGATCAACGAGCGCGCCGCCGTGCCCCGTCATGTGGAAATTGTGGACGAGATGCCGAAGACCGCAGTGGGCAAGGTGTTCAAGCCGGAGTTGCGCAAGCGGGCCATCACGCGCGTGCTGAATGCCGCGATGGCAGGCCGCGGGCGCGTGACCGAGGTGGTGGAGGACCGCAACCGCGGACTGGTGGCGCGGATCGAGGGGGATGCCTCGGCGGTCGGAGGCTTCGCTGTGGAGTGGGAGGCGGCGGACCCGTCCACCTGAGGGAGAAGCGCCCGCCGCTGCCGCCCGCGATCAGTCGGGCGACGGCTTGAAGCCGGGAAGGCCGTTGTCGCGGCGGTAGCTTTCGACGTCTTCCACTACGGCCTCGTCGGATTCACTTCCCGGTTTGGGGTAGAAAAGCAGGTCGGTTCCTCTCGGATGCTCTGCAAATTCATCGAACTTGAGGAGCCATCGGCCTTCTTGCTTTTCGGTATCCTTCGGTTCACGCACGATTCTGATGAAATCCAGAAACTCCTCGCGGGTCAGTTCGGTGATGGACTTCACGTTCAGATAGTCGATCATATCGCCCTCTCAGGTGGCTGAGCCGCCAATGGTCAATCCACCGATCATCAGCGTCGGCTGGCCCACACCCACGGGGACCCATTGGCCGGCCTTGCCGCAGTTTCCGATGCCCGGGTCCAGCGCCATGTCGTTGCCGATGGCGCGGATGTTCTGAAGTGCGGTCGCCCCGTCGCCGATCAGGGTCGCGCCTTTTACGGGTTCCTGCACCTGTCCGTTGCGGACGCGGTAGGCTTCCGTGCAAGAGAAGACGAACTTGCCGTTCGTGATGTCCACCTGCCCGCCGCCGAACCCCACGGCATAGATGCCGTCCTTCAGATCCGCGAGGATCGCCTTCGGATCGGCATCGCCGCCAAGCATGTAGGTGTTGGTCATGCGCGGCATGGGGATATGGGCGTAGCTTTCGCGCCGCCCGTTGCCGGTGGCGGCCACGCCCATCAGGCGGGCATTCTGGCGGTCCTGCATGTAGCCTGTAAGGATCCCGTCCTCGATCAGGACGTTGCGGGCAGACGGCGTTCCTTCATCGTCGATGGTCAGCGAGCCTCGGCGGTCGGGCAGGGTGCCGTCATCCAGCACAGTGACGCCGGGGGCTGCGACCCGCTTGCCCAGAAGGCCCGCGAAGGCGGAGGTCTTCTTGCGGTTGAAATCCCCCTCCAACCCGTGGCCCACCGCCTCGTGCAGCAGGATGCCTGGCCAGCCCGCACCCAGTACGATGTCCATGACGCCCGCGGGGGCAGGAACCGCGTCGAGGTTGAGGAGCGCAATCCGCACCGCCTCGCGCACGACGGGCTGCCAATGGGCGGGATCGATCAGTTGCGCCAATCCGTGACGCCCGCCGCCGCCCATGCCGCCGGATTCGCGGCGACCGTCGCGTTCCACGATGACGGAGATGTTCACGCGGGCCATCGGGCGGACATCGGTCAGGCGCAGACCTTCGGGGCGAAGAATCTCCACCTCCTGAAGGCTGGCTGACAGGGTGGCCGAAACCTGCACCACGCGGGGATCGAGGGCGCGGGCATAGGCGTCGATTTCGCGCAGGATGTCGATTTTGGACGCGAAGGTGGCATCGGCGATCGGATCGACGGCGGAATAAAGATGCCGGTTCGTGCCTTGGGGCGGCGGGGCGAGGGTGCCGCCGCCGCTGCCCACCGCCAGACGGGCGGTTTCCGCCGCACGGCGCAGGGACTGTTCGCTGATCCGGGTGGAATGGGCATAGCCCGCGACTTCGCCGCGCACGGCCCGCAGGCCGAAACCTTCGGATGCGTCATAGCTGGCCGTCTTGATGCGCCCATCGTCCAGCACCAGTCCTTCGGAACGGCGGCGTTCAAGGAACAGCTCTCCGTCATCGGCACCTGCCGTCGCCTCTCGCAGGATGGAAAGGGCGGTGGTTTCGTCCAGAAGCGTCTCGAACGGGCGGAAGGGGGTGTCGGTCATAACGTCCTCTGGTCGTGGGAGTGTACCTGACGTATATGGTGCCATGCGGGTGGGGCACAACACGGGCCTTGGGCGATATGTCCCATTGCCCGGCACCCGTTCCCGCGCGAAAAGCCACGCCGGACCCCCCGGAGGAGCAACATGAGCGACATCCGCAGTTTCGAGTCCTCCGGTCAGGCCGGACCGGCCGATTACTTCGCATTGCTGAAACCGCGCGTGATGACGCTTGTGGTGTTCACCGCCTTCGTGGGGCTGCTGGTGGCACCCGTCGGCGTCAATCCGGTGGTGGGCTTCGCCTCCATCCTGTTCATCGCGTTGGGCGGCGGCGCATCGGGCGCGCTCAACATGTGGTGGGACGCCGATATCGACGCCATCATGAAGCGCACGCAGAACCGGCCCATTCCGGCGGGCCGCGTGCAACCGCGCGATGCGCTGTGGTTCGGGCTTGCGCTGTCGGTGCTGTCGGTCGTGATGCTCGGGCTGACGGCGAACTGGTTCGCAGGGGCGTTTCTGGCCTTCACGATCTTCTTCTATGTCGTCATCTACTCGATGTGGCTCAAACGTTCCACGCCCCAGAACATCGTGATCGGCGGGGCGGCAGGGGCGTTTCCACCCATGATCGGCTGGGCCGTGGCCACGGGTGGCGTGTCGCTGGAAAGCGTTCTGATGTTCGCCATCGTGTTCATGTGGACGCCGCCGCATTTCTGGGCTTTGGCATTGTTCATGAAAAGCGACTACCGCGATGCGGGCGTGCCGATGCTGACCGTGACGCATGGGCGCCGCGTGACGCGGGCGCATGTGCTGGCCTATACGCTGCTGCTGGCGCCGGTGGCGATCGGGACGGCCTTCACCTCCATCGGGGGGCCGGTCTATCTGGCGGTGGCAGTTGTGGCGAACGCGATCTTCATTGCGGGAGGCTGGCGGATCTGGCAGCGGGCCGAGGATGCGGCCGAGGCTGACGGCTACAAGCTGGAAAAACGGGTCTTCTACTTCTCGCTGTTGTATCTGGCGGCCCATTTCGGGGCATTTCTGGTGGAAGCCATGCTGAAGCCTTTTGGTCTGGGTGGCTGGTGATGGGTCGTAACCGTGCACTTGCGCTGGTGCTAGCCGGCTTTGCAGTGCTGGTTTTCGCAATCACATTGGCAAAGCTGATGCCCGCCCCGTGAGGATACGAACTGTGTCCGACATCGAGCATCATCGTCGGACTGCATCAGCCTGAGTGCAGGATCATCGTGCAGACCCATCTGGTCACGCAAAAGGCGATGATGGCGGTGACTGTCCGGGCGTCCTGGTGGGTCTGGTGTCCAGCAGGGCGGCGAATTATGAATTCGAGATGGATGAGCTATCCCTTGCGTCCGGCGTCCGGTTGATGAACCCTGCCTGCCGGCCCTGGCGTCCGTCCATGTTTCAGTGTTGCAGGCGTATGCGCCTGACTGTCGCAGCGACGGCACAGATTGACGTGGCGGGCCTCTGGCCAATTCTTTGAAGGACAGTGTGCTTGGCATGAAGTGGTTACCTGCGATCCTTGGTGCGGCGGCGCTGGTCTTTCTATTCGCCGGTGCGTGGCAGATCCGCGAAAGGCAGGCAACGGATGCGCGGATCGCTTCCGCCACGCAGGCGTTGGACGCGATGCCCGGTGCAATGCCGGACGTACCCGACCCTGTCCGTGATCTGTTCCGTCCGGTCCGGGTCGCCGGTGCGTTCGCTGGCGAGCCTGTTTTTGTGGGCACGGACCATCCACAGATGGGGCCGGGGTTTCGGGTGGTGCAGCCCTTCGACGTCGCTGGCCGCCGAATTCTGATGGATCGTGGCTTCATATACGAGGCGTGGAAAGATGCCCCCCTGACCGCCACGGAGGTGGAGGTGAATGGCAACCTCGACTGGCCGGAAGATCTGGGGCAGCTTGTCCGCGACAGTGGCACCGCGCCCGTGATGGTGGTGGCTGCGACGCCCACTGGCGACGGCATCATGCCGATACCCGTCGACCCGGGCCTGATGCCCAACAGGCACGGCGCGATGGCGCTTGTCTGCTTTGGCATCGCGGCCTTCTTGACGGGGATGACACTGCTTGCGCAAAGGCGTATCAAACGGCGTGACGAAGGAAGTGTGACGCAATGAATTATATCTCGACCCGTGGTACCGCGCCCGTCCTGACATTCGGCGGGGCCATGATGACGGGCCTTGCCCGCGACGGTGGCCTTTACCTGCCCGAGACGATTCCGACATTCACGGCAGACGCAATCGCGGCTTTTGCGGGTCTGCCCTACGAGGAGGTGGTGTTCCGCATCATCCGCCCCTTCACGGGCGACACGTTCGACGATGAGGAACTGCGCGCGCTGATCGAAGCAGCTTATGCGGGTTTCGTGCATCCGGCACGCGCCCCGCTGGTGCAGATGGGTCCGAACCACTTCCTGTTGGAACTGTTCCACGGTCCGACGCTGGCCTTCAAGGACTTCGCCATGCAGCTGATCGGTCAGTTGATGCAGGCGGCCCTTGCAAAATCGGGGGAGCGGATCACGATCGTGGGCGCAACCTCCGGCGATACCGGGTCCGCAGCGATCGAGGCGTTCAAGGGGCTGGACAACGTGGATGTCGTCATCCTGTTTCCCTATGGCCGCGTGTCCGAGGTGCAGCGTCGTCAGATGACGACCCCTTCGGAATCGAACGTGCATGCCCTGGCGCTGGATGGCGATTTCGACGATTGCCAGGCCCGCGTGAAGGATATGTTCAACGACTTCGCCTTCCGCGATGCCGTGGGACTTGCTGGTGTGAACTCCATCAACTGGGCGCGGGTGCTGGCGCAGGTGGTGTATTATTTCACTTCGGCCACGGCCCTTGGCGCGCCGCACCGTCCCGTCAGCTTTACCGTGCCGACCGGCAATTTCGGCGACATCTTTGCAGGCTACATCGCGCGGCGCATGGGCCTGCCGATCGATAAGCTGATCGTCGCGACCAACCAGAACGATATCCTGCATCGTGCCCTGACCACGGGCGACTACAAACCTGACGGCGTGATTCCGTCGATCAGCCCGTCGATGGACATTCAGGTGTCGTCGAACTTCGAACGCGCGTTGTTCTATGCCTATGACGGCGACGGCGCTGCCGTCGCGCAGCTGATGGACGAACTGAAAGCCGGCGGCTTCAGCATCAGCCAAGGTGCCCTTCAGGCGCTGTCGGACACGTTTGCCTCCGGCCGCGTGTCGGAGGACGAGACGACTGCGACCATCCGCGAGACGTTGACCGCGACGGGCGAGTTGCTTTGCCCGCATTCCGCCGTAGGCGTGGCTGTGGCCCACAAGCATCTGGGCACGACGCCCATGGTCACGCTGGCCACCGCCCATCCCGCCAAGTTTCCCGACGCGGTGGAGGCTGCGGGCGCGCCGCGTCCCGAACTGCCGCCGCACATGTCCGACCTGTTCACCCGTGCCGAACGCATGACGCGCGTGCCGAATGATCTGGCGGCATTGCAATCCATCATCCGTGAAAGGACCGGCCGTTGACCGTTCGCCTGACGACACTGCCCAACGGCTTCCGCATCGTGACCGAGGACATGCCCGGCCTGCAATCCGCATCCGTCGGGATCTGGGTCACGGCGGGCGGGCGGCACGAACGTGCCGAACAGAACGGCATTGCGCACTTCCTCGAGCATATGGCGTTCAAGGGCACGAAACGCCGGACTGCCTTGCAGATCGCCGAGGAAATCGAGGATGTGGGCGGTTACATCAACGCCTATACCAGCCGCGAGATGACTGCCTATTACGCCCGTGTCCTGCAGGATGATGTTCCACTGGCGCTGGACGTGATCGGCGACATCCTGATGAACCCGCTGTTCGATGCGCGCGAGATCGAGGTTGAACGCGGCGTGATCCTGCAGGAGATCGGGCAGTCGCTGGATACGCCCGACGACATCATCTTCGACTGGCTGCACGAGGCGTCCTATCCCGACCAGCCGTTCGGCCGCACGATCCTTGGACCCGAGGAGCGGGTGTCCAGTTTCACGCGCGAGGATCTGGAACGGTTCGTGACCGAGCATTACGGACCGGACCAGATGATTTTGGCGGCGGCGGGCGCGGTCGATCATGACAGCATCGTGGCGCAGGCCACCGATATGTTCGGCGGCATGAAGCCGGTCGGGACGACCGTCATGGCACCTGCCGATTTCACGGGTGGGGAACTGCGCAAGATCAAGACACTGGAGCAGGCGCATTTCGCATTGTCCTTCGCGGCGCCTGATTATCGCGCCCCCGACGTCTATGCCGCGCAAGTCTATGCGATGACGATGGGGGGAGGCATGTCCTCTCGCCTGTTCCAGAAGATCCGCGAGGAGCGGGGGCTGTGCTATACCATCTTCGCACAGGCGGGGGCTTACGAGGATACGGGGCAGGTCACGATCTATTCCGGCACCTCCGGTGCCGATCTGGGCGACCTGACCAGCCTGACCATCGACGAATTGAAGCGTGCCGCCGACGACATGACAGAAGCGGAGGTGGCACGGGCACGGGCGCAGATGAAGGCGGGGATGCTGATGGGGCTTGAAAGCCCGTCCTCGCGTTGCGAACGGATCGCGCGACTGCTGGCCATCTGGGGTCGCGTGCCGGAATTGGGGGAGGCGGTGGCGAAGATCGATGCAGTGACTGCCGGCAATGTTCGCGATTACGCGGGCAGGATGCTGTCGGCGCCCGCCGCTCTTGCCCTTTACGGGCAGGTGAAGGCGGCGCCGGACCTTGCCTCCATCCGCTCAAGGCTTGTTGCCTGATGCTGGGGCTGCGGCGTTCCCCCCGGATCGAAACGGAGCGCCTGACGCTTCGTCTGCCGCAGCATAGTGATTTCAACGGGTGGGCGGGACTGCGGGCCCGCAGCGCCGCCTTCCTTCAGCCGTGGGATCCCATATGGTCGCCGGACCATCTGACGCGGCGGGCCTTCGCGAACCGCGTGGGCTGGTCCGCCCGTTCCGTGGCCGACGGGTCCGCCTTGCCTCTGGTCCTGATCCGCAGATCCGACCAGGTGCTTGTGGGGGCGATCACGCTGGACAACATCCGCCGGGGCCCGGCACAGGCCGGAACGCTGGGGTATTGGGTAGGGGAGCAATTCGCCCGTCAGGGTTTCATGCGCGAGGCCCTGCTCGGGATGACGCATTACGCCTTCAACACCCTTGATCTCAGCAGGCTGGAAGCGGCCTGCCTGCCGGAAAACGCGGCATCGCGCGGCGTGCTGGAAAAATGCGGCTTCAAATATGAGGGCGTGGCGCAAAGTTATCTTCAGATCTCGGGCCGCTGGCGCAATCATGTCCAATACGCGAACCTGCGCAACGATCGGCGGGGCAGGACGGCAACGGGATGACGCCCGCTGACGCGACATTCGCGCAAGGGCTTTCCTTGCAACTGCCTGCCGATACGCTGCGGATTGCAGAGCCGCGCCATCTGACCGAACCTCGCGGTAAGTTTCCGGGCATCGGGCGTATCGTGGCCTTGCCACGGAACGTGCGGGAGGTGTCCGTGATCGTCGCTGCCTGCAACGCGGCGGGGGTCGGCGTTGTGCCTATCAGCGGTGGCACCGGTCTTGTCGGAGGGCAGACCATCGTCTCAGGCGTTCCACCACTCCTCTTGTCGTTAGAACGCATGTCCGGCATCCGCGCAATCCACGCGGCGGAAAACGTGATCATTGCGGAAGCTGGCGCGATTCTGGCGGATGTTCATGCTGTCGCCGAGGAGGCGGGGCGGCTGTTTCCGCTGTCGCTTGCCTCCGAAGGAACCGCGCGTATCGGTGGCCTCATGTCGACGAATGCGGGCGGGGTGAACGTGCTGCGATACGGGACGGCGCGGGATCTTTGCCTCGGACTGGAAGCGGTGATGGCTGATGGTGTGATTTTTCACGGGCTGCGCCGGCTGCGCAAGGACAATACAGGATATGACCTGCGCAACCTTCTGATCGGGTCCGAAGGGACGCTGGGGATCGTGACGGCGGCAAGTCTCAAGCTGTTTCCGCGTCCGGCGCAATACGCGACGGCGCTTTTGCAGGTGCCGGGACCGTCGCAGGCGCTGGACCTGCTGACGCTGACGCAGGCCCATGCATCGGGAATGGTTGAAGGGTTCGAATTGATCTCCGGCCAGAGTCTGCGGTTTCTGAAGGAAACCCTTCCGGATCTGCGCTTGCCCGTGCGGGACGCGGAATGGTTGGTGCTGTTGGAACTGGGGTTGCCAGCCGTCGTCGGTGCGGACGCCATGCTGGAAGCGATCTTCGTGCAAGCGATGGAGGAGGGGCTGGTGACGGACGGGGTTCTGGCCAGATCGACACAACAGCGGCGGGAATTCTGGGCCATGCGCGAATCGATTCCGGAAGCAAACCGCCGGATCGGGGCGATTGCCAGTCACGACATATCGCTGCCTCTGGGCCAAATCGCCGCCTTCATCGAAGAGGCTGAGACTGCCTTGCAGGGCTTTGGGATACGACTCAACTGTTTCGGCCATCTGGGCGACGGGAACCTGCATTTCAACGCATTTCCAGCCGTCGGTCGAGTGCGGGGGGATTACGCTTCCGTCGCGGCTGGGATTACGAGGGTGGTGCATGACCTCGTATTCGCACACGAGGGCAGCTTCAGCGCGGAACATGGCGTCGGGCGGGCAAAGGTCGAAGATCTGGAACTTTATGGGGATCCGGCAAAGCTGGCGGCCATGCGGGCCATCAAGGCCGCGCTCGATCCGAAGGGCATTCTCAACCCCGGCGCGGTTCTGCGCCGCCCATGAAAAAAACGCCCCCGAGAGGGCGCTTTCAAGTTATCGATCCGTATCGAAAAGCCACCCCGAAGGGTGGCTTCTGTCAACCTAGGATCAGAGTTCGTCCAGGGCGTCGATGGCCTTCTGGAGTTCCTCTTTCGAGACTTCCTTTTCGGTCACGTTCGCGCCTGCGACGATCTGATCCACAACCTTGTCTTCGAAGATCGGAGCGCGCAGCTGCTGTTGCATCTGCGGGTTCTTCTGCACGAATTCAAAGAAAGCACGTTCCTGACCCGGATATTGACGGGCCTGCGTCAGCACGGCTTGCGTCATTTCCTGATCGGTCACCTGCACGTCGGACTTGCGGCCGATCTCTGCAAGCAGCAGGCCCAGACGCACGCGGCGTTCGGCCAGCTTCTTGTGCTCGTCCGTCGGCTCGATGTTGCCGTGGTTGTGGTCGTGATCGTCCGGATGCTCTTCATGATAGAGCTGGTGGGCGATCTGACCGGCTTCGGCTTCCAGCAGGCTTGCCGGCAGGTCGAAGCTGACCATGGCATCCAGCTGGTCCAACAGCGAACGCTTCATGACGGCGCGCGATGCGCCGACATATTCGGCTTCAAGACGGGTGGAGATCTGGGTCTTCAGACCTGCCAGATCTTCGGCACCGTATTTCTTGGCCAGCTCGTCGTTCAGCTCGGCCTCGGCCGGGGCTTTCACGGACTTCACCTTGCACTCGAACAGGGCTTCCTTGCCAGCCAAATGCGCGGCACCGTAGTTCTCGGGGAAGGTGACTTTGACTTCGATGTCGTCATCGGCCTTCGCACCGACCAGCTGCTCTTCGAAGCCGGGGATGAACGAACCCGAACCCAGAACCAGCGGATAATCTTCCGCCGTGCCGCCTTCGAACACTTCGCCGTCGACCGAGCCTTTGAAGTCGATCACGATCTGGTCGCCGTCCTTGGCCTTGGAGCCCTTCTTGCGATCGGCGAACGTCTGCGCGGTGGATGCAAGGTTCTTCAGCGCTTCCTCGACCGAAGCGTCATCTGCCTTGACGACCAGACGTTCCAGCGTGACGGAAGAGGCGTCGATTTCCGGGATCTCGGGCAAGGTTTCGTAGGTCATCTCGACCACTACGTCCTGTCCTTCCTTCCACTCCTCGCCGCCGACCATCTTGACGTCAGGCTGAAGCGCCGGACGGTCGCCGGTCGCCTCGAAGTGATCCTTCATCGCGCCGTCGATGGCATCCTGCATGGCATCGCCAAGAATCCGCGGGCCGAACTGTTTTTTCAGCATCGCCATCGGGACCTTGCCCTTGCGGAAGCCCTTCATCTCGATCTCGGGCTGCGCCTCGATCAGCTTTTCCTGCAGCTTGGCATCAAGCTCGGCCGCCGGAACGGTGATCGTGTAGCTGCGTTTCAGACCTTCGTTCAGGGTCTCGGTGACCTGCATATGATCGTCCTTCTCAAACTTATGTGGTGCGGGTGGAGGGACTTGAACCCCCACGCCTCACGGCGCCAGAACCTAAATCCATATCCGCCCGCTCTGCGCGGGGTTCTATCCAATAAAAACAGGGGATGAAAGGGGGCACTTTTTGGTCACATGGGACACAGGGCACAGTTATGGTCACAACCTTGGTCACACATAATAGGTTGACGTTGACCCGCCCGCCCGCACCAGATAATGAGCCCCGGTGCGGGCGTGGCGGAATGGTAGACGCAGCAGGTTTAGGTCCTGCCGCCGCAAGGTGTGGGGGTTCGAGTCCCTTCGCCCGCACCACTTATCAGGTGGGTTTCATCGGTGGCGCGTCCCGGAAGGGGTGCCCGAGAGGGAGACTCGATTGGATGCGGAAGTCCCAGTGAACCCGGCCCTCAATACGGGCCAGCAGGTCCCCCACGGGTTCGATGTTCAAGGCCATGATATGGTAGATCGCGTCCTGCCAGCTTTGCAGGTTCGTGCCCCTGCGCCCGAGGCACCAAGGCGCTGAAATACTTGCGCCGCGTATCTGGAAACTCGAAAGGTCGAGAGGGAGCAGCTTGTCGGCATAGCCAGCCGCGTTCCTGTTCGACTTGCTGGTCCAGCTATTTCCTTCGTTGAACCCATCCGCGTTCGTGTTGCCGAAGACACGGTTTGACGATCCCCCGTCGAGGATGAAGGACGGTGTGTTGAAGGGGTTCGTGGGGTAGTCTGCGACGAACAGCCACCAGACAGGGGCAAAGCTAGTCGTGGGCGTCAGCCCAAGAGCGTTTGGGGTTTTTGGGAACAGGAGCGCGGGGAAGCCTTTGCTCGTGCCAGCCGGGACCTGATAGAGCGGGTCCGCCTGACTGAACATCAGGGTTTCGCTCCACTTGTTTGACAGGGCGGCAACCTTCCCGTCATTCAGGATCGGCTTGTCCATGTCCACGAGCATCCCGCGATACTCGACCGGAATGTCGTCTAGGGTCCACGGGACGAGGCCGCTTGTGGCCCCGAGGGGTCGGCGGGCGCGGCCTAAGCCCCACCCAAGTCCGAAGCCCGGCATGTCACACCAAGAGGGCGTGGATGCCCGTTGCCGTGGTGCCCGTGGCATAGACGCGAACGACGCCCACGGGGAAGGTGTGCAGGTCCCCGACCTTGACGGTGCGGCGCTCGCCCCACGCGGTCATGATGGACAGGGTGCCGCCCGTCTCGATGTAGAGGGATGCGGCTTCTTGGGGGAGGTTCAGGCCGTCACTCGGGGTGACTGGGGCAATATCGCGGGCAGGGCCCCCGATGGACCCGCCGTAGCGGGAGAAGGTGGTCATTTGGGTTCCTTTCAGGAGGTTTTGGGTTATGCAGGGGCGCAACAGAAAGAGGCACCATGAACCCCGAAAGATTCACGATCCTGTTGTTCCTCGTCCCCGCAGTCGTGGGGTTGTGCGGGGTGCTGTTCTTCGGGTGGGACCCCTACGCCGGGGAGTGGTCGGACCTGCCGTAGATAATGGCATTGAACAAGGACTTCTCTGCGTCTTCGAGGACGTTGAACCGTTCGCAGATCATGCGGGCGATCCGTTCATCCTCGTCGTCGTTCCCGGTCGTAGTGATCGCGGCGACGATTGAGGTTTCTCCACGCTGGCAGGGCTGATCGTGGTAGATGCGCCACTGACCGAAGCGGCGGTTGAAGACGGGGTTCAGCTTCACGCGGGCACCACGAGGTAAGTCACCGGGCGCACCGCCTCGATCCGGCACAGAGCCTCCACGAGGTGCTGACGGGCCTTCCTATGGGCATCATCAATTTCACGCAGCCGCGCGAGAGCCTCGGTGCGGACTTTTTCCAGCTCCTCGGGAAGTGACCCGCTTATGGCCGTCAGGGTCAGCGGTAGTTTGTGGTTGAGGTGGTCGGCGTCCAGCGAGTGAACGAGGTTCGGCTTCATGGTGTATTCCCTCCCGGCAGCGTCACCCAGAGGGTCACGCAGGGGATCAAGTTGACGCACAGGCGGCGGTTGTAAGGGGACCAGTGGGCTCCCACCCAGAAGGACGCGAGGCGGACGATCAGGCCCGCCTTCATACCGCATCCCCGAGCTTCCGCGTGGCGAACAAGTCGAGCTCTGCGGTGGCCCGGTCGAGGACGCCACGCGGGTAAATGTTGACCGCCGTGTCGATGGGTCCGTTCATGGATTGGAAGACGCGGGGGCTCTTCTTGAGCTCCACCCCGTCAGCCTTGGCAATGCGCCGTGCGCGGGCAGCCAGACGGGCCCGGTCGGTGTTCCCGAGGTAGACGTGGTTGGAGGAGACGAACTCCGCGATGGAGACGAACTCATATTCGTCGGACAGGACCGCGACCTTGGCCGTCAGTCGCTCGATCTTCCGGCGCTGCATCTCCATCGCCTTGAGGACGAACTCCTCCTCGCTGATCTCTCCCGAGGCCAGCTTCTCCTCCCCCATGACGTAACCCCCGTCCTTGCGGATCGAAGGGAGGACCGTCTTCGTCACCCAGTCCTGAAACTCACGGGCCTTCGGGTTCTTCCGCTGGGCCCGCATGGTCAGCTTATAGAAGCCGCTCTCGGAAATGAGGGTGGTGCGCGGGGAGGGGTTGCCAACATTGCCCGTCAAAGTTTGTAGGGGTATCTTCTCCACCCGCTTTTCGTCAGCGTCGAGGATCAGGAGCTTATTGTGTGCTCCTTTGGTGGCGTCCACGGCAATCCCCAATGCCCGGAGAACGTCCACGGCGACCAGCCACGGCTCCCCGGCGATCTTGAGGGTTCTGATGGGGTGATCTTGGAAGGTGAACTCTTGGGGTGTCATTCGGTGACCTCATACTCAAGGACCCACATGCCGAACTCTTCGTCCGGGGCGGTCAGGAATTGGATGCGTTGGCGGAGCTTTGCGTTGTCCTGTTCAAGGGCTTCCACATGGGCTCGGGGGTAGCGGGGCAATACTCGGTCGGCCCACGCTTTGAGGCGTCGGATCATGTCGTTCTCCATGACGAGAGAAGCCCCCGCCGATCTGGCAGAGGCTCCCGTCAATAACTGTTAAGTAAATGAAGAGGGGGAGGGAGGGACCTAAACGGTGGGGTAATCCCCCGGCCCGATCACGGGGCCAGCTTTTGGGACCATTGCTGGATCAGTTCTTCATAGCCGGGAACCCCCCGCTTAATGCGATCTCGTAGCCCTTTGGGGCCTTCCGACCACGCAGTCATCTTTCCCTTCCCCTGATACCCAAGGTCCTGCCATTCGATCAGGACGCAATGGGCGTGAAAGGGGGAAGTCTCGCCCTTGAGTCGATCCCACATGCGACCGTTGCGGGCGTCTGTGCTCTCCGTGAGCTTTATCGTCGTCATGCGGCTTTCCCTTCGAGGATATGGAGCACGTCTTCGAGTGCCGTTGGCTTGATCTGCATGTAGCGCATGGTCGTGGCGATGGTCGTGTGACCCATCCACGTCATGACGCGCTTAATGTCCGCCCCGCCGAGGATCAGGCGAGTGCAGCAGGTGTGGCGCAGGGTGTGCGGTGTGACCTCATCCAGCCCCGTCAGGCCCCGCATCTGCTCCCATTTGGTGTGCAGGGTGCGCTTCTTGATCGTCATGCCCACGTCGCCGCCGTGCTGGACCCCGCAGAAGGGCCCGGCGTTCTTCGGTGCGCGGTTCTTGCGGTCCTTGAGGATGGCCCTCATGCGGCTCGTCAGGGGCACCGAGCGGGGGCTGTTGGTCTTCGTGTGCCAGAACGTCACGGAGGTGAAATTGGGCGCGAAGTGGTCCCAGCGGACGGGGATGGCTTCGGTGAAGCAGCGGGCCCCCGTGTCGATCAGGAAGGCGGACAGATCGTGCATGTCCTTGTCGCCTTGGGCGGTCCAGTAGGCCAGCAGAACGTCCTGCTCCTGATCGTCCAGATAGCGGAACTTGGTCTTGAGCTCCTGCTTGAACTTGATCCGGGGCATCTTCGGGATCACCCCGGCGTCGTGGGCGACGTGGAGCATCTTGGACAGGGCGGCGGTCTTCCGGTTGACCGTAGCAGCCGCCAGCCCCTTGTCGGCGAAGTGGACACGCATATTCGCAATGTCTTCGCTGGTGATTTTCGCAACGTCACGGTTCCGCCCGAAGTAATCGACAACGTGCTGGGCGTTCAGGGTTGCCGTCTTCTCGCCCCGTGTGCCGCGCCATTCGGAGGCGACAACGTGCTCGAACAGGCCACCGAGGGAGTGCAGCTTACCGGGGGCGGACTTGCCCGGCGCTAGGCCGCTCTTTGGGTCGGGGATGGGGCGACCGTCGAGGATCGCTAGGCGGGCCTCTTCTTCCCATGCGTCGGCGTCGGATTGTTGGGCGAAGGTGGGGCGAAGGCGCTCCCCGTTGGGGGCCCTTACATCAGCCATCCAGCGTTTGCCACGAAGGCGGGCCATAGGGTCATCCTTTCATCATCCGGCTTAGTTTTTTCGCAAACGAATAGCCGGGTTTGGTGGGGGCCAAGTGGAAGACTCGGGCGTCTTCTAGGTCCGGGATTTGTGTGATGAGGCCGAGGCCGGGGCGGGGATCGCCGTCATCATCGGTCAGATAGGATAGCTCCGAGAGGGCCTTCACGTTGCGCGAGAGGGCGGAACGCTTGAGGCCAACGGTGCCGAGGAGGTCTTGTGTGGCGACCCCCGGTTCAGTGACCACCGCGAGGAATACCGCAAGCTGCGGCAATTCCATTTGGGGAAAGTCCGATTTTACGATTTCCAGTATTCGCAACAGACCGCGCATATCGCTGCGGACCTGTTCCTCCTTCGGGACCACCCTTGCACCTATAACGGCGTTCGGGGGGTTATCGTTCTTTGGTGTGTGTTCATCGGCAACCATGTCAAAACTCCGACTAGGGTTTTCGCGTCTTCTTCCTTACCTGTGCCCCATAGTGGGACGATTTGTCTAGGGGGGTCAGCTTTCTCCGGGCCCAGTTTATATATTGCTGAACTTCCGGGTCATCTAGGTCAACATCGCCCGCAAGCCCTTTGATTGCTTGCATAATGAACTCGACCGTCTGGTTTAGGTCGTTCACCGCTCCGAGATTTTTACGGTCCACAATAGTCTCCATAGCGGGATAATCGGGGCGTATTAGGTAATCGGTTTCATTGAGTCAAACGACTATATGCGCTTGACCCTGATTCGTTCTAATAAGCCGCAGATCACCCTTAAAAAATTGGTCAGAGGGTGATCGCTTGCCAGATCGTAATGACGGCACCGATTACTATGACGCCATTGATGATCCACGAGACGATCTCGATAAACAGAATCATCACGCGGCCCTCCCTTGGGAGAACCCGCAGTTCGTCATGAACAGCCCCACGTCGAACCGTGGGTTGTCCTCCTGTAGCGCATTGGCGAGCCGCGCCGCCATGCTTTCGATAGCCCGTAGGCGCATGTTCGCGTATGGCACCCCGGTCCAGACCGCGACCTCCTTGGCGAAGGTTTGGGCGAGCGTCTCGTAATCCTTGCGGGTCATGCTGCCACCCGCTCGAAGATGCCTTCGCCGTTCGAGAAGGTTCCAACCTTGCGGAGCGTCCCAAAGGTCTTGCGGAACCTCGGGGCGACGGACTTGATCCATTGGGTTGCGAGCGCCTCTTGCCCCGCCGTGTCCAGATCGGTGCGCTCCACCAGCCATATTGCGACCAGCCCGCAATACTCGCTCACGCCGAACTCCACGAGCCCGTTGCGGGCGATGACGTGATCCTCGCGGCCCCGCCATGTGTCCACCTCACGGAGGCTCGGCCAGAGGCGTTGGGCCATCTCGCGCCAGAACTCAAGAAGCCAAGCGCAATCGTCGGTGTCGTCCTCGTCGTGGACATGGGTGAAGGCGACCAACGCGCCGTGCGGATAGGAAACAGAACGTCCCATGATGCTCTCCTTTGTAGCTATGTGGGTGGGTTCAGGGTCGTCGTGACGATCCAGCGGTGGGCCCCGTAGGGCGCACTCCAAGAGCGTCATGCGAGATAGATCAGGCCGTCATCACCAACGTAGGGGTCACAGGGGCGGAAGACCGCGCATCCCTTGTCTAGTGCGGTCGCATGGGGTTCGGGCCAGTCTCCGTCCCAGAACCCCGCGCCGTGCCCGTTGCGGTTCAGCCAGAAGTCGTGCCCCGCCATTGCCGCCTTGCGTTCACTCTCGGATGCCGTGAGGTCCTCTCGGGACATGGGTGCCCCGTCACACTGGATCGCGCCTTCGTGACGGGCGTAGAAGATCGCGCAATCGGCTTGCATCTTCACCAACGTCTCGGGGGCCAGATCATCCGCGTCCCGCCCGTCATCCAGAGGCGTCCCCTCGCCATCCGTGGAGGACCAGAGGGCGCAAGTGATGTAGGCGTGGGTGAAGCACTCAAGCTGGGCGTTCTTGCTCATTCCCGGCCCTCCTTCGTCACCGCGTCGAGGATCAGCGTGGCGTTGCCCTTGGCGACCCGGACCCGCTCAAGGTGGAGGTCCCCGTCATGGTAGAGGGTCCCCGTCATGTATCCCGTGCCGGACTTGTTCCAGTAGACCTTGGCGCTGGCGTCGGTGTCCCGCTCTTGGCGCACCTCAAGGCCCGGATAGGCGTCCCGCAGGACCTGCATATGCGCCCGCAATTCATCCGTCCGCGCTTGCCGCTCTGCGATCTTCACGCGCTTCTCCTTGGCGACCTCTTGGGCCACCTCAAGGCCGCGCTTCCGCAGGTCCACCACGATGGACTTGAAGGGGCGCTTGGCGCTGATGGACGGGGACGGGAAGCCGCCCCAGTATTGGGTGTCGGGCAGGTCCTTTTGCAGACCCCGCAGCCAGAAGTGGAACTCGATCTTGTGCCAGTCGGCCCCGTGCCCCCGGCGAAGGGTGCAGAGGAGCCCGTCCCCGAAGTCCATCCGGTCTTCGTCACGCGCCGCCCCGAAGGCCGCGAGGAGGTCCTTCGTCAGTTGCCACTCGTTCACTTGGCGGGCTTGTTCGTTCGCATAGACGGTCATTTCTGGGCGCTCCTTTTGAGCCAAGGAAAGAGGGTCACGGACCAGTCATCGCAGGGGTCCGAAGTGGGGGTTCTGGGGGCGGTCACGGGTGGTCCTTCCACTCGCGGGCGAAGTCGAAGGCACCCCGCAAAGTGTCCGCGCGGAACTTCAAGCCGTCATCGCGGCGACCCACCCAAGGGGCATCCGGCCCACCCGTGCGGCTGATGAAGAACCCGTGGCGGGTGTAGGTTTTGAAGCGCCGCATCACACGGCCCCCGCGATCAGGTTGTGCCGACCGTTCAACAGCTCTTCGGGCACGGTGCGGCCCTCGGCCTCAAAGCGTTCAATCCGCGCCGTGGTGGCGTTGTATGCGTCAGCCAGCCATTGAGAGGCGATGACGCCATTCCAGAGACGTTCTCCAGCTTTCATCCGTCCAATCCTTTTGTTTGTGACGTTCCAGTGATGGACCCCCGCGAGGGCCCACTTCTTGACCGTCAGGCCGCTATCTGTCCCGCTACCGGGACGATCTGGACAATCGGAAGGGACATGAAAACTACGTCCGGCTCTCCGTGGCGTTTGGTCCAGCCAGCCGGGGCATATGCCCAGTCAAAGGCAAGCGTCGAACAACGCTCAAACCCGTGACGCTCATAGACCACCGCGAGGGGCTCAAAACAGTCGATCTTGAGGGCATGTTCGCCCGCTCTTCTGGCGCGGCTCTTGGCGTCCCGGATCATACCCGAGAGGCGACCTTTAGCGGACGAAAAGACGGACCCGAGGTTCCCACCTTCAAGCGCATAGCCAGACAGACCGTCAGCGGAGAGGAACAGGTCTGCCCCGCTGTCAGGGTCCGCCACGCAAAGGCCAGCGTCCCCGCGTTGTCTTCTGGAGGCATCCAGCGATGCCAGATATTCGGCATGGGTGGCGCGGCGATAGATTGGCGAAAGGTGCATGACATGCTCCGTTGAATGTCCCGCTATGGGGACGATTTGGGCGCACAGAGGCGCAATAATGGCGGGTGTTTCGGTCCTGCTAGACCATCATCAGGGGGCAAGCGTCATGCCCCGACACGCGGCCCCTAGCGGAGCCAATAGTCCAGTTTGGACCAGAGACGGGCGAACCTGCCCGTGTAGCGTCTTCTCTTCGTGGGGCGGGACCAGTTGACCACGCGCACCTCAAACCCACCGAGGAAAGTCTCGCGGATCGCAATCCCTTCCCGCGTTGTCTTCTGCTCATAGACTTGGACCGTTGCCCGTCTTCTCTTCGTCATGTCCGTCACTCCGTTGGTTTTCGCCCCTGCTAGGGCATCATCAGGGATGCAGCATCAGCACCCGAACCAATGGGCAGGAGCGTTGCCCCGCGTGATTGTCGCGGCGCTTTCCTGCCCTATCGAAGGCCATTATCGCGGCAAGCCGCTAGGCGTAGGGTTCCAACAGTTTCAAAGAGCGGTCCCGCTAACGGGATGATTTGGTCGTGTCGTGTCTTCGTGTCGTCGTTGGGATTGCCGCTTTCGCCTGTCCCTTTCGTTCCGGTTGACGCTAGACTGCCGCTTTCGCCTGTCGCGCCTTTCCCGCTTGTCCTTGCGGTCGTCAGGGTGGGCCTATGGTTCCCGGTTTTCCCACTTAATGTCCGTCTAGCCCGTTCAGCCGTGGTGGCGCAGTTGCTAGGGTCTGCCCGTCCGGGTCCTGCTCTGGCGTTCCCGCCGTCTGCCGTGGTCCCTTTCGGTGAGACATAGATAGGCCCGCTGTCGGGATGATTGCAACAAGAAAATTGTGACCAAGGGCGATTATCTTGTAAGTGGTTGATCCGGCAGTGTTTTATTATGCGATATTGTGCCCGTGATGCCCCGATTGGTGCCCCGTGGTGGCCTATATGGTCCCGATATGGGGCTGATTTGGTGCCCCGTGATGCCCCGATTGGTGCCCCGTGGTGGCCTATATGGTCCCGATATGGGGCTGATTTGGTGCCCCGTGATGCCCCGATTGGTGCCCCGTGGTGGCCTATGGGTGGCCTATGGGTGGCCTATGGGTGGCCTAGTGGGATCGCGGGCAGGGATGCCCCGTGGTGGCCTAGTGGTGGCCTATGGGTGGCCGATGGGTGCAATGTGATAAGATAACAAAACAGATAGAAGGACAGAGAAGGTCAGCATGTGTGACCTATTAGGTGCCCCGTGGTGCCCCGATTGGTGGCCTAGTGGTGCCCAATGCTAGGGCGACAGATGTAGCATCTGGTGGGAACCTAATGATAACAATGGGTTAGCCTTGAGGAGTGCCCAAATGTGTGACTTGCAAGGCAAAGACGCGGGCGGGAGCTATGTCCGCGCGGGCGATCATGATGCGCGTGGGAGCTATTACCGCGCGGGGGCACGGGGGGACGCGCGTTCCTCACCAGTCGAGGTCAGTGCCTCGGATTTTTTCGTCTCAATTATTTCGGTTTGTCAAAGCGGTGTGCTGTCGCATAGACCTCAAAGCCACAGGGCCAATGTCATTTGCTGTCAAGGGGTTGACCTCCTTGCCGAGGGCGTAGCCCGAGGTGAGGAGGTGGGAGGGATCGACCCTACATTGTTCATCCCGTCAGGGGTGTATGAGGGATGGACGGAGTGGTGGTGCTCCCCGCTGTAGCACGGCTAGGACCCCACATTGGTCATCCCTTACTACCCCACATATATCATCCATAGGTATGTAAAGGGGGTCCTCCTCCTAAACGGTGGGGTAATTGATTCGGTCCCCACAGTCCCCCGCAGGGGAAGGCAACGAGCACTTGTCAAGGCACCACGTCCACGGAGCCCCTTCCATCATGAAAAAAATAGGGCCCCCACATGATCCCCATACAGCCCCCAGAGGAGGTCATACAGGGGCCATGCGAGGGCCCGGTCAGTCAGGTGGTCAGTAGGCGGTAGAGCCGCTCCAGCCCCGTCCTGTTGGGGTGGTTGTGGACCCATTGGCCCGTGTGCGGGGAGAACGTCTTGCGGAACCAGTTGTCCATCCTACGGTCCCCCGTGGATTGCTTTAGGTTCACCTTGAGGCACTCTTCATCGAACTCTGCGTCCGACACGAGGGAGACGCTGTGCTCCTCATAGGCGTAGGCCCACAGAGCGACTCGTATGCGCCTCCTCCGCTCGATCTCGGTGGGTGTGCCCCAGCTCACCGAAGGAAGCCCCTGTCGATGATTGAGAGGGCCATAGGGGCACCTCCGACAACGTGGCGCATGAAGTTTTCAAGCTCCCTGTCGAGGGCCTCTGCGCGTGTCTGTTCGGCTGCCTTCTCCACGTCGCGGGCCATTGCCGAAGTCCAGTAGTGGACGGCCATCGCCACGGCATCCAGTCTGTCGTCCTTGACCAGAGCGCCACGATCCCGCGTCACACGGGTGAGCTGGAAGAACAGGCGGTAGCGGTTCTGCTTCTCCGGGGGGAGTTGCTCCGTGCTCCTGTAGTCCCGCTCCAGCAGCCCCCTATCGACCACCAGACGGTGCCCGTTCAGGACAGGCTCCAAGGTGTCCACCATCCGCTGTTCCTTCTGGCCTTTCGACCGTTCGGTTTCGCTGATCTTGCAGGGGTAGATGCGGTTGATAACCGGGCCCAGGATTTTGTTGAACATGCCGTCCCCGAAGTTGGGTTCGATGATGATCTCCCGGACGCCATACTCCTTGGCCTTGTATGCGAGGGACTCCAGCGTGGCATCTTCATAGCCGCCCGAGAACCCCCCGGCGTCCAGCAGGAAGAGCCGCCCGTTCAGGATCGCCACGATGGCATATCCAGTTTCGTCACCACCGCGCCCCGAGGGGTCGATAGCCATGACGATCCCGGTGTATGGCAGCCACTCATCCTTGCTGACCATCATGGGGCGGTATGCCTTGTCCCCGTCGAAGCCCACGATGGGCACCTCTTGGATCACGAGGGCCGGGTCATTGGCCCATGCAAGCTGCACGGGACCGCGCTCCTTGTCCAAGTCCATGAACATCATGTCCGAGAGCTTGAGCGGGTAGCGGTCGGCGTCAGCAAGCGACGTGTCGAGCATGAACTGGAGGGCGAACCCTGCCTGACCATACTCGGCCATCTTCTCCATGAGCGTCTCGGCGTTGAACCGGGTGCATACGGGCTTGCCCGCAAGGGTGGGGTCCTGCTCCAGCTCCGCCACCAAGTAGGCCGCTAGACGGGGCCCGTAGCGGGCTGTCTGGACGGGCGTGGGATACTTGGAGGGGATGATCCTGATCTCATAGCCGCGCTCGGGGAGCCCGTTGTAGATCGACTGTTCGGTCTGGGGAGTGCCCAGATAGATGATCTTCGATGAGGGCAGGGGCTTGAGGATAGCCGAGAACTCTTTGGTGAGCTCTTTCAGCTTGTCCCGCATCCCCTGCGTGGCCGAGTTGTTCGTGACCTCAATGTCGTCCGCGATGATAACGTCAGCACGGGACCCGGTGAGCTGCCCGGTGATGCCCACGGACTTCACGGAGGGCGACTGATCGGCCCGCGCGGGGCCCACGTCGAAGGCGATCTTGGAGGACCGCTGGCCTTGCTTGGGCTGGAGGTGCTGGAGGAATGGGATTTCCTCGATCAGCCGCAGGGTGAAGGTTGAGAAGTCGTCGGCCCGGAGCTTGGAGGCGGACACGACCATGATCTTGAGCTGCGGATCGCGGTAGAGCAGCCAGCAGACATAGGCTGCCGTCACCCAGCTCTTCCCGATGCCCCGGAAGGCTTCGATCACGAGCTTCTCGGGTCCGTTCTGGAGCCACTCGGCCATGACGTATTGCGTCCGGGTCGGCTCGGGCAGGTTCAGGAAGGTCCAGATCAGGAAGAGGAAGGTCTTGAAGTCGTCTCGAAGGGGGTCCGAAGACCCCGCGAGGTGTGTCGAAGAGCCCAACTGGGCGATCTTCGTCATTGGTATTTAGCGATGCTCTCTTTGGCGCGTTCCACCATAGCCGCGAAGGCGTTGTTGGTGTCTCCATCCCCGGTCGGGATCGCGTCGATGTTGTTGTCCTTTAGGAACTTGACGATCACCGCCCAGTCCTTGGCTTGTGCCTCTCCGCTTTCCAACAGCTCCAGCATGTCTTTCGCCAGTTGTTGGTGGATTTTCTCAAGCAGCTCGGTGGTTGCTTTGCTCATTCCTTCTCCTTGATGAAGGTGTCGTAGATTTTGGCCCAGATTTGGACCACGAGCCACACGACGCCCAAGATGGGGGCGGCGATGGCGGCGACTTCTGATGCTGTTTGAAGCCAAGGGAGCCAGAAGGGGCTCACCACGGCAGCCGCAGCTACGGCGGTGTTGGTGCTATCCATTGGGGTCCTAAGAGGGGCAGGGGAGGGCCCGAAGGCCCCACCCGTCACGACACTACGCTGCCCGTGCCGTTGATAATGTCGGCACGAATGGAGGTGCCGTGGTTGCTCTTGTCGATCACGTTGTTGATCGCGCCATCCTTGACCACGACCTTCGCCCACACGTCCTTGAACGTGTTGCCAGTGACGGAGTTGTAAGAGGACGGGATCGTCTTCCCACCTTCCGTGCGGGTGCCAAGAACCACACCACAGGCTTCCTTGTATTGGAGCGTCGGAGCGACCCAATCTTGGAAGCCGATCACGTTGCCCGTGATGGTGCAGAAGGAAGCGCCATCCAAGAGGATGCCCCCGCCTTGGTTATACTTGGCAATGCCAGTCGGGGTCGTTCCATCCATAGGTTCCATACGGAAGTCGATCATGACGTTCCCCGTGACGGCCCAGAAGTCCGAATGAAGGAGAACGCAGTTGCCCCGCATACGGAGGAACGTGTTGTTGGCGATGAGCCCGCCCTTGCCTTGGTTGTCGTCCTTTCCGTCCACGAACGCCGTGAACCAACCGTTGCCACATTCGGTGAACTCGTTGCCATACACCTTGGTGCGCTTGAAGCTGCGCGAGGACTTGCCGCCCGATCCGCAACGGTAGAAGCGGTTGTTGGTGATCGTAGCGTCACACCCTTCGACGCCCGCTTGGCTGGAACCGGACAGGTAGATGCCCAGATCAGGGGCCCCGATGAAGGAGCAGTTGGCGATGATCGTGGAGGCACATTGCCGGACGTGGATGGAGCTGTCCCCACCACCTGTTCCCACGTTCCCGACGGTCTGCTTGCCGAGGCCGTGGTCGAACGTGACGCCGTTGATCTCTGCTCGGGCGTAGTTGCCCCAGACTTGGATCAGGTCGATGCCCGGTTCGTTCGTCGTAATGTCGGGGTTCCGGTTGATGACGGGCAGCTTCGATCCGTCGATCCGACCATCACCGCGCACGTTCAGCTCATACTTCTTGTCAACGGGAACCCCGTCGCCCCAAGTATCGGTGTCGAGCCGGAGGATGACGCTCCCCTTGGTCGCGTGGTTCACCAGACCTTGCGGGACAATATCCCCGTCGATGATGATGGTGGCGTTCTTGTCGGCCTCCCAGAGGGCCGCAATCTGCCCTTCACGTCCTTCCGAAGGTTTGACCTTGGGATAGTCGTAGAAGGACTTGATGGTGTAGACGGTGTTCTTCGTGAACGTCATCTCCACGGTCTGGACCGGAAGGACCTTCCCGTAGTCGAACATGGCTTGGATGAGCGGACGGTGATCCGCACCGGGGACCAGCTCCCCGAAGTTTTCCGGGCGAAGGTCGTAGGGGACGCAGTTGGGGAAGTCCGGGTGATCCGGGAAGTGCGCGTCGGAGCCGTCCTTCACCTTGATCCGGGAAGCGCCACCCGTGATGACCGTGCCGGGCATGTAGTCGTCAAAGCGACGTTTCGCCATCTGGGTGTAGTTCGGGAACGCCTTGGGGGCCGGGATAGCCTCGATGTTCAGCGAGGTGAACTCGATGAAGGACCCCACGCCGCCGCCAGCGATGGTGAACAGCAGTTGGTCCATGCGGGCCGCTTCGCTGTATGACTCGAACTCCCATGCGAACAACGCAAACGAGGACGACAGGCCGAACTTCTTGGCCTGACCGAAGGCGAAGTAATCCCCGTTCGACTTCGAGTAGCGCGTCTGGAGCGTCAGGGACATGCCGCTTGTGGAGGCGCGGGCCATGAACGTGATGACGTAGGGTGTGCCCCGCGCGATGGGTGCTTCCATTGCCCCGAGGTTGATGCGAACCCGCCCACCAGCGTCGGCTGCGGCGCGTTGAACCTTGAGGCCCGAGATGACGCCGCCATAGTTGACTGCGGCAGAGGATGCGGTGAACTCGCCGGGGGCGTTTACGTTCTCCATGCTAAGGAAGAACGGGTCAGGGTAGGTGTTTCCGATAGGGCCTTTCAAGCCGATTTCTCCTTGGGGGCCTTGTGCCCCAGTTGCGCCCGTGGGTCCTTGTTTTCCCTCCGGGCCTGTATTTCCTTGGATTCCTTGTGCGCCCGTGCTGCCCTTGACCCCTTGAGGTCCTTGCAGTCCGGTGTCGCCTTTGGGGCCTGTTGCCCCTGCGGGGCCTTGAGCCCCGGTGTCGCCTTTGGCTCCAGTCAGCCCGGTTGCGCCTCGCGCCCCGGTTTCGCCTTGGATGCCTTGGGTTCCGGTGTCGCCCTTGGGGCCTTGGATGCCTTGAGCCCCGGTTGCCCCGGTGTCGCCCTTGGCTCCCGTCAGGCCGCGCGGGCCTTCCACGCCTTGGGGGCCCTCTGCGCCGCGCTCGCCTTTCCCGAAGGGGATTGCAGCGGACCACCCGGAGGTGCCTTGGCGCAGGTAGAGAGAGCCCGTGTCAGTGGCGAGATACGAGAACCCGACCGCCTGACTGTCGTAGCTGGAGCGACCCGCGAAGGTGCCCGTTGCGTTGACGGTGAAGCTCTGGCCGGACTCACCCGTGGCACCACGAGGGCCCGTAGCGCCGCGCTCTCCGGTGGCCCCGGTGTCACCTTTGGGCCCTTGGATACCTTGCGGCCCTTGGGGACCTGTCAGCCCCGTAGCTCCGGTGGACCCTTTGGCACCCGTAGCGCCGCGAAGTCCGTCAATGCCTTGGGGTCCGGTGTCACCTTTGGCTCCGGTGGGACCCTGCACCCCTTGGGCTCCTTGGAGTCCTTGAGGGCCAGTCTCGCCTTTGTCTCCGGTCGCCCCGGTGTCACCCTTCGGGCCTTGGCCTCCGGTGATCCCTTGGGGGCCTTGGGGTCCGATCTCGCCTTGCGGCCCGGTTTCCCCTTGGATGCCCTGATCGCCCTGCGGGCCTTGCTCCCCGGTGATCCCTTGGGGGCCCGTGAAGCCGACCTCACCCTGCACCCCTTGGATGCCTTGGGGGCCTATGGGTCCGGTGGGGCCGAGGGGTCCTGTCAGGCCGATGGGGCCAACAGGTCCGATCTCGCCTTGAACCCCTTGGATGCCTTGCGGCCCTTGGGGTCCGATTGGGCCTTGCGGTCCCGTGCGCCCGACGAGGGCGGCGTTCTCTTGCGAGTAATAGAGGGCCTGTGTGAGGACCTCGTTGTAAGCCGCACCCGGAAGCGGGCGGTTGTCTTGGATTACATGGAGAGGGGTGAGAGGTGTTTCCCGCCGGATCATGATCTCGACGCCAAGTGCGGCGACAGGACCAGTGCGAACGCGAGTGTCGTTGACCCAAGAGATGCCAACGGCCTTGCCGCCTATGTATGCCTTGACGTGGGCGCGGCGCAGGTAGGGAAACGAAAGGTCAAATGTGTCGATAATCCCATCACCAGTGGTGACGAGGGCTGTTTCGTTCATGCTTTTCCTTGGAAGGGGTTATCCCAGCCCCGAAGGGCCGGGTGCCGCTACTCGCGGTCTTTGATGAGGCCACCGAGGGCAGCCGTCAGGGGGACCCAGTTGGTGGGCAGGGGGAGGGCACGGATGCCCCCCTTGATCTCTCCAGCGGTCATGTCCTCGCCGTCGATCAGGGAACCAGAAGCGCCCTTAGCGAACCGGGCAGCCGAGGTGAGCTGATCCACGGCAGGGGAGCCGAAGAACGTGTCGGTGGGTGATCCCGAGGCCCGAGCGTTGTTGAACTGGGGGCCTAGCGGGGTGAACATGAGGGCACTATCCGCGAGCATGGGGATCACACTTGCGGTTGCCGTGCGGGCCCAGCCGTTCTTGAGGAGGTTGGCTGGCTCCATCTGTTCGTTGAACTTCTCGCGGCCCTCCTCGGTCGAGAGCTGCCCGGCTTGGCGAATGGCGTAGGTTGCCGTGCCAGCCGCGATCTCACCCAGTAGGAGGACCATCATCTTCGGATCGGTCAGACCGCCGTGATTCAGGGTCCAGAGGGTGGACTTCGACCACGCCCCGAAGACGAAGGAGCGGAACTGGATGAACATCGACGCGACGGGTTGGCTCATCCATTTGGACAAGGCCCCGAAGTCGTTTTGCTGCACCAATCGGTCGGTGTAGCGGCCCATGAAGTGACGGAACTTGGAGACGGCCTCCGCATCCCATTTGGTCAGGTTCAGCCCGACGATCTTCTTGCCGTCGAACTCGCTGTGATCCGTGAGGTTCTTGAAGAGGAGCTTTGCGTCCTCCTCTCCGAGCCCTATGGATGCCAGCCTGTCGCGGTCGCGGGGCTTCATGGCGTCGAAGCCACCCTTGCGCTGCATGTGGACGAGCTGTTGCGTTATGGCCTTCATGGCCCACCGTTGCTGGTAGTCCTGAATGGTCCTCATCAGAGAGATATGGCCCGTGAGCTGTTGCCCGGCGTCCAGCACCGCGTCCACCTTTTGGGAGAACCCAGAGCCCGCCATCGAGCCCATGCGGTCCTCGTCCAGCCGCAGATCATAGCGGTTCCACAGGCCGTCCAGCCCGATCCCCGTCATGTCCGTCAGCTCCGTCAGCAGTTTGTCCTTGTCCCACTTGCCCGCGTTCACGCCCGAGAGCATTGTGCGGATGGCCGGGAGTTGGGACATGGCAGCCCGGAAGCCCGTCAGGGACATGATCTTCCAGCTCTCTTGGGCTTGGTTCAGACCCATGTTGGACATGAGCCGGATGAACTGCATTGTCTTGAGACGCCGCGCCCACTGGTTGAAGCCGTTCTGGTTGTCCCAGACGGGGATGCCGTTGATCCTCTTCCAAGCGAAGTCGATGTTCTGGAGTTGGTTCTCCATGTCCGACTTCTTGGCGGCATAGTCGCCGTCAGCGGTGCGGTAGGCTTCCTTCACCATGTCCTTGACCCGCTCAAGATCAGCCTCGGACTTGATGCCGTCGATCAGCAGCTCTCCCTTGCCGGGGTTCATGACCTTCATGTTGGCGAAGGCCAGACGCCCCGAGAGGGTCCGCGTGTAGCGCCGGGTGAGGAGCTCTGCGTCGTTCTCGAAGAGGTCATAGACGGAAAGCTCTCGGCTCCCGCCATCCCGTGTGGGGACGGTGGCCTTGAAGTTGTAATCCATGAGGGTCCGCTTCTTGAACGAAGAGACGCCCTTGGCTGCCTCACCGTCCGCCTTCTTGGTGCTGTCCATGACCCCCGAGAGGGCATCATAGGCGGCGTCGAGCTGATCGTCGTCCAGCAGCCCTTTGTTCTCTGCGGCTTCCATGAAGGCCCGCTTGAAGGCGTCCTTGTCCCCGAGCTGGAGCGAGCGTGTCAGCCCGTCCTCGATCCCGAAGCCCGCCTTGCGGAGGGTGTTCCAGTAGCCCTTGGACATTCGCTTCACGATCTGTGCGTCGAGGTCCGGGGTCCGGCTGCGGATCGCTTGGGCGAAGAAGTCCGTCATCACGTCTTGATGGACGGCCCTGTCCAGATCGGCCACCGAGCTATGCTGGGCGACCAGTGGCAGGTAGTTCTTGTTCTCCGGCAGATCGGCCAGACCGGATTCCTGCGCGGCCACCCGAAGGTCATTCATGGTGCGCCGAACGGCCCCTGCTGCCTTGGTGATGTTGGGGTCCACGTCAGGGCTCGGCATGGGGTCCCGAACGTGCGCCGCCACCTCCCGGTTGAACTCTGCCTCCTTCCGGGACATTTCTAGGAGGTTGAAGCGGCCCACGCCTTGGCCCTTCATGTAGGCGTGTTTGGCGGGCTGATATTCCATGACGAAGTTGCCGATCACCTTGCGGTGCATGGCGGTGAACTTGCTGTTCACGCTGTCCGGCACCACGCCACGCCCCTTGAGCCCCGCAGTCTCCTCAAAGAGGTTCATGCCGAGGAGGCGCACGAGGGGCACCTTGGAGGTCGTCATCTGGCCCGCAATGTCGAACCGGGTGCCGCGACCGAAGCCCGTGGGTGCTGCCCCATCTGTCACCTCGCCCAGATAGGCGCGTTCGGCGGGGATCAGGCTGTCACGGAGGTCCATGTTGCGGGCCGCGCCCACGCTGTCGTTGCGAGCCCCTGCGATGATCGCTTCGGCTGCCCCGGATTGGAGCTTGCCGCGCGTCGTGAGGGCTCCCGTGGTGGACGCTAGGTCAGCCTCGAAGGCCGTTGCAGGGTTCCGCGCCAGAGCGCCACCAAGGGCACCGAAAGCGCCCCCGACGATGCCCGCCATAAGGGGGTCCGCATAGGGGTCGTCAAAGACCGCCTTGGAGGTGGCGTCGATGCCCGCGTTGACCGCAGCACCCGCAGCAGCCCCGTATGCCGCCCGGCCAGCCATACCAGCCCGAGCCGCGAAGCCCAGACCGCCAGTAGCGAAGCCCGCAGCGAGGGGGATGGGGTCGGCCATGCCAGCGATGAAACCCGCCGCAACGGCAGAACCCCCACCCGCACCTAGACGCCCTTGGCGCTGCACGTCCTCTTCGATCCACTGGAGGCGGGACGCGAGGTTCTTCTCCGAGCCCGAGCCGAGGATCATGTCGTGGTATTGCTCGGGATACTGGGTCAGCATCTCGCTGCCCCGTGTCTCGTCAATGCGGAAGTCGAGGTCCACCGTGTCCTCGCTCATCCATCGGATGGCTTGGGAGGTGATGGAGGTGGATTGGAACTGTGCCCCGATCTCCCCCATGAAGCTCTCATAGGGCTTCGGAGCGTTCTCCACCTCGGTGAACATATCGACTGGCGCTGCGGCCTCGGTGTCGGTGTGCGCCAGAGGGTCCACAGGGACGGCGTTAGGGTCCGCCGCTTGTTCGGCGTAGGGGTTGTTGTATGTGGGGATATAGGTGCCCGCGAGGAGCCCTTTGGCTTTCTCCCGGTGATCTCCCATCTGGCTGTTCCACTTGTCCGCCACGTCGCCCCACGTCCCGCCAGCGGCCTCGTCAGAAGCCCCGTAGCGGCCCGGAGAGCCAGCGTTGATGGTGGAGTAGAGGTCCAGCCCGGACATGCCCGGCTTGAACCCGTTGGCGACCAGATAGTCAGCAGAGGAGCGCACCGCGTCCTCGATAGCCATACCTTCCTGATAGTTGAACTGTTGACGCTGGGGTTCGCCCATCTGGATCAGCCCACGATGGACGCCCCATTTGGTGGTAGGACCCTTCTGCCACGGGTCGAATGTTCCGCCCGTCTCAAAGGAAATGGCCGTGGCGAAGTCTTCGGGGTCAGCGCCGATGCGCGTAGCTTCCTTGACGATGGCCGCAGCCAATCTGTCCTGCATGTCGTCTCCTCAAATGAAAAAGGGCCCCGTGAGGGACCCGTGATGTGATTGACCTAAACGGTGGGGTTATTGGCCGGGGAAGGGATCAGCGAACCCGAGGTTCAGCGCATTTGCCCTTGCGAGCTCGCGTTCCTCGGACTGTCGTGCGGCCCGTTGTGCTGCCACATGGTTCGGATCGCGGGACTGGATATACTCCTCCAGATCGCGCTCCCATCCGTCCGCCGCCCATCGGCCCAGCTTGCCCCGGTTCTCCCGGTGCCACTGGATGACCGAACGCTGGTGGGCGACGTAATCGTTGAACGACTGTTGGTCCCCGTCCTTCTCGGCATTGGCTGCCGCGATGCGCGTCTGGTGTTGTGCCTGACGTTGGCTGTCGAGGCTCTCCGGGGTGACGAAGACGTTGCCCACGGGGCCGCCCACGGTCTTGCTCCAGACTTGCCATTTCGTCTCCCCGCTGACGGGTTGAAGGAACAGGTCTTCGGAGTCCTCGATCCCGAGGGCTTCACCCCGTTCTGCGAAGACCCGATCAAGCTCCATGTCCGCGAGGATGGGGAAGTCTTGGGGGAGGTCCCGCATGGCGGGCATAGCCATCCCGTTGATGACGTAAGTGCTGTCCTCTGCCCACGCCCGGAGGTTCCTCTCCATCGCCCCTTCGTTCATCCCGAGGGCGCTCATGGCTTGGAGCTTCTGGTTGATGATAGCGGAGCTCTCTCCGTGAGCCTCTGCACCGATGCGACGGAGAACCCGGCCCACGATGCGGTCGGCGTCCTGCGGTTTGATCGTCAGCCGGGCCTTCTCGGTGTCCGTCTTAGCGGCCCACCCGGCAGCCCACCCGATGGCGTCGTTAGGCGTCATGCGGTTGAACGTGACGGCCATGTCGTAGCTGTCGAGGAAGTCGCGGCTCTTGGGATCAAGAAGCGTGGCGGCATAGGCCGGGTTGGATGCTTTGATCTGGCGATAGAGGTCAGCCGTTTGGGTGAAGTTGGCAGCGGCCTCGGGGTTCTTCATCAGCACGTCAGCGTTGGCCGCGACGGGCAGACCCGAGAACATATCCGCCCACTGTTCATTGTGGACGTTGTTCGCCTCATACCACGCCAGACGGACCCCCTGCATCTGTTGGGCTGCCTCTGCGGGGTCCATGTTCTGCGCCACGAGGGCGGCTTCCTGATCCTCCCATCGGCTTTCCATGAGGGTCCTTACGTCCTCGATCTGGGCCTCGCGGGTGTAGGTTTCGGTGCCACCGGATGCTGTCGGGACTTGAACGTCCTTTAGCTTCGGAGCGCCACCTACTTGGCCCATGACGGCCATAACGGAGGACTGCACGTCGAACCGCGCCTGATCCGCATAGCGGGCCAGAGCTGCCTTGTGCTCGGCTGTCTGGGTGCGCGTGAGGATCGCCTGTCGGTTCCCCTCGGATTGGGTCAGTAGTGCTGCCTTACGTGTATTGGAGTAGAGCGTGTCTGGCAGGACCTTCACGTCCTCTTCCGTCAGCTCTCCCATGACCAGCTTGCGGTCCACTTCGGCGCGGAGCGGGAAGCTCTGCTCGTCGTCCAGCTTGGTGCGGACCCCGTTGGCGCTCTCCACCAGCGAAGCCGACTTGGTGGCATAGGCTGGCATGGAGGCGAGGGAGGGCAGGGTGGACCCATCAGGCCCCTTGCGGGGCGCGTTCAGGATCGCCTTAGCCAGCTCGGGTTTACCTTCCAGCGCCACCCGCTCGGCCAGCCCGTAGATCGTCCCCTCCTGCTCCTTCTGTGATTGCCCGTAGAAGGTCTGATTGGAGGCGGCGCTGTCCATGATGGAGGCGGCGAGGGCACCAACATCAGCCGAACCGCTCTTGGTGGCGTCCGCGATCTGGGTGTGCCAGCTATCAATGATCGTGGTGTTGATCTGTTGCTTGGCAGACGCGATCCGCTCACCCGTGGCTTCGGCAATTACCGTGGCCCGGTGCGGCTCCGTCAGGCGGTAGAAGTTGCCCCGTGCGATCTCCGAAGGGAGCCCCTCGGCAAACTCTGCGCGGCGGGCGTCATAGTCCCCGGCAACATCACCGTTGGAGCGGTCGAAGTCGGTGTTATAGTGGGTGCCCCAGTCCTGCCGCCAGTCGGCGTTCCCACGTTCCCCCAGAAGGCCGTCGAGGGCGTCCTGTCGGACCCGGATGCCGTTCGGGGTTCCCGCTGCGGCTTCGGCGCGGAGCTCCTCCGAGGTCATCTGTTGGCGCTGTGCGATCCACTCGCGGTTGGCGAGGGACTCGGGGTTGTCGTTGATCTTGTCTTGGACCTGACCGTATTGCTGGAGGGAACCGTTCAGGCTCCCCAGAGCGTCCGTCAGGGCCCGGAGGTTGCCCCCCGTCTGCGCCTGAACAGGGCGGACAAAGGTGCTCCCCGGTGTCGCGGCGGGCTGGAGGCGTTGCTGTTGGAGCTGCGCGTCCGGCGTATTCGTTCCGAAGAGTCCTCCGGCCATTTAGCTTTCCTTCTGTGCTTTGTAGTTGGTGTAGGAATTGAGCCCGCTGGCGAACCCCCCGAGGAGGAGCGCGGTGTGGTCGGGTCGTTCCGGTTGGGGCATGGCGTTGATCTGGTTCTGACCCGACGCCTCGGCAGCGGTCATCTCCCCGGTCAGGTAGTCCCGGCTCATCTGGAGGTTGTTGTCTGCGACCACCTCGTTGCGCCCGGCTTGGGCGTAAATGTCCCGGAGGACGGCATCCACGGACAGACCCGTGACGCCACCCGCGCCCGCAGCCAATTCGGCAGAGGCGACGGCTCGGGCAGTCTCGATTTCGGAGGCTTGTTTCTGTTGGTGGGCGGCTTGTCCTTCTTGCTGGGCACGGATGCCGATGTTGGAGTAGGTCCGGGCGGTGGATTGCGCGGCGTTGTCGGCGTTTTGCTGGGCCATTGCTGACCCGGCCTTGTATTGCTGATTGGCGGCTTTCATGCCCGTGACGGTCTGCGCCCCGGTGATCGCAAGTGAAGTCGCCATCAGAGTTACAGGGTCACACATTTCTGATCCTTGCGAACTCGTAGACAGGGACGCCGTGCGCCCCATAGGTTTCAATCCTGCGGATGAAGGTGAACCCGAGCCACTTGAGCCACTTGATGTGGACTTCGTTGCGGGCGTCACAGACATTGCAGAGCGTGTCGAACTTGGTGTCGAGGTGGGCGAGAACGTCCCGCGATCCCCGAAGGAATGCCGTCCGGTTCTCCTCCAGAAGCCTCGTGCCGGAGAGCGCGATGAAGCCCAGCCGGGACCCGAAAGGGACCACGGACATAAGCGCCACCATGTCCCCCGTGTGGGTTCTAAGGGTGAGCGATGGGGAGCCCAGAAGGACCCCCCGTTTGAGGCTGTCGATGGCAGGGACGCCGCCGATCTCCTCCAGCTCGCGCCGATCCTCCTCTCGAAGGATTGCAGCGCACTCCCCCGCGTCCGCCATGACGGAGCGCGTGACGATGCCGTGAGGGGTCATCAGTAGGAGATTTGCCGGGCATCCCCGGTCCACGCATAGGAGAGCACGGAGTAGGGATAGGGCCCGTTGCTTCCGAACTTGAGCCGGAAGTCGGTGGAGCGGGACATGATCGCCACGGGCTTTGCGATCTCCCCCAGAATGAGGGACCCGTGGAGGCCCGTCTTGGTGCCCACGAGGGCAGCCGCGAAGTCATAGACATACGGCTTGCGGTAGTCCCGCTCCAGCTCCACCCGCATGAACGCCGTCTCGCCTGTGCCGAAGCGTAGGCTGGAGATGGTCGTCTGGAAGCCGGGAAGGGCGTTCCCATAGGAGCCGTTCTGATTCGTGCTGCGGTGCAGGAGCTCGGACAGGATGCCGTAGCTCTCGTAGGGGAACCCGATCCGCGCCGTGTTGCCCCCATAGTGGCCGTTCACGACAAGGGTGTTCCCGGTGGCCCTAGCGATGGTTGGTGCCATCCCGAAGATGCGCGGGTCCACCATGACTGCCATCGCCCCCGCTGCCGGGTAGGGCAGGTTGAAGGACGTGGTGTCCGTGGCGGCGTCATAGGACCCCTGACGGGAAACCTGACGGTCCAGATAGGCCGGGCATGGTCCGTTCTGGGTGAACGCCTCGTGGCAGTTGATGCCGAGGATTTCCCGTGTGCTGGACCGTTGCGTGACCACGACGAGCTCCTCTTGGTAGAACCTCATGGCCTTGATGGGGGCGTCGAGGGTCCACTTCTGCCATGCCGACTGCACCTTCTCCGATCCGATCCACAGCCACTTATAGACGTAGATCGAATTGGGCTCCTTCTCGCTGACCAGCATGAGCATCTTGAGGTCCCCATCTGCGGCCATCATGGTGATGCCGGGGGGCACATAGCCGGACACATGGTCCGTGATGCTCTGGGCCGTCAGGTTGTCCACCGACCGATCATAGCTGAACTCGTGGACGAAGCAGCCCGTGGGCGTGTCATTCACGAAGTAGAGCTTGGACCCGGCTGCCACGGGGCGCACCTTGGCGCTCACCTTGTTGGACAGGAGGTGCTCATAGTGGGCGTTCTTCTGGGTCAGGGTTTCCCCCTTCTCCAGCCGGAACGGGACCGACTCGGTGAACAGCAGGATTTCCCCGGAGAACGGGACGATGTGGTTGATGGTGCTGACCTCCGGGTAGGAGATGGCAGCGTCCACAGGGTCCGTGTCGAGGGGCGTCAGGATGCTCTCGATGAAGAAGTTGAAGAAGTCCCCGTGGCGGCTCTGTGCGAAGCTCTCGCCAGAGTGGAAGCCCAGACGGTTGTTGCCGAAGGCGATGCCGTTGATCTTCTGGCCCACGAAGGACGGCCAAGGGTTGGTGTCGTCGTCACCCACCTTGCGATCCGCCCACTCTGCCCGCTTGAACGTGAAGTTGCCGTTTGCCTCCCGCACCAGAAGGTGGGGCATTGTGGCCGGGTCGAGGCGGTATTGGGTGGCCGGGGCGTGGTCCTCTTTCCACGTTCCTTGGGCCGAGTCCGATGCCTTGCCATAGCGCACATAGTAGTCGTCATAGGCGGTATCTTCGGAACCGTTGATCTTGAGGAGGAACCCCGCGCGGGCCTTAGCGGGCAGCTTAGCGAAGTCTTGGCTTTCCCCCTTGTGCGCCCGGATGCGGGTTTCAGAGCCAGCCTCCACTTCGAGAGTGAAGGAGTTACCCTTCTGGTTCACGATGTAGATCACGTTGTCGATGAGCTGGATGCCCCATTCGGCGGGGTCTAGCGACTGCCGAAGGTTGACCAGAGCTGTCGAAGGGCGTGACGGGACCCCAGCGGGTGTGGATCCGGTGACGAGGGCTTGGGCGATGTATCCCGTCCGGGCCCCTCGCTCTGCTTCACGGGAGGCTTCTGGATCAGAATGAGGCCCCCCATCGGTGATGTAGTGGCCCGCGACGTTGCCGTTGACGATGACCTTATACTCGGTGAAGTAGTCCCCCTGCACGATATGCACGAGGCCCTCCGAGCGGGCACTCGGGGTGAGCGAGCCCATCTTTCCGACCACCTTACGGCGGTTCAGGATGAAGGTGTGATCCTGCACGGTCAGCGCCGTCAGGTCGTTCGGGCCCGCTCCGTTCAGGTATTCCCACCCGCTGGGGGCGTTGACGTTGATCTTCGTGCCGTCGAGCTTGTGAACCGTCACCCCGACAGGCGTTAGCGTGACGTTGTATTGTTCCACCGCGTCCCGGTCGATCAGGTGCTCCACGGCGACCTCTGGGCCAATCGTGGGGATCACCCCTCGGAGCCGGGCAGGGTTGCGCGGGACCAGCCCACGGGTGACGGTTGGAAATTGATTGACGCTCTCTTGGAGCTGCGAGGTCAGGCGCACCTCTGGGGGCTGCCGAGACACTCCGTTGATGACGTTCGGGGAACCCCCAGTTGTCCGCATTAGCTTCTCCGTGCGAGTGTTGCGATGGTGTCGTTGTTCAGGAGGTTCAGGTCCTCGTTGCGGATCACGGCCCTCTCAAAGGCCACCTTGGCGCGGAGGAGGTTCCTCTCGCGGGCTTCGGTGACGGCCTGTGCGCCGGGGAACCCATCCACGAACTTCTCGATGGCAAGTGCCGTGATGTAGCGCCGGGCTGCGTGGGGGATGCGATCCCATGTCCGGTGGAAGATTCCGTCACAGAGGACGGGAGCGGTGAATATGTGGGTCTTGTTGGCGCGGTCGTAGAGATACGGCCAGCGTTCCACCACGTCCGCTTCCATGCCGTCGATGGACAGGATGGAGGACGGGATCGTGATCCGCCCCTCCGCGTCAGGTTTCAGCTCATAGTCCGCCTCGCGGTTGAACCAGAAGCCCTCCTCTTGGAAGTCTCGGGCTGTCGTCTGGAGCACGAAGAGGGCCGTGTTGCCGTCTGGCGGGAGCATTTCGAGACTGCCCACCGGGTCCTGCCCCACGGCGGCAAGCATTTCGTTGACCGCAGAGAGCTCGTCTGCGGGTCCGTTTGGGATCATAGGGTGGCCCTAAAAAAAATACCGAGGACCCCGAAGGGCCCCCGGCATGGGTTTCAATTATGCTGCAACAGCGGCGACTTCGATGGAGCACTCGGGGCGCAGACCGCCGTGGCCGACTGCATAGCGGGCGACCAGCAGGGACGCTTGGAACAGCGTCAGGTATTCAGACTGCATGGACAGGTCCATCAGCTTCACGGTGCCCACGGCGGAGCGGTGCGAGATGACCATCGCCGTCTTCGAGAAGTCGCCACGGTATTTCACGCGAACGGAGTCAGCAGCCGACTCGTCCGTGTTCGGGACGTGGTTCGACTTCACGAGGGAGATGCCCGCGAGCGTCTCGATGGTGCCTTTGGCGATGGAGCCCGTGCCGCCCCAGTCCTTGTTCAGGAGGTCGGTGGACGCAGCCGCAGCATAGAAGCTGACGGGGCGCATGTAGGCGAAGCGGTCGGACTCGGGAATGTCCTTCTCGTCGAAGGTCATGGCAGCCGCGAACAGCGCCTTGGAGATGAGGGCCGCGTCGGTGCGGACGTTCACGCCGCCTTTGATGGTCGAACCACCCGGCAGACCAGCGATGACGGCAGCGTCACGGGCGTTCAGCACGTTCACGCGGGCCACGTTCTTGTCGAAGGCGACGGCCAGAGCTTCGCCCTGTTGCTTCGAGTATTCCGAGCGCACGTCGAAGTGGGACATGGCTTCGTCAATGTCGGCCAGCATGATGTCGGACAGGAGCAGATCGTCAATCGTGATGATCTTCTCGTTGTGGGCGACCTTCTGACCCGTGAGCTGGGTGCCCGGCGTGTGGTATTTCGCCGTGGTTTTGCCAGTCGCCGGGAATTGGGCGGACTTGCCCGAGGCGATGGTGCGGGTGACGTGCTTGTCTTGGAAGACGCAACGGGCGTTGAAGGTGTTGATGACCTCGCCCGCATACATTTTCATGTAGAGTGCGCGGTCTTCGCCGGACAGTTGGATTTGACCCGAGCGGGAGACGTTAAGATCGGCCATAGGTATTCCTTTAGGAAATGAATTGGGGCCCCTCGCGCGTCATGCACGGGGGCTGGATGGGGGTGTGTCCCGGCGCGAACCTGCGAGCCTCTTTGGGTCAGGCAGGGAACTGGGAACGGGTCAGATGAAGGTTTCGTAGAAGGCGATCAGGCGTTTGCCACAGAGGCTCTTCTCGACCTCCGAACGCCGCAGCTCCGCGATCAGGCGGATGACTTCGGCTTTCGTCAGGATGCCCTCTTGGGGGGCTGTAGAAGTTGTGTCGAAGCAGACCTTGAGGTCCGCCGGGACGGGAGGCAGCGCGGTGGGGTTAGTCCCAGAGCCCGCGCAACCGGACAGTATCATCAGAAGACAGGCACCGAGCGGCCCCGTCAGGTAGGGACGCAGCATAGGCGTTCAGCTCCTTGATCTTGGCGTCGAGTGCATGGAGGGTCAGGGTGTCCCGTGAGTGGGACTCTTGGTAGACCTCAAGGGCCTCATTGGTTCGCGTGATGGACAGGCGTAGGGAGGCGTTCTCCTCGTTGGACATGGAGAGGTTTGCAGTGAGGCGGGCGTTCATAACCCATTGCCCAGCGACCGCGATCACGAGGACCGCGATGATGGCAGTAGCGAGTCGGCTCACTTACCGATCCCAGCTAGGCAAAGATTTCGTTCGTGCTGGCGACGTGTGACCAGACCGGGCAGGGTGATCCGCTTTCGCACGGTCTTTCCTGCTATCTTCGAGGTCTGGGTGGCGTAGACCCAACGGGGCAGTTCATTACATGCCCCCTCGGTGTCACCTGCGTTCAGCTTGCGGACCAGCGTGGACTTGCAAGCGGCCCCGACGCCCACGTTATAGCCCCATTGGACAATCGCAGAGCGTGTCTCTTCGGGGACCTTGACGTGGATGCAGCGGCCTAGCTCTTTGTCGAATTGGACAATCCGGTCCTGTAGCATATCGAGGCACTCTTGCCGCGTGTGGGTGTCGCCCATGCGGACCCCCTTCGTCTCACCGACGCATACCGTGGGAATCCCAACGGGGTCACGATAGGCTTTCGTTCGGAGGTCCTCGGATTGGAGGAGCCCGGTCGTGGTGAGAGCGAGGAAGCCAGCGGTGGCAGCACCCCCGAACAGCCCGAGGACGCCTAGCGTCTTACGGAACATTGGGGAATCCTTTGGTTAGTTCGTCCTAAACGGTGGGGTAATTGCCGATCAGATTTTGGATCGACGGAGTTTCGCTGCGACCTCGGCCCGGTAGGCGGGGTCCTTGGCGTAGCGTGGGTCTTGCTGGGCTGCCATCATCTCTTGGAGGGAGTTGAAGACGCCCCCCGCGTTGCTGGAGCCGCCAGCCGGGGTCAGCAGCTTCGGCTTCACGCCGTTCTTCTTGTCGAAGTCGGCTTTCAGAGCCCGAACGGCCAGCTCAACACGGCCCTTGTCGCCGGAGCCCACGGCCTCGTTGAAGGCATTGGCCTGTTCCGGGGTCCAGTTCTTGCCAGCCCACTCGGTCATCCCAGTGACGGCCTCAAGGCCCCCATAGGGTTTCAGCATCTCGTCGCGCATCAGGTCCGCTTGGGTGACACGATACTGAACGAACTCGTCCACCATCTCCTTCGAGATGCCGATCTTCGCGGCCTTCTCATAGGTGTCTTCCCCGATCTCCCCGGACTCAAGGAACGTCGCTTCCACGGCGGCAATGTCGATGCCAGCCGCTTCGGCCAGCTCGTCGGCCTGTTCGTCTTCGACCTTGGGGGCCTCTTCGTCGCCCTCCTTGGGTGCCTCTTCGTTGCCCTTGGGGGCCTCGTCAGCGGGGGCGTCAGCGGGCTTGTCCACGATGGAGGCCAGCAGCTCGTCCATCTTCGTCTCGCCCTTCACGGGGTCCCAGAATTGCTCCGGGACGTTCGCCGGGCGGGGCGTCGAAGACAGGACCACGGGGGCCTCTGCGCCCGTCTCGGGTTGCACGATGTTCACTTCGATTGCGTCGGCCATGTCATTCGATCCTTGTGCTGATGGTCAGTCCGAAAGCGGTGGTGATCGCCACCTTGCCGCCTTCAATTTCTTCGATGCGAGCGCCTTGGTTCGCGGCGTCGTCTGCGAGGGCCTTAGCGGCCTCCGCGTCTTTCTTGCGGGATCGTGTCCCCACGTTCAGGTTAGCCACCTTGGGGTGTCTCCATTGTTTTCTGTGCCATGCCGCCAAGTTGGTTGACGGCGTTCGGGCCGAGCTTCTCGACCATCTGTTGCATTTGAGCCTGTTGCTGTGCAGCGGACCACTCTTCCTCGGTCATCACCAGACCCTCCGTCTCCACGTTCAGGCCGTTGGCCGTCCGCTGGGCGAAGTTGTCCCATTTGACCCGGCCCATTGCTGGCGTGTCCATGATGAGGGATTTCCATTGGAGGAGGTTCGACAGGTCGTTGCCGCGACCCAGCGCGTCCATGCCCGTGACAACCTTGGGGGAGGCCACGTTCTTCGGCAGCTCGGGCAGCGATTTGCGGGCCTCAAGGTGCGCGATCAGGACCTTGGCGAGGGGGAGCTGGAGGTCCACCGATTGCACCGAGTAGGTGCCCCCGAGGGTGTCTTCGAGCTCCCGCGCCATGAACCTGATTTCCTCTGCCGTCACCCGCTCGCCGGGGCGCTGGATGGCGGTGTTCATGAGGAACGCATAGGAGAGCCGATTGGTCAGCTCGTTAATCATCTCCTTGGCGACCCGGAAGTCGTTGTAGCGTTCGATCTGGAGGAACGTCACGTCCTCCTTGTTGCCGATGATCGGCTCCCCGTTCTTGGCCTTCGTCAGGTCGGTCGCGCGGACGCTGCCGTTGGGGTTGATGAGGGGGATGACGCGGGACGCAATGGCGACGAACTCCCGGATCGCCTTCGAGAGGCTTTCGAGGTGCGCCAGATCGCCCAGATACTCCTCGATCAGGCCCCGGCCATAGTCCTCGCCGTCCACCTTGTTGTAGCGGAGCACGAGGAAGGGCAGGGTGTCGCTAAGATAGGTGCCCTCGGAGCCGCTGATGATCTCCCCTTCGACCTCCTGATAAATATCGAAGGTCCCCTCCGCGTTGCGGACGATGTGGGTGTAGAGGTCAACTATCTCGTCGGAGGCTTCCACTTGGATGCCACCCACGGACACAGGCTTGGGGGCCTCGGGGTTCACCGGGATGGCGTTGCGGGTTTCCTCGGGGAGCGATGCGCGAGCGATCGGTTCCTTTGCGACCCACTCCAGCAGGTTGCCAGCAGGGTCACGCCGGGAGACGTAGCGGTCCAGACGGTAGACCCGCCCACGCCCGTCTTCGGGGACATAGAGGGTCGCGTTGCCCGTCGAGACGAGGAGCCTGAACGCTTCGTAGAGGTCGGCGCGGAGGGCGCGGGCTTCCACGTCCGTCATGATCCGGCGCACGAATTGGGAGAACGCCTTGTCGATCTGATCCTTGAGCCCTTGCTGGCCCGTCATCTCGGCGGCGGTCAGGTCGTCCACCTCCATCTTGAGGAAGGGGGCGTTGGGCGGGAAGAGGGCCATCAGCAGCTTCGCGGAGACGTTGTTCAGGCCGCGAGCGCCAAGGGATTGTTCAGGGGTTGTGAAACGTGTGGTGCCAGAAGCACCGTCATCGGGCAGGAGCGAGGGGATCGTGAGCTTGGCGCACTCTCTCCCCCGGTCGAGAAACGGTTGCCGGGCGCTTTCCAGAGCGGTGTAGCGCGTGGCGGCGGTTCCTGCCATCTAGTTAGATATTGACGCCGGAGACGGCCCCACCACCCCCGCCAGCGGCGAGGTCGATGCGAAGGGGATTCCGGTTCCGCTTGAGCTTGGACTGGGTGTCCTTCGCCACTTCCACGGGCTCCGGGGGTGCTTCGACCATCTGGGGCGCGGTGGGGATCGAGGCTTTCACCTCGGGCATCTTGGGTGTTTTACACACTGTCGATTTCCTGTTGTTTGAGGAGGTTCTGGAGCTTGGTCGCAAGGCGGTGCTCCCCGGCCTTCATCCAGATTTCCCTTTCGGGGTCCGCTGGGTTCGGGCACTTCGCCGGGGCCACCTGTAGAGCAAAAGCAACTGTCGCAGCGTCCAGAGGAGGTGGGCCAGCTCTGTAGTCATTCACAGACGTTGACCCCGCTCGTGCATCTGCTTGAGCCTGTCGAGGAACCATTGGAGCTTGTTCAGGTCATAGCCCACGTCCGTCCCGTCTTTGACCCCGAGGCGGTAGAGGGCCTTGAACAGGTTGCCCCGTGCAAAGCTCATCTCCTTCACCTCGATCAGGTCTTGCAGGTCCTTGGCGTCCTCGGGGATCGCATAGTATTTCGAGGAGCCGCCCGAGGACTTGATCTTGGCGGTGGGTTCGGACTTCGGGAGGATCACCCGGCGAGGCGCGGGGGCGATCACTGGGTTGGGCTCCGGGTCGCCCGCATACTCCCACCGGGAGAACAGGGCACACCCCACAGGGCACCGACGAGAGCTGACATGGGCGCAGTTGGTGCAGGACTTCGCGGGTTCAGTCACGGAAGCCCTTGACGATTTCGAGGAGGATCACGAACCACGCAGCCCCGAGGGCCACGAAGAAGGCGAGCACTCCGAGGGCGATCAGGGTTGCCACAGGATGGGTTCCTTTGCTTTGAAGTCGTAATCCTCGACGCGCAGGATGCGGGCCACACGGGCGGTCTGGAGGGCGTCCTCTTCGGTCAGCCCCGCCTTCTCGTATTGTGCGACCACGCAAGCCCACGGGTCGGGATTGGTGGTGGTTTTCCAAGTGGTCCGCATGGTGCCCTTGTTGGGGCCCCGCTTGATCTCCTCTTGGTGCGGATAGGTGAGGACCCGGCCATTCACGATCTGCTCTGCCCGCTTCTTCCCGATGCCGGGGCATCCCGGATAGCCATCGACGGCATCCCCGGAGAGGATTTGGGCGTAGAACGTGTTGTCCGCTTCCTTCTTGGAGACGGTCACGGGGCCACGGTCGGCGTCGTTGGTGGGGTTCCAGTGCAGTCCGGGGACTGTGCGGAGGTCCTTGTCCCACGTCACGATGATCTTTTCGTCGCCCTTATGGATGCCCTTGTGGGTTGCCATGATGCCGAGCACGTCATCGGCTTCCAGCGTGGGGACGATCTTCCATTCGTAGTTCTCGATGCAATACTCCCGCATTGCCTTGAGGATCAGGGGGCGGCGGACGCCATCCCGGTTGGATTTGTAAGAGGGCATGACCGTCTTGCGGTAGTTGGTGTCGTCGGTGAAGGTCATGACCACGAGGTCAGCCTCCAGCTTCTCCACCCACCCAGCGACCATCAGGTCGAGGTTCTGGGCTCCACTCTCGGCGTCGGCGGTGAGGACGAATTGGCCCTCTCCGAAGTCGATGGATTTCTCTTCGGCGGCGGCGACCCGATAGGCCACCATGTCACCGTCGAGAAGCAGGACGCGCTTCATGCTTCGTCAATCAGCCCTTCGTCTTCGTCTTCCTCGGCATAAAATCCCCGGAGGGACTCGTAATACCATTCCCAGTTGTCCACGCCGCCAGCCTCAAGGGCGGACAGTTTCTCGGACTGCCGCAGAAGCCGCTCATGGGCCTCCTTGGTGATCGTGACGAGTTTCCCGCCGTCAGCGGTGTCGATGACGCTCATGTGTCTTCCTTGGTGAGTTGTTCGGCGGTCATGTCGATCAGGTTGGCGGCATCCTCTGGGTGCAGAAGGTGCCACTCGCCGTTGACCACATGGCCGCGATAAAGGGTTCGGAGGGTGCGCTCTGCCCGGCAAACATCAGGGAACCATCGGGAGTAGAAGAGCCGATAGTCCCGGTGCGGGGAGGCGGTTTGGTAAGTGCGGAACCGGGAGGCGGCGTTGGTGGTCCGTCCCATCTTCACATAGCCGGGCCATGCCGGGTTGGTGATGACGTAGAGGGACCCCCCGCCGTGGTTCCGCCGTTCGCCCTTAGTGCGTGTCGCGCCAGTTGAAGCCACGATCCGCATTTCCAGCTAGGGGGCAGCCGAAGTTAAGCTCGACGCCCGCCTCTTTGATGGACCATTCGGCCAGCGCCATCACCGTCTCGGCGTGGTCCGGTCGAACGTCGATCTGCCATTCGTCATGGACGTTGGCGCAGAACTCATAATCCTCGCCGGGAACCAAACCCTGGGCCTGTAGGGCCTTGTCGAGGATCACGAGGGCCATCTTCATGATGATCGCCCCTGCGCTCTGGAGGAGCGTGTTCAGGGCCGCATGGCGATGGCGCACTTTGATCTTGCCGCCGTCCAGTCCCACGAGGAACCCACGGGGCGGCTTCTTCCATTGCTTGGTCTTCTTGTCCTTGACCCCAAAGGCCCGATCCACAACGGCTTGCGTGAGCTTGCCGAGCGCGGGGAGGCCCGTCAGGAAGTCGTTGCGGGACTTCTTGCCAGCGTCGGTGATGGCCCGAGCGGACCCGGTGACGCCCATGATCTGACCGAGGTTGTGGTCCCCGGAGCCGTAGATGAACGCATAGAACCACGTCTTGGCAATGTCCCGACCGGGGATCATCTTGCCAGCGACGAGGTAGGTCTTCTTGGGGTCCAGCCCGAGGGCCCGACAGTTGACCGAGTGCATGTCAGTGCCCTTGGACTTCTCGCCCGAGAGCACTGTGTCGATATACTCGCCCTTGTCGTAGGCGAACATATATCCAGCCAGACAACGGAGCTCCAAGGCGTCCGCGTCACAGCCCACGAGGACCCACCCAGCGGTGCTGGTGAACAGCGCCCGGCACTCGGCCCCATAACCCCCGGCCTCCATTAGGAGGATATTCCCGTCATCACCTTTCTTGACCTTCGGGACGTTCAGGTTGGGGTTGCTATGGGTCATGCGGCGGGTGACTGCCCCGAGGGTCGTCACGGTGCCGTGGATGCGCCCCTTTTGCTCCTTCTTGAGCCACGCTTGCTTGCCCTCTGCGAGCTGACCGATGCGCTTGGCGATGGTCATATACTCGGTGAGGACGGAGGCTTCGGGATAGGGCAGGAGGGCGAGGGTCTTCTCGTCCGTCTTCGCTTGACCGCTGGGCGTGAACTCCACGGGTTCCCAGTTGTATTTGGTGCGAAGGCGGTTCTCGATGTGGTGCCCCGAGTTGGGGTTGAACTCCACCCGTTTGATCTTCGTGTAGGGTGCGTCCGGGCTGTAGTGCTCCTTCGGATAGAGGAGCTCCACGTCGCCGTTCTTCTTGACCTTCTGCCCGATGGGCGTGAAGTCCTTTCGCTGCACCGCGCGGGGTGACTTGGGGACCACGACAGGCCCGTCAGGGGCCCACCACGACTCGAACGATTCTGCGATCTTTGCGCCCAGCGTTTCGCGCTTCTTGACGAGCTCCACATAGAGCTCCTCGGCAGCCTTGACGTTGAACCCAAAGCCCCAGCGTTCTTGCCGGGCGAGGATGACTTGAACGTCCATCTCCAGCCACACGGAGCGGTCGGAGTAGGGGACGGACCAGCCCTTTTGGTCTTCGCCGCGCCAGCACTTCATGGCGTAATCGTAGACCTTGCGGTTCACCACCACGTCTTGGACGTTGTATGCTTGCATCTCCGGGTTCCACTCGGCCCACGGGTCAAGACCCTTGGCTTTCATGATCTCGGAGTAGTCGCCCTTGTTGCAGTCCAGACGGAAGCCGAAGGACTCCAGCGAGTAGCGGCCCCGCATCTTCGGGGGCATCTTCTTGCGCTTCACCAGCGCCTCATCGGAGCCGTTCAGGTCAGGCCAGAACAGGCGGGCGAGGACGAGGGTGTCGAGAAGGCGTCCCTTGGGTTTGAAGCTCGGGTAGATGAGCTGGATCGCAGGAACGTCGAACTTGATGATGTTGTGGCCGACCAGCATTTCCGCCGCGTTCAGCATAGCGATGCCGATGGCGATGGGCACATAGCCCGGTTGGTCAGCGAACTCGAAGAACTGATCCGTGTCGAGGTCTTGGATGACCAGACAGTGGAGGCGGTCCATCTGATGGAGTAGACCGTTGCTTTCGAGGTCGAACAGAAGGTTCTTGAAGAGGCCGTCTTTCAGGCCCCGGAGGTATGCTTCTGCGGAGGATCGCGCCGTGGTCCCGTGGGGGATTGCAAAGACGAGCTTCTCCAGCTCTTGCAGGTCACTCAAGCGCGGCCCCCTTGGATCACCGCGAAGGTGTCCCGGATGGCAACCGCTTGGCGGTGGCGGGATTGCCGAAGGATGGCAAGCGAAAGGCCCCCCGTTTGGAGAGCCTTGGTCAGATCGGGCAGACCCTCGATCAGGTCCAGAAGAGCGTCCTTAGAAGTTCGGCTCTCCGGTCGTCTCTTGCGGGGTGAACCCGTAGCTTTCTGCGTCATTGTTGCTTTCTTTGGAGGGGTCGCTGTCAAGCTCCGTGTAGAGTCCCGTGTCCGGCTCATAACGGAGCCAGACGCAGTTCCCCGTTGCGGCCCCGACAGGGCGATGTTTGAGGATGCGAACGGTGACGGTGCGTCGAACGTCCGGGTTTTCGTGCTGTTGATCGCGCTCCAGCCCCAGCATTGTCGGGCACCAGAAGCCGATGGATCGGGAGCCCTTGAAGTGCCGGATCATCACGCGCCCGCCTTCCTCGTGCGGGGTCCCGTCAGGGGTCGCTAGGTGGGAGACGAGGTGGATGGTGATCGGCAGCTCTTGGACCAGTGCGCCCATCTCGGCCATGATCCGCTCCAGACCCTTCCGTTCGTCGTCCTCCATCGCCGCGAGGGCGGTCAGGTGGTCGATGTAGAAGAGCTGGACCCCTTCGCTGTGCGAGAGGAACCGGATCGTGGTCTTGATGACCTCCCAGTCGGTGGCCCCGAAGCTGTCGTAGAGGAACAGCTTGTGGTGCTCGATTGCGCCGATGGCCTCTGCGAGCTCCTCGGTGGTCCACAGGGGGTTCTCTTCATCCCGGTTTGGGACGTGGAATTGCTTTCCAGCGTGGGTCGAGGCGAGCCGTCGAACGGTGTCCTCGGGCTGTTGCTCCAACAGGAAAACCCCCACGGGCTCGTTCAGAGCTGTGAGGTCAAAGTGGATTTGCTTGGCGATGAGCTCGGTCTTGCCGACCCCAGTGCCCGCCCCGATGCCGATGATCTCGTGGATGCGTCGGCCATAGAGCTCGTGATTGAGGTGCTTGGCGAACCAAGGCAGCCCCATCTTGGTCGAGGTCATGGCGGCGCTCTTCACGTCCGCAATGGTCACGATCCCGTCCGGGCGGTAGACCTTGGCACCGAAGATGGCGTCCACGATCTTGTCGCCCTTGCGGTCCAGAAGCGCCTCGTTGGCGTCCTTGTAGCCGTCGATCTTGGCGATCTTGCAGCGGCCCGCCGGGAACAGCCCCACGCACTCTTTGATGGCGTCCTGTCCGGCCTCGTCGGCGTCGAACATGAGGACGATCTCCTCAAACCCGAGGAGCCATTGGATTTCCCGCGACAGGGCCTTCTTGGCCGCTTGTGCGCCCGATGGGAGCGACACTACAGGCCACTTGTTCCCCTGAACTTGGCTGACTGACATGGCGTCAATCTCGCCTTCCGTGATGACGACACGCTTGCCGCCGTCACGCCATAGGTGTTGCCCGTAGAGGCCCGCCTCTTTGGCGTCACCGAGGAAGAGGAACTCTTTGTTCTTGAAGCGCACCTTCTGGCCGACGATCTGGCCCGAGGTGTCGCGGTAGTTGGCGATCTGGCATCCTTTGCCACGCATGGAGGACGTGCTGTAGCTCCACTTGCGGCAGGTTTCCTCGGTCAGCCCACGCGCGGGGATGGCCCCGATCTCGCCAATGGGCATAAGGTCTGCGCTCACTTGCTTCCTTTCTCTTGGGGGTTGGTCATCGCCCTCGCCGGGGACGTAATGACGGCACACGAAGCAATAGCCGTGGCCGTCAGAGTAGGTGGCGAAGCCGTCCGAAGAGCCGCACTTGGGGCTCGGACACGGCCCCTTGTGAAGGAACGCGCTGTCCTCTTCGCTCACAGGATGATCTCTCCGGGGTATGCCTCCATCGACGCGCGGACGCGCTCGACTGTCTCGGCTGGGACGTTGTGGACGTTCTCGAAGCGCCCGGTCATTTGGTAGACCGCGTGGTGGGGCGTCATCGCAACGTAGGGGTGCAGGAACCGCGCCTCGTAGAACGTCTCCGCGACGACCACCTTGAGCCCCGCTTCGAGGGCCTTGAGGGTCCGCCAGCGGTTCCACTGGTGGGCGATTGCCAGCCATGCCCGGTCCCAGAAGTAGTGGGGACCCGCGTGGTAGAACTCGTCGGGCTCCAGCAGGAGGAACCCGTGGGTGTCAACAAGATGCCGGGCGAAGGTGGACTTGCCGGAACCTTGGGCTCCCCGAACCAGAACCAAGTCGATGCCTTGGAGGTCCAGCTCGGGGTAGCTCGGGGTCACTCGTTCTTGAGGCACAGGCAGATTGCCACGACGCACAGGAAGACGACGAGGATGGCGATCATGCGCTCACTCCACCAAGGCCGCGAGACGGATGCGGATGCGCTCTGCCTTGTCGGCTGCGCCGATGGCGTTCACGGTGCGGACGCGGGCGGCTTCCATCGCCAGACGGGCGGCTTCGACTTCGGCCTCTTCACGGATCAGAACGGCGTCCAGTTGGGCGACTGCCTTGGCGATGCCAGCGGTGGCCGACTCGATGGTCGGGACCAGACCAAGACGGGTGCGGATGGCGGTGACGGCGGACAGGATCAGGGTTTTCATTTGCGAGGTTCCTTGGGGAAAATGGGGGAGAAGAGGATGAAGGCGGTGAGGAGGAGGGCGCTCATCAGCGGAGGCTCCTGATTGCCGACCAGAGCCACAGTGCGCCGAAGCCAAAGACGGCGATGTGGATGGCAAAGTAGGCGACGACGCCGATCCAGATCAGGGCGCTCATCAGCGGTCCCCGGCGTCGTAATCGGTCCAGCGGTAGCGGACGTAGGATTGCCCGGTCGTGTCCGTGCAGCGTTCCCGGTCGATCTTCATGCCTTCGAGGGTCAGCTCGTGGATGCGCTTAGGGAGCGCCCGGCAGCGCCACAGGGCTTGCGCCTCGACGTTGCTGATGGAGCGCCCCTTCTTGAGGTGCTCACGCAGCAGGGTCTTCATGCTCTTGCTGTTGACCCGAGTGAACGGTTTGTGCGTCATCTGATTTCCTTTCGAGGATGCGAAAAAAGGCCCCGAAGGGCCTGTCGCTAGACGGTGGGTTTCTTGGTGGTGGGTTTGGCGACGGCCCCGAGAGCGGCGATGCGCTTCTCGCAGGGGGCCTCATCGAGCCATTCTTGGGGGATCGCCTTGTCCGCGAAGAGGAAGCCGTATTGCTCGCACCACGCGCCGTAGCTGGTGGGGGAGCCCTTGGAGAGCTTCGTCTTGGCATTGGAGAAGAGGAACCGAATGTCGAGGTCGGGGTGCTGCGCCGCGATCAGCTTATGCTTCTGGCGGTCGTCGGTCATGAAGCGGCCCTTCGTCTCGATGACGATGCCGTTCCGCAGCACGAAGTCGGGGGTGTATGTCCGGGGCTTCACAGGCTGGACAAAGGGGATTTTGATCGTCTCGAAGTTGACCTCGTGACCCTTCCGGGCGAGCTCTTCTGCGATCTTGTCCTCCAGCCCGGAGCGGTAGCCGTTTGCTACGGCCCGCTCACGGACGCCAAGGGGTCGTCTTGCAGGGGCCTTTCGGGCCCCCACAGGTTTCGCTGGCATCAGAAGTTGACTTCGGGCTCATCACCGCCTTCCGAGGTGTCGCCGTCCTCTTCGCGGGCGTCGTCCTCGTCAGCGTCTTGCGAGCTGTCATAGCCGTCCTGCTCACCGAAGCCGTAGCTCGATGCCGACTTGTTGCCGCCAGCAGAGACGAGCTCCACGATCTGGGCGGCGTTCAGGCGGCGGGTGATGCCGTATTTGCCCGTGCCCGGCATGAAGTAGGGCGTGGACTCGAAGACGATGATCGCGGTCGAACCAGACCACACGGCGGTTTTCTTGCCCAGCGGCTTGAGCTTGGCGTCGAACAGGTCCGGCTTCGCCGTCCATTCCTTGCCGTCTTTCTTGCGCTCGCCACCAGCCCGCATCTTGAAGTTCAGCTCGACCTTCCCGGTGTCCTCTTCGGTTTCCTCGTCATAGATGACCGAGTAGGGCGCGTCGGCGCGGATGCCACCGTCTGCTTCGAGCTCCTTGCGGCGCTTCACGGGCAGCTCTTTGAACGCCTCTTCGGCCAGCTCCAGCGAACGGGCCAGATGCTTGTCCAGCTTGGCGAGGAAGGCTTCGACGCCCTTGTCAGAGCGGTCGAGGATCAGCCGCGTTTTGTAGTCGCCCCAAGCGTGGGAGCACGGAAAGGCGTCAGTGCCGTGGTCCGGCTCGTTCAGCTTCGGGTATTTCAGGACGCCGCGCGGGGCGGTCATTTTCAGTTGGTCGGGGTTCTTTTGACGTGCAGCCATTTGTTTTCCTTTTGGATTTCAGAAGTCGAAGTGCTGGGCTTCGAGGCGGGCCATGTTGTAGCCACGCGCCGCGAGGGTCGCCCAAAGGTCGGAGGGAACGAGGCGACCGGAGCGCCAGATGATGATTGCTTCGGTCAGTTGGGGGTCGCGTCCGGTCATGATGATGATCTCGCTAGCGGGACGATCTGAACAAGCGTTCAGACGATCTCGTGTTTCATGTAGAGGTGGATGGCGCGGAACGCCGGGCCGTCAGCCCAGTTCGATCCGAGGATATTGTTGGCGACCGTGAACAGGTCCCCCACGTCCGTCCCGGTGCGCCGGGCGAAGGCGATCAGGACCATTGCCACAGCGGCAGGTTGGACCTCTGGGTTCAGGTCGTTGACCCGATCCAGCACGTCGAGGGCGGCTTGGGCCGTCTCTTCGGGCCCGATGTGATTCAGCTTGTCGCGGTTCATTTGCGGTGTCTCCAGCGCAGCCCAAGGGCCGCTACGTCGAGTTGCAGGGAAAGGAGCCAGTCGGGGGTGAAGCGGGGCATCACTCGGTCCGGGTCGGGACACAGGCAGAACGCCCGGCATATCCGAAGGGGACGAGCTCTTTGTAGGCGACTCGGGCTGCCTCACAGGCGGCGCGGTCTTTGAACTCCGCCGTGGCGATGCCCGTTTCTCCGGCGAACAGGATGAGGACGAAGACGGCTGCGAGCATCAGCGGGCCTCTTTCGAGAAGTAGTCCGCCTTGGTCAGAGCGCCGATGATGACGCCGCGCAGGAAGCCTTGCTCCGAGCGGGTCAGCTTGTGGCGGGTGAAGGTCTTGCCATCCACGGCAATGTCATCGCTGGATGCGCCGAAGCGGATGGAGACGTTAGGCTTGGTGTGAGCCATTGGGAACCTCATTGAGATTTGAATTGTGAATTGACCTAAACGGTGGGGTAATCCCGGTAGCGGGACGAATTAGGCAAAGAAATAAAGAGATTCCTTCACGCTTTGCAGGTCCAGCCCACCGACGAAAGGTGCCGTGGGGATGGAGTCTCGGATGCCCGCAGGGACCACCTCTTGGAGGAAGTTGGCGAGCACGTCATTCTCCTCATACATGGACACGAACGCCTCCCGCAGAGACTCCGCGAGGATTGCTGTCTGGCCCGCCGTGGTGCCGTAGCTGTCGTGGATCATGGCGAACTTGGTGACGCCCTGTTCTGCCGCGTGGTTGACCGTTGCCATCAGCGCAGAGGCGTCCATCGAGTGGACGAAGTTAGGGGCCACGCCGTTAGCCTGACGCCGCTTGTCGATCTCCGTCTCGCTGGCAACGTCCATGCGGGGCACGAAGCGGTCCCCGAAGAGGAGGCACTCGATCCGCGTGGAGTCCATCTGGGGGTAGGCTTGCACCACGGGGAACCCCACGGGCGTTGTCCAGATGATCGGGAGGTTCTCCTTCGAGACTGCCGATGCGACCGCCTTGAGCCACCCCATCGCCAGCGTGGCGGACGTGACGACTTCGTTGATGGACTTCCACACGACGCCACCAAGGTAGACGGTTGCCTTGTGGAGCTGTTCGTCCGTGAACGGGTAGCCGCCGCGATCCTTCACAGCCTCATACACATAGTCGAGGCAGGATCGTTGGGTGCCGCCGTAGGGCAGGACCATGACCGGGCGCTTCGTCTCCGCACGGGTGAGGCCGTAGCCCCGCCATGCGACGTGGAAGACGGCATCCGAGATTGCATTCTCCTGTTCCTCCTTCTTGGCGTCCTTCTTGACCTCTGCGGGGTCCCGGTCGAGGCGCTTCTGGGCAACCTTTGCCACCTCCCCATAAATGTCCTGCGGGGTGTCCGAGGGCAGCAGGTTGGTGGCAGCCCCACCGCGCGGGTCGCGCAGCATGGCCGAGTAGTGCTGGAGCCCGTTGCAGGAACCATCCATCGCCACGGCGATCCGGGACACGAAGTCATCGGAGCAGCCCGAGGCCGTCCAGTCGGAGAACTCAAAGGCCCACGCGAGGAAGCAGAAGGGGTCGCCCGCAGTCTGCCACCAAGTATGGTCCAGCGGGTTCTCTGCGCTGCGGATGATGTTCTCCGCGTTATCTTCGACCCACTTCACGCGATCCGCGAAGCTCACCTTGTCCACGCCGTAGGTGTTGGCCCCTTGGATCAGGAACCAGCGGCGACCCTTCACGCCCCCCAGCGGGTCCCCCTCTGCGAAGTGCAGGAGGCCCTTGGTCAGGTCGTTGCCTTGCGGGTTCAGACCTTGCGGGATCGGATAGACCCGGCCCCGGAAGTCCAGTTGGTGAGGGAAGTAGATCGCGTCGTAGTGTGCGAACTCTTTGGCGATCTCCAGCGTCTTGAGGACCCCGACCCGGCGACCCGCGAGCTTGCGGTTGCCTTCGTAGGTTCGCGCAGCTTCACGCTTCCACCCCTTGAGGGCCTCCTCGTCGGTGTCGATGTTGACCGGGCGGGCGGGTAGGGGCGTGTTCTCCATGTCCGGCAGCTTGGCGACCGGGCGTCCGGCCTCGATCAGGACACGGGCCACGTCGAGGACCCGGTTGTTGATCGCCCAAGGGGTCCGCTGGATCGCGTTGACCGCAGAGAAGACCTTCGAGAGGTTCGCCCGCTTGAGGACCATCTTGTGGGCCTTGCTGGAGGTCTTCACGAGGGTCGGGGGGTATGCCAGAGCGTCCGTGTGGTAGCCGCCCGTGGTGTTGTCCGTCCAGTCCTTCGGAGGGATCACACAGGGGAGATGCTCGGGGGCCATCAGGGCGAACCGGGTGTCCAAGGAGTGCAGCCACGCCTTGAACCGTTCGGTGGGCGCGAGGACCGCGATCTGGGTCTTGCCGTCCCGGTCGAGCCGAACCTCAAAGAGGCCCGTCGCAGAGACGATCAGCTCGATCAGCTTGAGCCCGGTCTGGAGGTTGTCTTTCTTCCCCCACGGGTTCCACTTCTCCTCCTTCTCCCGGAGGACCTTGGCGAGGACCGCGCGGCGGTGGCCCACGTTCCGGGTCCGGCTGTCAAGGTCTTCCATGAGCTTCTTGACATACTTCGGGTGCTCCTCTGCGATGGCGTTCATCCGCGCCTCCAGCTCCAGAGCGTTGCCGATGGCGAGCGCAATGGGGGTGACGGGCAGGGACTTTGCCATCGAGTCGAGGGCGATGCGGAGGGCCACGAACGCGGCTTCGGTCGTGTCGATCCCACCGAGGCGCTTGATCGCGGTGTGGCGGCGTCCAGCCTTGCCCGTGGTGGCCTCTGCCTTGAAGGCGTCGATGGCTTCGGCAACGCCGACGATAGCGGAGTCGAGGACCGTCTGGACCCCTTTGGAGCTCGTTGCGTCCCCGTTCTCTTTGGCCGCTTGGGCGAGGCGATTATACCGCTCGATCCCACGGTCGGCCATGCGGGCTTCGATCTCTTGTTGCTCTTTGAACAGGTCCATTTTTCACCTTGATGGTCACAGGTTGGGCACAGTTTGGGGGGACCCTGTGACCAGATGGACAGGTCACAGAAATGTCGTCCCGCCAGCGGGATGAATTGGACAAAGCAAAAGCCCCTCCGAAGAAGGGCTCTAGGTGTCTGTTTTCATAGGATAATCCCCTTAGCGGGATGGTATGATCCCGATAGCGGGACGATTTCTATCAGAACCTAAATCTGGTGCGTCTACCAATTTCGCCACACCCGCAAACCGTCAGGCCGCCCGAAGGCGCACCCAATGTTCCGTGGCCTTCTAGCAAAGCGCATGGGCGGATGCGAGAGGAAAAGCATTACAGGCCCAAGCTGCGGAAGACGGGGGGGATCATCTCGGCCAGATCCTCCGCGATGAGGCCGGGTCCAAAGGTGCGCGCCGCTTCCACATGCAGCCACGCGCCGGCCTCCGCTGCCTCCAAGGGTGCCAGTCCGCGCGCCAGAAGGCCCGTGATGATGCCGGCCAGAACATCCCCCGCACCCGCCGTGGCAAGCCAGGGTGCGGCACGGTCGTAGCTGGAATGGGCAAGGACGGCATTGCCGCACGGATCCGCGATGGTGGTGTCGTGTCCTTTCAGCAAAACCACGCAACCGGCACGTCGGGCGGCGGCATGCACGGCATCATGCTTGGGGATGGGCCAACCGCCTTTTGCCGGATCGCGGGACATCGCTTCGGCCAGATCAGGAAACAGGCGGGCGAATTCACCCTGATGTGGTGTCAGGACGCAATCTGGATGAAGGTCTGCCAGATTGTCGTCACGCGCGATCGCCGTCAGCGCGTCGGCATCCAGAACCGTTGGTCGGCGCGCGGCCAACACCGCAGGCAGCAGGGCCGTGGCCCGCTCCACCCCCAATCCGGGGCCGAGGCAGATGGCACGAATCCGCGAATCCTCCAGAACAGCTTCGATGTCGGTCTGGCTGTTCACCTCCCGCAGCATGATCGCGTCCAGTCGCGCCGCGTGTTCGGACAGGGCATCTTGCGGGGCCAGCATCGTCACCAGCCCCGCCCCGATCCGCAACGCCGCACGGGCTGCCATGCGGGCGGCACCCCCGTGGCCTGCGGGACCGGACAGGACGACCGCATGCCCGTAATCGAACTTGTGCCCACCGGTCTTGGACAAGCGGCATGGTTCGGGCGCAGCAAGGCGCAGCGCGTGATCCGCCGATGTCAGGCCGAGATCTGCAACGACCAGATCGCCGCTGCGGGTGGGTCCGTCCGCAAGATAATGTCCCGGCTTTGCTGCATGAAAGGTAACGGTCAGGTCCGCGTGCAGATGCGGCGCAATACCGACCCCGGTCTCTGCATCAAGGCCGGTGGCCATGTCGACAGCCACCCGATACCTTGCGGCGTCCCACAGGGCTTTTAGGCCGCCCAGGTCGAGGGGACGAGGGTGGCCGATATCGAAGATCGCATCTATGACCAGCTCGGGCGCAGTGACTGGGGCAGGGACCAGCGCCTTCCATCGGGTCCGCATTTCCACAGCTTCCGGCGGCTGCGTGGAATCGGAGGGAAGTTCCTCCACCCGCACCGGCCATCCGCGACCATGCAGAATCCGCGCTATGGCATAGCCGTCGCCACCGTTCCTGCCCGGCCCGCAGAGGATCACCGTCGGCGCGTGCGCGGTCCGCAGGTTCGGCCATTTGCCGAGGATCTCGTCGATGGTCGCATGCGCGGCCTGTTCCATCATCGTCCACCGGTCTGCTTTTCCAGAGGCAAAAGCCGCTGCCTCCATGCCACTGATTTGGGCATATGAGAGGATTTTTTGGTGTTCGGGGGTAATCGGATTCATTTCCCGCATAATATTTGATCGTCCAGATTGAAAATTGCGCAGAACGCAGCGCTTTTCAGCCAAATTATCCGATATCGCACGGCAGCCCGATTGTCCCTGCGCTGCAAAAGTGGTCACTGGCTTACGTAACGCAAGCGGAGAGTCTGCCCATGAAGAAAGTGGAAGCGATCATCAAACCCTTCAAGCTTGATGAGGTGAAGGAAGCGCTTCAGGCTGCGGGCGTCCAGGGACTTTCCGTCACCGAGGTGAAGGGCTTCGGCCGCCAGAAGGGCCATACGGAACTTTATCGCGGTGCCGAATATGTCGTGGATTTCCTGCCAAAAGTGAAGATCGAGGTCGTCATTCCCGACGATCTGGTCGACGCGGCGGTGGAAGCCATCGTCCAGGCAGCCCGCACCGAAAAGATCGGCGACGGAAAGATCTTCGTCAGCCCGGTCGAGCAAGCCATCCGCATCCGTACCGGCGAAACCGGCGACGACGCGGTCTGATCATCCCAAGATCATGTTTCACGGAGGGATAGAAACTTGATGAACGTACAAGAAGTTCTGAGCCTGATGCAGGACGAGGAGGTCGAATATGTCGACGTCCGTTTCACCGACCCCAAGGGCAAGCTGCAGCACGTGACGCTGGTCGCGGACCTTGTCGACGAAGACTTCTTCGATGAAGGATTCATGTTCGACGGCTCGTCCATCGCGGGCTGGAAGTCGATCGACCAGTCGGACATGAAGCTGATCCTCGATCCGTCTTCGGCCTATATCGACCCGTTCTACGCCGAAAAGACCATCTGCATCCATTGCAACGTTGTGGAACCGGACACGAACGAACCCTACGAGCGTGACCCCCGCGGCACCGCCGTGAAGGCCGAGGCTTACCTTAAATCTTCGGGTATCGGCGACACGTTCTATTGCGGTCCGGAAGCCGAATTCTTCATCTTCGACGATGTGCGTTACTCCGTCACGATGAACAAGGTTTCCTTCCAGGTGGACGCGATCGACGCATCGTGGAACACCGACACCGTGTACGAGGGCGGCAACACCGGCCACCGTCCGGGCGTCAAGGGCGGCTATTTCCCCGTGAACCCGATCGACGACGCGCAGGATCTGCGCGGCGAGATGCTGTCCACCATGAAGCGCATGGGCATCCGCGTCGACAAGCACCACCATGAGGTCGCGTCCTGCCAGCACGAACTGGGCATGATCTTCGGTGGTCTGGTCGAACAGGCCGACAACATCCAGAAATACAAGTACGTCATCCACAACGTGGCCCATGCCTATGGCAAGACCGTCACGTTCATGCCCAAGCCCATCAAGGGTGACAACGGCACCGGGATGCACGTGAACATGTCGATCTGGAAGGACGGCAAGCCGCTGTTTGCAGGCGACAAATACGCGGATCTGTCGCAGGAGGCGCTGTATTTCATCGGTGGCATCCTGAAGCACGCGAAATCGCTGAATGCGATCACCAACCCGTCGACCAACAGCTACAAGCGCCTGATCCCGGGCTTCGAGGCGCCGGTCCTGCGCGCGTATTCGGCACGCAACCGTTCGGGCTGCGTTCGTATTCCGTGGACGGAATCGGCAAAGGCGAAACGTGTGGAAGCACGCTTCCCGGATCCGTCGGCGAACCCGTATCTGGCCTTCGCGGCCCTTCTGATGGCCGGTCTCGACGGCATCAAGAACAAGATCGACCCGGGTGCAGCCTCCGACAAGGATCTCTACGATCTGCCGCCGGAAGAACTGGCCGCCATCCCGACCGTTTGCGGAAGCCTGCGCGAGGCGCTGGAGGAGCTGGAGAAGGATCACGAATACCTGCTGGCAGGCGACGTGTTCACCAAGGACCAGCTGGACGGTTACATGGCCCTCAAATGGGAAGAGGTTTATGCTTACGAGCATACGCCCCACCCGATCGAGTACCAGATGTACTACAGCTGCTGATGCAGCAAGGGCCGCCCTTCGGGGCGGCCTTTTCCGTTGGGGCGGGCGCTTTTACTGCGGCTTTGGTTGCAGCGGGCGGGGGCATTGGCTATCCCCAAGGAAACCGCAAAGGAGCCTGATCAGATGCGCGCTTTCGTTTTCCCGGGGCAGGGTGCCCAGACCATCGGCATGGGTCGTGCTTTGGCCGACGCCTATCCCGCCGCCCGTGCCGTGTTCGAGGAGGTGGACGAAGCGCTTCAGGAAAAGCTGTCTGCCCTGATCTGGGACGGTGACATCGAAACGCTGACACTGACCCTGAACGCCCAACCTGCATTGATGGCCACGTCCATCGCCGCCATGCGCGCGTTGGAGGCGGAAGGCATCACGATCGACGCTGCCGATTTCGTCGCCGGCCATTCGCTGGGTGAATATTCTGCGCTTTGTGCCGCCGGATCATTGAGCCTGACCGATACCGCCCTGCTGCTGCGTGCCCGCGGTGCTGCCATGCAGGAAGCCGTTCCAGTGGGCGTGGGGGCGATGGCTGCGATCCTCGGTCTTGGCTTCGATGATGTGGTGGCCGTGGCCGAAGAAGCCGCGCAGGGCGAGGTGTGCCAGGCCGCCAACGACAACGACCCGAGCCAGGTCGTCGTCTCCGGCCATGTCGCTGCCATCCAGCGCGCGATCGAGATTGCCAAGGGGCGGGGTGCCAAGCGCGCGCTTCTGCTGCCGGTATCGGCGCCGTTCCATTGCGATCTGATGCAGCCCGCAGCTTCCGCCATGTCGGAGGCGCTGGCCGCTGTCGTGATCGACGCACCTAAGGTTCCGGTCGTCGTGAATGTGCGGGCCGAGGCCGTGACCGAACCGGACCGCATCCGCGCCCTTCTGATCGCCCAGATCACCGGATCCGTCCGGTGGCGTGAATCGGTGATGTACATGGAAGGTGCAGGCGTCAGCCAGTTCTGGGAAATCGGCGCTGGCAAGGCTCTGTCTGGCATGATCAAGCGGACCGCCAAAGGGGCGGAAACCCGTGCGATCGGCTCACCCGAGGATGTTGTGGCGGCCAAAGCCGCACTGAACGAAGAATAAGAGGCAGAAATGTTCGATCTTACAGGCAAGAACGCGCTGGTCACGGGCGCATCGGGTGGCATCGGTGCCGACATCGCACGGGCACTGCATGAGGCGGGTGCCACGGTCGCGCTTTCCGGCACGCGGGAGGCCCCGTTGCAGGAACTGGCCGCCGAACTGGGGGACCGCGCGCATGTCGTCACGTGCAACCTGTCCGACGCGGCCGCCGTCGAGGCGTTGCCGAAAGATGCGGCCGCCGCCATGGGCTCGGTCGATATCCTTGTGAACAATGCGGGAATCACGCGCGATAATCTGGCCATGCGGATGTCGGATGACGAATGGTCGCAGGTCATCGACGTGAACCTCACTTCCACCTTCCGGCTGTGCCGTGGGGTGCTGCGCGGGATGATGAAGGCGCGGTGGGGGCGGATCGTCAACATCTCCTCCATCGTCGGATCGACAGGTAATCCGGGGCAGGTGAACTACTCCGCCGCCAAGGCCGGAATGGTAGGCTTGTCCAAAAGCCTCGCATTCGAGGTGGCAAGCCGCGGAATCACGGTGAACTGCATCGCGCCGGGCTTTATCGCAACGGCAATGACCGACAAGCTGAACGACGACCAGAAGGGCCGCATCCTTGCGCAGATTCCGTCGGGACGCATGGGAATGCCCTCGGAAATCGCAGCTGCCACGCTTTATCTGGCCAGTGCGGAGGCAGGGTATGTGACCGGTTCGACGCTTCACGTAAACGGCGGGATGGCCATGCTTTAATAACGCTTGAAAGCATTTGCCTTGCCTAATAACCCTTGCTATAGCGCGGTTCGAGACCACGGGGGCTGTCTTGGTAGCCACCGGGGAACCCGTCACGCTGTCGGGACAACCGCCTTCGGGCATTGACAACTGGGACGGGACCGCTCCCGCAACGAATGAGGAATTGACATGAGCGACATCGCAGATCGCGTTAAGAAGATCGTCGTCGAGCATCTGGGCGTTGAAGAGGAAAAAGTGACCGAGAACGCCTCGTTCATCGACGACCTCGGCGCAGACAGTCTCGACACGGTTGAGCTGGTGATGGCTTTCGAAGAAGAGTTCGGCATCGAGATCCCGGACGACGCGGCAGAAACCATCCAGACTTTCGGCGATGCCGTGAAGTTCATCACCGAAGCTGCCTGAGCAGGTCGGTCGGAATGTTGAAAAAGGGCGCCTTTCAGCGCCCTTTTTTCATGTCCGGTGAAAGGCGGTCGTCAATGCCGCGATCAGGTTGTCGCTATCATAAGGTTTGCGAACCACGAGAACATCCCGCATCGTATCGGGCAGGGCGGAATTTTCGTCGTAGCCCGTCGCGAACACGAACGGTATTCCGAGGCGGCGCAGTTCTTCCGCCACCGGAATGGACGTCTCGGACCCGAGGTTGACGTCAAGCATCGCAAGTTCCACCTTGCCCGCAGCGATCAGGTCCAGCGCCTGTGCGACGTTTCGGGCCAGCGATACGTGACGGAACCCGGATTCCTCAAGCATCGCCTCCACATCCATCGCGATCAGCAGCTGGTCTTCCAGCAACATTACTTGCGCCTCTTCCGGGACGCTTGCCTTTACCTTGTCGTCTTCGGACTGGGTGGGGGTCATCAGATGTTCCTCATAGCGAACGTGTCGGCCCGGAAGGACGAAGCGTGCCTCCAGTCCGGATGGATTGTAATCGATAGTGCTGCTGCCCCCCAGATCGAACGGGAGTGACCGTTCGAGAAGCAACGTTCCGAAACCGCTCCGATCCGGTGAGGTCACCGCCGGACCGCCGCTTTCGCGCCAGAAAACAACACACCCGTCATCCTTGTCGGACCAGGTGATGTCAAGCCGACCGCCGGGGCACGAGAGGGCGCCGTATTTCGCGGCATTGGTCGTCATCTCGTGCAACACCTGCGCCATGACGGAAAAGCTGCGGCTGTCCAGCATGGCATCGGGACCATGCAGCGTGATCGTGGAAGATCCCTGATAGGGCGCAAGTTCGGCCTGAAGGAGGGCCAACAGGGAGCCGCCGCCATCGCCGCGCATCACCTGATCATGTGCGAAGGACAGTGCCTGGATTCGTCCTTTCAATGCGGTGACATAGGATTCCAACGTCTGACGTTCGTGGACCGGCTGGCCGATCACCGACTTTATGACGGCAAGGATGTTCTTGACCCGGTGGTTCAGCTCGTCGTTCAGCACGCGCTGGCGAAGGGCCGCGCGGGCGCGTTCCTCGGCCAGCAACTCGTTATGCAGCAGCACGATCTCCACAAGCGCGGTACGCAGGGCACGTGCGGTTTCAAGATCGTCCTCCGTCCAGGGACGGGACCTGCGATGCACCTCTTCCTTCCACAGCGCGAAGCTGCGGCGCGGGGTCAGACGATCGCCCAGTGGACCGACAGTGTAGACTTTGTCCGGGTTTCCCGCCCAATCGAGTGTATGGATCTGTTCGCGCCGGAAACCCAAGATCCAGTCCCGACCGATCTGCGACACGGAAATAGCAAGAAGCCCCGCGGCGCGGTCATGATACGCTTCCGCCTCCGGCAGATGATCCACAATGCTGTCGGTCGCCCATATCTCGCCGTCGATCATCTGCACGACATGGGGCAGTATGTCATCAAGCGCCGCATCGTCGGGCGTGATTCCGTGGACCGTCCGTTCTGTGCCGGCCTGCACCACGATGCCGTCGCATCCCAGAAGGCGCGCAAAATCGGCAATCCCGTCCGCCAGCAACTCCGGCACCCCGCGGGAGGCGTCAAGGCGCGACAACTTTTCAAGCTGTGCGCGTGTCGTGGCCGCCGTGTCCAGCTTGCGCTTGCGAAGCAGCGTGCCGAGATGAAGCGACAGGAAATCCCCGAACATTTCCGCAGCAACCCGTTCAGGCATCGTCAGGGTGCGGGGAGAATAATGGTGGCAGGCGATCATTCCCCACAACGCATCGTCCACGATTATGGAGATCGACATCGAGGCACCCACGCCCATGTTGCGCAGATATTCGCAATGGATGGGTGAGACGGATCGCAGATGCGCGTGCGACAGGTCCAGCGGCGCGCCGTAATGATGTTCCGGCATGATGGGCACGCGTTCGGCAGATGCGTCCGATATCAGGCGGATGGGGTTCGACAGGTAAAGCCTGCGGGCCTGCGCGGGAATGTCGGATGCGGGAAAATGCTGGCCCATGAAGGATTCGAGGTGCGGTTCGCGTTCTTCGGCGACCACGCGGCCGGAGCCGTCGCGCGCGAACTCATAGACCATCACGCGGTCGTAGCCCAGTTGGGCGCGCACCAGGCGTGCCACTTCCGGCACCAGCACGCCGATATCGGTGAAACCGGTGATGCGATCGATCATCATGCGCGCCAATTGCAGCGGCGGGATGCCCGTCACGCTCGCCTGCTCCGCCTCCACCACTGTGGCGGCCCCGTTCCGGTGAAGGGCCATGTCGACCAGCTGGCCCGACTCAAGGCGCACACCGAACAGAAGGGCGGGGCGGGTCTGCGTCATGGCTAACTTCAGCCCGTCCTGCAGTTGCTGCGCCACGTGCGGCCCCACGATGTCCCGCAGGTCGTCGCCATTGCGCACCTCTGACCCCAGCACCTGGGCCGCGTTGACGGAATGCTGCTGCAGCAGGCGCATGTCGAGGTCGAAGGCGAGCAATGCGCCATGGGGCTGGATGGTGCCGGGAATGTGGATCGGTTCCCGATCACAATTGCTCAGCGTGACGGGTTCGTTCATGTCGTTTCCCTGATGAAGGCGGCGCAGGCCGCATCAAAGGTGGCGCAGGCGCCCTTTGCCGCTTGTCCTGCATCATACGGATCTGCACCGTCGAGGACCGAAAGAAAAGCGGTCCAGTTCTTCACGTCGCCTGCCAGATGCCGTGCCCCCCTGTCCGACGTGAGGCCCAGTGACTGCGCCTGCCGTCTAAGGATCTGACCGCCAAGCGCGGCACCTTCCAGAACGTAAAGCCGGCCCAGTAGCGCACTGCCCGAAAGGTGGGGAAGTTCCGGAACCATCGGCAGGGGAAGGCCGAGATCCTGCACATCCGCCTTCAAAGCATCCACAAGAGGGCGTGGCTGCCAACCGTCCAGCGTCACGTTCCGAAGTCCGTGATCCAGTGCCGCACGGAAGCGGTAATTGGACAGCACGTACGCTTCGTACTCGGTCATGGACGCGAAACCGCCGATCGCCTGGTCCAGCGCATGGTGGGACGCAGCAGTCGCGTCCCGCAACTCCCATCGTCTGTCCGTCGCTCGTTCCGTCAGTTTCATCGGGCGCAAAATAACCGCTGGCCGCGTCGGTGCAAGGGGAGTTTGCGTGCACTGGCATATGCCGTTTCGTGCCTTATGTTGCAGGAGCGCCGCCCCGCGTGTATCAGGCGCGAAAGTCACGATAAGGATATAATTCATGCGCCGCGTTGTCGTCACGGGTCTGGGTCTGGTCACGCCGCTGGCATCTGGTGTGGAGGAGACGTGGAAACGTCTGCTCGCTGGTGAATCCGGTGCCGGCACCATCACGCGTTTCGATGCCTCGGATGTCGTGACGAAATACGCCTGCGAGGTTCCACGCGGCGACGGCACGAACGGCACCTTCAATCCGGACCAGTGGATGGAGCCGAAGGACCAGCGCAAGGTGGACGACTTCATCCTCTATGGCATGGCCGCGGCGATTCAGGCCGTGAAGGATGCGGGATGGGAACCGCAGGACGACGAGGGCCGTGAACGCACCGGCGTCATGATCGGCTCCGGCATCGGTGGTTTGACCACGATTGCCGAGACGGCTGTCCTGATCAAGGAAAAGGGACCCAAGCGCGTGTCCCCATTCTTCATTCCGGGATCGCTGATCAACCTCGTGTCGGGGCAGGTGTCCATCCGCTTCGGCTTCAAGGGGCCGAACCACGCGGTCGTGACGGCTTGTTCGACGGGCGCGCATGCCATCGGGGATGCTGCCCGGCTGATCGCTTTCGGCGATGCCGATGTCATGGTTGCGGGTGGGGCGGAAAGTCCGATCTCTGAAATCGGGATCGCTGGCTTCAACGCCTGCAAGGCACTGTCGACCAAACGCGCCGATGATCCGGCAAAGGCCAGTCGCCCCTATGATGACGACCGCGACGGTTTCGTCATGGGGGAAGGCGCGGGTATCGTCGTGCTGGAGGAATACGAGCATGCCAAGGCACGCGGAGCCAAGATCTATGCCGAGGTTCTGGGTTACGGCATGTCGGGCGACGCGTATCACATCACCGCCCCGGCGGAGAATGGCGACGGCGGATACCGTGCCATGCAGGCCGCGCTGAAGCGTGCGGGGCTTGAACCGTCGGCCATCGACTATATCAACGCCCACGGCACAAGCACCATGGCCGACACCATCGAACTTGGTGCCGTGGAACGCCTGCTGGGCGATGATGCGCCGCACGCGACCATGAGCAGCACGAAATCCTCCATCGGGCATCTTTTGGGGGCTGCGGGTTCCGTGGAGGCGATCTTCTGCGCGCTGGCCATCCGCGACCAGATCGCCCCCCCCACGATCAACCTCGACAATCCTGCGGTGGAATCAAAGCTGGATCTGGCCCCCAACAGGGCCGTGAAGCGCAAGATCGACATTGCGCTGTCCAATTCGTTCGGGTTCGGCGGCACGAATGCCAGCCTTGTGCTGGGACGGGTGCGCGACTGATGTGGAAATCCGTCGCCTCCAACGCACTGACCTTGTTCATCGTGATACTGGTCCTTGCGGCCGGACTGGTCGCGTGGGGGCGGCAAGCCTTTCATGAACCGGGGCCATTGGCGCAGGCCAGCTGCCTTCGGGTGGATCGTGGCGATTCGACCAGTGCCATCGCGGGCAAGCTGGTCGCACAAGGGGCTGTAAGCAACGAATACGTCTTCCGCATTGGTGCCGATTACACGGAGAAAGCCGGGCAGGAAAAGTTCGGCAGCTACCTGATCCCTGCGAATGCGTCGATGCCGCAGATCCTCGACATCGTAACGGCAGGCGGCCAGTCCACCTGCGGGCGCGAGATCAACTATCAGATCGGGGTGGCGAATGCCCAATTGGTCCTGCGCGATCTGAACCCCGCCACCGGCAGGTTCGAGGAGGTCGCCAAATACGACCCGGCCACGGGCGACCGCCCGGCCGCCTTCGACGGTGACGGTGACGGTGACGAGGATATGCGCCTGCGGGTGACGCTTGCGGAAGGCGTGACCAGCTGGCAAGTCGTCGATGCAATGAAACGCGCCGAATTCCTGGCGGGCGACGTGGCGGAGGTTCCGGCCGAAGGCAGCCTTGCCCCCGACAGCTACGAGGTGACGGACGGGCAGGAACGCGCCGCCCTGCTGGCCGAGATGGCGGACCGGCAGACACGTATCCTTGCCGACCTGTGGGAAAGCCGCGAGGAGGGGCTGCCCTACGCCTCGCCGGAGGAGGCGCTGATCATGGCCTCCATCGTGGAAAAAGAGACGGGGATTGCCGAAGAACGCCCTATGGTGGCCAGCGTCTTCGTGAATCGCCTGCGTCAGGGAATGCGCCTTCAGACTGACCCTACCGTCATCTACGGCGTCACAAAGGGCGAGGGTGTTCTGGGACGGGGCCTGCGTGCAAGCGAACTGCGTGGCCGGACACCTTACAACACCTACGTGATCGACGGCCTCCCGCCGACCCCCATTGCCAATCCGGGGCGGTTGAGCATTCAGGCGACCCTGCATCCAGCGCAATCCGAATACGTCTTCTTCGTGGCGGACGGATCGGGCGGCCATGTCTTTGCGACCAATCTTGAAGATCACAACGCCAATGTGGTGAAGTGGCGCGAGGTGGAGCGTGCACGTGGCCAAGTGCCTGATGGGGGCGTTCAGACCCGACAGTAAAGTACGGGTTAACGCACAGCGCGCATAACCCCATGAATTGACTTGATTTATCGCGCGGTCTGACGTATATCAGTCGTCATGCTGGAAGAAGTGACAATCGGCCTTGGGGGCAACCCCCGGGCCGTTTTTCATTGGCTCGTGCGGGATGGCATGAGAGGCGGGACAAGCAATGAACATGGATCTCTCACTCGGGGACGCTTCGCAAGTCGATCTGCTTGCGGAAACGGAGAGACTGTATCGGGAAGTGGCAGAAGAACTGGCGATGGCCACGCGCCGCGTCAGCGAGGGCGATATCGGGGAAGTCGGAAATGCGGTGCGCGCGGTGAAGGAGCTGCGGGCCGCATTCGGCATGGTGATGGATGAAAGGACACGGGTTGAGAAACTTCGCAAACAAACCGGCGGCGTCATCGGCGGCACCAGGCTCGATCTTGACGCCGCACGCGATGAGATCGGGCGCAGGCTGGCTTGCCTCCGCGACGCTGGATGAGGTTGACGCCTTTCTGGGCGGGCTGGGGGACAACGCACTGATGGCGTTACCCTGGCTGTTCGAGTTCTGGGCCCTGCCACATCAGTTGGCGCCAGACGGGGCGTGGAAAAGCTGGGTCATCATGGGCGGGCGCGGCGCGGGGAAAACCCGCGCCGGTGCCGAATGGGTGCGGGCCGAGGTGGAGGGGTCGGGGCCGCACGACCCCGGCCGGTCCCGCCGTGTGGCCCTTGTGGGGGAAACGATCGATCAGGTGCGCGAGGTGATGGTGTTCGGCGACAGCGGTATCCTGGCCTGTTCGCCCCCCGACCGAAAGCCGCAATGGGAAGCCGGGCGGCGGCGGCTGGTCTGGCCGAACGGGGCCATCGCGCAAGTGTTTTCGGCCCATGAACCGGAAAGCCTGCGTGGCCCGCAATTCGACGCGGCATGGGTGGACGAGCTGGCCAAATGGAAAAAGGCGGAGGACACGTGGGACCAGTTGCAGTTCGCCTTGCGGCTTGGGGACCATCCGCGTCAGGTCGTCACGACCACGCCGCGCAACGTAGGTGTCCTGAAGACTATCCTGAAGAACCCTTCCACCGTGGTGACGCATGCCCCGACGGAGGCCAACCGCGCCTATCTCGCGGCCAGCTTTCTGGAGGAGGTGCGTTCGCGCTATGAGGGGACCCGCCTTGGCGCACAGGAACTGGACGGCATGCTGCTGGAAGATGTGGAAGGCGCGCTCTGGTCCACGTCCATGCTGGAGACGGGACGGATGGACAACGCGCCAAAGCTGGACCGCATCGTGGTGGCGGTCGATCCGCCCGTGACGGGTCATGCGGGGTCCGATGAATGTGGCATCATCGTCGTGGGGGCCGTGACGGACGGTCCTCCCCAGAACTGGCGGGCGGTGGTGCTGGAAGATGCCAGCGTCACGGCGGCAAGCCCGGATGCGTGGGCACGCGCGGCCTTGGCCGCGATGGAACGTCACGGCGCGGACCGGCTGGTGGCGGAGGTCAATCAGGGCGGCGATCTGGTGGAAACGGTCATTCGCCAGATCGACCCGCTGGTGCCGTTCCGTGCCGTGCGCGCAACGAAGGGCAAGGCGGCACGGGCGGAACCCGTCGCTGCACTTTACGAACAGGGCCGCGTGCGTCACCTGCGAGGTTTGGCGAAACTGGAGGACCAGATGTGCCGCATGACCACGCGCGGTTATGACGGCAAGGGTTCTCCCGATCGGCTCGACGCTCTGGTCTGGGGGGTATGGGAGTTGATGATCGAGCCATCCTCGGTCTATCGCCGCCCGCAGATCCGCGGGTTGTGAAGGCAAACACCGATGGTTTGCGCATGTGCGGGTCCGGGGACGGTGTCATTGCTGCGTCACCCTGTCGTACCGTGGGTGTCGACAGGGTGGCAGAACCCGACACTGGCGTTGCAGGACTGTCCAATCGATCCTGATGCCCCCGTCTTTCCGGGCGTCAGCCTTTCCAGAATCCGTAGGCTGCAGCGACCGCCAAGAAAAGGATGGCCCAGATCAGGGCCATCCTAAATGCTTCGCCCATCCGGCCGCGAAATCGCCATACCACGCCGCTGCCGACGAAAGCCAGCAGCAGGGCAAGATAGGCAATGCGGCCGAACTCCACCTGCTCCATCAGCGGGCGGCCTCCAGCTTCTCCTGCGCGCGAAGCCACATGTCTTCAGCGCGGTCGAGACCTTCCATCACCTCGGCGTATTTCTTCTGCCAGACCTCCGCTTCGCCCACCCGCTCGTACAGGGCGGGATCAGCCAGCTTTCTGGCCAGCTTGTCGCGCATGTCGTTCAGCTTTGTCACCCGCTCCTCGCATTTGCGAACGTCGGAGCGGAGGGCGGTCGCATCCTCGCGGCTGACAACCTTTTTCTTTTCGGCCTTCGGCTTCTCGGGCTCGTCGCCCTGCAGAAGCATCCGGCGATAGGCTTCCAGATCCTGATCGAAAGGCGTCACTTCGCCGTTCTTGACCAGCCAAAGGCGATCCGCCACCAGAGACAGCAAGTGCATGTCGTGGCTGACCAGAACCACCGCACCGGAATAACTGTTCAGCGCCTCCGTCAACGCCTCGCGGCTTTCCATGTCGAGGTGGTTCGTCGGCTCGTCGAGGATCAGCAGATGCGGCGCATCCAGCGTTGCCAGCAGCAGCGACAGACGCGCCTTCTGACCGCCCGACAGACGTCCGACCGCCGTTTCCGCCTGATCGGCCATCAGGCCGAAACCGGCCAGACGTGCGCGCAGACGTGGCTGTCCTTCTGCCGACCGCATCCGTTGAAGATGCTGGAGCGGGGTTTCATCGACGAACAACTCGTCAACCTGATGCTGCGCGAAATAACCGATGCGCAGCTTGGAAGACTTGGTGAACTTTCCATCCAAAGCTTCAAGTTTGCCCGCCAACAACTTGGAGAGAGTGGATTTTCCTTCGCCGTTGCGTCCAAGAAGGGCGATGCGGTCGTCTTGGTCGATCCGCAGGCTCAGCTTCCGCAGGACAGGCTTTCCGTCATAACCGACCGACGCACCATCGAGGTTGATGATCGGGGGGGAAAGCTCCTCCGGCTCCGGGAAGGTGAAGACCTGCTTGCGGGCTTCCTCGGGTGGGGTGATCGTCTCCATCTTCTGGAGCATCTTCACGCGGGACTGGGCCTGCACGGCCTTCGAGGCTTTGGCTGCGAAACGGTCGACGAAGCTTTGAAGGTGGGCGCGACGGGCATCCTGCTTCTTTGCCTCGGCCACCAGAACGGCGCGGCGTTCGGCCATCTGGCGGGCGAACTGGTCGTAAGGTCCGGTCCAGTAGGTCAGCTTCTTGCTGTCCAGATGCAGGATGCCCTGCACCGCACGGTTCAGCAGCCCCCGATCATGTGAGATGATCAGGACGGTGTGCGGGTATTTCTGAAGATACGCTTCCAGCCATAACGAGCCTTCGAGGTCGAGATAGTTGGTCGGCTCGTCCAGCAGCAGCAGGTCGGGCTGCGCAAACAGCACCCCCGCCAGCGCCACGCGCATCCGCCACCCGCCCGAGAAATCCGAACAAGGGCGCAACTGCTCCTCCGGCTCGAACCCGAGGCCGCGCAGGATGGAGGATGCACGCCCTTCGGCGGACCATGCGTCGATGTCGGTCAGCCGCGTCTGGATGTCCGAGATGCGGGTAGGGTCGGTCGCGGTTTCTGATTCTGCCAGCAGGGCGGCGCGTTCGGTATCGGCGGCCAGCACCGTGTCCAGCAGCGAGGTCGAGGAGGACGGCACCTCCTGTGCCACGCCACCGATCTTGGCGCGGGCGGGCAGGGATATCTCCCCCCCCTCCAGCGCCAGTTCGCCCTTGATGAGGCGGAACAGCGTGGTCTTGCCGGCGCCGTTTCGGCCGACGAGACCGACCTTGTGGCCGGTGGGAATGGTGGCGGAGGCCTGCTCGAACAACGGGCGGCCTTCAACGGAGTAACTTATGTCGGAAATGCGCAGCATGCCGTTGCCTTGCCCCAACCAGCCGCCCGCGTCAACGGCCGGCATGGCAGGCTTGGCTTTTCGCTTCGTTCTGCACTATACGCGCCTGAACCCATGATTGTGGTGGAGAGGCAAGATGACACAGGGCTGGACGAAATCCGACTGGCGCGCAAAGCAGCGCATCCAGATGCCGGACTATCCCGACGCGACGGCGCTGAACGGGGTCGAGGCGCAGCTTGCCAAATATCCGCCCCTGGTCTTTGCCGGCGAGGCGCGACGGCTGCGTGCGCAACTGGCCGATGTGGCGGCGGGCAAGGCATTCCTGCTGCAGGGTGGGGATTGCGCCGAAAGCTTCTCCGAGTTTCGCGCGGACAACATCCGCGACACGTTCCGCGTGATGCTGCAGATGGCTGTCGTTCTGACCTATGGTGCGAAGGTGCCGGTGGTGAAGGTCGGTCGTATGGCGGGCCAATTCGCGAAGCCGCGTTCCGCCCCGACGGAAGTCGTGGACGGGCAGGAACTGCCCAGCTACCGCGGCGACATCATCAATGGCTTCGACTTCACCGCGGCCTCGCGCGTGCCGGATCCGCAGCGTATGCTGCAGGCCTATACCCAGGCTGCAGCAACGCTGAACCTGCTGCGCGCGTTTTCCACGGGCGGGTTCGCCGATATCCACCGCGTCCATGCCTGGACGCTTGGTTTCGCCGAACATGACAAGGCGGAACGGTATCGTGAATTGTCGAACCGTATCGCAGACGCACTGGACTTCATGACGGCGGCGGGCGTCAACCCCGACACGGCGCATACCCTGTCGACGGTCGATTTCTACACGAGCCACGAAGCGCTGCTACTGGAATACGAGGAGGCGCTGTGCCGCGTCGACTCGATTTCCGGCCAGCCGGTCGCGGGATCGGGCCACATGATCTGGATCGGCGACCGCACCCGTCAGCCGGACGGCGCGCATGTCGAATTCGCGCGCGGCGTCCTGAACCCGATCGGCCTGAAATGCGGCCCCTCCACCACGGCGGAGGATCTGAAGGTCCTGATGGCCAAGCTGAACCCGGAGAACGAGGCGGGGCGTCTGACGCTGATCGCGCGCTTCGGCGCCGGCAAGGTGGGCGATCACCTGCCGCGCCTGATCCGTGCGGTTCAGGAAGAAGGCGCGAATGTCGTCTGGTCCTGCGATCCGATGCACGGCAACACGATCAAGTCGCCCTCCGGCTACAAGACGCGTCCGTTCGATTATGTGCTGTCCGAAGTGCGTGACTTCTTCGCGATCCATCGCGCCGAAGGCACTGTTCCGGGCGGCGTGCATTTCGAGATGACGGGCCAAGACGTGACCGAATGCACGGGCGGTCTGCGTGCCGTGACGGATGAAAACCTGTCCGACCGCTACCACACTGCCTGCGATCCGCGTCTGAATGCCAGCCAGTCGCTCGAACTGGCCTTCCTCGTCGCCGAGGAGCTGGCCGATCGCCGTGAGGCCACCCGCCGCGTGGCCGTCTAGCGCAGCCTTCGCAAACCCCGCGCGGCTGGCATCCCCGCCGCGCGGACCTATCTGGCGACAAGACAGAGGAGAATTTCATGACGCGCTACGAATATCAGGTGGTTCCGGCCCCTACGAAGGGCGAAAAGGCGCGCGGCGTGCGTACCGGAACGGAGCGTTTCGCGCTGGCGCTTGCCTCGGTCATGAACCGGATGGGGCGGGACGGATGGGAATACGTTCGCGCCGAAAGCCTGCCTGCGGAACAGAAATCAGGTCTGCTGCGCATCACGACCGCCCTGCAGCACGTGCTGGTGTTCCGCCGGCCGCTTTCCGACGATACGCCCCATGCAGGTGCCGTGCAGGCCGTACCCAATGCCCCCCTGAAGCCCACGGCCAACGCGCCCGAAGGTACTGCGCGTCCTATCGGCCCAGCCCTTTGATCTGCCCGATGCGGTAAAGATAACTGCCGCAGCCGTCGCCTGTGCTTCCTCTTCCCCGCCTGATCGGCGGGGAAGAGGAAGTTTACCCGAAATGAATTTGCGTCACGTCCGCGCCGCCGCCAGAGCCTCCGGCAGGGCTGCCGCGAATAAAGCGATGTCCTGTTCGCTGCCGACGCTGACACGGATGCAGCGGTCATGCGGGGCAACGAACGGCATCCGCACAAAGATGTCGCGCCGCACCATCTCCTGAACCACCTTGCGCGCAAGGTCTCCGTCGCCGCCGCAATCCATCGTCACGAAGTTCGTGGCCGAGGGCAGCGGGTCCAGTCCATGCGCCTTTGCAATGGCCGACAGCGCCTCGCGTCCGGCTTGCACTTGCGTGCGCACGTGGGTCAGCCACGCGGTATCGGCCAGTGCTGCAAGCGCCCCCGCCTGCGCGATCCGGCTGACGCCGAAATGGTTGCGGACCTTGTCGAAGGCTGCGATAAGCGACGGCTCTCCCACCGCATAGCCGATCCGCGCACCGGCCATCCCATGCGCCTTGGAGAATGTCCGCATGCGGATCACGCGGGGATCGTCCACCGCGATACGGGGCAGATCTTCCGGCGCCAGTTCCACATAAGCCTCGTCAAGGATGAGGAGGGCGCTTTCGGGCAGGCCCGCCACCATTCGTTCGATCACCGCGGCAGGGTGGAAACTGCCCATGGGATTGTCCGGGTTGGCGATGTAGATCAGCTTTGCATCCACCTCCCGCGCGCGGGCGACGAGTGCCTCCGGATCTTCGTGGTTACCGCGATAGGGCACCTTGTGCAGCGTCCCACCGAAGCCCGCCACGTGGAAGTTGAAAGTGGGATAGGCCCCGTCCGACGTGACAACGCCATCCCCCGGTCCGATCAGCAACCGCACCAGCAGTCCCAACAGCCCGTCGATGCCTTCGCCCACGACAATATTTTCCGACGCGACCCCGTGATGCCGTGCCAATGCCTGCCGCAAGTCATGGTTCTCCGGATCGCCATACATCCATGCCCCCGTCGCCGCATCGGCCATCGCGGCGATGGCGGCAGGTGACGGCCCGAACACGCTTTCATTCGCGCCCAGTCGGGCTCTGAAAGACCGCCCACGCCCGCGCTCTTGTGTTTCCGGCCCCACAAAAGGCACGCTGGAGGGGAGGGACTGGATCAGGGGGGTGTAGCGCGGCATCGGTCTGCCTTCAGGCTGGCGGGTCGGTCCCCGCATGTCATGGAAAGGGCGCCCGATCCGGGGGGCCCCTCACGATCAAAGCTGGTTCAGCGCGGCGGTCAGCTTCGCCGCCTCCGCCTCGTTGAGAGCGAGGTTGTCGCGGCATTCCTCCACGACCTCCTCTGGCGCGGATTCGAGGAACTTCGGGTTCTTGAGACGTCCCCGCAGGCCGTTCATATCCTTCTCCAGTTTCTGCAGTGTCTTTTCCAGACGCCCCTTTTCAGCGGCGATGTCGATCACGCCTTCCAGCGGGATGGCGAACGTCGCACCTTCCACGGCCACGGTGATCGCGCCTTGCGGGATCGCCGCCGCCTCCGCCAAGCCGGAAACGCGGGCAAGGCGCTGGATCAGCGCAGCATTGCGGTCCCATGCCGCGCGGGCGGTATCGTCCATGCCGATGGCCTGAGCCTCCAGCTTCAGACCGACAGGAACACGCACCTGCGCGCGGGCCGACCGGATGCCGTCGATAACGGAGATGACCCACGTCATCTCGCGCGTGGCCTTGTCGTCGGACACGGCGTATTCGGGCCAGTCGGTGTGAACCAGTGGTTTTGCGCGGGTGCCAGTGGTGCCCCACAACTCCTCGGTGACGAAAGGCATGATCGGGTGCAGCAGGATCATGCACTGATCCAGCACCCATGCCATCGCGCGCCGAGTTTCTTCCGCCTGATCGCCGTCAAACAGGGGCTTTGCAAATTCGACATACCAGTCGCAGACCTTGCCCCAGACGAAGGCGTAAAGTGCATTCGCCGCCACATCGAAGCGATAGCCTTCCAGCGCTGCGTTCACCTCTGCCAACACGGCAGACGTTTCACTGATGATCCAGCGGTTCACCGTGGCCGTCGCCTGCGGGGGCGCGGCTTGCGTCGCGTGACCCTCCCATACTCCGTTCATTTCGGCAAAGCGGCAGGCGTTCCAAAGTTTCGTGCCGAAATTCCGGTATCCCGCAATCCGCGCGGTGGACAGCTTCAGGTCGCGGCCCATCGCGGCCATTGCCGTTACGGTGAACCGGACGGCATCCGCACCGTATTCGTCGATCAGCTCCAGCGGGTCGAGCACGTTGCCCAGGGACTTCGACATCTTCTTGCCCTTTTCGTCGCGAACAAGGGCGTGGACATAGACCGTCTTGAACGGCACCTGATCCACCACGGCCAGCTGCATCATCATCATCCGGGCGACCCAGAAGAAAATGATGTCGAAGCCGGTGACCAGCACGTTTGTCGGGAAATACTTCTGCAATTCCGGTGTCTGTTCCGGCCAGCCCAGCGTCCCGATGGGCCACAGGCCGGAGGAGAACCAGGTATCCAGCACGTCCGGATCGCGCCAGTAACTGACGGCATTCACGTCGGGGGCCTGTTCACCGTTATCGCCCATCGCTTCGTCACGGCTGGCAGCGGGCACGAGCGCGTATTCGCCGTAATAATCGCGCATCTGGGCGCGGGCCTCATCCTCGGTCGGGGCGCAGAAGGACACGGTTTCGGACCAGTCGAAGGGGGCTACGCCTTCCTCGGACTGCGGCACCTTGCGCGGGCCGTACCAGACGGGGATCTGGTGGCCCCACCAGAGTTGGCGCGAGATACACCACGGCTCGATATTCTCCAGCCAGTGGAAATACACCTTCGCGTCACGTTCCGGCAGGATCTGCGTCTCTCCCGACCGGACGGCATCCAGCGCGGGGCCGACGATCTTGTCCGTGTCCACGAACCATTGGTCGGTCAGCATCGGTTCGATCACGACCTTCGATCGATCACCGAACGGCTGCATGATCGGCTTCGATTCCACCACCGGATGGCGCTCCAGATGCTCCGACCCCGTTTCCTCGTCGATGGAAGTGACGAGTTCCGTCACGGCCAGACCAGCGGCGTTGATGTCGGCAACCACGGCTTTGCGCGCCTCGAACCGGTCCATGCCGCGGTATTTCGCGGGAACGAGGTTCAGGGCATCGACTTCGGTTTCATTCGTGGGCGAACCTGCGGCAATCGCACGCGCGCGGGCCACGGCTTCCTCGTAGGGGGCACCGTCGTCGCGCATCGAACCCTTGGTGTCCATCAGGCGATACATCGGCAGGTTGCCGCGCTTGGCCACCTGATAGTCGTTGAAGTCGTGCGCGCCGGTGATCTTCACCGCACCCGAACCGAAGGTCTTGTCCGGATATTCGTCGGTGATGATCGGGATCAGGCGATCACACAGCGGCAGATGCACCATCTTGCCGACGATTGGCGCATAGCGTTCGTCAGACGGATGCACAGCAACGGCGCCGTCGCCCAGCATGGTTTCCGGCCGCGTGGTGGCGATGGAGATGTAGTCCCGCGTCTCGCGCAGGATCACGGTGCCGTCCTCGTCCTTCTCCACGTATTCGTAGGTCGCGCCGTCGGCCAGACGGTATTTGAAGTGCCACATGTGGCCCGCAACCTCGACATTCTCGACCTCCAGGTCGGAAATCGCCGTCTCGAAATGCGGATCCCAGTTCACGAGGCGCTTGCCGCGATAGATCAGGCCCTTGCGGAACATTTCCACGAAGACCTTGGTCACGGCCTCAGGGAAATTGCCGGACATGGTGAAAGCTTCACGATCCCAGTCGCAGGACGCGCCTAGGCGTTTCAGCTGGTTGACGATGGTGCCGCCGGACTTGTCCTTCCAGTCCCAGACCTTTTCCAGAAACGCCTCCCGCCCCAGCTCGCGGCGGGTCGGCTGGCCGGACTGGGCCAATTGGCGTTCCACCACCATCTGCGTCGCGATGCCCGCATGGTCGGTGCCGGGCTGCCAGAGGGTGTCGAAGCCGCGCATCCGGTGCCAGCGGACAAGGATGTCCTGCAGCGTGTTGTTGAAGGCATGCCCCATGTGCAGGCTACCCGTGACGTTGGGTGGCGGGATCATGATGCAGAACGTTTCGGGGCGGGACGCGTTGGCACCCGCACGGAAGGCGCCCATCTGTTCCCACATGGCAGCCAGGCGAGCTTCCGCCGTGCCCGCATCGAACGTCTTTTCCATCGCCATCATCCGGCCCCTTTTCCGCTGTTGGCGCAGGAATACAGGCGATTGGCGGCAAGGAAAAGCCCGTCGTGAAAACGACACTTTTCCCTGTCAGGCTTAGCGAAAGCGGCAATTTGCGCAGGGGGCAAAAAAACGCTTTGCAAACGCCCCGATGTGCTGCATAGGGGCCTCCTTGTTTTCAGGAAAAGGGCGGCTCATACGCACCTGGCCTGGTTTTTTGAAACCGCGCAGGTGCCGCTTCCCGGGGAACATACGGGCGGCTGCTGCGTCTTGTTGGCTGAAAGGAAACGCCGATGGGACTCTCGAAAACAATCTGGACTTCGCCTGCGGAATACATTCGGACGCTTGCGCCCGAAACGCCGGTGCTGTTCTTCTCGCCTTCCGTCCTGCAAGGGATGGCACGGCAGTTCATCGACGGTTTTCCGGGCATGGTCACCTATGCCGTGAAATCCAACCCCGAGGAGGTCGTGATCGAGAACCTCGCCGCCGCAGGCGTGCGCGGGTTCGATGTGGCCTCCCCCGCGGAAATGCGAATGATCCGCAGGCTCGTGCCGGATGCGGCGCTGCATTACAACAACCCGGTCCGCGCACGGCATGAGATCAGAACGGCCGTGGAACTGGGCGTGAAAAGCTACAGCGTCGATTCGGGAACCGAACTGGACAAGCTGATCGAGATGGTTCCGGCCGAGGGCACCGAAATCTCCGTCCGCTTCAAGCTGCCGGTTGCTGGTGCCGCCTACAATTTCGGCGCTAAGTTCGGCGCGACGGTGGAACTGGCCACCGAATTGCTGGCGAAGGCTGCGGCAGCAAACTTCATCCCGTCGATCACCTTCCACCCCGGCACGCAATGCACCGATCCCGCCGCGTGGGAGACATATATTCTGACCGCCGCAGAGATTGCGCATAATGCGGGCGTGACCATCGCACGGTTGAACGTCGGCGGCGGGTTCCCGAACCATCGCCTGAACGCCATCGTGCCGGAACTGGACACGATCTTCGAACTGATCGACCGCACTGCCACCGTGGCGTTCGGCGACAACCGCCCGCAGCTTGTCTGCGAGCCGGGCCGCGGCCTGTGCGGCGACGCTTTCACGCTCGCAACCCGCGTGAAGGCTGTCCGTGACGGTCAGCATGTGTTCCTGAACGACGGAACCTATGGCTCGCTGACGGAACTGCCGATGATCGGCGTGATCGACCGGGTGGAGGTGATGACCCCCGCAGGCAAGCTGCGTGATGGCGACAAGTCAGATCGCATCATCTTCGGACCGACCTGCGATTCCGTTGATCGCCTGCCGGGGGAACTGGCGCTTGCCGACAGCATCGAAGAAGGCGACTTCGTCATCTTCCAGGGCATGGGGGCCTATTCGGCCGCCACCAACACCCGTTTCAACGGTTTCGGCGAATTGTCGATGGCCACGGTCCTGTCTCTGAAGCTGTAAGCATTGACCCTGCGCGTCGCCTCTGGCAATCCCGGAGGCGACAGACAGGACAATGACATGAACCTCTTTACCGAACTCCGCACCCTTGTGACCGAGGCTCTTGCCGCGATGCAGGCGGCCGGAGATCTGCCCGAGGGGCTGGATTTTGCCAACGTCACGGTGGAACCGCCCCGTGACGCGGCACATGGCGACATGGCCACCAATGCCGCAATGGTGCTGGCAAAACCTTCGGGCCTTGCGCCGCGCAAGATCGCCGAAGCGCTGGCCGCCCGCCTTTCCAAAGATCCGCGCGTGGCAGGGGTGGAGGTTGCAGGCCCCGGTTTCCTGAACCTGCGCCTGCGAGAAGATCTCTGGCAGCGACTGGTCGCAGCCGTCCTGTCCCAAGGGGACGAATTCGGTCGCAGCGCGATGGGACAGGGCCAGAAGGTCAACGTAGAGTTTGTGTCCGCCAATCCCACGGGTCCGATGCATGTGGGCCATACGCGTGGTGCGGTGGTGGGTGATGCGCTGGCAAAGCTGCTGGCCTTCGCAGGCCATGACGTGACGCGCGAATATTACGTGAACGATGGCGGTTCTCAGGTCGATGTGCTCGCCCGCTCTGCTTACGAACGGTACCGCGAGGCGAACGGGCTGGAGCCTGCAATCGTGGAAGGCCTTTACCCCGGCGATTACCTGATCCCCGTAGGGGAGGAGTTGAAGGAAAAATACGGCACCTCGTTGCTGGACCAGCCAGAAAGTGCCTGGCTGGCCGATCTGCGTCTGTTCGCGACCGATCGCATGATGCAGATGATCCGCGAGGATCTGGCCGCGCTGAACGTGGAGATGGACGTCTATTCCAGCGAAAAGGCGCTTTACGGCACCGGCAAGATAGAGGCGGCGCTGCAGCGTCTGCGCGATCTGGATCTGATCTACGAAGGCGTTCTGGAAGCACCGAAGGGCAAGACGCTGGATGATTGGGAGCCGCGCGAACAGACCTTGTTCCGCTCCACACTGCATGGCGATGATGTGGATCGTCCGGTGGCGAAATCCGACGGGACATGGACCTATTTCGCGCCCGACATTGCCTATCACTTCGACAAGGTGGAACGCGGCTTCGACCAGCTGATCGACATCTTCGGCGCGGACCATGGCGGCTATGTCAAGCGCATGAAGGCGGCCGTGTCCGCCCTGTCGAGCGGCCGTGTGCCTCTGGACATCAAGCTGGTGAACCTCGTCAAGTTGTTCAAGAACGGAGAGCCGTTCAAGATGTCCAAGCGGGCAGGGACCTTCGTGACCCTGCGTGACGTGGTGGATCAGGTTGGCCCGGACGTGACGCGGTTCGTGATGCTGACCCGCAAGAACGACGCGCCGCTGGATTTCGACTTCGACAAGGTGCTGGAACAGTCCAAGGACAACCCTGTCTTCTACGTCCAGTATGCCAATGCCCGCATCAATTCCGTTCTGCGCAAGTCGCGCGAAGCGGGGGTGGAGGTCGATGACCTGACACTGGCGGCCGTGGATTTCGCTTGCCTGACCCACGAGGCGGAGCTGACGCTGATCCGCAAGCTGGCCGAATGGCCGCGTCTGGTGGAAATTGCGGCCCGCAACAACGAACCGCACCGCATCGCCTTCTACCTCTACGAGCTTGCCTCGGACTTCCACGCCCTGTGGAATCGTGGCAATGACGACCCCTCGTTGCGCTTCGTTCAGGACGACACGACCGTCGCGCAGGCGAAAATCGGACTGGCAAGGGCAACGGGCGTTGTGATTTCCAACGGATTGGGTATCCTTGGTGTCACACCGGTCGAAGAGATGCGTTGATAAGCACCCGCCGGTCGTGATGAACAGGCAAGATCGCGGCGCGCAGACGCCGCATTGGGGCAGTAACATGGCTGAGGTGGACTTCGACGAATTCGGAGCCGTGGATTACTCCCCACGGCGCAGCATGCGAGTCCAGCGGATGGTGAACATCGCGGGCGCTGCAAGCTCCGTGGCCATGGTCGTGGCACTGGCATGGTGGGGCTATCACACGGCCGTGCGCGACGTGCGCGGTGTCCCCGTGGTGACCGCGCTGGAAGGACCCATGCGGGTCACGCCTGACAATCCCGGCGGGCAGATCACCGAAAACGAAGGCCTTTCCGTCAACGCCATTGCCGCGACGGGCTCAACCGGTGCCATGCCCGAAGAACTGCTTCTTGCCCCCCTTGCGGCAGAGCTTGATCTTGCAGACGGTCCCGGGCTTGAAGGGTCCGAACCGTCGGAAGAAATCATGAATGCCGTGGCAGAGGCCACCGGCGCCACCGGGGCCGTCCTGATGCCCGGAACCATCCCCATGCCCTTGTCTTCCCCTGTGAACGACTCGGAAGAAGGTCTGGCGAGCACCGTGGAAGGGGAGCCGATTGCCGAGATTGCTGTTGCGGCCCCTGCAATCGACCCGACGCTGATTCCCGCTGAACTTCAGGTCGCACCGGCTGTGCCTCCTGCACCCCCGGGTGCTGTTACACGGTCCCCACGTCCGCAATACCGCCCAGGCACGCTGGTCGCGGCTGGTGCGGCCACCACTGCCACCCCCGTGGCTGCGCGGCCGAAGGAAATGGCATCTGCCGCCGTCACGCCGGGCGCCCATGTCGTGCAGCTGGGTGCCTTCGACAGCGAGGAGCAGGTGCGCACGGAATGGACTCGCCTGAACGGCAAGTTCGGCAATTTGATCGGTGCCAAAAATCTTGTCGTTCAGAAGGCCGTCAGCAACGGCCATACTTTCTACCGGCTGCGCGCCGCCGGGTTCGAGGATGCGGCCGATGCACGTCGCTTCTGTTCCGCACTTCTGGCCGAGAACGCCGCCTGCATCGCGATCGTCGCACAATGACCGGCGCGGCCATCTTTGGCTGCGACGGCACGGCCCTGGCGGCGGAGGAAGCGGCTTTCTTCCGGGACGCCGATCCGCTGGGGTTCATTCTGTTTGCGCGAAATGTCGAATCTCCCGACCAGCTTCTGCGTCTGACATCCGCCCTGCGCGAGGCCGTGGGTCGGGACGCGCCCGTGCTTGTGGATCAGGAGGGGGGACGTGTGCAACGCCTTCGCCCCCCGCATTGGCGCGAACATATGCCCGCTCTCGATCTGGTCATGCAGGCGTCAGACCCCCTGCGCGCGATGGAGATTCGTTTCACCCTGATCGCATCCGAACTTCGGGCTGTCGGTATCGACACGAACTGCGCGCCGGTGGCGGATGTCGCCTCAGCACTGACCCATCCGTTCCTGCGCAACCGCTGTTACGGCGATGATGCCGATGCCGTCACCCGGCTGGCGGACATCGCCGCGCGGGCGCAACTGGCACAGGGCGTGCTGCCCGTCATCAAGCATATGCCCGGACATGGTCGGGCCACTGCGGACAGCCATCGCGACCTGCCGACAGTTATTGCGACCCGCGCGGAACTGGAACAGGACTTTGCCCCGTTCCGTGCGCTGGCCCATCTGCCGATGGCAATGACGGCGCATATCGTGTTCTCGGCCCTCGACGACCGTCCGGCAACCTGTTCGCCCGTGATGATCGACCTTATCCGAAACGACATCGGTTTCGACGGCCTTCTGATGACCGACGACATCGAGATGGAGGCGCTTCAGGGAAGTGTCCACGACCGGTCCCGCGCGGCGATCGCGGCGGGGTGCGACGTTGTTCTGCACTGCAACGGATCTATGTCGGTCCGCCGCGACGTCGCGGCGGCTGCGGGTCAGTTGACCCCTGCCGCCACTCGCCGGGCGAAGGTCGCACTCGACCAGCGCGTCGATCCACAGACAGTGGATGCCAAGGCGCTTGCGGCAGAACTTTCGGACCTTCTGGGCGGCTGAAGTGATGAACAGTCTGCCGACCGTCACCGACCGCCTTGAGGCGGAAGCGTTGATCGTGGATGTGGAGGGGTTCGAAGGACCGCTCGACCTGCTGTTGACCTTGTCGCGGAGTCAGAAGGTGGACCTGCGTCGCGTGTCCGTGCTGCGACTGGCCGAACAGTATCTTTCCTTCGTTGAGCGTGCCAAGACACTGCGGATAGAACTGGCGGCCGACTACCTCGTGATGGCGGCGTGGCTGGCCTTCCTGAAATCCCGGTTGCTGCTACCCCCCGGTCCCGATGACGATGGCCCCTCGGCCGAGGATTTGGCCGATCACCTTGCATGGCAGCTGGAACGCTTGCAGGCCATGCGCGACACCGCAGCGGCTCTGATGGCCCGCGATCGCAAAGGTCAGGACTTCTTCGCTCGTGGATCTGCGGAGGACGTGGTCCGTAATCGTCGTGTCACCTATTCCACAAGTTTGATCGACCTGATGCGTGCCTATGCCCGACTGCGTACGAAAGACGAATTCCGCCCGTTCGTCATGGACCGCGAACACGTGTTCACGATGGAACAGGCGCTGGACCGCATGCGCGAGATGCTCGGCTATCTGGGCGAATGGGGGGAATTGGAGGACTGGCTTCCCTCCGGCTGGGATCACCACCCTATGCGTCGACGCTCCGCCACCGCTGCCCATTTCGCCGCCGTACTGGAAATGGCGAAACGGGGACAGATCGACCTGCGACAGGACAAGACCTTCGCACCCCTGAAAATCAGGAGGAAGGGATGACCCTTTTCGACAGGCCTGCCGTCCCTGACATGGCCGAGCAGGAACGGATGGTGGAGGCCATGCTCTTTGCATCTGCCGCCCCACTGACTGTGGCCGACATGGCCGCGCGGATGCCGCAGGGGTGCGATCCGGACGCAGCGCTGGCCATGCTGGTTCACCGATACGACGGGCGCGGGGTGCAACTGGTGCGGGTGGACAAGGCCTGGGCGTTCCGCACGGCGCCCGATCTGGGCAGCCTGATGCAGCGGGAAGTGACGGAAGTGCGCAAGCTTTCCCGTGCCGCCGTGGAGACGCTGGCCATCGTCGCCTATCACCAGCCCGTCACACGTGCCGAGATAGAGGATATCCGTGGCGTGGCCGTCAGCCGTGGAACGGTTGACCAGCTGCTGGAACTGGAATGGATACGGCTGGGACGCCGCCGCATGACGCCGGGCCGCCCAGTTACTTTCATTGTGACGGAACAGTTTCTGGACCATTTCGGTTTGGCATCTGCAAACGACCTGCCTGGCCTGAAAGAGCTGCGCGAGACGGGTCTGCTCGACAACCGCCCCGCACCGGGTGGTGCGATCCCCGAAGAGGGCGTCGCACCGCCCGGACACGATGATTTTTTGGAGGAATGAACATGATTTTCAGAACACTGTCCCGAATGGCCATGGGTTTGCTGATCGGAAAGGTCGTCACCAAAGGTATCGGCTATGCCTCGCGCCGCGGCAAGAATCCGGCATTGATGACGCCTGCGGAACGCGAACGCGCAATCAAGACGCAAAAGATGGCAAATCGCGCACGCAAGATCGCGTCGATTGCACGGCGCATCCGCTAACGGAAGTGCTTGGCAAGCTTGAGGCCCTGTCCCTGATAGTTCGAGGCGATGCCCGTGCCGTATAGCACATCCGGCACCTCTGCCATCCGCTCGTACACCAGACGCCCCACGACTTGCCCATGTTCCAGCACGAAAGGGGCTTCGTGGCAACGAACCTCCAGCACGCCACGCGATCCGGTTCCCGCTCCATGGCCGAAGCCCGGATCAAAAAAGCCTGCATAATGCACCCTGAACTCCCCTACCATCGCGAGGTAGGGGGCCATCTCTGCGGCATGGTCCGGCGGGATCGCCACAGCCTCCCGACTGACGAGAATGTAGAACGCGCCCGGATCAAGGATGATGCCCCCCTTTGTCGCGCGCACTTCCTCCCAGAAATCCGACGCGGGATAGTGGGCGATCCTTCCGAGATCGATGACCCCGCTATGGGGTTTTGCACGAAAGCCGACATGTCCCGGCAGTTGCAGATCGACTGAAAATCCCAGCCCGTCCGAAATCACCGCCGGCCCGTTGACCAGCGGCGTCCTGTCATGAAGGTCCAGGAGTTCGGCATCGGTCAAGCCGGCCTGCCCGCAACGTAGCCTCAGTTGATTCAACCGCATGCCGGGGCGTACGAGAACCGAGAAACTCCGCGGGCAGACTTCGGCATAGAGAGGTCCTTGATAACCGGCCTTGATACGGTCGAATTCCACGCCCCCGTCGGTGATCGTCCGCGTCAGCAGATCAAGCCGGCCGGTCGAGCTTTTGGCGTTGGCAACGGCGCTGATATCGGCGGGTAGCGCCAGTGCTTCCATCAGCGGGATGACATACACGCATCCTTTTTCCAGCACTGCCCCATCGGTCAGATCGATCCGGTGCATTTCGAATTCCGCGATACGATCCGCAACGCTGCGACCATGGCCTGCAAGAAAACTGGCGCGGACACGGTAGGCGTGGGTGCCAAGCCGCATATCAAGACTGGCGGGCTGCACCTGATCGGCAAGAACGGGCAGGGCGGCTGATATCGTACCATCCTCCACCATGCGTCGCAGCATCTGTGAAGGAAGAACGCCGATCATGTCATACCCCGTATGAAACAAAAGCCGCCCGCGATGCGGACGGCTTTTCGGTTATTGGTCGGGCCGGCGAGATTCGAACTCGCGGCCTTCCGCCCCCCAGACGGACGCGCTAACCAGGCTGCGCCACGGCCCGACACTGCGCGGATACATATCAACATTTCCGGAGGGAGCAAGCCGAAAGAACGAAAATCCGTCACTAAGTTCGCGTGATTTCCATGCGGTCGCGCATGGCCGTCAGGCGCGCCATAACTTGCCGTATCGCTGTCGCATCCAGCACTCCCGGCTCCAGCGCCAGCAGCCGTGGAACAAGCGGCCGGGACAGTGTGGAATTGCCATTGCTTTTGACCTGCGGGGCAACCTGATCGCGAAGACGCTCCGCGCGTTCGCGCGCGAGGGACGTATCCGACACGCCAAGCGGTGGAGGCGGGCCGTCGTCCGACGTTTCGCTGTCTTTAGGATCGGTCGTGGCGAAAAACTCGTCTTTTGTCAGGATGCCATCCTCCTCACCAGCGGAGGTAGGAGAAAAATTCCACTCAGCAAGATCGGTGTCTACATGGGTTACCGGGCGACGCCGATGCGGAAAGGCATGAACCTCGGCCGTGGGCGGATCGTCTTCGAGCTCGACCTCGATGAAACCCGCTTCCTCCACCCGGGCCAGTTCGGCCACGCGTCGCACGCCCTGTTCGCGCAGGATCTTCTGGACGCCCCGAATGGTCATGCCATCGTCATGAAGGAGTTTGCGGATACCGGCCAGAAGGGCGACATCCGAAGGACGGTAATAGCGTCGCCCACCCGCGCGCTTTACGGGCTTGATCTGCGGGAACCTGCTTTCCCAGAAACGCAGCACATGGGCGGGCGTTTGCAGGATATCGGCCACCTCGCTGATGGTGCGAAAGGCGTCGACCGATTTCTCCATTCAGATCCTCGTGTTATTTCTTCGTCCCGGCAACCACGCGATCCTTCATCAGATGCGATGGACGAAAGGTCAACACGCGACGGGGACTAATGGGAACTTCGTCCCCCGTCTTGGGGTTCCGTCCCACTCGGGCAGCCTTGTCACGAACCGAAAAGGTTCCGAAGCTGGAAATCTTCACCTGTTCACCCGTGACAAGGGCATCCGAGACATGTTTCAGGACGGTTTCGACCAGCTGAGCGGACTCGTTCCGCGACAGGCCTACCTCCCGGAACACGGCTTCACTAAGATCCATACGTGTCAGAGTCTTATCGCTCATGCCCATCCCCCCTGATGTTCGCGAAAAGATGGAGCGGCGGACCCCATGTGTCAAGTCAATCAACCCAGAGTTGTCTTACCACCGGATGACGACGGAACCCCAGGCAAGGCCGCCACCAATCGCTTCGGTCACCACGATATCGCCGGTCTTGATCTGACCGCGGGCCTTGCCCACCGAAAGGGCAAGTGGGATGGAAGCTGCGGACGTGTTGCCGTGATCTTGCACGGTCAGCACGACCTTGTCCATCTTGAGGCCCATTTTCTGTGCCGTGGCGGAAATAATACGAAGGTTGGCCTGGTGCGGAACGATCCAGTCCACCTGATCGGACGTCAGTCCGGCCTTCTCCAATGCCGCATGTGCGGTAGCTGCAAGCTTCTCTACAGCATGGCGGAATACTTCACGTCCCTGCATCCGCAAGCGGCCGGTCTGGCCTGTAGAGGTGCCGCCATCGACGTAAAGCAAGTCGCGGAAGCGTCCGTCGCTGTGCAGATCCGCCGACAGGATGCCGCGATCCCCTTCAACCCCTTCAAGAACCACCGCACCCGCGCCGTCGCCAAATAGCACAGATGTCGTGCGATCTTCCCAGTCCATCAAGCGCGAGAACGTCTCTGCCCCGATGACGAGCACGCGATTCGCCTGACCAGACCGGATCAGCGCGTCAGCATTGGTCAGCGCGAACACGAAGCCCGCGCAGACTGCCTGCACGTCGAAGGCGAACCCCTGCGCCATCCCGAGTTCGCCCTGCACCATGGAGGCGGTGGAGGGAAAGGTCAGGTCGGGGGTGGACGTCGCGACGATGATCGCGTCGATATCCGCAATCTCCATCCCGGCATCCGCAAGTGCGGCACGGGCGGCGCGGGCGGCGATGTCGGTGGTCGTCTGCCCTTCGGCCACGAAATGCCTGCGTTCGATGCCGGTGCGGGACCGGATCCATTCGTCCGACGTTTCGATCTTCGCTTCGAATTCCGCATTGGTGACGACACGGTCAGGCAGGTAATGCCCGACGCCTTTGACTACGGCGCGAAGTGTCATCCGGTTGTCCCGTCCTTGCTGGTGCTCGGGGCATCCTGCCCCGTCATGTTGGCCGAGGCAACCCGCGCCGCCAGCCGATCGTTGAAACCCGACTGCGCAAGCTGGAACGCCAGCTTGATGGCCGAAGAAATGCCTGTCGCATCGGCCGAGCCGTGCGATTTCACAACCGTTCCGTTCAGGCCCAAAAAGACGCCACCGTTCACGCGCCGGGGATCGATGCGTTTTTGCAAACGCTTCAGCGAGGCGAGAGCAAGAACCGCCGCAATTTTAGAAAGGAACGTGGCACGGAAGGCATCGCCCAGAAAATCGGAAATGATCTTAGCCGTGCCTTCGCCGGTCTTGATCGCGATATTTCCGGTGAATCCGTCCGTCACGATCACATCGCAGCGGCTGGAAGGAATATCGCTCCCCTCCACAAAGCCCACGAAGTCGTAGGAGCCACGGTCGGCATATTCGGCGATGAGGTCATGCGCCTCCTTCATTCCGGCGCGGCCCTTGTGTTCCTCGGTGCCCACGTTCAGCAAGCCCACGCGCGGACGCGTCAGATCCATGCCGTTGCGGGCATAGGAGGCCCCCATCAACGCATATTGAAGCAGGTCTTCCGCATCCGCACGGACATCTGCCCCCACGTCGAGGATGACGTTGAAACCTGCCGGATTGCGGGAAGGCCACAGCCCTGCGATCGCGGGGCGGTTCACGCCGGGGATCTTGCGCAGGCGCAGCATCGACACGGCCATCAGCGCACCTGTGTTTCCGCAAGATACTGCGGCATGCGCCTCGCCTGAACGGATCGATTCGATGGTGGACCACATGGAAGTGCCCTGACCGTTCCGCATGACCTGGCTTGGTTTGTCATGCATGGTCACGACGCGCGGCGCATGGCGCAACTCGCATCGGCTGTTCAGGGCAGGGTGCTTTTCAAGAAGACGCGCAATTTCGCCTTCATCCCCGTGGAGGATGAAGTGGATATCGGGGTTCTTTTCAGCAGATGCGATAAGTCCGGCCACCACGGCAGCCGGACCACGATCGCCGCCCATGGCGTCGACCGAAATGACGATCTTACGCTCCGCGCCAATCGCCGGGGTCTTCGTCTCGACCGACATCAGGACAGGCGCGGACGCGGCTTACGCCGCGTCGTCGTCCAGATCGACCTCGGTGGCGGTCGATACGACTTCACGCGAATCATAGTGGCCGCAAGCGCCGCAAACATGGTGCGGGCGCTTGAGTTCGCCGCAGTTGGAGCATTCTGCCGGGTTCGACGCGACCAGCGCATCGTGCGAGCGGCGCATGTTGCGGCGGGATTTGGTAACGCGGTTCTGCGGGACAGCCATTGTCACGACCTCAGTTTGATGAGGGGACACGGCCCCCTGTGTGGATATCGTTGAATCCGATGCCCGCCCGTTCTTTCGAGCGGTCCGGTTCACCTGTTCAATGAGGCGCGGAACATAGCGAGATTTTATCGCGATGCAAGCCCCATTCCTCGGCCCTTATGTGTCACGTTTCAGCTTGTCTTTCAAGGACTGAAGCCCGGCAAACGGACGAAGATCGGTATCGCGCAGCGGGGCGTTGTCTGGCGCGGTATAGACGACCTCGCCCAGCTCGGCCCCCTTGGCACGCGGCCACGCCGGAATGTTCAGCGCCAGCTCCTCCAGCGCCACATCAAGTATCTCGATCACTTCGGGCAGGGCTTCCGTCGTGTCGTCTGCCGGGGCTTCCATCTCTTCGGCGTCCGGTTGTTCGAAATTCGCGGAATAGCGACGCAGCACGGGCGTTTCGACGACGGTCACCACGGGGGCAAGCGTCACGACACAGGGCTGCTGGACCTTGCCGCGCAGCTTTCCTTCCAGCCGGAAGTCGTTTCGACCGTCAGCGCGAATCTCCCCCTCGAACTGAAGATCGCTCAGGGCCGTGATCCCCAGGTTCTTCGCCAGTACCGTCCGTTCCGCCGCATCGAGCGTCAGGCGGAAGCGCTGCGGTTTTCGCGTGGGAAGTGTGGCAACGCGGAAACTCCGCTTTGGCAGTTCATCTTGCATCTGTGCGCTTCCTTTCTTGAACAGGGACGCGACCTTCTGTTAAGTCAAGGTCGATATGGGCCCACGGCCCGCAAGGCAAGGGGTGGGCATGGGTTTGGCACAACGAAAGACGGCGATGCTGCGCAATGCGGCAGCCGGACTTGCACTTGCAAGCATGGTGGCCTGCGCCCCCGTCTATCGCAATCACGGATATGTCCCCATGGAGGAGGATCTGGCCAAGATCCAGATCGGGGCGTCCCAGGAACAGGTGACCCAGACCATCGGTGCCCCCTCCGTGACAAGGCTGGCCAGCGACAACGGTTGGTATTACATCCAGAGCCGCTTTCGCGTGTTCGGCCTGTCGAACCGCGAGATCACGCGCGAAGTCGTCGCCATCAGCTTCGATCAGGGCCGCGTCAGCAACATCGAGCGGTTCGGACTGGACGCGGGACGCATTATCCCGCTGTCGCGTCGGGTGACCGACAGCGGGATCGAGGGAAGCACCTTCCTGCGGCAGCTTTTCGGCTCCGTCGGACGTCTGCGTGCCGATCAGGTGCTGGACGACTGATCGTTCGGCACGAAGGACAACGCAACCCCGTTGATGCAGTAGCGCAATCCCGTCGGCTGCGGGCCGTCCGGGAACACGTGACCCAGATGCGCCTCGCAGCGGTTGCAGTGGACTTCGATCCGCTGCATTCCAAGACTGTCGTCGCGCGTCATTCCGACCATGTCGGTATCTGCGGGGGCATAGAAGGCAGGCCAGCCGCAATGGCTTTCGAACTTCGTTTCCTGCTCGAACAGGGGGGCGCCACAGCAGATGCAGGTGAAGGTGCCGGCATCGGTCGGCAGATTCTCATGGCTTCCCGGACGTTCCGTGGCATGCTTGCGGGTGACGCGGTATTGTTCATCTGTAAGTTGTGCGCGCCATTCGGCATCGCTTTTGACGATTTTATCGGACATCATGTCCTCCTGTCCTTGGGCTGGCCCTGGCGCCACGACCCTTCGCCGCTTTATCTAGGGAATGGCGAGGGTTTCGCCAAGGAGGTCGGATGCTTGTCCGTGGACGCTACACCGCGCGCGACGCATCGGGGCCGGATGACATCCTTCGTGCGCAGGGTTTGCGGGCGCAGGCTTTCGGCATACCGGAACCCGACTGCGACACCTTCGACGACATCTGCACCCATGTGCTGGTGGAAGACGGACCGGACCTCGTTGCCTGCTTTCGCCTTCTGCCACTGACGCCCGACGCGATCGGACACAGCTATTCCGCGCAATTCTATGACCTGTCCCGACTCTCCATGTTCAATGGCGCGATGATGGAGATCGGGCGCTTCTGCCTGGCCCCAGACCGTCACGATCCCGATGTCGTGCGAATGGCATGGGGGGCCGTCGCGCGTCATGTAGAACGGACAGGCGCTCGACTTCTGTTCGGCTGCTCCTCGTTTCCCGGCACATCGCCGCAACCGTATCACGACAGCTTCGCCCTGTTGCGTCAGGGGCATCTGGCCCCGGCCCAATGGTCGCCGCAGATGCGGGCACCCGATATCTTCCGTTTCGCCGAATGGTCTGAAGATTACCGGCCCGATATGTTGGCGGCCATGCGAATGATGCCCCCGCTGTTGCGCAGCTATCTGTCGATGGGGGGCTGGGTGTCGGACCATGCGGTGGTTGACCGGCACATGAACACGCTGCATGTCTTTACAGGTCTGGACATCGCGGCCATCCCTCCGGCGCGGGCGGCCCGCATGCGGGCGCTGGCGGTCTAGAGCCCCACCATCCTGCGGATGTCCGCAGGGGTGGCACCTTCGGCCCGAAAGGTGGCCAGTGCGCGGGCATCGTCCCGCTTGGCCAGCCGCCGACCCTGCGGGTCGCGGATCAGGGCGTGGTGGTGATAGGCGACGGGCGGCAGGCCCAGCAGGCGGCCCAGCAACACGTGGATCGGGGTAGCGTCGAACAGGTCGGCACCGCGGACAGCCTCCGTCACACCTTGGCTCGCATCGTCCACCACGACGGCGAGGTGATAGGCGGCACCCATCCCTCGCCGCGACAGGATCACGTCGCCCACCTCCTCGATCATGTGGCGGGGGTCAAAGACGTGAATGCCGGCGTTCGGTCCGGTTTCAGTAAAATGCAGGGGGGCCCTCATCGCGCGGCGCATGTTCAGGCGGATCGCATCCTCAGGCCCTGCGTCGGCCATGCTACGGTCGCGGCAGGTGCCGGGATAGATCATGCCGTCCGGACCCGTCGCGCCCTCCTGAGGCGCATTCAGGGCCGCGCGGATGTCGGCCCGCGTGCACCTGCAGGGATAGATCACACCTTGCGCGGCAAGCTGATCCAGTGCTGCCTCATATGTCTGCATGCGGTCTGATTGGCGGAGGACAGGGACTGGCCAGTGAAGCCCCAGCCAGCGCAGGTCGTCGAAAATCCGCGCCTCCCATTCTGGGCGGGCGCGGGAACGATCCAGATCCTCGATCCGCAGCAGGGCGGTACCATCCGCATCCCGTGCCCGCTGCCATGCGACAAGCGCGGAATAGGCATGGCCCAGATGAAGCGGCCCCGTCGGCGACGGGGCGAAGCGCGTTACATATCCAGCCATGCCGTGAAAGCGTCCTTGGCCCGGTCGGTATAGGCCTTGTAACGGTCCTTGCGACCTCGCCGTCCGCCTTTGGCGTCGATCGGGGGAAACAGCCCGAAGTTCACGTTCATCGGCTGGAACGTCTTGGCATCCGCCCCGCCGGTGATGTGGGTCACCAATGCGCCCATTGCAGTTTCGGGCGGCGGCGGCGGCAGGTCACGTCCCAGCAGTTCCGCCGCAGCCATCCGGCCCGCAAGCAGGCCCATCGCCGCACTCTCGACGTAACCTTCTACCCCTGTTACCTGACCGGCAAAGCGGATATTGGGCTGAACCTTCAGTCGCATCCGGTCGTCCAGCAGCGTCGGAGAGTTCAGGAACGTGTTGCGGTGGATGCCGCCAAGACGGGCGAACTTCGCGTGCTCCAGACCCGGAATCATCCTGAAAACATCGACTTGCGCGCCGTGCTTCATCTTTGTCTGGAAGCCTACGATATTGTAGAGCGTGCCCAGCTTGTTGTCCCGGCGCAGCTGCACCACGGCATAGGCCTTCACCTCCGGATTGTGGGGGTTCGTCAGGCCTATAGGTTTCATCGGGCCAAAGCGCGGGGTTTCGATCCCGCGTTCGGCCATCACCTCGATCGGCAGGCAGCCGTCGAAATAGCCTGCGGTCTCGCCTTCGTGGAACTCCGCCTTGTCGGCAGCCAGCATCGCGGCGATGAACGCCTCGTATTGCGGCTTGTCCATGGGACAGTTGACATAGGCGGTGCGCTCCTCCTCCGTCTCTCCCTTGTCATAGCGCGACTGACGCCATGCCACGGACATGTCGACGCTTTCGGCATAAACGATGGGGGCGATCGCATCGAAAAAGGCAAGGCTTTCCGCTCCGGTCACGCGGCCCATCGCCTCGGCCAGAGCGGAGGATGTCAGGGGGCCGGTCGCAAATATCCATGCACCATCGGTCGGAAGGGTCGTCACTTCCTCGTCCATAATGCGGATCAGGGGGTGGCTGCGCAGGGCCTGCGTCACGGATTCCGCAAACGGATCGCGATCCACTGCAAGCGCACCGCCGGCGGGCAGACGGTGTTCGGCCGCGGTCTTCATGATCAGACCGTTTGCCGTCCGCATTTCCCAATGCAGCAGCCCCACCGCATTGCGTTCGTCATCGTCCGAACGGAACGAATTCGAGCATACCATTTCCGCGAAACTGCCCGTCCGGTGGGCAAAGGTGCCGACGGTCGGGCGCATTTCGTGCAGGACGACGGAGACGCCCATGTTTGCGGCCTGCCAGGCGGCTTCGGATCCGGCCATGCCGCCGCCGACGATATGAAGTTCTTGTGTCATGACGCCCTCATAATCCCCAATACGGGATTCGGGAAGGTGGCGAAGGTGGGTGCGCATGCTATCGTTGGACACGAAAAGAGGATCGGGGATCAACGGGATGACAGGACGCGGCTGGGTTTCGATACTTCTGATAGGCGCGGTTATTCTGGCTGTCGTGCTTTTTGCCCCTCAGGTTCCCTTGCTGATCTTTGCGGGAATACTCGTCGCAGTCTTCCTTCGCGGGGCTGGCGGCGGGATCGGGCGGTTGACAGGCATTGGCAGCGGATGGGGCCTTCTGGTCTTTTCCCTGCTGCTGCTCGTGATGATCGTGCTGTTTTTCACCAACGCCTCACAGGCGCTTTTCCAGCAATTTGCACAGCTGCTTGCACAACTTCCGTCGGCCATCGACCGGCTAGAGGGTATGGTGAACGACAATCCGTGGATGCAGCAGGTACGTCAGCGCATCGATTTCGAAAGCCTGATCCCCAGTGGAATGGGCGCACTGTCGACGGTATCTTCCACCATCGGGGTCTTCGGGAACCTGTTTCTGGTGGCGTTCATCGGGATCTATGCCGCCGTCTCGCCCGGCATCTATCAACGTGGACTGGTGGCACTCGTTGCACCGGAATTGCGTCCTCGGGTGCAGCGCATGATGACGGATTCAGGCGCCGCAATGCGATCCTGGCTGACCGCGCAACTCGGGTCGATGATGGTGATCGGCGTGCTGACCTTTACGGGGCTGACGATCCTCGGGATCCCGTTGGCGCTGATCCTTGCGGTACTGGCAGGGGTCATGACCTTCGTGCCCAACATCGGACCGGTGGTCGCAGCGGTGCCGGCACTGCTTCTGGGACTGTCGCAGGGTCTGGACACCGTGGGCCTGATCCTCGGCCTCTATGTCGTCGTGCAAGCGATAGAAAGCTATCTCGTCACGCCGCGTCTGCAACAGGAACTTGTGTCCCTGCCACCGGCACTGACGATCTCGTTCCAGCTGATGCTTGGATATCTATTCGGCCTGTTGGGCTTCGCACTCGCGACACCCTTGCTGGCGGTGGTCATGACCCTCGCCAACAAACACTATATCACGGATTATCTGGAGGAGGGTCAGACCTCCTCCACCTCGTCATCGCCCTGATCGGCGATCCGCGCGACGGAGACGACAAATTCGCCCGCGGCCGTGTTGAACACCTTCACCCCGCCCGCAGAACGCGACCGGAAGCTGATGCCTTCCACCGGAACGCGGATCGACTGGCCTGTCGATGTCGCAAGCATGATCTGGTCCGCCATCTCCACCGGGAAGGAGGCCACAAGCGCACCGCCGCGCATCGCGCCGTCCATTGCCTTGACGCCCATCCCGCCGCGACCGCGCACCGGATAATCGTGGCTGGACGACAGCTTGCCCGATCCCTGCCCGGTGATCGTAAGGATCAGATCATCCGCTGCCGCCATTTCCTCATAACGCTCATTCGACAGCGAGCCCGCCTCGGCGGCATCCTCTCCATCCGTCTCCACCTCGTCCTCCGTAACGCCGGCTTTGAGACGGCGCAGCTTAAGATAGGCGGCGCGTTCGGCAGGCTCCGCCTCGAAATGACGGATCACGGACATAGATACGACGCGATCGTCACCCAGCAGGCGGATGCCGCGCACACCGGTGGAATCGCGCCCTTTGAAGACGCGCACATCCGTCGTCGGGAAGCGGATCGCACGACCGGAATCGGTGATCAGCATCACGTCGTCGTTTTCATTGGTGACGCGGACGTTCACGAGAGTTGTGCCCTCGGGCAGTTTCATCGCGATCTTGCCGTTGCGCATCACGTTGGTGAAATCGGACAGGGCGTTCCGGCGCACTTCACCTTCGCTGGTTGCGAAGACGAGTTGCAGGTTCTCCCACTCCTCCTCCGGCTCGTCGATCTTCAGGAGCGCGGCGATGGAAATGCCGGACTGGATCGGCAGGATGTTCACCATGGCCTTGCCACGCGCCTGACGGCCTGTCAGCGGCAGACGCCACGTCTTCAGCTTGTAGACCATGCCGTCAGTGGTGAAGAACAGCAGCTGCGCATGGGTATTGGCCACGAACAGGGTGGTCACCACGTCGTCTTCCTTCGTGGCCATCGACGACAGGCCTTTGCCGCCACGGCGCTGGCTGCGGAATTCGGCCAAAGGCGTGCGCTTGATGTAACCGCCGGAGGTGATGGTCACGACCATATCCTCCCGCTCGATCAGGTCTTCATCCTCCATGTCGCCGGCCCAGTCTACGATCTGGGTGCGGCGCGGCACGGCAAACAGGTCGCGCACTTCACGCAATTCGTCGGAAATGATGGCCATGATCCGGTCACGTGATCCCAGGATTTCCAAGTAATCCCGGATCTTTGCAGCCAGTTCCTGAAGCTCGTCCGTAACTTCCTTGACACCCATCGCAGTCAGGCGCTGCAGGCGCAGTTCAAGGATCGCACGGGCCTGCGCTTCGGACAAGTTGTAGGTTCCGTCGTCGTTCAGCGGGTGCGACGGATCGTCGATCAGCCGGATGTAGGGCGCGATATCGGCCGCAGGCCAGCGGCGCGTCATCAGCTTCTCGCGCGCCTCTGCCGGATCGTTGGAGCCGCGGATGGTGGCGACAACCTCGTCCACGTTAGTCACGGCGACGGCCAGACCGCACAGGATATGGCTGCGCTCGCGGGCCTTGTTCAGTTCGAACGCGGTGCGGCGTGCGACGACATCCTCGCGGAACGTGATGAAATACGACAGGAAGTCGCGCAGCATCAACTGTTCAGGACGGCCGCCGTTCAGCGCCAGCATGTTGCAGCCGAAGCTGGTCTGCATGGGCGTGAAGCGGAACAGCTGGTTCAACACGACGTCGGCTGTGGCATCGCGCTTCAGTTCGATCACCACGCGCACGCCGATCCGGTCGGATTCGTCGGCGACGTTGGAAATGCCCTCGATCTTCTTCTCGCGCACCATCTCCGCGATCTTCTCGATCATGGAGGATTTGTTCACCTGGTACGGGATCTCGTCGATGATGATGGCGTAGCGGTCCTTGCGAACCTCCTCCACCCGCGTCTTGCAGCGGATGATGACGGACCCGCGGCCTTCCAGATAGGCTTTGCGTGCGCCTGAGCGGCCAAGGATCAACCCGCCCGTGGGGAAGTCGGGCGCAGGAATGATTTCCATCAGAGCTTCGGTGGAAATGTCGGGGTTGTCGATCATCGCCAGCGTGCCTTCGATCACCTCTCCCAGATTGTGGGGCGGGATATTCGTGGCCATGCCGACGGCAATGCCGCCCGCGCCGTTGACCAGCATGTTGGGATAGCGCGCAGGAAGGACCGTCGGCTCGCGATCCTTGCCGTCGTAGTTGTCCTGGAAATCGACGGTGTCCTTGTCGATGTCGGCCAGAAGGAAGGATGCCGCCCTGTCCATCCGCACTTCGGTGTAGCGCATGGCAGCCGCACTGTCGCCATCCATGGACCCGAAGTTGCCCTGACCATCCAGCAGCTTCAGCGACATGGAGAAGGGCTGGGCCATCCGCACCAGCGCGTCATAGATCGCGCTGTCGCCGTGGGGGTGGTATTTCCCCATCGTGTCGCCCACCGGACGGGCCGACTTGCGATATGCCTTGTCGTGGCCGTTGCCGCTTTCGTTCATCGCATGCAGGATGCGGCGGTGGACCGGTTTCAGCCCGTCCCGCAAATCCGGAATGGCGCGGGAGACGATGACGCTCATCGCGTAGTCCAGATACGCCGTCTTCATCTCCTGGCTGATGGAGACCTGCGGCTGCACAGGGCCGCGATCCGGGATTTCTTCAGCTTCGTCAGGGATGTCGGGCGTATCGGTCACGTCAGCGCGCTTTCTGGTTTTTCCGTTGTGCCGACTATAGCCGCAGGGGCCTGTCGGCACAATGGCGGCGCGCCGTCAGAAGCTGCGGGTAGGCCTGTCGAACACCTTGCGACCCATGAGCGAGCCGACAAGATCGACCATGATCTTTGCCGTCCGCCCACGTTCGTCCAGAAACGGATTCAGCTCCACCAGATCGAGCGAGGTGACGAGGCTGCTTTCGTGCAGCAACTCCATCACCAGATGGGCCTCCCGAAAGGTGGCACCCCCCGGAACGGTCGTGCCGACCGCAGGCGCGATGGAGGGGTCGAGGAAATCCACGTCCAGCGACACGTGCAGCATCCCGTTGGCATCACGCACCTTGTCGAGAAACGACCGCAGCGGCACGACGATGCCGAATTCGTCCAGCACGCGCATGTCGTTGATTTCGATTTCATGCTCCAGCAGGGCGGCATGTTCCTCCGGATCGACGGAGCGGATGCCGAACAGGCAGATGTTCTGCGGCGGCAGTGGGGCCGGAAAGGCTGGAAACGCATCGAATCCCGCGCGACCGGCGATATAGGCGACAGGGGTGCCGTGCAGGTTCCCCGTGGTCGTCGTGGCGGGGGTATGGAAATCGGAATGCGCATCCAGCCACAACAGGAACAGGGGCCGCCCCGTGGCATGGGCATGCGCTGCGGCCCCAGCGACCGATCCCAGTGCCAGCGAATGATCGCCCCCCATCACGATCGGAAACCCTCCGCCGGACAGCGCATTCTGGATGGTGGCGGACAGCGCCTCCGTCCAACCGACGGTTTCGGCCAGCGCGTGCACGGCGGGATTGTCCGGCGTCATGTCGCGCAAGGCGGGAAGCGCGACATCGCCCCGATCCTCCACCGCATGGCCAAGTGCGGTCAGCGTCGTGCCGAGCCCTGCCACACGGTAGGCGGCGGGGCCCATCAGGCAACCCGCCCGCCGTTGGCCGCTGTCCACCGGTGCCCCGATCAGGATGCAGGATTGTTGCATGCGTGCTCCTTTGCTTTGGGCCGAACATAGGAGCGGCGGCGCAGGATGCTATTCAATAATCGTGCGAATGGGCCTATAGGTCTTGCGCCACTGCCGAAAGGGCCGCGCATGATCACCGAATTCGGGCATTTTGCACTGGTGCTTGCGCTTGGCGTGGCGGCAATCCAGTCGATTATCCCGATGGTGGGTGCGCACGGGAACCGTACGGGCTGGATGGCAATGGCCGGGACCGCAGCCAAGATACAGTTCCTGCTGGTGGGGTTCGCCTTTGCGGCCCTGATGCATGCCTTCGTCACGTCCGACTTCTCGCTGAAGCTGGTGGTGGAAAATTCGCACACGCTGAAGCCGATGCTCTACAAGATTTCCGGCGTCTGGGGGAACCACGAAGGGTCGCTTCTGCTGTGGTCGCTGATCCTTGCGCTGTATGGTGCACTGGTGGCGTGGTTCGGGGGCAATCTGCCGGACCGGCTGCGGGCGCGGGTGCTGGCAGTGCAGGGCATGATCGGGGTCGCGTTCCTGCTGTTCATGCTGCTGACCTCCAACCCGTTCCTGCGGCTGGCCATGCCGCCGCTGAACGGGCAGGATCTGAACCCACTGCTGCAGGATCCGGGATTGGCATTCCATCCACCCTTCCTCTACCTCGGTTACGTAGGGATGAGCATGCCCTTCGCTTTTGCCGTGGCCGCCTTGATCGAAGGTCGGGTCGATGCCGCGTGGGGCAGGTGGGTGCGCCCCTGGGCGTTGGCTGCATGGATATTCCTGTCCGTGGGCATCGCGCTCGGGTCCTGGTGGGCCTATTACGAACTGGGCTGGGGCGGCTTCTGGTTCTGGGACCCGGTGGAGAATGCGTCTTTCATGCCGTGGTTGATCGGAGCTGCGCTGCTGCATTCGGCCATCGTCGTGGAAAAGCGGGAGTCGCTCAAGGCTTGGACCATCCTTCTCGCGATTCTCGCCTTCGGGTTTTCGCTGATCGGAACGTTTCTGGTGCGGTCGGGGGTCATCACCTCCGTCCACGCCTTCGCGAACGATCCGGATCGGGGGGTTTTCATCCTGCTGATCCTTGGGCTGTTCATGGGGGGCGCGCTGACCCTTTTCGCCGTCCGGGCCGGTGCGATGGAGGAGAAGGGCGTCTTTTCCACCGTAAGCCGTGAATCCGGGCTAATCCTGAACAACCTGCTGCTGACCGTATCCTGCCTTGTCGTGTTCATCGGCACGATCTGGCCATTGGTGGCTGAGATCCTGTGGGATCGCACCCTGTCCGTCGGGGCCCCGTTCTTCAACGCGGCATTCACACCCTTCGTGGCAGCCATCGCATTGGCCCTGCCCGTCGGGGGTCTGATTCCATGGAAGCGGGGAAATATCCGTCGCGCCTTCCGGGCCTTGCGCGGGGCGTTCGTACTGGCGTTGGCGTTGGCGGCGCTGGTCTGGGCGGTGCAGGGCGGACGGTCCGCGCTGGCACCGGTGGGTGTGGGGCTGGCGGTCTGGGTGGGGGCGGGCGTGCTTGTCGATCTGGCGCAGCGGACAGGACGAGGGGGTCTGGCCGACCGTCTGGGCCGCCTGCGCCGCCTGCCGCGCGCCGATTGGGGCAAGGCGGTTGCCCATGCCGGTTTCGCCGTGACCGTCTTCGGCATCAGCGCCATTACCGCGTGGCAGGTCGAGGATATCCGCGTGTTGCGTGAGGGGGAGAGCTACGCCCTCGGTCCCTATGCCGTCACCTTGCAGGACGTGCGTGAAGGGCAGGGCAGCAACTATGCCACGACCATCGCCGACATGCGGGTGGAACGTGAGGGTCGTCTCGTGACGGTGCTGCATCCCGAGAAGCGCGTCTATCCGGTTGCCCGAATGTCCACGACCGAGGCGGGGATCGATCACGGCATCCTGCGCGACATCTATCTGGTGATCGGGGATGCGCAGGCGGATGGTGGATATGCCGTGCGCGGATACATCAAGCCTTTCGCGAACTGGATCTGGGGCGGGGCGATGCTGATGGCGCTTGGCGGGATCGTGAGCCTGTCCGACCGGCGATATCGCGTGGCCGCGGGGGCGGGAAGGCGGCAAGCGGACGGGGCAGCAACAAGATGATCCGCATATGCCTGCTGTCGTTGCTGCTGGCCGGTCCCGTCCTTGCCGTGGAACCGGACGAGGTCTTGTCCGATCCTGTGCTGGAGGCCCGCGCACGTGACATCAGCACCGGCCTGCGCTGCCCCGTCTGCCGGAACGAGACGATTGACGACAGCAGCGCCGGCATCGCCCGTGATCTGCGCCTTCTGGTCCGCGAACGCCTGACGGCGGGCGATACCGACGCGCAGGCGGTGGGTTTCATCGTGGACAGGTATGGGGAATACGTCCTGCTGTCGCCACCCGCACGGGGCACGACGCTGATCTTGTGGGCAGCGGGTCCGGTCCTGCTGCTGACGGGCGCGGGCCTCGCCGCAGCGTTCTTGTGCCGTCGCCGTACCGAGGAGACCCTGACGGAGGAGGAACGTGCCCGTCTGGATCGGTTGCTGAACGACGATGGCTGAGCATGTGCGGCAGACACCGATTCCGGTTCCTGCTGCAGCACGGGATTTTAGATCAGGTTCCCAAAGCCCCCTAAGGGAGGATGTGCAGAAAAATGCACATCCCCGCGGCCCCAGTCGCAATTGGGCGGGTATTTGAGCATCCTCGCCAGGAAACATTCCCGGCGACGGGGTTCTGGATCAAATTCCCCGGGACAGCGCAGCAACGCCTGTGCGAGCAATCTCGCGCAAGCCGAGCGGGCGCATCAGATCGGCAAAGGCATCGATCTTCTCGGCCGTGCCGGTCATCTCGAACACGAAGCTTTCCAAGGTGGAATCCACGACATTTGCACGGAAGATCTCCGCCAGACGCAGAGCCTCGATCCGAGCCTCGCCCTTGCCTGAAACCTTGAACAGGGCCAGTTCGCGCTGAACTGCGGGACCGTCCACCGTCAGATCGTGAACTTCGTGCACGGGGACCAGACGGCCCAGCTGGGCCTTGATCTGTTCGATGACGATCGCGGTGCCCTTCGTCACCACCGTGATGCGGGAACGATGGCCTTCATGGTCCACCTCCGCCACGGTCAGGCTTTCGATGTTGTATCCACGACCCGAGAACAGGCCGATGACCCGCGCCAAAACGCCGCTTTCATTGTCCACCATCACCGCCAAAGTATGGCACTCGATGGCTTCGCCGTTCATGTCGCGCATGTGATAGGCACTCTTGTTCATCACCATTCCCCTTACACCAGCGCCGCGCCATGGGTTTCGATGATGCCCTGAGTCTCGGCCTCGCCCATCAGCATTTCGTTATGGGCCTTGCCCGAAGGGATCATCGGGAAGCAGTTTTCATGTTTTTCGACACGGCAGTCGAAGATGACGGGGCCGTCATAGGCCAGCATCTCCATGATCGCGTCGTCCAGATCGGCAGGATCGGTGCAAAGAATGCCCTTGCAGCCGAAAGCCTCGGCCAGCTTCACGAAGTCGGGCAGGCTTTCGGACCAGCTGTGGCTGTAACGCTGGCCGTGGATCAGTTCCTGCCACTGGCGGACCATGCCAAGGCGTTCGTTGTTCAGGATGAACTGCTTGACGGGCGCGCGGAACTGCATGGCCGTGCCCATTTCCTGCATGTTCATCAGCCATGACGCCTCTCCCGCGACGTTGATGACCAGCGCTTCCGGATGCGCGATCTGCACACCGATGGAGGCAGGCAGACCATAGCCCATCGTGCCAAGGCCCCCGCTCGTCATCCAGCGGTTCGGCGCCTCGAATCCGAGGAATTGGGCGGCCCACATCTGGTGCTGCCCGACCTCGGTCGTGATGTAGCGGTCCATGCCCTTGGTCAGCGCCTCAAGCCTTTCAAGCGCGTATTGCGGCTTGATGGTGGTGGTGGACGCCTTGTAGGTCAGGCAGCGCTTCGCCCGCCATTCGTCGACCTGCGCGTTCCATGCGGCCAGTGCGCCGGTGTTCAGGCGGCGGCCACGTTCTGTCCAGATACGGAGCACTGCGGCCAGCGTTTCGCCGATGTCGCCCACTATCCCCAGATCAACCCGGATGATCTTGTTGATGGAAGACGGGTCGATATCGACATGCACCTTGGTGGAATGAGGCGAGAAGTCTGCCAACCGTCCGGTCACGCGGTCATCGAACCGTGCACCGATGTTCAACATCAGGTCGCAGCCGTGCATGGCCATGTTGGCCTCGTACAGCCCATGCATTCCCAGCATGCCAAGCCAGCCCTTGCCGCTGGCCGGATATGCACCCAGCCCCATGAGGGTGGAGGTGACAGGAATGCTCGCCGCGTCCGCGATCTCGCGCAGCAGGCGGCTTGCCTCGGGGCCGGAATTGATGACACCGCCGCCTGTATAGAAGACCGGCCGTTCCGCAGTCTCGATCAGTTCGACCATGCGGGTCACGGCGTCCATGTCCGGCGTGGTGCGGGGTTGGTAATGCGGCACGCGGATCGCGTCCGGGGCGACATAGGTGCCTTCCGCGAACTGGATATCTTTCGGGATGTCGATCAGCACCGGGCCGGGCCGGCCCTTGGTGGCGACGTGGAACCCTTCGTGAATGGTGGAAGCCAGCTTGTCCGTGTCCTTCACCAGCCAGTTGTGCTTGGTGCAGGGACGGGTGATGCCAACGGTATCGGCCTCTTGAAAGCCGTCGGTGCCGATCAGGAAGGTCGGCACCTGACCCGACAGCACGACCAGCGGAATGGAATCCAGCAGCGCATCGGTCAGGCCGGTCACGGCATTGGTCGCACCGGGGCCGGATGTGACGAGCACCACGCCAGGCTTGCCCGTCGATCGGGCATAGCCTTCTGCCATGTGCACAGCACCCTGTTCATGCCGCACGAGGATGTGGCAAATGTCATTCTGCTGGAAGATTTCGTCATAGATCGGCAGCACGGCACCGCCGGGATAGCCGAATACGACTTCCACGCCCTGATCCTTCAGGGCCTGAACCACCATCTTTGCGCCGCTCATCCGTGTCATCGCAAACTCCGTCCATTTCGGGCATTGAAAAGCCCCCGAGCATTCGGGGCGCCTGGGGACATTGCAGGGCTGCCGTCACTGATCCATGCGCATAAAGGACCGGACAAGGATGACAATCACCATCCCGGACCCCTCCCGCCATGGGGTGGATATAAGCGCTCAAAGGCAAGGTCAATGCGTTAATTATGACTTTAGGTCAAAAAACGCATCTTTATTGCGATTAACGATCCTTGGAAGATATTTTATGATCGGAAGAGTAGACGAGCCGAAGGCCGGGGCGTCGTTGGGGGCCTTCGAACGAGGCCGGAGGTTCCGCAAAGCCCGCAGGCCGCACCCTTTCGTCAAGAATTCGTTCCGTCAGCGCGCGAACAGGCAGGAAGCGCCGCGGCGCATTGCCGAACAGCCCCTCCGTCTGAAGGCAACCAAGTGCCATGTCGACGCCGTGCAGGCTTTCCACTGGCAGCAGGACGATGCGCGCGCCAAGCCGTCTGTTTCCGTCGCTTTCCAGCACCAGCTCGAGGATGGAGGGGTCCTGATACACCTGTTCCACCCGCTCGGCCATGCGGCTGCGTTCGGCAGGTTCGATCAATGCCAGAAATGGCATCCCGCGCACGTCCATACCCATCACTTCGGACAGCACCGCCCCCGCAAGGCGAAAGCGTGATACGCCCGGAGAAACCCGTTCGATCAGGAAGGTGTTTGCCAAACAGCCGGGAAGGGCGCGCGGATCAATGTCGGCGCGCTGCGGAAGGCCCCCGTTCCGGCGCAGACCCTCCCAATAGGCATGGACGCGCGCGATGGCATTTGACCGCTCTGACATTTGACTGCCGGACACTTTCTTTAACGGAAAATCAACTAACATATTACACTCACTTGCCGGCTGGCGCACGGGGAAACACAAGATCGTTTGCCATCACAGGGCCGGAGATAGCATCATTTCGGCACCGGTCTTCATAAAGATGAACGATTGGTTAAGGCAGCTGATGCTTGACCTGTGGTTCCCCGAAGGTCAGATGCGGGGAAAAGCACCTGAACGGATCCTGACAATGCGACGTGGACTTCTCCTGATTCTTTCTTCCCCCTCGGGCGCAGGGAAGTCGACCTTGTCTAAGCGGCTGATGGGTTGGGATCCCGCCATCAGCTTTTCCGTGTCGGCCACGACGCGTGCCCCCCGCGCGGGCGAGGTTCATGGACGCGACTATGATTTCCGCTCCCGCGAGGAATTCCAGCGCATGGTCGCCGAAGGGCAGATGCTGGAACATGCGGAGGTGTTCGGCAACTTCTACGGCAGCCCGCGCGGTCCCGTCGAACAGGCCATGACCGAAGGGCGGGATACGCTGTTCGACGTGGACTGGCAGGGCGGCCAGCAGATCCGCAATTCCCCGCTCGGGCGCGACGTCGTGTCGGTCTTCATACTGCCGCCGTCACTGGCGGAGCTGGAACAGCGCCTGCGCGGGCGCGGACAGGACAGCGAGGAGGTGATTGCCCATCGCATGTCCAGATCGCGGGACGAAATCAGCCATTGGGCAGAATACGACTATGTTCTGATAAACCACGACATCGACCGGACAGAGGCGGAATTGCGCACTATACTGTTGGCCGAACGGCTTCGCCGCGACCGCCAACCGGATCTTACCGCACTTGTCCGCGACATGAACACGGAGTTCGACCGAAGATGATCTACGCACTGGATGACACGGCCCCCCGATTGCCCGCCGCTGGCGATGTCTGGATCGCGCCCGGCGCACATGTCATTGGCAAGGTGTCGCTGGCCGAAGGGGTCGGCATCTGGTTCGGTGCCGTGCTGCGCGGCGACAACGAGGAGATCCGGATCGGCCGCGGGTCCAACGTGCAGGAAAATTCTGTCCTGCACACGGATTGGGATTTCCCTCTGACCGTGGGCGAGAATTGCACGATCGGACATCGCGCGTTGCTTCACGGGTGCACGATCGGAGATAATTCCCTGATCGGCATGGGGTCGGTGATCATGAACGGTGCCAGGATCGGCAAAGGCTGCCTGATCGGGGCGAACACGCTGATCACCGAAGGCAAGGATATTCCGGACGGGTCACTGGTGATGGGATCGCCGGGCCGGGTGGTCCGTCTGCTAGATGAGCAGGAAAAGGCGCGTTTGGTGCTGTCTGCCCGCAATTATCAGGCGAACATGCGGCGGTTCAGGGAGCAGTTGAACCCGACCTAGACGATGAGGAGATTGACGCTCAGCCCACCTGAGTGAGCCTTCAGTTCGCGTTCCACCATGCGGTGGTTCGGCAGTGGTGGGCTCAGAACGCCAATGCTGGCCCGCCAATCCGCCATGCTTGCATGACACAACACGTCAAGAGCGTCAAAACCGGGCCCCATCAAGGGGCAAAGGATAAGCTCGGGTTGGACACGGTTCACCAGATCCGGCTTCAGGTCGCTGAAGCGCGCAACCACGATCGAAGGCTTGAAGGACATATTCTGGATATACCGGAACGCATCTCGCGTTTCGATGACCAGCCACGTCTCCCGTGTCTCGATCGGTGGGGGACTGGTCCCCGGTACCAGTAGTCGCATGCTTCCTCCGACGAAACGTGCGTATTATTTGCACCCTCAAGTTGCACTGACACAGGTAGAATTTTTAATCCCTCATGTCACCCCAGAAACAATTTTCAATAACTTGTCACAATTCCTTCACGGGCGACGTTCAAATGGGCCTTGATCAACTAAACGCGCGATCTCGTGACAGCGCAACCAACCAATTGTATCGGTATGAATTAATCGTCATGTGGCGGGGAGTCTTTTGATGGATGCAGTCGGACCGTATCTGGATCGCATGCTGGCCAGTTTCGTCGGAGGCATTCCGGCGCCGGCACTTGTGATCAATCCGGACGAAAAGATCATGTATGCAAATGCCAAAGGTCTGAAGCTGTTTGGTCCGACCATCGTGGGGCGACATTACGTCATCGCCATGCGCCAGCCGGCGCTTCTGGGTGCGATTGAAATTGCGCTGAGCAAAGGCGAAAATTCCACCCCGCGTCTCGTCATCGCCAATTCCGCCCGAGAGGTCGTCTATCAGGTGACCGTCTCCGCGCTGGAGGGGGGGCGTGCGATGTGCGTGTTCGAGGATGTGACGGAGCAGGAGCATATCAGCGCCATCCGTCGCGACTTCGTGGCCAATGTCAGCCATGAACTGCGCACCCCGCTTACCTCTCTTTTGGGGTTCATCGAAACGTTGCAGGGGGCGGCCAAGGACGATTCGGTCGCGCGGGGGCGTTTCCTTGTCATCATGTCGAGGGAGGCGGAACGCATGAACCGCCTTGTCCGCGATCTTCTTTCACTCAGCCGGGTGGAAAGCGAGGAGCGGATGCGGCCGACCATCGCTTGCGATCTGGTGGTGCTGGTGGGCATGGCCGTGACCGCGCTGCGGCCGACCGCGCAGAATGCGGGGGTGGAGCTGGAGATTACGGGCGATGCCAGCCCCCTGATGGTCCCTGCAGATCCTGACCAGATGGTGCAGGTGTTCCAGAACCTGATCGAGAATGCGATCAAGTATGGCGCAGCGGGCGGTCTCGTGACGGTCGACATGCAAAAGGACGACAGCGATACCCTCCGCCTGGGGCGGACCATCGCGGTGCGCGTCATCGACCGGGGGGACGGGGTGGACGCGATCCACATTCCCCGCCTGACGGAGCGGTTCTACCGCGTGGACAATCACCGTTCGCGCGAAATGGGGGGGACGGGGCTGGGTCTCGCGATCGTGAAGCATATTGTGAACCGGCACCGCGGGCGCATGCGGATCGAAAGCATCAAGGGCAAGGGAACCACGTTCACCGTAATCCTGCCGCAGGCCTAGTACATGGCGATGCGTTCGTTCAGCAGCGCGAACAGTCCATCTGCATCGACATCCGACATGAACAGGGCATTAGGGGGACGCGTCGTGATACCCCACCAATCCACCACGCTCATCCCGCGGGTCAGGTCGCTTTCGGTTTCGATCTCGATGTTCACCTGACGGCCTGTGAACAGATAGGGGCGCAGCATGAAGGCAATGACACAGGCGCTGTGCAATGGCATCCCGTTTGCCCCGAAGGTCTGAACATACAAACGGCTGACCACGTCTGCCCAGGCGGCGGCCGCTTCTGCGGGATAGGTTCCTATGGCCCGAAGGTCCGACAGGCGCACCGGCGTGGCGATGACCTTGTGGGCCACGTCTAGGGGCATGGTGATGCAGGTGACGCCCGACCGCAGCACCACCTGCATCGCGTCCGGATCGATCCAGGCATTCGTCTCCGCAACCGGGGTCACGTCGCCCAGTTCGAAGTTGCTGCCAGCCATCATGACGATCGCGCCGATGCGCGAGGCCATGTCCGGCGCCTTCTCCAGGGCTGTTGCAATATTGGTCAGGGGACCCAGGCAGCACAGGGTGATCGAACCTTCCTCCGCCTCGCGGAAGGTGGAGATCAGGAAATCCACCGCATGTTCGGATCGGATCGCCACCTTGGGGGCGGGCGCGTCATACCCGTCCAGACCTACATCGACATCGGGACGTTGAAGATCGATCGGGGGACGCCGCATGGGACGGCCGCATCCGGCATAGATGCGGATGTCGTGACGGCCCGCCACCTCGCAGATGCGGCGTGCGTTATGCAGCCCGATGTCGATCGGCACACGTGACCCCACGACGCAGATGCCCACCACCTCAAGATCCTCATGACCTGCAAGTGCCATCAAAAGTCCGATGGCATCATCTTGTCCGGGGGCAGCATCGATGATGATCTTACGCGCAGCCATAATTTTCCTTCGTCCCAAAAAAAGAACGTCCACACAATCTGTATGCAAAGTAGGTCGATGTCCACGAAAACTTACTCGTGCACGATCAAATCGGCTCTACAGCGCGTCGTTCTCCGCTAATTTGGCCCGATTCCACAAGTCGTCCATTTCCTTGAGGTCGCTTTCGGCGGGCGTTCGCCTGTCTTCAGCCAAGCGATCCTCGATGAAGCGGAATCGGCGGATGAACTTCTCGTTGGTCATGCGCAGGGCCGCTTCGGGATCCACCTTCATGTGACGCGCCAGATTGACCATCACGAACAGCAGGTCGCCGAACTCCTCCGTCACCTTGTCGTGGGTCAGGGTTTCGTGGGCCTCCACCAGTTCGCCCACCTCCTCGGTCAGCTTGTCCAGCACCTGGGTCGTGCTGGGCCAGTCGAAGCCGACGCGTGCCGCGCGGTTCTGCAGCTTGACGGCACGTGTCAGGGCGGGCAGGGCCAGCGCCACGCCGTCCAGCACCCGACCCTCGTTCCGCCTCGCACGTTCGGCGGCTTTCGCGGCCTCCCAGTTCACGTCCTGCTGCTGCGGCGTCCTGGCCTCGGGATTGGCGAACACATGCGGATGGCGCGCGATCATCTTGTCCGAGATGGACCGTGCGACATCGGCAAATTCGAACAGCCCCCCTTCCTCCGCCATGCGGGCGTGAAAGACGGTCTGCAGCAGCAGGTCGCCCAACTCCCCCGGCAGATCGTCCCATGCCTTGCGCTCGATCGCATCGGCAACCTCGTAGGCTTCCTCGATCGTGTAGGGCGCGATGGTGGCGAACGTCTGTTCGACATCCCACGCACAACCTGTCTCCGGATTGCGTAAGGCTGCCATGATATCCAGCAAACGGCGCATTTCTGTTTCGGCACGCATTGCAGGTCCCTCCGTTTTCGGCTTCAAGATGTGGCTAAGCCCCCCGGCATCAGGAGTCCATCATGCCCGTTCCGAACAGCATCGCCGCACAGGCGGAGGAGATGAAGACATGGCGTCGCTATTTGCACGCCAATCCGGAACTCGGCTTCGACTGTTTCGGCACTGCAGCATTCGTGGCCGAAAAACTGAAGGAATTCGGCGTGGACGAGGTTCACGAGGGGATCGCCAGAACGGGCATCGTCGCCATCATCAACGGGCGTGGTCCCGGCCCGACCATCGGACTTCGCGCCGACATGGACGCCCTTCCCATGACGGAGGAGACGGGTGTGGAACATGCATCTGCCGTTCCGGGCAAGATGCACGCCTGCGGGCATGACGGGCATGTGACGATGCTGCTGGGGGCTGCCAAATACCTGGCCGACACGCGCAACTTTTCCGGTCGTGTCGCCCTCATCTTCCAACCGGCGGAGGAGAACGAGGGCGGGGCCGCCGTCATGATCGAGGAAGGCCTGATGGACCGCTTCGACATCGGCCGCGTCTTTGGCATCCACAACTGGCCGAACAAGCCCGCAGGGCTGTTCATGACCAATTCCGGACCGATCATGGCTTCGGTGGACACGGCCACCATTACCCTGCGCGGGCGGGGGGGCCACGGGGCCATGCCGCATACGACGGTCGATCCGGTGATTGCGATGGCATCACTGGTGCAGGCGTTGCAGACGGTGGTTGCCCGCAACGTGCCGGCGCTGGAACAGGTCGTGGTCTCGGTCACGCAGATCCATGCAGGCACCGTGTCCAATGTCATCCCGTCCGAGGCGTGGATGACGGCCACGATCCGCGCCTTCACCCCCGAGATGCGCCGACTGGCCGAGGAGCGTATCCGCGCCATTGCTGAAGGGCAGGCGGCCTCGTTCGGCGTGGAGTTGGTCGTGAATTACGATCATGGCTATCCGCCCACCATCAATCATCCGGAGGAGGCAGCCTTCGCCGCAAGCGTTGCGGCCACGATTTCCGAGGTCGATGCCGACACGCCCCGCGAGATGGGGGCCGAGGATTTCTCCTACATGCTGCAGGCGCGGCCGGGGGCGTATCTGTTCCTTGGCACCGGGCCGGGGGCAGGACTGCACAACACAGGCTTCGATTTCAACGACGATGTGGCACCCTTGGGGGCGGCGTTCTTCGCGCGGCTTGTGGAAAGCGCGCAGCCGCCGAATGTGACGACGTCGTGATTTCTTCATTCGACTTCGAGGTGCCGCTGGCATATTCATGCGGCACTGCGGAACGATCCGCAGCGGCGGCTTGAGGAGGTCTGATTTGCGTATTGCGGTTCTTGGCGGCGACGGTTTCGTGGGCTGGCCCACATCTCTCCACTTGTCGGACTTGGGGCACGAGGTCCACATCGTCGATAACCTGTCCCGCCGCTGGATCGATACGGAACTGGGCGTGCAGTCGCTGACGCCGATGGATTCCATTCAGGAACGGTGCCGCATATGGCATCAGGAGACGGGCCACCGCATCCAGTTCCACCTCATGAATCTTGCGACCGAATACGACCGGCTGAAGGGTTGGCTGCAGGACGTGAAGCCGGACGCGATCATCCACTTTGCCGAACAGCGCGCCGCGCCTTATTCGATGAAGACCGACCGTCACAAGGTCTACACCGTCAATAACAACGTCAACGCGACGCACAATCTGCTGGCCGCGATGGTGGAAACCGGCATCGACGCGCATCTGGTCCATCTGGGCACTATGGGCGTCTATGGTTACTCCTCCGTCGGGGCGCCGATCCCCGAAGGATATCTGGACGTCCAGATCCACACGCCCACCGGCTTGAAGGGGCAGGAGATCCTGTATCCGACCAAGCCCGGCTCGGTCTATCACATGACCAAGAGCCTCGATCAGATCCTGTTCCAGTTCTATGCCCAGAACGATGGGCTGCGGATCACGGACCTGCATCAGGGCATCGTCTGGGGCACACATACCGACCAGACGCGTCGCCACGAACAGCTGATCAACCGCTTCGATTACGATGGCGATTACGGCACGGTCCTGAACCGCTTCCTGATTCAGGCGGCCATCGGCTATCCGCTGACGGTCCACGGCACGGGTGGGCAGACACGTGCCTTCATCCATGTCCAGGACTCCGTCCGCTGCGTGGAACTGGCGCTTGGCGATGCACCGAAAGCAGGGGATCGCGTCAAGATCTTCAACCAGATGACCGAAACGCACCGCGTCCGCGATCTGGCAGAGATGATCGCCAAACTGACGGGAGCGGAGATTGCGAACCTGCCGAACCCGCGCAAGGAAGCACCGGAAAACGACCTGATCGTGAATAACGAGCAGTTCCTGGCGCTTGGCCTGAAACCCATCACGCTGGCCGAAGGACTGCTGTCCGAAGTCGTGGATGTGGCCAAAAAATACGCCCACCGCATCGACCGCACCCGCGTGCCTGCCGTGTCCGCATGGACCAAGGATATCGCGCAACGGGTCGAACACGATCCGGAAGGCAAGCGTCTGCGTTCCGTCTCTTGAATGGAGGGGATCTATCCTGACAGGCCCGCGACGAGTTCGCGGGCTTTTGTCACGCTGGTCACAAATGCCGATTACGCATTAGGGGCGAAGGCGCTGATCAATTCGATTCGTGCGACAGCGACCTCTGCCGACATCGTCGTGCTGCATACCGATGTGGCCGAAGTCCAGGGGCTGGATGCGCGGCTGGTCCGCTGCGATCTGCTACCCACCTCCGACGCGTTCAATCTTGCCCATGCCCGCGACGCCCTGCATGCACGGGCGGCATTCACCAAGGGTGGCAAGCCGCCGTTCCATACCCCGCTGGACAACTTTGCGAAGCTTCGTCTGTGGCAGCTGGATTACGAGCGTGTCGTGTTTCTGGATGCCGACACGCTGGTCTTGCGGAACGTCGACAAGCTGTTCGACTATCCGGAGTTTTGCGCCGCGCCGAATGTGTATGAAAGCGTCGCAGACTTTCATCGCATGAATTCGGGTGTCTTCACGGCGCGGCCATCGACCATGACATTCGACAATATGCTGACCCGGTTGGATATGCCGGGGGCATTTTGGCGGCGGACGGACCAGACTTTTCTGGAGACGTATTTTCCCGATTGGCACGGGCTGCCGATCTTCTGCAACATGCTTCAATATGTCTGGTTCGCCATGCCGGAGTTATGGAGTTGGGATGACATCCGCATCCTGCATTTCCAATACGAAAAGCCGTGGCAGGAACATGACAAGGCGGACATGTTGCGCCCCCTGATCGACCTGTGGCGCATGTACGAACGCGGAGAGGTGCCCGACCTGTCCCGCATGCCCCCTTCTTCTCCATGAAGGTGGCCATCACGGGGGCTACGGGTCTGGTGGGGCGATTCATCACTGACGCCTTGCTGGCGGCCGGACATGAGGTGACGGTGTTGGGGCGACGTGCGGTGGCAGGCGCCGCATTCCACCCATATCAGCTTGGCGACGCACTGCATCTGGACGCTGACGTGCTGGTCCATGCCGCCTTCGACCATGAACCCGGCCTTTATCGTGGGGGTGAGGGAAAAGACCCCGAGGGCTTCCGAGCCACAAATCTCGACGGCTCCCTCCGTTTGCTGCGCGGGTTCGGAGGACGGAGCGTGCTCATCTCCACCCGTGCCGTCTATGGCGACCATCCGGCAGGCACCGTCCTGACCGAAGACCTGCCGATCCGGCCCGACACGCTTTACGGCGAAATCAAGGCGGCGGTGGAGCGGGAGTCAACGGTCAGCTTGCGGGCCACCGGTGTTTACGGGCCAGGGGCCGGTCATAAATGGCAACCGTTGTTCGACGACTTCCTCTCAGGCCGCCCTATTCCGCCGCGCGTCGCAACCGAAGTGTACGGTGCCGATGTGGCAGGCGCCGTCCTGACGGTGCTGGACCGCGGGGAGGGCGTGTTCAACGTCTCCGACCTGCTGCTGGACAGACGCGATCTTCTGGCAGAGGTGGCGGTGATCACGGGTTGTGCGCATGATTTGCCGCAGCGGGCGGATCGCAGCGCTGTCAACGTGATGGATTGCGGCAAACTACTATCACTCGGTTGGCAGCCGGGCGGGTGGGGAAGGCTGGTCGCCAGCCTTCCCGCAATGGTTCAAAGCGTGCCGTCCAGATAACGCTGGATGACAACGACGCTGCCTTCGGCCCAGATCGCATTCAGCAACTCGGCAAAACGCGCCGACACGGCCTCATTCTGGCCCAGATCGCCATAAACCTCGCGCATGGCCAGCCAGACTGCGGGATCGGATTTGGCCTGAGCAGCCGCAAGGGTCAGCCGTTCCCAGTTCGGATCGTTCGGCGCGATCTCCGTCCCGTTCTCGCTGGTCCCGAAGCAATAGCGGCACCAAAGCGCGGACAGCAGGATCAGGCCCGTCGCGTCCCGACCCCTGGAGACCACGTCGCGGATCGATGGCACGATGAACTTCGGCTGACGGTTCGATCCGTCGAGGCACAGCCTGCGCACTGTATCGGCCACAGCCGGGTTGGAGCAGCGATCCAGGATCAGTTGTTTGTAGGCATCAAGGTCCGTGTTCGGAACCGGGGGCACAATGGGCAGGATCTCGTCTGTTTCAACCTTGTCGAGGAAGGCACGGATCTGGTCGTCCTGCATCGCTTCATGAACGAAATGGATATCCTTGAGCCCGCCCGGATAAGCGATGATCGCGTGCCCGCCGTTCAGGATGCGGATCTTCATCGTCTCGTACGCATCGACCGCATCTGTGAAAGTCACACCGACCTTTTCCAGCGCAGGGCGACCGGCGGGGAAGTTGTCCTCCACCACCCATTGGCGGAACGCCTCACAGGTGACGGGGGCCGCATCTTCGACCCCCATGTCCTGCACCATCTGCAATTCGCGGGGGCCGGTGGCCGGGGTGATGCGGTCCACCATGGAATTGGGGAAGGCCACATTCGCGGTGATCCAGCCAGCCATTTCCGCGTCGAACAGGCGGCAAAGGCCCACGATCACATCCCGCGTCACATGGCCGTTATGGGGAACGTTGTCGCAACACATGACGGTGAAGGGCAAGACGCCCGCGGCACGTCGCGCCTTGAGAGCCGCGATGATCGCACCAAAGGCTGTTTCCGGCGCATCGGGATTGGCGGCATCGCGCTGGATTGCAGGATGTTCTGGGCTGAATGTGCCGGTTTTGGGGTCGATGAAATAGCCGCCTTCAGTCACCGTAAGCGACACGATGCGGATGTGTGGTGCGCTCATCGCGGCGATCAGCGGGGCGTTGTCGGACGCGACCGGAACAAAACCGGGCATCGCACCGATGATCCGCGTCGTCGTCGTGTCGGGATCGAGTTCGGTCACAGAAGACAGGTAATCCTGACCCTCAAGCAGGACGCGCATCTTCTCGTCCCCCTCTCGCACGCCTGCACCAAGGATGGCCCAGTCGTGATCGAGCCCCATTGCGAACAGGTCGTCCAGATAGACGGCCATGTGGGCACGGTGGAAGTTGCCTGTGCCGATATGCACGATGCCCGGCGTCAGCGAGCTGCGGTCGTAACCGGGCGTCGCGATCCCTGCAGGCAGGTAGGAAAGGTTTGCTTCATTCAGTTTCATGTCAGCTCATCCAGTTGCCGCCACAGAAACCATCTGTCCGGGCGACGATGTGATCCGCCCAGATAAGGCGGCAAAGCGGTCCGCGAAGTCTGCCGGTTCCGTGGGCACACGGGGGCAGCTCTTCGCGGCCCACCCTCAAAGGGCGTTGCCGGCCAGATCGAAGCGGTGAACACAAGCAGGGTCCGGCGTCAGCCAGATCGTGTCGCCGTGATGTGCATTCACTTCACCGCCCGCGCGGACGTTGATCAGCCCGTATTCGGTTTCCACATGCAGGAACGTGTCGGAACCAAGATGTTCGGACACCGTCACGCGGCCCTGCCAGTCGCCGGACTGACCCACGCGGATATGTTCGGGGCGGACCCCCATCTCGAACGCGTCGTATTTCGCGGCTTCCGCCCCACCGATGAAATTCATCTTCGGGCTGCCGATGAAGCCTGCAACGAAGCGGTTTTTCGGGCTGCGGTAAAGATCCAGCGGCGATCCGACCTGTTCGATCCGGCCCGCGTTCAGCACGACGATCTTGTCGGCCATGGTCATGGCTTCGACTTGATCGTGCGTCACGTAGACCATCGTCGTCTTCAGCGTGTTGTGCAGCTCGGAAATTTCCAGACGCATGTTCACGCGCAGCGCGGCATCGAGGTTCGAGAGCGGTTCGTCGAACAGGAACGCCTTGGGGCTGCGGACGATGGCGCGACCGATGGCGACGCGCTGGCGTTGGCCGCCGGACAACTGTCCCGGGCGACGGTCGATATAGGAAGAAAGGTTCAGCACTTTCGCCGCGTGATCAACCTTGGCGTCGATGTCCGCCTTGCTCATCTTTGCCATCTTCAGCGGGAAGGCGATGTTCTTGCGGACCGACATGTGCGGATAAAGCGCATAGCTTTGGAACACCATCGCAAGGCCGCGCTGCGCGGGACGTTCCGCCGTGGCGTTTCGCCCGTCGATGCGGATTTCACCGCCCGACACATCCTCCAGCCCCGCGATCAGCCGCAGCAGCGTGGACTTGCCGCAGCCCGACGGGCCAACGAAGACCACGAATTCACCGTCGTTGATCTGCAGGTCCAGCGGGGGAATGACTTCCGCGTCTCCGAACCGCTTCGTAACACCTTTGAGTTCGATCTGACCCATGTTCTTTTCCTTATTTCACGGCGCCGAAGGTCAGACCACGCACGAGCTGCTTCTGGCTGAACCAGCCGAGGATCAGGATCGGTGCGATGGCCAACGTGGATGCGGCAGAGAGTTTCGCGTAGAACAGCCCCTCGGGCGAGGAATAGCTGGCGATGAACGTCGACAAGGGTGCCGCGTTAGATGTCGTCAGGTTCAGGGTCCAGAACGCTTCGTTCCAGGCAAGGATGATGTTCAGCAGTAAGGTCGAAGCAATGCCCGGAACGGCCATCGGCGTCAGGACGTAGATGATCTCCTTGCTCAAGGATGCGCCGTCCATGCGGGCGGCTTCCAGGATCTCGCCCGGAATCTCCTTGAAATAGGTGTAGAGCATCCACACCACGATCGGCAGGTTCATCAGCATTAGCACGATGATCATGCCCATGCGCGTGTCCAGCAGACCCCAATCGCGGAACAGCAGGTAGATCGGGATCAACACGCCCACGGCGGGCATCATCTTGGTGGACAACATCCACATCAGGATGTCCTTGGTCCGCTTGCCTGGAACGAAGGCCATCGACCACGCGGCCGGAATCGCCACGATCAGCGCCAGCACGGTGGAGCCGAGCGAGATGATGACCGAGTTCATGAAATGCCCGAAATAGTTCGAACGCTCCTGCACGGTGAAGTAGTTCTCCAGCGTCCAGTCGAAATTCAGGAACTTCGGGGGCAGGGCGATGGCGTCTGCCTCTGATTTGAAGCTGGTCAGGATCGTCCACAGGATCGGGAAGAAGATCGCCAGGGCGATGATCCATGCGATCACCGTCACCACGATCTTGCGTTGCGTCGTGCTTGCACGGGCCATTCTACGTCTCCAGGTTCTTGCCGATCATCCGCATCAGGAAGATCGCGACGATGTTGGCAAGGATGACAGCCACGATGCCGCCTGCGGAGCCAAGGCCCACGTCGTATTGCAGCAGCGATTGCGAGTAGACGAGATATGTCAGGTTGGTCGACGCGTTGCCCGGACCGCCATTCGTGGTCACGAGGATTTCGGCGAAGATCGACAGCAGGAAGATCGTCTGGATCAGGATGACCACCGTCGCCGCGCGGGCAAGGTGGGGCAGCATGATGTAGAAGAAACGGTTGATGGGGCCTGCACCGTCCATTTCGGACGCTTCAAGCTGTTCGCTGTCCAGCGACTGCAGGGCGGTCAGCAGGATCAGCGTGGCAAAAGGCAGCCATTGCCAAGCAACGATCATGATGATGGAGAATAATGGCGCCTGCGCCAGGAAATCGAATGGCTGAAAGCCCAATGTCGTCGCCAGCCAGCCGAACAACCCGTTGACGGGGTTCAGGAACATGTTCTTCCACACCAGTGCCGACACGGTTGGCATGATGAAGAACGGAGAGATGACGAGGACGCGCACGATCCCCTGACCGAACATCGGCTGGTCCAGCAGCAGTGCCAGAAGGATGCCGCCCACGGTGGTGATCAGCAGAACGCCCACCACGAGGATCAGAGTGTTGATGAGGGCGGGCCAGAAATTCGGATCCGTAAAGAAGAACCGGTAGTTTTCTAAGCCCGCGAACGGATTGTCGCCGGGTATCAACAGGTTGTAGCGCAGGAACGAAAAATAGATGGTCATCCCCAACGGCACGATCATCCACAAGAAAAGGACGATCACGGCAGGGGAGAGCATCAGACGTCCTGCAGCGCGTGAGGCTTGCGTGGCCATGCGGGCGGTCCTTCTGTTACGGAAAGGTGCGGCGGAAACCGCCGCACCCCAGATCATGCGCGTTTGCGCGAACTTACTTCGGATAGCCTGCGCGGGTCATCTCGCGTGTGGTCAGCGTTTGTGCCGCCGTCAGTGCCTGTTCGGCACTGGATGTGCCGGCAAGTGCCGCCGAAAAGACCTGACCCACGGCCGTGCCGATCGCCTGGAATTCCGGGATGGAGACGAACTGGCCACCCGTATAGGGAACCTCTTGCACTGACGGGCTTTGCGTGTCGGCACGTTCGATTGCCTGCAGCGTCGGCTCCGCGAAGGAGGACTTCAGGTATTCGGCGTTTTCATACAGCGAAGTGCGCGTGCCGGGAGGGGCGTTGGAGATGCCGTCCTTTTCCGCGACAAGGTTCGTGTACTCCTTGGACGTGGCCCATGCGACAAAGGTCTTGGCCGCATCCGCTTTGGTGGAGGAGGCCGGCACCGCAAGGTTCCACGACCACAGCCAGTTGCCGTGGTTCTCGCCGCCCGCCATCGTCGGGAAGGGTGCGAAGCCGACGCTTTCGGCCACGACGGAATCCTCGGGGTTGGTCACGAAGGAAGCCGCGACCGTCGCGTCCATCCACATGCCGCATTTGCCCGTCTGGAACAGTGCGAGGTTCTCGTTGAACCCGTTCGACGACGCACCGGGGGGGCCGTAATTCGTCATCAGGTTCAGGTAGGTGTCGAGCGTCGCCTTCCATTCCGGACTGTCGAACTGGGGTTTCCAGTCGGCATCGAACCAGCGGGCGCCCATGGTGTTCGACATGGCGGTCAGGAAGGCCATGTTCTCGCCCCAGCCGGCCTTGCCGCGCAGGCAGATGCCGTAGATGCCGTTGGCCTTGTCCGTCATCTTCTCGGCGGCTTCGGTGATGAAGTCCCAGTCGGGATTTTCCGGCATCGTGAGACCCGCTTTTTCCAGCAGGTCGGTGCGATACATGACCATCGCGGATTCGGCATAGAAGGGTGCCGCATACAACGTTCCGTCGACAGTCAGTGCCTGCGCGACAGGTGCAAGGAAATCCGCAGTGTCGTAATCGTCGCCCATGTTGTCCAGCGGCAGCAACCAGTCCTGCGCGGCCCAGATCGGCACTTCATAGTTGCCGATCGTCAGCACGTCGTACTGGCCGCCCTTGGTCGCGATGTCGGTCGTCACGCGCTGGCGCAGGACGTTTTCTTCAAGCGTGACCCAGTTGACCTGGATGTCGGGGTACTTTTCATTGAATTCGGCCATCATGCCTTGCATGCGGATCATGTCGCCGTTGTTCACGGTGGCGACGGTGATCGTTTCTGCCATGGCTGGCAGCCCGAATGCTGCAACACAGCAGGCCCCCATCAGTCCGCGGATCGTTGTGGTCATGCTTCCCTCCCTTTGAGCATATGCTCATTCCTGTGCCAGATGTTCATCAGCCCGCAGAATAGGTCAAGAAGATTGTGCGGCAGATACCGCTAACATGATACGTCGAAAATTAGGCAATGCCTGCGGCTGGCGATGATTATTCAGGCAGAGTGTTCCAGGAGGGCCCGCGCCGTCACCTCGTCGGTGACAAGTGCGTTCAAAAGACCACCCTTCATCGCCGCACGCAGCGCCGCGATCTTGGCCGGACCTCCCGCGACGCCGACTGCCAGACGTGGCGATTTCGCCTCGATCCGGATGGAGGTCAGGCGGTCGTCCAAAGTGCTGGCGATATAGCTGCCATCGGCATCGAACACGTGTCCTGTGATCTCGCCCACGGCACCCTGACGTTCCAGCGCCTGTATGTCGGCAGCTGTCACGAAACCTTCAGTCAGCAGGGGCGCACGCACGCCCATCTGACCAAGGCCAAGGAACATCGCATCCGCACGCAGGCCCAGATCACGCACGGACCGGACCGCGCGCATCGCAAGCAGCGCCTGCCGTTCTTCCGCCGAGGCGACGAGAACGGGCGCGGGCATCGGATAATGCGACGCCCCGATGCGGGAGGCGAGCGTCATGATGACCGCGAACTGGCTGGCCGAACCGTCATCGGCGACATTTCCGATCAGCGACACCAGCGACTGGTCGGGCCTTGCCCGCCCCTCCACCTCCGTTGCCATTGCGGCAAGGGCGCGTCCGATGCCAAGACCGATGACACATGTATCGACCCGCGCAAGAACCCGGTCGAACATGGCGGCGGCCACGGGTCCGATGGCGCGTGCCACGTTGTCGCTAAGGGCAGGGGCGACGCGCACCTCCGACAACTCGAACCGGTCGCGCAACCGCGCTTCGAGTTCCAGGCAGGCGGCGATCGGATGTTCCAGCCGGACGCGCACAAGGCCGTCCTGCATGGCACGGCTGACAAGTCTTTGCGCCCGCTGGCGCGAAATGCCCATCTGTCCCGCGATCTGGTCCTGGGTCAGGCCCCCGGCGTAGTAAAGCCAGCCGGCGCGGGCGGCATCGTCCAGCGGATCGGGCACGCTCATGTTGTGCCGCCGTCGTGATTGGTCGTCATGGTCTCTCTCCCGGCGGGGATTATGGCGGATGCCGACGGGGCACGAAAGCGGATTCACGCGATATGGCCATTTCCCGCGCGCCGTGACAGGCTTTCGGAAAATCACGAAGGACCGATGATGCCCGTGCCCCATATCCCCGTTTTCGATGGCCATAACGACTTCCTGCTGCGGTTGCAGCGCGACCCGGCAAAACGGCGGACGATCTGGCTGGAGGGAGAGGGAATCGGGCATCTGGATCTGCCGCGCATGCGTCGAGGGGGCTTTGCGGGCGGGATGTTCGCGATTTACGTCCCGTCTCCGCGCAGCGAAGCGCCTGTTGATCACGCGATGGATATCCCTCCCTACGACGTGCCGCTGCCTGCGCCACTGGATCAGGCGGAAGCCTTGTCCTGTGCAATGGCCATGGCGGGCCACCTGTCATGGATGGAGCGGGCGAGCGACGGCGCCTTCCGCATCACCCGCACCGTGACGGAGATCGAGCGCGCGATGCATGACGGTGCCATCGCCGCCGTCATGCATATCGAGGGGGCGGAGGCGATCGACACCGATCTGGACATGCTGCACGTGTTCCACGCTATGGGCCTGCGGTCGCTGGGTCCGGTATGGAGCCGCCCGACCGCATTCGGGCACGGCGTGCCTTTCCGCTTTCCCTCCGGCCCCGATACGGGTGAAGGCTTGACCGATGCTGGCAGGCGGCTGGTGCGCGAATGCAATGCGCTGAAGATCGTGGTGGACCTGTCCCATCTGAATGAGAAGGGGTTCGACGACGTGGCGGCAATCACAAACGCACCTCTGGTCGCCACCCATTCCAACGCCCATGCCGTCACGCAGTCCTCGCGCAACCTGACCGATCGCCAGCTTGCCATGATCCGGGATACGAAGGGCATGGTGGGGCTGAACTTCGCCACCTGCTTCCTGCGCGAGGATGGCCGCCGCGCCCCCGAAATCGGGTGGGAGCCGATCCTGCGCCACATGGACCACCTGATCGACCGTCTGGGCGAGGATCACGTGGGCTTCGGTTCCGATTTCGACGGCGCGACCGTGCCCGAAGGCATCGGCGACGTGACGGGCCTGCCCTTGCTGCTGGATGCTTTGCGGTCTCATGGCTATGACGAGGCGCTGCTTGAAAAACTGGCGTGGCGGAACTGGCTCGCAGTATTGCGCCGCAGCTGGGGCGGCTGAACCTGCAACACGCTTGACCTGCGCGACCCGCTGTCCTCAAGCTTGATCCAATGACCAGAGGCAGTGCCGTGACAGAATCCCTACACACAGAAATCCTTCGCCATCTGACCTACACGATCGGGAAGGACGCGACCAACGCCACGACCTACGACTGGCGGATGGCCTTGTCCCACGCGATCCGGGACCGGATCATGACGCCATGGTTCGAGGCCACGCGCCGCACATGGGCGGAAGATCGAAAGCGCGTCTATTACCTGTCGATGGAGTTCCTGATCGGGCGCCTGCTGGAAGATGCCACCATCAACCTCGGCCTCCATGAGGAGGCGGAGCGTGCGATGGCCGCCCTCGGCCAGGATTTCCGCGCCGTGGTGGAGGACGAGCCGGATGCGGCGCTTGGCAACGGGGGGCTGGGGCGCCTTGCCGCCTGCTTCATGGAATCAATGGCAACGCTCGGTTGTCCCGCCTACGGTTACGGGATCCGCTACGAACACGGGCTGTTCCGTCAAGGCTTCCGAAGCGGCCAGCAGACGGAGGCGGCTGAAAACTGGCTTGACCACCCCCATCCATGGGAATTTCCGCGGCCCGAAGCGCAATATGTCATTCCCTTCAAGGGCCAGGTGGACGTGTTGGGCGGTCGTTCCGTCTGGACACCGTCCGAGACGGTGATCGCCGAGGCGCATGATACCCCTGTCATTGGCTGGCAGGGCCGGTGGGCCAACACCCTGCGCCTGTGGTCCGCCCGACCCACGGGAGATTTCAATCTGGAACGGTTCAACCGCGGCGACTATGCCGCTGCCGCCGAACCCGAAACGCTGGCCCGCACGCTAAGCCGTGTCCTGTACCCCGACGACACCACCTATCAGGGAAAGGAACTGCGGCTGAAACAGGAATACTTCCTGACATCCGCCGCATTGCAGGACATCCTGCGCCGCTTCCTGCAAAGTCATTCGGACCTGCGCCTGCTGCCCAAGCATGTGGCGATCCAGATGAACGACACACATCCCGCCATCGCCGGACCGGAACTGATCCGCCTTCTGGCCGACGATCACGGTATGGAGTTCCGCGATGCGCTGTCTGTCGCGCAAAAATGCCTTGGCTATACCAATCACACCCTTCTGCCAGAAGCGTTGGAACGGTGGGCCACCTATACCTTCGGCACTGTCCTGCCGCGCCACATGCAGATCGTGGAACAGATCGACGGCTGGCATCTGGAGGAGCATCGGTCCCGCCCCCATTACGTCGGCATCGTCAAACATGCCGAGGTGCGCATGGGGGAGCTGGCCTTCATCGCGGCCCACAAGGTCAACGGCGTGTCGGCCCTGCATACCGAGCTGATCAAGAAGAACCTGTTCCCCGAACTGCACGCCCTGCATCCGGACCGCATCGTCAACCAGACCAATGGCGTCACCCCGCGTCGATGGCTGAAGATGTGCAATCCCGCACTTTCCACGCTGATCACCGACACCATCGGTTCCGGGTGGGAGGCGGATCTGGACCGTCTGAAGCTGCTGGAACCCCATGTGGAGGATCGCGCCTTCCTGCGGGCGTTCGACACAGCCAAGCGCGATAACAAGGTCCGTCTGGCCGGGTGGATCGAACGCACCTGCGGGGTGGATGTCGATCCGGACGCCCTGTTCGACGTGCAGGTCAAGCGCATCCACGAATACAAGCGCCAGTTGTTGAACATCCTGGAGACGATCGCCCGCTGGCAGGCCATCCGCGCCAATCCAACGGCGGGCTGGGTGCCGCGCGTCAAGATATTCGCGGGCAAGTCCGCTCCCGGCTATGCCGTCGCCAAGGAGATCATCCACCTGATCAACGACGTGGCGGCCGTAATCAACAACGATCCGGTCACGGGGGATCTGCTGAAGGTGGTCTATCCTCCCAACTACAACGTCTCCATGGCCGAACGGCTCGTTCCGGCGGCGGATTTGTCCGAACAGATATCGACGGCCGGCAAAGAGGCGTCGGGCACGGGCAACATGAAATTCATGATCAACGGCGCCCCGACCATCGGCACTCTCGACGGCGCGAACGTGGAGATCCTGAAGGAGGTGGGGGCCGACAATTTCTTCCTATTCGGCCTGACCGCAGAGGAGGTGGTGAAGCGCCGCGAGGATCCCGAACACTCCGCCCACGCGATCGAGGCGAGCCGTCCGCTGATGGACGTTTTGCAGACGATCGCGGAAGGACGCTTTTCTCCCGATCAGCCGGACAGGTACCATCAACTGGTCAATCGTGTGTGGCACCACGATTATTTTCTGGTCGCGTCCGACTTCGACTCCTACATCAAGGCACAGGGAGAGGTCGATGTGGCCTTTGCCGACCGTGCCCGCTGGGTCCAGATGGCAGCACTGAACACGGCCCGTTCGGGCTTTTTCAGTTCTGACCGGACGATCAGGGGGTACATGACCGACATATGGGACATCGAGCCCGCGATCTGAAGGACGGACTGTGGGGGGAAAAGTGATGCCGGACGTGGACCTGAACGAAGCCGCAGCGCTGTCCGAAGGACGCCATGCCGATCCATTCGCTTTTCTCGGCCCCCGCCCTGACGGAAAAGGCTGGCGCGTGACGGTGTGGCAACCCGGTGCCGACAATGTCTGGCTTGAGCCGGGGGGTGAAACCACCCCCGTCGCCGGGTATCCCGGACTGTTCGTCGGGCACAGCACATCACGCGAATACCGCCTGAAAGCTCAGGGCCATGGCGCGGAGTGGCAGGTCGACGATCCTTACCGCTTCGGCCCCGTTCTGGGGGAGATCGATGAATACCTTCTGGGAGAGGGCACGCATCGTCGCCTGTGGGACGTGCTCGGGGCACATCCGATGGTGCATGAGGGTGTGGCCGGCACGAATTTTGCGGTCTGGGCCCCGAATGCACAGCGGGTGTCTGTCGTGGGGGATTTCAATCTCTGGGACGGTCGTCGCAATCCGATGCGCCTGCGAGGGGCGACAGGGGTTTGGGAAATCTTTCTGCCCGGGATCACGGCAGGCACGTCCTACAAGTACGAGATCCGCACGCATCTGGGTGAAATCCAGACGCAGAAGGCCGATCCTGTCGGTTTCGGGTCGGAACACCCACCGCGCACGGCATCGGTCGTGCGGGATTTGTCGCAAGCGCAGTGGCGCGATTCCGACTGGATGTCCCGCCGTCATCTGGCAAACAATGTTGATGCCCCGATTTCCGTTTACGAGGTGCATCTGGGCAGCTGGCGGCGTGCGCCCGGCAATCGGATGCTGTCCTATGTGGAACTGGCCGAACAGCTGGTGGATTACGTCGATTGGATGGGCTTCACGCATATCGAATTGATGCCCGTTTCCGAATTCCCCTTCGACGGAAGCTGGGGCTACCAACCCGTTGGCATGTTCGCCCCGACGATCCGTCATGGCACGCCGGACGAATTCCGCGCCATGATCGATGCGGCCCACCGCAAGGGATTGGGGGTCATCCTCGATTGGGTGCCGGGTCATTTCCCGACAGACCCGCACGGTCTTGGCCAGTTCGACGGCACCCCGCTTTACGAACATGCCGATCCGCGCGAGGGATTCCATCAGGACTGGAACACCCTGATCTACAACTACGGTCGTCGCGAAGTGCGCAACTATTTGACTGCCAATGCGCTTTACTGGCTGGACGAATATCACGTTGACGGGTTGCGCGTGGATGCAGTGGCCTCGATGCTCTACCGCGACTATTCCCGGCGCGAGGGGGAGTGGGTTCCCAACCATCTTGGCGGCCGCGAGAACTTCGAAGCGATCGGCATGCTGCAGGAGATGAATTCCACCGCATACGGCCTGCATTCCGGCATCATGACCGCGGCAGAGGAATCGACATCCTATCCTGGCGTCTCGCGCCCTGTGGATCATGGAGGTCTGGGCTTCGGCTTCAAGTGGAACATGGGCTGGATGAACGACACCTTGTCTTACATGGAAATGGAACCGATCCACCGCAAATGGCACCATCACAAGATGACGTTCGGGCTGCATTACGCCTGGTCTGAAAACTTCATCCTGCCCATCAGCCATGACGAGGTTGTCCATGGCAAGGGCAGCATGATCGAGAAGATGCCAGGTGAGGGGGATGAAAAATTCGCAAACCTTCGTGCCTATTACGCCTTCATGTGGGCGCATCCGGGCAAGAAGCTGCTGTTCATGGGCTGCGAATTTGCCCAAGGCCGTGAATGGAACCACGATCAAAGCCTGGACTGGCACCAGACGGACCTGCCGCAGCACCGTGGCGTGCAGTTGCTGGTGCGCGACCTGAACCTGCTTTACCGCGAAACGCCTGCGCTACATCTTCATGACACGCGACCTGAGGGGTTCCAGTGGCTGGAGGTGGGAGATGCGGATGCCTCCGTCTTCGCATGGGTCCGTTCCGGCGCTGCGGGGGATTCACCGGTCGTGTTCGTCGTGAACATGACGCCGGTGATGCGTGACTATCGACTCGGCTTTCCGGTCGGCGGACGGTGGGAGGAGGTACTGAACACCGATGCGTCTATCTATGGAGGTTCGGATCAGGGTAACCTTGGCGGAATTGAGACTGAACCGCAGCAATGGCATGGGCAGGCGCAATCGGCGCGCATTTGCCTGCCACCGCTGACGGCGGTTATCTTCCGGCAGGAAAAATAAAAGAAAGAGGGGGAGGCGGATGTCGAAGACGGTACGGGTTCTATCGGTTGTTTCGGAATGCGTTCCGCTTTTGAAAACTGGCGGTTTGGCGGACGTCGCGGGGGCCTTGCCGCGTGCGTTGTCCATCAAGGGCGTGGACATGCGGGTGCTTATGCCTGCCTATCGCAAGCAGCGTTGGCGTCTGGACGGGATGAAGGTCCTGTTCCACGAGGGGGACCTGTTCGGGGGACCGGCCACCGTCTACGGCGGTGTCGTCGGCGGGATCGAGTTCCTGCTTTTGGATGCGGCGCATCTTTACGACCGTGAGGGAGGCCCGTATTCCGGTCCATGGGGTGAATGGGAAGACAATCCCCAACGGTTCGCCGCACTGTCATGGGTCGCTGCCCGGATCGCCCGGGAGGGGCTGTCGGATGGCTGGCGACCGCAGATCCTGCATTGTCACGACTGGCAGGCCGGTTTTGCGCCCGCCTACCTGAAATGGGGTGGCCCCACCGATGTAAAAAGCGTCATCACCATCCACAACATCGCTTTTCAGGGCTGGGCGAAGGCGGAACTTCTTCAGGAACTGCGTCTTCCCTCGCATGAATTTCATGTACAATCGCTGGAATATTACGGCGGCTTGTCTAGCCTGAAAGCGGCGCTTGTCACGGCGGACCGGATCACGACGGTTTCCCCCAACTACGCCATCGAACTGATGCGCCCCGAATACGGGATGGGCCTGCAGGGAATACTGGCGGAACGGGCCGATGTCGTCAGCGGTATCCTGAACGGCGTCGATACGCAGGTCTGGTCCCCCGAGGCGGAGGAACATGCCTACAGCTTCGACAACCTGCGCGGCAAGATAGAAAACCGTGCCACGCTTTGCGCTGCATTCGATCTGGAAGTGCCGGGTCCGCTTGCCATCGTCGTCAGCCGCATGACGGATCAGAAAGGTATCGACCTTCTGCCCGAAGTGCTGCCAGAGTTCATCGAGGCGGGGGGCGGGGTTGCCATCCTTGGATCCGGTGATCCGGAACTGGAAAACGCGATGCGCGCGTTGGAGGTTCGCTATCCCGACCGTGTCGGCGTCCGCGTCGGATACGACGAGGGGTTGAGCCATCTGATGTTCTCCGGCGGGGATGCGGTTCTCGTTCCCTCGCGGTTCGAGCCTTGCGGGCTGACGCAGATGTATGGCCTCCGCTACGGCACGCTGCCGGTGGTGGCGCAGGTGGGCGGCCTTGCCGACAGCGTGATCACCGTGAATCCGGCATCGATGATCGCGGGGGCGGCAACGGGCTTCACATTCTCTCCCACCACCGCCGACGCTTTTGCGGGCGCATTGCGGCGGCTGGTGCAGTTGTGGCATGAGCCTTCCCATTGGGCACAGGTTCAGCGTAATGCCATGCGGCATCCTGTCGGCTGGGAAGCATCCGCCGACGAATATGCAACCCTATATGCGGAACTGGTTCAGTGAACCTCGGCGCGACCTTGGGTCCGGACGGTGTCCGCTTCGCGGTCTTCAGCGCCAATGCCTATGCGATGGAGCTTTGTCTGTATGGCCCCGATCGCTGCATCCCGATGGAGCGGGAGGGCAATATCTGGTTCGTGCATGTTGCGGGGGTGGGTGCGGGCATGGAATATATGTTCCGTGCGCAGGGTCCTTGGCAGCCCGATCAGGGGCACCGGTTCGACGGGGACCGACTGTTGCTGGATCCCTATGCCCGCGAATGGACATCCCCCCTGCGGTGGAGCGAGGACATGCAGGCCGGTGCCGCACCCGGCACGCGTTGCGTGGTGACAGGCGTAAGGCCGCCGCTCCCACGCATGGCCCCTGTGCTATGGGACCGGACTGTTATATACGAGGCGCATGTCCGTGCAATGACCATGGCGGGAGAGAAAATCTCCTCCGCCTTCCGTGGCACGTTCACCGGCCTTGCGTCGAAGCCGATGATTAAGCATCTATCGCGCCTTGGCGTCACGACCGTCGAACTGCTGCCTGTCCAGGCCTTTGTCGATGACCGCTTCGTCGTGGAACGAGGTCTCGACAACCTTTGGGGTTATCAGACGCTCGGATATTTTGCCCCAGATCCGCGTTACGGGTCGTTGTCCGAATTCCGCAGCATGGTCCGAAAGCTGAATGCCGCCGGCATCGAGGTTATCCTCGACGTCGTCTTCAACCACACGGGAGAGGGGGACGAGACCGGCCCGACGGTCATGTTCCGTGGTCTGGATAATGCAAGCTATTACCGGACGAAAGACGGACAATACTTGAACGACGCCGGCACCGGAAATACGCTGGACCTGACGCGACCCGTGGTCCAGCGGCTGGTGATGGACGCCCTGCGCTTCTGGGCCGAACAGGGCGTCGCAGGGTTCCGCTTCGATCTGGCGACCGTGCTGGGCAGGGGACCGGATGGTTTCGACCCACGCGCCGCGATTTTCGACATGATCCGGCAGGATCCGGTGCTGCGCGATATGAAATTGATTGCGGAACCATGGGATATCGGGGAAGGCGGCTACCGCCTAGGCCAGTTCCCGCCGCCTTTCGCCGAATGGAACGACCAGTTCCGGGATGATATCCGCCGTATGTGGCGGGGCGAACGCGTGATGGGTGCCATTGCCGCCCGCATGACGGGATCGGCGGAACTGTTCGATCATGACCGGCGGGGGGCTTGGTCTTCCATCAACCATGTCACGGCGCATGACGGCTTCACGCTGACGGATCTCGTCACCTATGACCGCAGCCACAACGAGGCGAATGGCGAAGACGGCCGCGACGGGCATCGGGAAAACTTCTCCGACAACATGGGTACGGAAGGTCCGGATGACACGCTGACGGACATTCGCGCCCTGCGGCGGCGCAACATGCTGGCGACCCTGATGCTGGCCCAGGGCACCCCCATGATCCGTGCCGGGGACGAGATGGGCAACAGCCAGTGGGGCAACAACAATACCTATGCGCAGGACAATGAACTGGGCTGGGTGCAATGGTCCAAGGATTCGATGATCGGCTTCCTGTCGCAACTGACAGCAATGCGCGACGGCATGCCCCTGTTGCGGCAGAAGCAATTCCTGCACGGGGAAGCCGACATGTCGGGCCGCCCCGACGTCGTCTGGCGGCTGCCCGACGGGCAGGTGGCCCATGCCCATGACTGGCCGGAGATGACCACGTTGTGCATGGAACTGAACGGCGAAGACGAGGCGGCGTTCGTCATCCTCAACCCGGGTTCCGCCGTGCCACTGACCCTTCCCGAGGGCCGCGAATGGGAACTGGTTCTCGATTCCACGCAGCCTGATGCCGAACAGCCCGATTGGGGGGTTGAAGCGCCCGCCCATTCCGTGCTGGTCTTTCGCCACATCGACTAAGGACCCAGTATGACGACAGTTCAGACAGTTGCTTTCACCGACCAGAAGCCCGGCACTTCGGGTCTGCGCAAGAAGACGCGGGTCTTCATGCAGCCTCGTTACCTGGAAAATTTCGTTCAGGCGATCTTCAACGCGATTGGCGGGGTGAAGGGCAAGACCCTTGTCGTGGGCGGTGATGGACGCTTCTTCAACGACAGCGCGGTCCAGATCATCCTTCGCATGGCAGCGGCCAACGGCGCGGCCCGTGTCATCGCCGGGCAGGGCGGGGTCCTGTCCACGCCCGCCGCATCGCACCTTATCCGCCAGCGCAAGACCGACGGCGGCATCATCCTGTCCGCCAGCCACAATCCGGGCGGCGAGGACGAGGATTTCGGTATAAAGTTCAACATGGCGAACGGCGGCCCTGCGCCGGAAAGCGTCACCGACGCGATGTTCCGCGAAGCGACCGTCATCGTCAGCTACAACATTCTCGACACGGCGGATGTCGATCTGAACGCCTCGGGTGAAACCGACCTCGGTGGCATGGCAGTGGAGATCGTCGATTGCGTGGCCGACTATGCCGCGCTGATGGAAACGCTGTTCGACTTCGACGCTATCCGCGCGATGTTCACGGCTGGCTTCACGATGCGGTTCGACGCCATGTGCGCCGTCACGGGTCCCTATGCGACCGAGATTCTCGAGAATCGGCTTGGCGCTGCCCCCGGCACCGTGACCCACGGCACGCCGCTGCCCGATTTCGGCGGGATGCATCCCGATCCGAACCCGACTTGGGCGCACGAGTTGATGGACGAGATGATGGGCGCGGACGCCCCGGATTTCGGTGCGGCTTCGGACGGTGACGGGGACCGGAACATGGTCGTTGGTCGCGGCACCTACGTCTCCCCCTCGGACAGCCTTGCCGTTTTGGCCGCCAATGCACATCTGGCGAAAGGTTATGCCCAAGGGATCGCGGGCGTGGCGCGATCGATGCCGACTTCCGCCGCGGTGGACCGCGTGGCCAAGGATCTGGGGATCGAGGCGTTCGAGACGCCAACAGGTTGGAAGTTCTTCGGTAACCTCCTTGATGCGGGCCGCGTGACCCTGTGCGGAGAGGAAAGCTTTGGCACCGGTTCGGATCACGTTCGGGAAAAGGACGGCCTTTGGGCGGTGCTGCTGTGGCTGAACATCCTTGCCGTCCGCAAGCAATCCGTGGCGGAGATTCTGTCGGAACACTGGCAGAAATACGGACGCAACTATTACTCGCGCCACGACTTCGAAGCGATCGAAACCGACAAGGCCAATGCAATGATCGGCGCGTTGCGCAAGTCACTAAAGGATTTGCCGGGCCGCGAGGTTCAGGGCATGACGATAGCCGCCGCTGACGATTTCAGCTACACCGATCCCGTCGATGGATCGGTATCCGCCAAGCAGGGCGTCCGCATCCTGTTCGGGGACGGAAGCCGTATCGTCATGCGCCTGTCGGGCACGGGAACGGAAGGCGCAACCCTGCGCCTGTATCTTGAGCAATATGCTGAAGCCAGCTTCGACCGCGACCCGCAAGAAGCGTTGTCCACCGTTATTCGCGCAGCGCACGAATTGGCGGATATCACGGGTTACACGGGCCGGTCCGAACCCGACGTGATTACCTGAGCGACGCCGCGCAGCCCGTCAGGGCTGCGTAATCATCCTCGACCACGCTGACGGGGAAAGCTTCGACAAAGTCGGAGAACCTTCCCTTGTCGTGCATGGCCTCTGCAAACCCGAGCGCTCCGAGATGCGGCGCCAAGGCACGGGACATGCCCCCGCAAAGGGCGATCCCGCCAAAAGGCAGGTGCGTCAGCGCCAGATTGCCCACGACAGAGCCGAGAAATTCGACGAACAGGCGCGCGGTTGCCGTGGCGGCTTCGTCCTGACCGATCAGGGGGATCAGCTCGCTCGTGGGGCGCGGCGTGCCCGTCAGGCATGTGTGGATGGCCGTCATCCCCCTCCCGGACAATACTTCCTCCACGGTGGCGATGCCGTGGATGCCTTCGATATGGCGGGCAACGCGGGCCTGATCTTCGGTCCGGACGGGCAGGGTCACGTGACCTGTTTCCGATGGCAGCACGATGACGCCATGTTCGGTCCTGCTCACGGGGCTGGAATTGAAGCCTGTCCCGACCCCGACCACCAGTTGCGAGGATGTATCCATCGCCACCCGACCCGCGATGATCTGGCGCAGTGGAATATGCCCCAGGGCGAACCCTTGCGCCTGCAGATCGTTGATCACGGCCGTGACGCCCGCACCCGTGACGGCGGCAAGCTGTGCCCTGTCGATTCCCCAGTCCAGGTTCGTCAGTCGGCCCATACCGTTCGCGACAGGCCCTGCGACTGCCACGCATGCGCCGTCCACTCGTTCCCCGCTCTCGGACAAGAACAACTCCATCAAGGAGGCGATGCCCGTGTGCCGAGCGTTGATGAAGCGTCTCACGCTGTCGTGGCGGATGTTGATCCCATCGGCAAGGGCAACGCGGGTGTTGGTGCCGCCCACGTCGGCTACGAGGCTCAGTCTGGACATCGGTCCCTCCATTTGTCTTTGTTCTAGTTGATCTTTCGGCCCTCGCAACTTTCATTTCCCGTCTTATGTTGGGAACAGGCAAATCTAGGAGAGCTCATGGACGCGGCAACGAAGCCTGTTGATTGGGCGGATAGGAACTGGTGGCGGGGGGCAACGATCTACCAGATCTATCCGCGCAGTTTTCAGGACACCGATGGTGACGGGGTCGGCGACCTGCGTGGCATCGAAAAGCGGCTTGAACATATTGCGAGCCTTGGGGCCGATGCGGTGTGGATCAGTCCGTTCTTCAAATCCCCGATGAAGGATTTCGGTTACGACGTGGAGGATTACAACCTCGTCGATCCGATGTTCGGCACGAACGAGGATTTCGATGCGGTGATCGCGAAGGCCCGCACGCTTGGTCTTCGCGTGATGATCGATCTGGTATTTTCCCATACTTCGGACAAGCATCCATGGTTCCTGCAAAGTCGCAAGAGCCGCGACAACGCGAAGTCGGATTGGTATGTCTGGGCCGACCCCAATCCCGATGGCACCGTTCCGAACAACTGGCTGGCGATGTTCGGCGGATCGTCCTGGCATTGGGATGCGCGGAGGGAGCAATACTACCTGCACAACTTCCTTTCGTCGCAACCCGACTTGAACCTGCACAATCCCGACGTGCAGGAGGCGCTGCTGGATGTGCTGCGTTTCTGGCTGGAACGCGGGGTCAGCGGGTTCCGCTTCGACGTGATCAACTTCTACTTCTGCGACCGCTACCTTCGCAGCAATCCGCCACTGCCGCGCGAATTGCGCAATGACAGCATCGCGCCTTCGGTGAATCCGTATAATCACCAACTCCATCTGTTCGACAAGAATCAACCCGAAAACATAGACTTCTTGCGCAAACTCCGTGCAGTGATGGAACCCTATGCTGCTGCTGCCGTAGGCGAGGTGGGAGATGCCCAACGCGGGTTGGAGATCATGGCCGAGTATACTTCGGGCAATGACAAGGTTCACATGTGCTATCCGTTTGAGCTGTTGCAGCCGACCAAGCTGACCGCCCGCATTCTGGAGGATACTTTCCAGCGGATGAATCGCGCAGCCCCCGATGCGTGGCCGTGCTGGGCTTATACTAACCATGATACGGTACGTTTGCCGACCCGTTGGCAGGCCTCGGACGCGGCATTGCGCAACTACGCCACCTTGCTGATGTGCCTGCGTGGATCTGCCTGCATCTATCAGGGGGAGGAATTGGGGCTGCCCGAAGCTGATGTTGCCTTCGAGGACCTGCAGGACCCCTATGGCAAGGAGTTCTGGCCCGAATTCAAGGGCCGTGACGGTGCCCGCACTCCGATGGCTTGGGACGAGACGGAGAATGGTGGCTTCACCACCAACGCCAAGCCCTGGTTGCCGGTAGCAGAGACGCATGTCGCCCGTTCGGTTCAGGGCCAGGACGGTATGGCAGGGTCCATGCTGGAGCACTATCGCGCGGCCCTTCGCCTGCGGCGCGATCACCCGACCCTACGCCATGGGGCGATGGACGGGCTATGGACCAACGGGGATCTGGCCCAGTTCCTCCGCCTCGGGACGGAAACATTGTTCTGCGCCTTCAATCTTGGGGAAGGCACCGTGGAGGCGCGGCTTCCCGAGGGTCACTGGTATCCTGTCGGGCAGGACACGGGCGCTCTTCCGCCCGCACCTGTCGTGACCCTTGGCCCGTGGGAATTCTGTCTGGCGAGGCGAGATTAGGGGCGCATCCGCATGGAACCGCCACCTTGTGTCGTCAGCCAGTCCGGCCAGCCGACATAGCGTTCCACCACGAAAAGGGCGGCGCAGGCGGCGATGACGCAGAACACCAGGATCACCTTCCACATGGGTGGGGGGTGACGCACCCAGTTCATCATCCGTATCAGCCAGATGTGATTCATGTATCCTCCGTGAAACGGACCTTGCCGATATAGGGCAGATTGCGGTTCGACTGCGCATAATCGATGCCGTAGCCCACGACGAATTCGTCGGGGATGGTGAATCCGGTCCATGTGGCCTTCATGTCGACCTCCCGGCGTGAGGGTTTGTCCAGAAGGGCGCAGACCTCCAGACGGGCGGGATCGCGCGACCTAAGAAGACGGGTGACATGGGACAGGGTAAAGCCGGTATCGACGATGTCTTCCACAACCAGAACGTCGCGGCCTGCGATTTCCCCCCGTATGTCCTTGAGGATGCGGACCTCGCGGCTGGATCGCGTCGAATTGCCGTAGGAGGAGGCTTCGAGGAAATCCACCTCCACCGGCAGGTCGATCTCCCTCACCAGATCCGCGATGAAGATGAAGCTGCCGCGCAGAAGACCCACTACGGTCAGTTTTTCAGTTCCTGCGTAATGTGCCGTGATTTCCCGTGCCAGATCTTCCACCCTTGCGGCGATGGCCTTGGCGGAAATCATCTGGTCGATGACATATGGTTGCTTTGACATGGTATCCCCTTGCACTTGCGGACCCAAGTAGCGAAAACCTGAAGCCAAGTCACGGAGGATGCCATGCCGACCCATCACGAAACCCGGCGGCTGCCCTATACCGCCCAGCAGATGTTCGATCTTGTGGCCGATGTCGGCTCCTATCCGCAGTTTCTGCCGTGGAATTCCGCCGCGCGCATCCGGACCCGCACCCCGGTGGAGGGAGGGGGAGAACTGATGGAGGCGGATCTCGTGATCTCGTTCAAGGTGTTCCGGGAACGCTTCGGCAGCCGCGTGACACTGTGGCCGGAGCAGAAGAAGATCGATACCGAATATCTGGACGGCCCGTTCAAGTACATGAAATCCACCTGGTCGTTCCGCGACATCCCCGAAGGCGGGTGCGAGGTGGAATTCTTCGTGGATTTCGAATTCAAGAACGCGATCCTGCAAGGGATTATCGGCATGGTCTTCAACGAGGCGATGCAACGCATCGTGCGCGCATTCGAAAGACGGGCAGCCCAGCTTTACGGCTGATCCAGCCCCGAAGCGCGGCACAGCATCGACAGCGCATGGGCAACAGTAGCCAGACGCACGGCGTCACGTCCGATGGCCCCAAAATCACGCGTTTCCGTCAGGGTCCCGCCCCCTTTCATGGCAAGCCCGAAACAGACACGGCCTTCGGGCTTGTGTTCCGACCCGCCCGGGCCTGCGATGCCCGTCACGCTGATGGCAAGCGTGGCACGGGATCCTGCCAATGCGCCTTCGGCCATCTGGCGGGCGACCAGTTCAGACACGGCCCCGTCGCGGTCAAGCGCGTCCTGCGTGACGCCCAGCATCTCCATCTTCGCAAGGTTGGAGTAGGTGACAAATCCCCTGTCGAACACTTTGGACGATCCGGGATTGTCAGTCAGCGCCCCTGCGATCAGCCCGCCGGTGCAGCTTTCCGCCGTGGCAACGACAATGCCTTTCAAGATCGCATGGCGCTGGAAGTCAAGCCAGTTCACATCAGCACCCCGTGCGTGATTCCGGCGGAAATCATGGTGGCGATGCCTGCGAACAGACCGGCCCAAAGATCGTCCGACATGACGCCGGAGGCCCCGCCGCGCCGATCCGCTCGCCCGACCAGCCACGGTTTCCAGATGTCGAACAGGCGGAAGAACACGAACGCCGCGATCCATCCCGGATAGGCGACGACGGCCCAGTTTTCCACCCCGTGCCACCAGAAGGCCGCGGCAGGGAACAGCAAGGCCAGCCATTGGCCCGCAACCTCGTCGATGACGAATTCGGATGGATCCTCGTGCGCTGCTGTCAGTTCGTGCGACAAGGCCCACCAACCGAGTGCCGTGACGGCCAGCGTCGCCACCACCAATGCCGGAAAGCCAAGATATCTGTCGATGAGCAGCCCCAGAACCAGCGCGCCCGCCGATCCCCATGTTCCCGGGGCAGGCCGCAACAGGCCAAGCCCGAAGCCGAGGCAGATCAGTCGTATCATGCCGATACCAGCAGTGCTGTCGCGATGGAGGCGATGCCTTCCTCCCGTCCCGTGAATCCCAGCTTTTCCGACGTCGTTGCCTTGACCGAGACGATGCCCGCATCGACGCCCATGATGACCGCCAGCGCCTGCCGCATTGCGACCGCATGAGGACCGACTTTCGGATATTCGCAGACCAACGTCACGTCGCAATTGGACAGGCGGTAGCCGCGCGCGAGGACGCGCCCCATCGCGTGACGCAGGAAGATGTGGCTTTCGGCACCCTTCCATTTCATGTCGGAGGGGGGGAAATGCTGCCCGATGTCGCCTTCCGCCAGCGCACCGTAGATCGCATCGGTCAGTGCGTGCATGCCCACATCGGCGTCCGAATGGCCCTGAAGCCCACGCCCATGCGGCACCTTCACACCACACAGCCACACATGGTCGCCCGGTCCGAACCGGTGCACGTCATAGCCATTGCCCATGCGGATATCCATGTCGCGCCCCTTCAGCATTGCTTCGGCCCGCGCGAAATCGGCGGGCCACGTCACCTTTATATTGTCGTCGTCGCCTTCCACGATGGCGACGTCAAGCCCTGCGGCGCGCGCCACCGCGACATCGTCGGCGGCATCGCCCCCATGTGCCAGATGCGCGGCAAGGATGGCGTCGAAGCGAAAGCCCTGCGGGGTTTGCGCCCGCCACAGGCCGGTGCGATCCTCGGTGCCCGTGACGTGACCCTCTCCGCGCCACAGCGCATCGGTGACGGCCAATGCGGGCGCGGCTCCGTCCGACCGATCCAGCGCCGCAATCACCCGCGCGATGACGGCAGGGGATACGAGAGGACGCGCCCCGTCATGGATCAGCACGCGCGTGACGCCCTGATCCTCCAGTGCGCGCAGGGCGTTCAGCACGGATCCTGCGCGGGAGGCGGCACCCACCACCACCTCCGCCCCCAAGGGTTCGGCAAGGGCACGGTCGTCGGGGTGGATCACCAGCAGGCGGCGCATACCTGCAAAGGCATCGAGCGTATGTGCGACGATCGGACGGCCTTGCAGGAGCTGCCATTGCTTGGGGAGCGGTCCACCTGCGCGACTGCCGCGTCCTGCGGCGACAATGATGGCAACTGTGGTCATGACCGTGATATGGCACGGGACGGAAGGTCGGGAAAGTATAGTCTTTGCCTGCTAATCAACCTATAAGCCTAATATATAGGCAACCGGTCTGAAAACGTGCTCTTTGTACCTTTCGCAAAATTGTAAATTGTCGGCATTGGGCGTAACTCCGTGGCTGACGCCCAAGGAATAAGCATTTGTCCATACAGATCGCCTCCGTGACCATCGATCCGCCGGTGCTGCTTGCGCCGCTGGCAGGGATCACCGATCTGCCGTTCCGCCAGATCGTCGCCCGTTTCGGCGCAGGTCTGGTCGTGTCCGAGATGGTCGCAAGTCAGGAGGTCGTTCAGGCCAAGCCTGCCGCCCGCGCAAAGGCGGAACTGGGGTTCGGCGACCATGCAACCTCGGTGCAGCTTGCAGGGCGCGATCCCTACTGGATGGCGGAAGCCGCCCGTTATGCCGAAGGGCAGGGCGCACGCATCATCGATATCAACATGGGGTGCCCGGCAAAACGGGTCACCTCCTCGGGCGGGAACGGGGCTTGCGGGTCGGCTCTGATGCGAGAGCCGGATCTGGCCCTGCGGCTGATCGAGGCCGTGGTCGGTGCGGTATCGGTTCCCGTCACGCTGAAGATGCGCCTTGGCTGGGACGATGACAGCCTGAACGCGCCGCAGATCGCGAAGCTGGCCGAAGGGGCGGGCATCCGGATGGTGACGATCCATGGTCGCACGCGCTGCCAGTTCTACAAGGGCCGTGCCGACTGGGCAGCGATCCATGCGGTGAAGGATGCGGTGGCGATTCCGGTCATCGCCAACGGCGATATTACCGGTGTGTCCGAAGCTGCGGAGGCGCGCCGCCAATCGGGTGCCGATGGCGTGATGATCGGGCGGGGGGCACAGGGTCGGCCCTGGCTGCTGGCGCAGGTGGGGGCCACCCTGCACGGCCGTCCCGAGCCGTTGGTGCCGGAGGGCACGGCGCTGGCCGATCTGGTGGTGGAGCATTACGAAAGCATGTTGTCATTTTACGGAACGGCCCTGGGCGTGAAGGTCGCCCGCAAGCATCTGGGGTGGTATCTGGACGCGGCGCTGGCCCCGAAAGGCACGGTCCTGACCGCGGAGGAGCCGCAGCAGGTCATCCGTGGCCTGCACGCGGCCTTTGTCCATCAGGGCAGCCTCGCGGCATGAGCGGGCGGGTGGAAACCATACCCTACAAGCTGCCCGGCGGGGTGATCTGGGCCAGCATTCCCGTGCCGGCCCTGCTGCTGGACGCCCGCAACGCGATCATCGCGATCAATCCGGTCGCTGAAAGCTTTCTCAACGCGTCCGAGAAGAACCTGCTGAACGACCCGGCTTTCGACCGGCTGTCCATCGACGCCCCCATGGAGGAAGCGGTGGTCCGCGTCCGCCAGAATCAGGCCGCAATGTTCATCAACGACGTGGACGTGACGACAGGGGAAAGGGCCCCCATCCAGTGCAACATCCAGATCGCTCCCTTGGGCGACATTCCGGATGTGGTGATGTTGCTGGTCTGGCCACGGGAAATTGCGGACCGGCTGGGTCGCGTCGCCGCCGTTCGTTCCGCCGCACGGTCGGCCATCGGCATGGCGGAAATGCTGGCCCACGAGATCAAGAACCCGCTGGCTGGCATTTCGGGTGCCGCCCAGCTGATCGCCATGAACCTGTCTGCCGAGGATCGGGAGCTTGCCGACCTGATCGTGGAGGAAACCCGCCGCATCGTGAAGCTGCTGGAGCAGGTGGAGCAGTTCGGCAATGTCCGCCCCCCCGACCGCCGCGCCGTCAACATCCATGACGCGCTGGACCGCGCCCGTCGGTCCGCAACCGTGGGTTTTGCCGCGAAGATGACGATCACGGAGGACTACGATCCTTCGCTGCCATCCACCTATGCAGATCCTGACCAGCTGATGCAGGTGTTCCTGAACCTGATCAAGAATGCGGCAGAGGCTGCAGGTTCCAGCGGGGGCACGATCCGGCTGCGGACCTTCTACGACCTGTCGCTGCGTCTGCGTCGTGCGGATGGCGGCGGTTCCCTTCCCCTGCAGGTGGAGGTGATCGACGACGGCCCTGGCATCAAGCCGGAGATTGCGGCTGCCATTTTCGACCCTTTCGTTTCGGGTCGTGAAAACGGCACCGGTCTTGGCCTGGCGCTCGTGTCAAAAATAATTTCGGATCACGGGGGAATCATCTCCGTCGATTCGGTTCCGGGGCGGACGGTTTTCCGCGTGTCGCTTCCGCTGGCCCCCCGTGAGGCCGCGGTAAGAGAGATGGAGGTCTGATATGGACGGAACGATCCTTGTCGCGGACGACGACCGCACGATCCGCACAGTGCTGACGCAGGCATTGACCCGCGCAGGCTGCAAGGTGCATGCGACCTCCTCGCTCATGACGCTGATGCGGTGGGTGGAGGAGGGGAAGGGCGATCTCGTCATCTCCGACGTGATGATGCCGGATGGAAACGGGCTTGAGGCACTGCCGAAGATCGCGCGCCTGCGTCCTGGCCTACCCGTCATCGTGATCTCGGCGCAGAACACGATCATGACCGCCATTCAGGCCGCCGAGGCGGAAGCATTCGACTATCTGCCCAAGCCCTTCGATCTGCCCGATCTGATGAAGCGGTCGGCCCGCGCGCTGGACACCAAGCGCCGCGTCCCGGCGCGGCCGGCCCCTGTGCGCGACGGATCGGACGATCTGCCGCTGGTCGGGCGGACGCCCGCGATGCAGGCCCTCTACCGCCTTGTGGCGCGGGTCATGAATACTGATCTTCCCGTGATGATCACCGGTGAATCCGGAACAGGCAAATCGCTGATCGCACGGGCGATCCATGATTTCTCCGACCGGCGGTCGCTGCCATTCATCGTGGCACAAGCGGGCGATCTTCAGGGTGCGGACGGCCCTGCATCCCTGATGGCGCGTGCAAAGGGCGGCAGTCTCGTCTTCGACGAAGTTGCGGATTACGACGATGAAACCCAGGCCCGGATCGTGCGCCTGCTGGACCAGCTGGGCGATACCGCGCCCCGGATCATGGCGACCTCGCAGTCCGACCTTCAGGTGCGGATGGAACAGCACACATTCCGGCAGGACCTGTTCTACCGCCTTGGCGGTGTCACGCTGCATGTGCCCGCATTGCGCGAACGCGTGGACGACATTCCCCTGCTGGCCGAACATTTCCTTGCGCGCGGCGAACGGGACATGGGCTCCACCCGCCGCCTTTCCCCCGAGGCGCGCGAACTGGTGCGTGCCTACAGCTGGCCCGGCAACGTCCGCCAGCTTGAAAATACCCTTCGCCGCCTGATCGTCACCTCCGCCGAAGCGGAGATCACCAAGTTCGAGGTGGAAAGCGTCCTTGGCAGCCAGCCTGCGATGGAACCGCTGAAGGGCGGGGGCGAGGGTGAAAAATTGTCGGCATCCGTCGCGCGGCACCTGAAGCGATATTTCGACCTGCATGGCGGTGCGTTGCCACCCCCCGGTGTTTACCAGCGCATCCTGCGCGAGGTGGAGGGTCCGCTGATCGAGATAGCCCTGGATGCGACGGCGGGAAATCAGGCCAAATGCGCAGACTTGCTGGGCATCAACCGCAATACTTTGCGCAAGAAGATCACGGACCTCGATATCCGCGTGACACGGCGACGCAAGCTGATGTAAATTGGCAACAGAAAGCGTGCCGCAGGCACGTTGAGGCCGGGCACAGCCCGCCGGATGGGGGCGCGTCAACTCGGTGCAATCTGTGGCACGCAACAACACCTTCGCCCGCCTTGCGCGGCTGCGCAGGCAACGCAAGGTCCAGAACGCGGCCACCTTCACGCTGGTCGCCCTCGGGCCGGTGCTGACGGGCGTCACGCTCCTGTTCCTCGGACCCATGAAACTGTCGAGCGGGTCGCCCACACTTCGGCTTCTTTTGCTGACGGATCTGATCTACGTCATGGTGGTGGCAGCGCTCGTCGGGTCGCGCGTGGCGCAGATCGTGTCGGACAGGCGCAGCAGGTCTGCGGGATCGCGGCTGCATCTGCGGCTGTCCGGCGTGTTCGCGCTCGTGGCCCTGATACCCACCGTTCTGGTCGCGATCTTCGCAGTCCTGACCCTGAACATCGGGTTGGAGGGGTGGTTTTCCGACCGGGTGCAGCGTGTGGTGGGCAACTCCCTTGCTGCCGCGCAGGCCTACGAGGCAGAACACCGCGAGGATCTTATCGGCGACGCACAGGCGCTTGGCCGATACCTGGACACGGCAAAGCAGGCGACGTTCTTTTTGCAGGACGACCAGTTGCGTCCCATCCTCAGCCAAGGGCAGGAACTGGTTCAGCGCGGCCTGCGCGAGGCTTATCTGATCGATGGCGGTGGCGAATTGCGAACGCGGGGCGACCGCAGCTACCTGTTCGATTTCGACAAGCCCGACCGTGCCTTGATTCTGGAGGCGCAGGCCAACGGCTACACGCTGATCCAGGACTGGGCGCATAACGAATTCCGCGCCATCGTGCATCTGGATGCATTCCCCGACCGCTACCTGTATGTCACCCGCGAAGTGGACGGCCAGATCCTGAGCCTGCTGGACGACACGCGCGAAACCGTGCGGCTTTATCACCAGCTGGAGGCGGATCGCGGCCGGATGCTGTTCGAATTCGCGCTCCTCTATCTCGGCTTTGCGCTGATCCTGATCCTTGCGGCTGTGTGGTTGGGCCTTTGGTTCGCGGAACGCCTGTCCGGCCCTGTCGGTCGGCTGGCAGGGGCCGCGCAGCGCGTGGGGGGCGGCGATCTGAACGTGCAGGTGGCGGAGGAGGATGGCGACGACGAGATCGCGATGCTTGGCCGGCTGTTCAACCAGATGACGCGCCAGCTGAAACGCCAGCGGGCGGATCTGGAACAAAGCCATGCGCAAGTGGAACGGCGGCGTCGCCTGTTCGATTCCGTGCTTTATTCCATTTCCCCCGGCGTAATCGGCCTGGATGCCAGCGGGCGGGTCGATTTCGTGAACCGCGCGGGCCGCCGCCTTCTGGACATGGAAGCGACCGACCTGCCGCTGGATGTGGCGGTGCCGGAATTCGCGGCCCTGTTCCTGCGTCTGCGCGAAATGGGCGGCACCGTGCAGGAGGAGGTCCGCCTGAACCGCAAGGGCAAGCTGGAAAGCCTGCTGGTCCGCATGGCCGTCCGCGAAACCCCCGAAGGGTTGGAAGGCTACGTGGTGGCCTTCGATGACGTGACCGACCTTGTCAGTGCCCAGCGGATGGCAGCTTGGGGCGATGTCGCCCGCCGCATCGCGCACGAGATCAAGAACCCGCTGACACCGATCCAGCTTTCGGCGGAACGCATCAAGCGCAAGTTCCGCCCCATGGTGGGCGACATGGCGGGCGATCTGGAACAATATACGGATGTGATCGTCCGGCAGACCAACGATCTGCGCCGGATCATTGACGAATTCTCCCGCTTTGCCCGCATGCCGGAACCCGATCGCAGGGAACATGATCTGGTCCGCATCATTCGCGATTCGGTCACGCTTCAGGCAGGTCTTCGCATTTCCGCCGATCTGCCCGACGTCCCCATGATGCTTGATCTGGACGATACGATGATGGCGCAGGTGTTGACGAATCTGCTAAAGAACTCGGGCGAAGCGATAGAGGACAGGCAGAAAAACGGGAACATTCTCGTGCCTGAGATTCGCATATCGCTTGGTTCGGAGGCGGAAGCTGCGGTGATCCGCATCGCCGACAACGGTTCCGGCCTTCCGCCGGATCGATCCCGCCTGTTCGAGCCCTATGTAACGACACGAGAAAAAGGAACGGGACTTGGATTGGCGATCGTGAAGAAAATCGTTGAAGAACATGGCGGCACTTTGTCCCTGACGGATGCGCCCGTGTTTGAAGGCAACAACCATTCCGGCGCACTGGTCGAGATACGTCTTCCCCGCACGCCGCGTCGCCGCAAGAACGGAGAGGGCAGATGAGCAGCATCCTTATCGTCGATGACGAACGTGATATCCGTGAACTGGTGGGCGACATCCTGCGGGATGAAGGTTTCGTCGTGCGGCTGGCCGGCAATTCGGACGATTGCATGGCGGAAATCAACACCGAGGCACCTGCGCTGATCATCCTCGACATCTGGCTGAAGGACAGCCGGATGGACGGGATCGACATTCTAAAGACAGTGAAACGTAACAATCCCGACGTGCCCGTGGTCATTATCTCCGGCCATGGCAACATCGAGATCGCGGTCGCGGCCATAAAGCAGGGTGCGTACGACTTCATCGAGAAGCCGTTCAACATCGACCAGTTGATGGTCGTGGTGACCCGCGCGATGGAGGCGTCGCGTCTACGCCGGGAAAACAACGACCTGCGCCGCAAGGACGTGACGGCGGCTGAAATGCTTGGCTCCTCCTCTGCGTTCCGGCTGATGCGCCAGCAGCTGGACAAGGTGACCAAGTCCAACGGCCGCGTTATGCTGACCGGACCGGCGGGTGCAGGCAAGGAAATGGCCGCCCGCTACATCCATGCCCATTCGAACCGCGCAGGGGCAGCTTTCGTGACCGTCTCCTCGGCGGGGATTGAGCCGGAGCGGATGGAGGATGTCCTGTTCGGGCGCGAAACGGAACGTGGTCTGGAAAAGGGTCTGCTTGAACAGGCCCATGGCGGTGCCGTCTATCTGGACGAGGTAGCGGACATGCCGCCGGGCACGCAGTCGAAGCTGCTGCGCGTTCTGGTCGAACAGCAATTCACCCGCGTGGGCGGGGTCGAGAAGGTGCGGGTGGATCTTCGGGTCATCTCGTCCACCTCGCGCGATCTGCGGACGGAGATCGCGGCCGGACGCTTCCGGCAAGAATTGTACGACCGTTTGAACGTCGTGCCGATCGCCGTGCCCCCCCTGTCTGAACGTCGTGACGACATCCCCGAGCTGGCACGGCATTTCATTGGCTTCCTGCACAAGGTCCAGGGCCTGCCATTGCGCCAACTGTCGCCCGATGCCGAAGCCACGCTTCAGACGATGCCGTGGCCCGGAAACATCCGCCAGCTGCGCAACGTGATCGAACGCGTCCTGATCCTTGGCGAGGGGTCCGGCCCGATCGAGCCGTCCGAACTGCCGGGCCGCGACGGGATGCCCGCCGAGGATGGCCGCCTCAGCATCGGCGGTCTTGTCGCGACCATGGCCCTGCGCGAGGCACGCGAGCTGTTCGAACGGGAATACCTGCTGGCCCAGATCAACCGCTTCGGCGGCAATATCAGTCGCACCGCCAGCTTCGTCGGGATGGAGCGGTCGGCCCTTCACCGCAAGCTGAAGTCGCTGGGTGTGGTCAAGGGTAACGGCAGCGGACCCGAGGATGAGGCATGAAGGTCATCATTTGCGGCATCGGGCAGGTGGGCTGGCAGATCGCCCGCCAGCTGTCCGGTGAACGCAACGATGTGACCGTGGTGGACATGACCGCCGATCTCGTCCGCCGTGCCACGGAAACGCTGGACGTGCAGGGCGTGATCGGCTTTGCCAGCTATCCGGACGTTCTGGAACGGGCAGGGGCCAAGGATGCGGACATGATCATCGCGGCCACCCGCTCGGACGAGGTGAACATGGTCATCTGCCAGGTGGCCCATTCGATCTTCGAGGTGCCGCGCAAGGTGGCGCGTCTGCGGGCGCAAAGCTATCTCGACGCGATCTATGCCGATCTTTACCGGTCGGGCCACATGCCCATCGATGTCGTCATCTCCCCCGAAAAGGAGGTGGCGGAGGCGGCATTGCAGCGGCTGGCCGCCCCGCGTGCCTTCGATACCGAAAGCTTCATGGACGGCCGGGCGCAGCTTTTGGGACTGGCTCTGGACGAGGATTGCCCTGTCCTGAACACGCCCCTGCGGCAGTTGAGCGAACTGTTTTCCACCCTGCGGGCCGTGGTAGTGGGCGTCCGCCGTGACGGCAAGCTGTTCGTGCCGGATGCCGACGTGCAGCTGTGGGCAGGCGATTCCGTTTATCTGTTCACCCATTCCGACGATATTGCCCGCGCGCTGGAAATCTTCGGCAAGGCCAGCGGCAAGCAGGAGCGTGTTGTGATCATCGGCGGCGGTGCGGTCGGCCTGACCGTGGCGCAGGCGCTGGAGCGCCAGACAGGCAGCGTGCGCGCCAAGCTGATCGAGCGCAACCGCGAAAGGGCAGAGGCCGCGTCGGATGCCCTGAAGAAGACCATCGTGCTGAACGGCGACGGCATGGACCGCGCCCTGCTGGAAGAAGCGAACATCCGTGGGGCGGATGCCGTTCTGGCCCTAACGGATGACGACAAGACCAACCTTCTGGTCGCCGTCCGCGCGAAGGAGGCAGGCTGCCCTCTGTCCATCGCACTCGTCAACGACCCCACGCTGGTGCCGCTGATGGGCGCGCTGAAGATCGACGCCCACATCAATCCCCGTGCCACCACAGTATCGTCGATCCTGCGTTACATCCGGCATGGGCGGGTGCGGCAGATCTATTCCATCGGGGATTCCGAGGCGGAGATGATCGAGGCGCAGGTCCTCTCCACCTCCTCCATGGCGGGACGGCTGATCCGCGATATCGCGTTTCCGGCGGGCGTGCTTGTGGGCGGGGTGCTGAAGGGCGACCGCATGATGAAGCCAGTGCCCGACCTGCGCGTGGACGTGGGCGACATCATCGCCATCTTCGCCACGACCGGCGACGTGGCGGAAGTAGAACGTCTTCTGCAAGTCTCGATCGACTTCTTCTGATGGCCCGGCTTGGAAGCCTTCCGCTTCTGATCTGGCTGATGATCATCGGCGCGGCGGCCATGTATCTGCCTGCGGCCCACGCGCTTGTGCGCGGGCACATGCCCGTTTCGCGGTCGTTCTTTTATGCCGGCACGCTGTTCCTGATCCTTTCGGCGATGATCGGCATTGCGACGGCACATCGCAGGCGGTCCGATCTTGCCCGCGCGCATCTGGCGGCAGTGGTCGCGGCCTATCTCATCATGCCGCTGATGTTTGCGATCCCGTTCCGCTGGGCCGTTCCCGACACCACGTTCCTTAACGCCTGGTTCGAGATGCTGTCCTGCTTCACCACGACGGGGGCCACGGTCTACGAAGGTGCCGAGCGGTTGCCGGACACCCTGCATCTGTGGCGGGCGTTCGTCGGCTGGATGGGCGGATTTTTCGTGCTGTTGTCGGCGCTGGCGATCATGGCGCCCATGAACCTTGGCGGGACGGAGGTGATTTCTGGCAGGCCGCTTGGCAGTTATAGCAGTGCGGGCTGGACGGAATCCGTAGATCCGGACGAACGCATCGCCCATCACGCCTTGCGGATTTTCCCCGTCTATGCGGGGTTCACGCTTCTTCTTTGGGCGCTTCTGCTCATTGCGGGGGAGCCGGGGCTCTTCGCGCTGTCCTATGCGATGGGAACCCTCTCGACTTCCGGCATCTATCCGGGTGTGGATTTCGAGCGTCAGGAAGGGCTGCATCTGGCGGAGATCTTCGTGTTCATCTTCCTGACCGTGGCGATCACGCGGCGGATGCTGCCGGGTCTGGTCCTGGCCGACCGTTCCATCCGCCTGCACCGGCATCCGGAGGTGCAGTTCGCGGCCCTGCTGATGCTGACTGCCCCCACGATCCTGATCCTGCGGCACTGGCTGGGAAACGTGGAATATCTGGGCGGCGTCTTCCAGTTCGTGCAGGCACTGTGGGGCAGCCTGTTCACAACACTCAGCTTTCTGACGACGACGGGCTATGTCTCAGGTGGATGGGATGTAGCGCGGGGATGGTCGGGGCTTGACAGCTCCGGCCTGATCCTGATGGGACTTGCCGTGGTGGGTGGCGGGGTCGGGACGGCGGCGGGCGGCGTCACCCTTCTGCGCGTCTATGCCCTATTCCGCCATTCGCAGCGTGAAATGCAGCGGATCATCCATCCCTCGTCGGTGGGCGGCGGTGGACCCATGGCGCGACGCATCCGCAACGAGGGTGCGTATTTCGCATGGATCTTCCTGATGCTGTTCGGACTGACGGCGGCGGTCGCCATGCTGGCCCTCGCGCTGACGGGGATGCCTTTCGAGTCCGCCCTGATCCTGACCATGTCGGCCCTGACGACCGCCGGCCCCCTCGCCTCCGTCGCGGGGGAGATGCCGATCCCCTGGGCACCGCAAACGGGCACTGCCAAGGCGATCCTCGGGATTGTCATGATCCTGGGACGGGTGGAAACCCTCGCCGTCCTCGCGCTTGTCAGTCCGGCCACGTGGCGCAGGTAGGGCGTCTTTTGGCTCTGGAATATCAGGCGGTTCCGTTTCATAGTGATTTCTGCCGTCCGGACCAGGGCCGGACGGGCGAGGGTACGAACGCATATAAAATATAAGGCAAACAAAGAATGGCCGCTGATAAGCAGAACCTTCAGGATGCATTTCTGAACCATGTCCGCAAAGCCAAGGTTCCGGTCACGATCTTTCTGATCAACGGGGTCAAGTTGCAGGGCGTGATCACGTGGTTCGACAATTTCTGTGTTCTTTTGCGTCGTGACGGGCAATCTCAGCTTGTCTACAAGCACGCGATTTCTACAATCATGCCAGGTGCCCCGATAAACCTGTATGAAGGTGAAGACTGATTACCGAAGACGCATTCCATATCACCGAGGCTGCGCCCACGCGCGCCTTCGTCCTGCATCCGGACATGAAGGCCCAGCGCTCGCGACGATTGCCCGAGCACGGGTTGGCCGAGGCGGTATCGCTCGCAGCTGCCCTTCCGGGGCTTGATGTCGTCGGAGCGGAAGTTGTGCGCGTCGCGCGCGCCACCCCCGGCACCTTGTTCGGTTCCGGCAAGGTGGAGGAGTTGGGCCAGCGCATGAAGGCCGAGGAGATCGCGCTCGTTCTGGTCGACGGTCCGGTCACGCCCGTGCAGCAGCGCAATCTGGAAAAGGAATGGGGGGTCAAGCTGCTGGACCGGACAGGCCTCATTCTGGAGATCTTCGCCGACCGCGCCCGCACCCGCGAAGGGGTGCTGCAGGTGGAACTCGCGGCATTGTCCTATCAGCGCACCCGTCTCGTGCGGGCATGGACCCACCTTGAACGCCAGCGCGGTGGCTTCGGCTTCGTCGGCGGCCCCGGAGAGACGCAGATAGAGGCCGACCGCCGCGCCATCGACGACCAGATGATCCGCTTGCGCCGCCAGCTGGAAAAAGTGGTCCGCACGCGTGAGTTGCACCGAGCGGCACGCCGCAAGGTGCCGTTCCCGGTCGTGGCGCTGGTCGGCTATACCAACGCCGGAAAATCCAGCCTTTTCAACCGTATGACGGGTGCCGAGGTTCTTGCCAAGGACATGTTGTTCGCCACGTTGGATCCGACCATGCGGGCGGTTGAGCTGCCGACAGGTCTGAACGTGATCCTGTCGGACACCGTGGGCTTCATTTCCGACCTGCCGACGCAACTGGTCGCCGCCTTCCGCGCTACGTTGGAGGAGGTGCTGGAGGCCGATCTGGTCCTGCATGTCCGTGACATCGCCCATCCCGAAAGTGCCGAACAGGCTGCCGACGTGGGGGATATCCTGACCAGCCTTGGTGTCGATCCCGGCATTCCCATGTTCGAGGTATGGAACAAGCTCGATCTTGTGGACGGCATCGCCCGCAATGCGATTCTGGATCGCGGTCGGTCCGATTTCGTCTTTCCGCTGTCCGCAGTGACAGGAGAGGGCATCGCCCCGCTGATCGAGGCAATGACCGAAGCCCTGGATGAGCAGCGGCAGGTGACGACCTTGACCGTCCCGTTCGAGGATGGCCGGCGCCGCGCCTGGCTGCACGAACAGGGTGTGGTGGAGACGGACATACCGGTGGATGAAGGCCACCATGTGACCGTGCGCTGGACGGCACGGCAGCGGGCGCGGTTCGACGGTCTCTGAATTTTCCGACGGGGGTTGGCGAACCGTTTGCCGCGAGCTAGCGTTCCGGTCATGCATAAGGAGGAGTCGCGCATGAACGCCGCCGGAGAGCCGAGCTTTCGCGAATCGGTAGATCTGATGTTCAACCGTGCCGTGAAGCACATGGACCTGAGCCCCGGGCTGGAGCAGAAGATCCGCGTCTGCAACTCGACCTATACGGTCCGGTTCGGCGTGCGTCTGCGCGGCAAGATGGAAACCTTCACCGGATATCGCTCCGTCCATTCGGAGCATATGGAACCGGTGAAGGGCGGCATCCGTTTTGCCTTGAACGTCAACCAGGACGAGGTTGAGGCGCTGGCCGCCCTCATGACCTACAAGTGTGCGCTGGTGGAGACGCCTTTTGGTGGATCCAAGGGCGGATTGTGCATCGACCCCCGACAATATGACGAGCGGGAGCTGGAGCTGATCACCCGCCGCTTCGCCTACGAGCTGATAAAGCGCGACCTGATCAACCCTGCGCAGAACGTGCCTGCCCCCGACATGGGGACGAGCGAGCGTGAGATGGCGTGGATCGCCGACCAATACGCACGCATGAACACAACCGACATAAATGCCAAGGCGTGCGTCACGGGCAAGCCGCTGAACGCCGGCGGCATCCAGGGCCGGGTGGAGGCGACGGGTCGCGGCATCCAGTTCGCGCTGCGCGAGTTCTTCCGCCACCCCGAAGACGTGGCCAAGGCGCGCCTGTCGGGCAAGCTGGACGGAAAGCGGATCGTCGTCCAAGGCTTGGGCAACGTGGGCTATCACGCGGCGAAGTTCCTGTCCGAGGAAGACGGCGCGAAGATCACCGCGATCATCGAGCGGGACGGTGCACTGGTCGGTGCCGCGCTGGACGTGGAGGATGTGTATCAGTGGATCGCGAAGACGGGGTCTGTCCGCGATTATCCGGGTGCCACCTTCGTGGAGGAGGGCGCGAAGCTGCTGGAAGCGGAATGCGACATCCTGATCCCGGCCGCGATGGAAGGGGCCATTCATCTGGGCAATGCCGATCGCATCCAGGCTCCGCTGATCATCGAGGCGGCGAACGGTCCCGTGACCTTCGGGGCGGATGAGATTTTGCGCAAGAAGGGCACGCTGATCATCCCAGACATGTATGCCAACGCAGGCGGCGTGACGGTGTCATATTTCGAATGGGTCAAGAACCTGTCGCATATCCGCTTTGGCCGGATGCAGCGCCGGGCCGAGGAGACGCGCCACGAACTGCTCGTGAACGAGCTGGAGCGACTTTCGGCGGACAAGCACCTTGGTTGGACGTTGTCTCCCGACTTCAAGAAGCATTATCTTCATGGCGCAGGGGAACTGGAACTCGTCCGCTCCGGCCTGGATGATACGATGCGCACGGCCTATCAGGCGATGCGCGAGGTCTGGCACGGGCGTGACGACGTGGAGGATCTGCGCATGGCAGCCTATATCGTATCCATCGGCAGGGTTGCGGCAACCTACAAGTCGAAGGGCCTGTAAGCCTCGGGGGGGCGCGGGCTTCGCCTGCGCCCTCTGGACACGGACGTGCAATGGGCCGATATAAAAGCCCATGTCGCTCCCGCCCGGTTTCCTTGATGAATTACGTACCCGGATCTCGTTGTCCCAGGTCGTGGGGCGCAAGGTCACGTGGGACATGCGCAAATCCAATCAGGGCAAGGGTGATTTCTGGGCACCTTGTCCGTTCCATCAGGAAAAATCCGCGAGTTTCCATGTAGATGACCGTAAAGGCTTCTATTATTGCTTCGGTTGCCACGCGAAGGGCGATGCGCTGTCCTTCGTCAAGGAGACCGAGAATGTCGGCTTCATGGAAGCAGTTGAAATCCTTGCCCGTGAAGCTGGCTTGCCGATGCCCGCCCGAGACCCCCGTGCCGCGGAAAAGATGGATCACCGCGCGCAACTGGCCGAGGTGATGGAGGAGGCGGTAAAGCATTACCGCCTGATGTTGAAATCCGGCCAAGGTGCGTCCGCGCGTGATTATCTTGCAGGTCGCAAGTTGTCGCTTCAAGCGCAGGACCGGTGGGAAATCGGATTTGCCCCGGACAGCCGGCAAGGGGTGTTTCAGGCGCTGACCGCCAAGGGCATCGCGCCGGACCTGATCGTGGCGGCCGGACTGTGTGCGAAACCCGACGACGGCGGCGCTCCCTATGACCGTTTTCGCGGGCGCATCATCTTTCCCATCCGCGACGCCCGCGGTCGTGCCATCAGTCTTGGTGGCCGGGCGATGGACCCTAACGCGCGGGCCAAATACCTGAACGGCCCGGAGACGGATCTGTTCGACAAGGGCCGGAACCTGTTCAACCATGGCCCCGCGCGCGAGGCTGCGGGCAAGGGACAACCGCTGATCGTGGCCGAAGGTTACATGGACACTATCGCACTGTCCGAGGCGGGGTTTCAGGCGACCGTCGCCCCGCTTGGCACCGCGATCACGGAAGACCAGTTGCGCCTCATCTGGCGTATCGCGGACGAGCCCGTGATCGCGCTGGACGGAGATGCTGCCGGCATCCGCGCGGCATTGCGTGTCGTCGATCTGGCGCTTCCGATGCTGGAGGCGGGAAAGGGCCTGCGCTTTGCCGTCATGCCGGCAGGCCAGGACCCGGACGATATCATCCGGGCACAGGGCGCATCCGGTTTCCAGAAGGTTCTGGACGGTGCCGAGCCGATGGTCGGGCTGCTATGGCGGCGCGAGACCGAAGGCCGCGTCTTCGATAGTCCGGAACGCCGCGCCGGTCTCGACAAGACCCTGCGAACCGCCGTTTCCCGCATTGCCGACCCTTCGATCCGCCACCATTACGGAGAGGAGATCAAGCGTCTCCGCTGGGAGCTCTTTGGCACGCGGCGCACCAAAACCCCGTTCGTTCCGGGCAAGAAGCAGGTCGTCATCGCTCCGACGGAGGCCGCCCGCCAATCCCTTCTGGCCATGGCCGAAGGTGAAGCGATGTCGCAGGATCTTAGGATCTCTGTGATCCTCGCTGGGTTTGCCCATCACCCGTCCCTGATCCCGCCCTTCGAATCATCGTTGGAGCGGATGATCATAACACGTCCCGAACACCGCGACGTACGGGACGCGCTTCTTGCCTTGGCCCATGGTGTCTTCGACGCGCTGGAGGGGGCACGTGCGGCCCTTGAAAGCTTGCTGTCGCTTCCCCATGTTCGGCTTTCCCCGCCGATCCGAAGCCCAGAGGATGCCGATCTTGCCCGCATGTGCCTTGCGGAGGAGTTTGCAAAGCTTGATGCCGCCCGTGGCGCCGAGACCGAGATCCGTGAAGCGATGGAGGATATGGAGGGTTTGGCCGACGAAGGCCTGACTTGGCGCCTGTCACAGGTGGCCGAAGCACGCAACAACGCAGGTCGGACACGTCTTGACGACGCGGGCGACCTGGGCGAAGACCGCGCAGGCCTGTCTAGGCATCTGCAGGATCTGATCGACGGACAGGTCTGGGTCAAGAAAAAAGGCTGAAGCGCTTTAATCCCCTGCGATTCGCGCTATTGATTCGAGAACGGCCGAGGCGATTCGCGCCGCCCCGGCAAATCCCGCTAGGAGCTACCATGGCAGTCAAAGACACCGACGACGGCAAACACGAGGAACACGATCCGGATTCCTCGCTGGACATGAGCCAGGCCGCCGTCAAACGTATGATCGCCGATGCGCGCGAGCGGGGTTATATCACCTACGAACAGCTGAACACCGTCATTCCGCAGGATCAGGTCTCGTCCGACCAGATCGAGGACATGATGGCGATGCTGTCCGAAATGGGCATCGAGGTCCGCGAGGAAGCCGATGCCGAGGAGGAGAACGCGGGTGCCGTGGTCGAGGCGACCACCACTTCGCGTGAGGTGGCCGTTGCCGGCACCACATCCGAGACGCTGGATCGCACGGACGATCCGGTGCGGATGTACCTGCGCGAGATGGGCTCGGTCGAACTGCTGAGCCGCGAGGGCGAGATTGCCATCGCAAAGCGGATCGAGGCCGGTCGCAACACCATGATTGCCGGGCTGTGCGAAAGCCCGCTGACATTCCAGGCCATCACGATCTGGCGCGACGAGTTGATGGCGGAAGAGATTCTTCTGCGCGACGTGATCGACCTTGAAGCGACCTTCGGATCCGCCATCGATGCCGATGGCGAGATGGAGGGCGTTGATCTTGAAGGCGTGGAGGTCACGGACAGCCAGCCGCGCCGTCCGACAAGCGACGAGCCGGAACTGGATGCCGATGGCAACCCCATCCGTAGCGACGACGATGACGAGGATGACGACGCCTCTGCCATGTCCATCGCCGCGATGGAGGCGTCCGTTCGGGTGGAAGCCTTGGCGATCTTCGATGCCATCGCCCAGAATTACGAGATGCTGTCCGGCATGCAGGACGACCGGATGCAAGCCACCATGGTCGGGCAGCGTTTCAAAGGCGAGGATGCCTATCAGACGCTGCGTTCGGAAATGGTCGTTCTGGTCAACAGCCTTCACTTGAACAACAACCGGATCGAGGCGCTGATCGACCAGCTTTACGGCATCAACCGTCGGGTCATGTCCATCAACTCCGGCATGGTGAAGCTGGCGGATGCCGCACGCATCAACCGCCGCGAATTCATCGACGAGTATCAGGGTTACGAGCTGGACCCGACATGGATGGACCGGATGGCCGCGAAATCCGTGCGCGGCTGGCAGACCTTGATGGAAAAAAGCCGCGACAAGGTGGAGGAGCTGCGCACTGAGATGGCGCAGGTCGGCCAGTATGTCGGGGTCGACATCTCCGAATTCCGCCGCATCGTGCAGCAGGTCCAGAAGGGTGAGAAGGAAGCCCGTCAAGCCAAGAAGGAGATGGTGGAAGCCAACCTCCGCCTCGTGATCTCCATCGCGAAGAAGTACACGAACCGCGGTCTGCAGTTCCTGGATTTGATCCAGGAAGGCAACATCGGCCTGATGAAGGCCGTGGACAAGTTCGAGTATCGGCGCGGCTACAAGTTTTCCACCTATGCGACCTGGTGGATCCGTCAGGCGATCACCCGATCCATCGCGGATCAGGCGCGGACCATCCGTATACCGGTCCACATGATCGAGACGATCAACAAGTTGGTCCGCACCGGCCGTCAGATGCTGCACGAGATCGGCCGCGAACCCACGCCCGAGGAACTGGCCGAGAAGCTGCAGATGCCGCTCGACAAGGTTCGCAAGGTCATGAAGATCGCGAAAGAACCGATCTCCCTCGAAACGCCCATCGGGGACGAGGAAGATAGCCAGCTTGGCGACTTCATCGAAGACAAGAACGCGATCCTGCCGCTGGATTCCGCCATTCAGGAAAACCTGAAGGAAACCACGACCCGCGTTCTGGCCAGCCTCACGCCGCGTGAGGAGCGGGTTCTGCGGATGCGTTTCGGTATCGGCATGAACACGGACCACACGTTGGAAGAAGTCGGCCAGCAGTTCAGCGTCACTCGCGAACGGATCCGTCAGATCGAAGCCAAAGCGCTTCGCAAGCTGAAGCACCCCAGCCGCTCGCGCAAATTGCGGAGTTTCTTGGACCAATGATGAAATACCTCGCCCTCGCGGTCGCATTGACTGCAGCCGTTCCCGCCCATGCCTATATCAGCGATGAAAGCTATCGGGTGCGCGGTGATGCCCAAAGTTTCACCGTGGAATACAAACCCGGTTCGGCGGCACGGCAGTACTGGTGCGCTGCTGGCGAGTTCATCGACGACTACCTCGGCATGCTGCCCACCACCGCGATCTACCGTTTGTCCCCACGTCCCCTGCAACGGGGCGAGGGGATGACATTCTCCATTTCGTCCGAGGGCGCGGTCGAGGAGACGGGCATCGTGATCTTCCCGCCGACAAATCACATGTCGGCCGGATTGGCCGCTTCGCTTTGCGAGGCGAACTATCCCCGCAACCGCTGATGCGGACGGTCCTTGCCGTCCCGACGCGGGGGCAGGGCCTTTACGAGATCACGCGGGACGTGGCGGATTGGGTGACGGGCGACGGCTTGCTGACGCTGTTCATCCGCCACACCTCCGCCTCGCTTCTGATACAGGAAAATGCGGATCCGGAGGTGCGGACGGACCTGCGTGCCTTCTTCGCGCGGCTGGTCCCGCCCTCCGATCATCCTTCGATGTCGTATCTGACCCATACCTATGAAGGGCCGGACGACATGCCCGCGCACATCAAGGCGTCGCTGCTGCCGGTCAGCCTGTCGATACCGGTGCAGGATGGTCGTTTGGTGCTTGGCAGATGGCAGGGCATCTATGTTGTCGAACACCGCGATGCCCCGCACCGCCGCGAAGTGGTTGCGCATCTGTTGGGTTAACGCCACAATGGGACGCAACGTACAGTGGCATCTTGTTGTCACGGAACCGGGGGATCTGAATGCGTTGTCCATTTTGCGGAAATATCGATACGCAAGTGAAGGACAGCCGTCCCGCCGAAGATCATGTGTCCATCCGGCGCCGGCGTTTCTGTCCGGCCTGCGGGGGACGTTTCACGACGTATGAGCGTGTCCAGCTTCGAGATCTTGTCGTGATCAAGACCAGCGGCAAGCGTGAGGATTTCGACCGTTCCAAACTGGAGCGTTCTATCCGCATCGCGATGCAGAAACGCCCGACAGAGCCCGAGCGCCTGGACCAGATGATTTCGGGCATCGTGCGGCGTCTGGAAAGCATGGGTGACACGGACATCCCCTCGAAGGTGATCGGGGAAATCGTGATGGAAAGCCTCGCCCGGATCGATACCGTCGGCTATGTGCGTTTCGCCAGCGTTTACAAGAACTTCCATTCGGCGGATGACTTCGACAAATTCGTGGCCGAACTGCGTCCCAACGTCTTGAAGGAGTGAGGGACGCAGATCATATGGCCCATGCGCTTGGTCTGGCGCAGCGGGGCCTGGGCAACGTCTGGCCCAACCCGGCAGTGGGCTGCGTGCTCGTGCGCGATGGACGGATCGTGGGGCGCGGATGGACCCAGCCCGGCGGTCGCCCCCATGCCGAGGCGCGCGCGTTGGTGCAGGCCGGAGAGGCTGCGCGTGGTGCCACCGCCTATGTCACGCTGGAACCGTGTGCCCATCATGGCAAAACGCCCCCCTGTGCCGATGCGCTGATCCGTGCAGGCGTGGCCCGTGTCGTGACAGCCCTGACGGACCCTGATCCCCGCGTGGCCGGGCGCGGCCATGCAATGCTGAGGGCTGCGAGTGTCATCGTAACGGAGGACATACTGGCCGACGAGGCACGGCAGCTCAACTCTGGTTTTCTGAAACGGGTGGAGCGGGGCCTTCCGCATGTCACGCTGAAGCTGGCGACTACACTGGATGGCCGTATTGCAACGGCCGCAGGCGAAAGTCGTTGGATCACGGGGGCGGAGGCTCGGCGTGCCGTTCATGCCATGCGTGCCCGTCACGATGCAGTCATGATCGGCGTCGGTACGGCCTTGGCGGATGACCCGGACCTGACGGTGCGAGGGATCGGAGTTGTTCGCCAACCGATGCGCATCGTGCTGGATAGCAGCTTGCGCACTCCACCAGATGGCCGTCTGGCACGCACTGCACGAGATGTGCCGCTATGCCTGATCCACCACAACGCATCCGAGGCGGCCCAGCAGGCGTGGCAGGCCAAGGGTGCCATGGTCCTTCAGGCCGGCGACTTGCGATCGGCACTGCAAAAGCTGGCATCCCAAGGGCTGACCCGCATCTTCAGCGAGGGCGGGGCAGGCGTCGCCGCAAGTCTTCTGCGCGACGGTCTGGTGGATGATCTGGAGATCTTCACGGCAGGGGCAATGGTCGGTGCAGACGGTTTCTCTGCTGTAGGTCCGTTGGGCTTGATGCAGCTTGACGATGCGCCGCGCTACCGTCTGGTCGGGCAACGCCGCGTCGGCGGCGATACCCTTTCGACATGGCGCGCCTGATCACCAGTGGCCGGTGTTTTCCATCGACGACCAAGGTTCCGCCGGGGGCAGGCTTTCACCCTTCTGCAACAACTCGATGGAGATGTTGTCAGGGCTGCGGACAAAGGCCATGTGACCGTCGCGTGGCGGACGGTTGATCGCAACACCATTGGCCTGAAGCGTCGCGCACAGGTCATAGATATTGTCGCACTCATATGCCAGATGGCCGAAATGGCGGCTGTCCGAGGGCAGGCCTTCATCGCCGTCCCAATTGTAGGTCAGTTCCACCGGCGTTTCGGGCTGGCCGGGGGCCGCCATGAACACGAGCGTGAAGCGGCCCTGTTCGCTTTCCTTGCGTTTGGTTTCCTCAAGCCCCAAAAGGCGGAAGAAAGCCATCGACGCATCCAGATCCTTTACGCGGACCATGGTATGAAGATATTTCATGAAGTTCTCCTTTCGCGGGGAAGCTAATACGACGGAAGGTCAGGGCAAACGGATGGAACGGCAATATCTTGATCTTCTGCGTCAGGTTCTTGAATATGGCGATGAACGCATGGACCGGACGGGTGTCGGCACTCGGTCGCTGTTCGGCGCGATGCTGCGGTTCGATCTGTCGGGCGGTCAGGTGCCGGTCCTGACGACCAAACGCGTCTACTGGAAGCTGGCAGTGAAAGAGATGCTGTGGTTCCTGACCGGAGGCACCAACATCCGGCCACTGCTGGAACAGAACGTCCGCATCTGGACGGATTGGCCCCTTGCCGCCTACCGCCGCGAAACGGGCGACGACATTGACCAGCGCGTGTTCGAGGATCGTGTCGTGGCGGATGCCGATTTCGCGGCGCAATGGGGTGAACTCGGTCCTGTTTATGGCAAGCAGTGGCGGCGCTGGCTCGGCACCGACGGGCAGGAACACGATCAGATTGCGACGCTGGTCGCCACTTTGAGGACCAATCCCGCAAGCCGCCGGATGCTGTTCCATGCCTGGAACGTGGCGGAGGTTGGCAGCATGGCGCTTCCGCCCTGCCACATGGTCTACCAGTATCACGTCACCTCCGACGGGCGGCTGAACGGGTTGCTGTACCAGCGGTCGTGTGATCTGCTACTGGGCTTGCCGTTCAACCTGACTGGGGCGGCGGTGTTGCAGTTGATGCTGGCGCAGCAGGCCGGCCTCACCCCGGGGGAACTGGTCTGGATGGGAGGGGACGTGCATCTTTATTCCAACCATACCGAACAAGCGCGTCTGCAGATCGCCCGCGATCCGCGCCCCCTGCCGGTCATGACGCTGCGACAGGCGCCGGACATCGACAGCTACCGTATCGAGGATTTCGAACTGTCCGGATACGATCCCCACCCCCCCATAAGTGCAGAGGTTGCCGTCTGATGCTGACCCTTATCGCCGCCCGTAGTCGCAACGCTGCCATCGGCAAGGGAAACACCATTCCGTGGGATGCGCCCGAGGACATGGCCTTCTTTGCCCGCGAAACGGCGGGCGGGGCGGTCATCATGGGGCGCAACACGTGGGACAGCCTGCCGAAGAAGCCGTTGCCGCGCCGGATGAACATCGTCGTCACCACCCGCCCGTTCGACGGGGATGCCGTGGCCAGCACACTCGACCAATCCCTGCGCGTGGCGCAGGAGGCGGGACATGCGCGAATCTACGGCATAGGCGGGCAGCGCATCTACGAGGGGCTTCTGCCCCATGCCGACCGCCTGCTGGTGACCGAGGTCGATCTGGAGATCGAGGATGCGGACGCCTTCTTTCCGGCCTTCGATCCCGCAGACTGGCGGCTGGCCGGAAAGCAGACGTTGAGGGCGGATGGCCCCACCTGCATCCTGCACGAATACCTGCGCCGTTAAGGCGCGGGGATCAGCTTCGTGATGCCCACCGCCGCCGCCCGCGCCAGCGCCGGATCAAGCGACATGGGCACGTATTCGCCCCGGCGCCACACCTCGCCCATATCGTCATAGAACCGCGACAGCGGATGTCCCGACTGCCCTGTGGACGTGATGAAGACCGAACTGTCGGGATCGGCAAAATCGTAGACGCCGCGATAGCCCGCCCCGTGCACGTTCTGGAACGGATCCACGCCACGGCCTTTGGTCACGCCTCGGTTCAGCGTATCGTCCCCGCCGGAGGTGGACTGCCGGATGTTCACGAGATAGCGCAGAAGCGGCACGTTCCCCAGCACGGGATCGTCATGCGTCGCCTGATGCGCGTCGCCCCACCGCCAGCTTTCGACGTTTCTGCCGTATTTTTCCGACAGCCACAAAAGCGCCGCATCAAGTGAGGCGCTGACAATCTCGTTGCAGGTTTCCACGGCCTCCGATTGTGCGATGTCGCACCAGATACCCGCCCCGTCGGTATCGCGGAACACGCGGTTCAGAAAGACCGGGTCCGCATGGGCGAACTGGTCTGCCATCGGCCCCAGCTCGTCGCGGATCAGGCGATCCTGCACGGCGACCAGCCATGCCTCGGCGATCAGGGGTTCGGGCATATGCTCGTTCATCTCCCCGTTCCAGTTCGCCAGCATCTCCAGCGCCTGCTGGCGCATGCGTTCGGGCGTGCCGGTAGGGGCTGGGTCACCCGTGAACCACAGATCGGCCCCCATCAGCGGCAGGATTTCCCGCATGGTGGTGCTGACGGTGTCCTGTTGCGCCTCGATGAAGCTGTCGCGGGTATGAACCTCGCGTGCGTTCATCAGGGTCAACCAGCGGCGGATGCGTTGCGTGTCGCCCCAGTCAAAGCTGACATGGTCGGGGAAGGGTCGGTCCACCGTCTTGTTGTTGGTGTTGCCAAGGATGCCGGATTCCGGTTCGACCTGTCTGGCGTTCGTGTCGTAGGGCTGGATGCCCTGCCAGCGGTTGCGCGGGTCCCAGCCAGGCGTGGGCATCCGCGCTTCGGCCTGCATTTGCGGATCGCGGCGCGGGACGGCACCCACGGTCTGCATCGCGATACCGTCAACGTCCGCCAGCATGACGTTCTGCGCCGGAGCCACGAAATCGCGTCCCGCCTCGATCGCTTCTGCCACATTGCCCGCCATCATCAGCCGTATCGCGGCGGTGATGGAGGTGTCGTGATCGCTTAGCCCCGTCCAAGACAGCGACATGACGTGGCCGGGCGGGGTGATCGTGCCCGCATCGAACTGAGAGGGTGGCAGGACAGGACCGTTGTCGGTCCATCGCAGAGTGATCGTCTGCGGTTCCGCATCCTTGATGCGGATGATCGACCGTTCGGTCCGAAACGGCTTCCATCCGTCCGGTGTGCGGTATTCCTGCGGCTGGTCGGGGTTCACCTGTTCAATATGCAGATCCTGATCATCGACATAGGCGGTCGTCAGCCCCCAGCCCAAGCCGTCCGAGCGTCCCGACAGGATCAGCGGCATGCCGGGAATGGTGCCACCGATCACGCCGCCCGTCTGCAACTGCAAGCGCGCCAGATACCAGATCGTCGGCGCGGTGAAGGGCAGATGCGGATCGTTGGCCAGAAGCGAGCCGCCCGCAGCCGACCGCGCAGGTGCCGCAGCCCATGCGTTCGATGCCCCCGCGAACGGCGCAGCCTTGAAGGGCGACAGCGGATCGGCAGCCAGCTTCAACGGGCGGTAATCGGGTTGCACGCCGGGGGCGAGATCGGAATATCTTGGCAGCGCCATCACCGCCTGGCCCGGATCGTCGGGCAGGATGTCGCGCAGCCGGTTACCCGGCAGGATCAGTGACATGCGGGCACGTAAAACCTCGTCCTGTGCCTTGGAGGTCATCTGCAGGGCAAGCAGTTTCAGGATCGCGATGCTGTCGGCTGGTTGCCATGCCGGAATTTCCTTGGTGAACAGGAAGAACTGCGGCGCACCGCGTCCGCGCGCCTGCAGGTTCACCTGATTGATCCAGTCGTTCACCCCTTGGGCATACGCCTCCAGCGCGGCACGGGCCGCATCGTCTTGCGCAGTGACCGACCGTTCGGACAGGCGATAGATGTCCAGCCGCCGCATCATCGCGTCCGTTGCCAGCGTGCGGGTCCCGAAAATCTCCGACAACCTGCCTTGGGCGGTGCGCCGCAGCAGCGTCATCTGCCACAGACGATCCTGCGCATGGGCAAATCCAAGTGCGCGAAACACGTCGGGATCCGTATCCCCGAAGATGTGCGGCACGTCGTTGGAGTTACGCACGATCTCCACCGGAGCGCTCAATCCGGCGAGGCTGAAATCTTCCGAATAATCGGGGAGGGATCTGGACAGGAACCAGTATCCCACCGCCAGCCCCGCAAAGCCAAGCAGCACGAGGCCCGTGAAGATGCGGAGAAGCCAGCGGAAAATGCGAAACATCGAAGCCTCGGCCTGCGAAGGGGTAAGGGTGCTTCCTAGTTCATCGCTTTGCGCGTCGCAACAGACGCAGAAGCACCAGAAGGGACAGCCCGCCCGCCACGGCAAGTGCTGTCAGCGGCAAAAGATGCAACCGGCCGAACAGTGCCTCCACCGCGCGGCCGAAGTGATATCCGACCGTGGTGATCGCGGCCCCCCAGAAAAGCGCAGTTATAAGGTTGATCGGGACGAACAGCGCAGGCGCGATGCCGGACGCCCCCATCGTCAGCGGTCCGATCATCCGCATGCCGGGGATGAAGCGGAACCCGACCACGAACAGTTTCGGGTGGTCGTGCAATATACCGTGAACACGCCCCGCCGCCGGGCGGTCCAGCAGGCGGCGCACCCACTGACGGTCCCGCATCCGCCGCCCCGACCAGAACATCACCTGATCCGACAGCAACGATCCGAGGCCTGCCGCAAGCGCCATCTTCCCCCAACCGAGCAGTCCGCGATGGGCCATGACACCGCCAACGAAGGCCGAGGTCTCCCCCTCTACCGCGCATCCGAGGAAGACGGCCACCACGCCATAGGACGCGATGAAGGCCGACAGGGTCACGGAATGATGCGGGTATACTTGGTGCCGGCCACCGTCGCACCTGCGATCAGGCCGGATTGGCCATAGACCAGTGCGATGACGGGCTCGATCTCCGTCGTGTCCTTGCCGATGCTGCCGCCCTGATCGGGCACGGCATAGCGCAGATCCGCCCCCGCCACCCAGCCGGAGGAGGAGCGGAACTGCGCCAGGGCATCCGGCGTCATGAAGAACAGCGCGTGGGCATATTGCTGGGCGCCGATCTGGAACCCTACGGACGCTTTGGTCGCGGAATAGTAGTCGACCGTGATCCCGTTGATCCGCAATGCGCCGCGTCCGTAGGCCCCGCCGATGCCAAGGCCCGCTTCGGTGATCAGCGGCATGAACAGCGCACCGGAGGACCGGTTCACGAGATCGCGCGTACCCGGATATTGCTGGAACAGGTAGTCGCGCGCCACGTCAACACGCGCGTCGATCATGGATCCCCCGTTGCTGTTCACCCCGTTGGCGCAGGCAGCCAGCCCCGCGGTGGCACCCAGACCCATCAGCACTGCACGACGATCCATGTTCTGTCCCCTTTATCAACCCGTTGCGGGAATTCTGCAAAGCCTAGTGCATCGGTCCCGGCATGTCACCCGTGGGTCACCCCGCGACGGCCAGTTTCCGCGCGACCTCGGGGGCGAAATAGGTCAGTATCCCGTCGCACCCTGCACGTTTGAAGGCCATCAGGCTTTCCATCATCACCGCGTCGCCATCCAGCCAGCCGTTCTGTGCCGCCGCCTTCAGCATCGCGTATTCGCCCGACACCTGATAGGCGTAGGTCGGCACGCCGAATTCGTCCTTCACGCGGCGGCAAATATCGAGATAGGGCATCCCGGGCTTCACCATCACCATGTCCGCGCCTTCGGTCAGGTCGCGGTGGACCAGACGCAGCGCCTCGTCGGTGTTCGCCGGGTTCATCTGGTAGGTCTTCTTGTCACCCTTCAGCATGGCACTGGCCCCCACGGCGTCGCGGAACGGTCCATAGAAGCCCGATGCGTATTTCGCCGAATAGGACATGATCGCGGTCGTCTTGTGACCGGCCTTCTCCAGCGCCATCCGCATCAGCCCGATCCGCCCGTCCATCATGTCCGAGGGTCCGAGGATGTCCGCGCCGCTTTCGGCCTGCGCCAGCGCCATCCTGACCAGCGCCTCCACCGACTCGTCGTTCAGAACGACGCCATCCTGCATCAGACCGTCCTGTCCATGGGCACTGTAGGGGTCCAGCGCCACGTCGGTCATGATCGCAATGTCCGGCACCTCGGCCTTGATGGCACGAATCGCACGGTTGGTCAGGTTGTCGGGGTTCCAGGCCTCCTCGCACGTCTCGGTCCGCAGCGATGGGTCGGTATAGGGAAAGAGGCAGACGGCCGGAATGCCAAGTGCGGCAGCGTCCGCCACGGCCCGCACCAGCCCGTCCACGGACCGGCGCACCACGCCCGGCATGGAGGCGACGGGCGTTTCCGTGCCGCTTCCATCCTGCACGAAGACCGGCCAGATCAGGTCGTTCACGCTCAGGGTGTTTTCCTGCGTCAGGCGGCGCAAGGCATCTGTCGACCGGTTGCGGCGAAAGCGCGTTGCAGGATAGTTGGCCTGGATCGGTCGCATGGCGGTCCTCTTCTGGGCAAAAGCCGGCACTGAACGTCGGTCGGCAGGGTTTTTCGTCGTCCTGCCATGGAAATGCCCACCTCTCAAGGGTAGGTAGGGGACAAAGGCATCAGGGACACGCCAAAGTGCAGTGGTACGAGCTTCTATTTTCCGCAATCAGCCTGCGGTCTTTTTCGGTCCTGTGGTTCTGGATCGCGTTCTTCGCGTTCTGGTCGTTGGTCACCCGTCGGGTGATGGGGGTGCCCTTCGATCTGCTGCTGACAGCCCGGAACGATGCCCGCGCTGCAGATGACGTGATGTGGCTGGCCCGGTTCGACGTCCGCCGCAGGCTGGCCGTGCCAGCGTTGCACCGCGTCGTCATCGTCGGGCTTGCCGCCTTCGCGTTGTCGATGCTGCTGGCCCTTGCCTTGACAGGGCTGGAGGCGGCGCAGGCCCTGTTTCTGACGGCTGCACCTTATGCGCTGGTGGAGATGCTGCGCCTGCGCCTTGCTCACGGGCTGGCCGAACGGCAGCCCGACGCGCAGACACTGGTGGACGCGTTGATCTGGCACAGGATTGCCGTTCAAGCCATTGCCGCTATGTCTGTTTTTCTGACCATACTGTGGGGCGCGTGGCGCAACCTCAGCCTGTTGATGTAAGGGGGACGCCCATGGCCGACCGTATCGTTCTGGGCGGCGCGCCCGAAGGCTTCGATGCCCGGCTTTTGGCGAAGGAGCTGGGGCGCGGTGCCTGCGTCATCCACGTTGCCCGCGACGACAAACGGCTGGAGGCGATGCGCATCGCCCTGTCTGTCATGGCCCCAGACGTGGCGGTAATGGAATTTCCGGCATGGGATTGCCTGCCATACGACCGCATCTCCCCAAATCCGCTGATTGCGGCACGGCGGATGGCGACGCTGGCTGCCCTTGCGCAAGGGTTGCCGGGGCCGTTCGTTCTGCTGACCACGATGAACGCCGCCACGCAGCGTGTGCCAAGCCGCGCCACGGTTGCGGGGGCCAGCTTCTCCGCACAGGTGGGCGACCGGATCGACGAAAAGCGGTTGCGCGAATATCTGGCCCGTATGGGATATTCCCCTGCGACCACCGTGGCGGAACCCGGGGATTTCGCGATCCGCGGTGGCATCATCGACATTTACCCCCCCGAAACGCAGCCCGTGCGGCTGGATCTGTTCGGCGACACGCTGGACGGGTTGCGCCAGTTCGATCCGGAAACCCAGCGGTCCACCGAAAAGCTGGGCGTGCTGGATCTGGCCCCCGTGTCGGAGGTGATGCTGGATGAGGCCGCCATCACGCGCTTTCGCCAGAACTACCGCGTGGAATTCGGCGTGGGCGGTGCCAACGATCCCCTTTACGAGGCTGTCAGCGCGGGCCGCAAGCATCAGGGAATGGAACATTGGCTGCCGTTCTTTCACGACAGGTTGGAAACGCTGTTCGATTACCTGCCCGATGCGTCGGTCATGCTGGACGATCAGGTCACGTCCGCCCGCCTGTCGCGATGGGAAGGCATCGCCGACCAATACGACGCGCGACGCGAGGCGATGGGCCAGAAGAACCGCGTCGATACCGTCTACAAGCCCGTCGCACCCGAAACGCTTTATCTGGACGATGGCGCATGGGACGCCGCAGTGGCCGTGCATCGCGTCGTTCAGCTATCCCCCCTCGCGCAGGCACCGGGACCGGGCATTCTGGATGCGGGCGGGCGGATCGGACGCAACTTCGCGCCAGAGCGTCAGCAGGAAAAGGTTAGTCTTTTCGAAAGTCTGGCAGATCATGTTGGCACATTGCGCAAGGATCATCAGGTGGTCATTGCCAGCTGGTCCGAAGGCGCCCGTGAACGCCTGAAGGGTCTGTTGGAGGATCAGGACGTCATTGCCGCCAATATCCCCGACTTCCGCAAGGTGAAGGAGGGAAAGGGCGGCCTGTTCCTGATGGTCTGGCCGCTGGAAGCGGGGTTCACCGCACCGGGTCTTGCCGTCATCTCGGAACAGGACGTGTTGGGCGACCGATTGGTCGGAAAGCCAAAGAAGAAGCGCAAGTCGGACAACTTCCTGCGCGAGGTGGATACGTTGTCCCCCGGCGATCTGGTTGTGCATGTGGAACATGGCGTCGGTCGCTACATGGGGTTGGAGACGTTGCGCGTCCCGCAGCCGCCGCGCAATCGCCCCGGCCCTCCGCACGACTATCTGCTGCTCGTCTATGCCGAGGATGCGAAGCTGTATCTTCCGGTGGAGAACATCGAGCTTCTGTCCCGTTACGGGCATGAGGACGGGCTGCTCGACCGCTTGGGTGGCGGGGCGTGGCAGGCCAAGAAGGCGAAGCTGAAGGAACGTATCCTCGAGATCGCGAACCGACTGATGCGGATTGCGGCAGAACGTCACCTGCGCCACGCCCCCATCCTGGAGGCCCCGCACCAGATGTGGGAGGCATTCGCCGCCCGCTTCCCGTATCAGGAAACCGACGACCAGCTGTCCGCCATTGCCGACGTGGTGTCGGATCTGGAGGCGGGCCGCCCGATGGACCGTCTGGTCGTGGGTGACGTGGGCTTCGGCAAGACCGAGGTGGCGATGCGGGCCGCCTTCGTGGCTGCAATGGCAGGCATGCAGGTCGCGGTGATCTGCCCGACGACGCTGCTGGCCCGCCAGCATTTCCGCAGCTTTCAGGAGCGCTTCCGCGGGTTCCCGTTCAACGTCCGCCAATTGTCCCGCTTCGTATCCACCAAGGATGCGGCGGCGACGCGGGCAGGGCTGGCCGACGGGACCGTGGACATCTGCATCGGCACCCACGCGTTGCTGGCAAAGGCAGTGAAGATCAAGAACCTCGGCCTGCTGGTCATCGACGAGGAGCAGCATTTCGGCGTGTCCCACAAGGAACGCCTGAAGGAGATGCGGTCCGAGGTTCACGTCCTGACCCTGACCGCGACCCCCATTCCGCGCACACTGCAACTGTCACTGACAGGGGTGCGCGATCTGTCGATCATCGCGACACCGCCGGTGGATCGTCTGGCAATCCGCACCTATGTGTCGGAATTCGACACCGTGACGCTGCGCGAGGCGCTATTGCGCGAACGCTATCGCGGCGGGCAAAGCTTCTTTGTCGTCCCCCGCATCTCCGACCTGCCGGAGATCGAGGCATTCCTGCGCGAACAGGTGCCGGAAGTGACTTTTGCCATCGCCAACGGCCAGATGGCGGCGGGCGATCTGGATGACCGGATGAACGCCTTCTATGATGGAAAATACGATGTGCTGCTGGCCACCACGATCGTGGAATCCGGTCTGGACATTCCCACGGCCAATACGATGATCATCCACCGCGCCGACATGTTCGGCCTGTCGCAGCTGTATCAGATCCGGGGCCGCGTGGGGCGCGCCAAGACGCGGGCCTATTGCTATCTGACCACCAAACCACGCTCTCCTCTGACGCCGCAGGCCACGAAACGGCTGCGTCTTCTGGCCAGCCTCGACAGCCTTGGAGCAGGGTTCAACCTTGCCGCCCATGATTTGGACCTGCGCGGCGCCGGCAACCTGCTGGGCGAGGAACAGTCGGGCCACATAAAGGAAGTCGGGTACGAACTGTACCAGAACATGCTGGAGGAGACGATCCAGAAGATCCGTTCGGGCGAGATCGACGGGTTGGCGGATGCGGACGATCAATGGTCCCCGCAGATCAACATCGGCGTTCCGGTCCTGATCCCGGAGGAGTTCATCCCTGACCTCGATATCCGTCTCGGCCTGTATCGCCGCCTGTCGAGCCTTACCACCAAGGTGGAGATGGAAGGTTTCGCGGCGGAGCTGATCGACCGTTTTGGTGAATTGCCACGTGAGGTGAACACCCTGATGCTGGTCGTCCGCATCAAGGCGATGTGCAAGAAAGCTGGCATCTCGCGGCTGGATGCAGGGCCGAAGGGCGCCACGATCCAGTTCCACAACGATAAATTTGCAAATCCGGCGGGCCTTGTGGATTTCATCAAGGCCCAGCCGCAGGCAAAGGTCGTCGGCAACAAGATCTCCGTTGCAACCGAATGGACGACCGAGGCCGACCGGATCCGGGGGGCCTTCGCCCTGGCCCGCGATCTGGCCGAAAAGGTGGTGAAGCCGAAGCGCTAGCGGCGCTTCGGAACGGCCTGCATCAGTGCCAGTGCAAGGGCCGTGAAGATCGCGACACCGGTGGTCAGCGGCACGTTGGTGCCGTTGAAGGCCTGACCCACCGGCAAGGACAGCACGACCGCGATCATCGTGGAAATGCAGCCGATGAACGACGCCCCAAGCCCTGCCAGATGGCCCAATGGTTCCAACGCCAGCGCGTTCAGGTTGCCCATGGACAGGCCGAGCATACCGAACATCGTCATCGTCCAGATGATCTGCGCCGGAAAGGCCAGCGCCTCCGGCATGAGACCGGTGCCGTTCAGGATCGCCATCAGCGTGGACATGACGACCTGAACCGCGATCACGAAAGTGATCAGCGACCGCATCCCGATGGTCATCACAAGACGCGCATTCACAAAGCTGGACACGCCCGCGACAAGCGCGATCACTGCGAACCAGTATGGGAAGGTCGCAGCCGCATCGAAGCGTGTTTCGAAAATCTGCTGGATGGAGGAGATGGTGGAAAACATGCAGGCCATGATCAGCCCCTGCACGATCATGCTGATGACGACGATGCGGGTCCGCAGGACTTCGGAAAACCCGCGCTTCAGCATCGTGATGCTGAGGGGGCGGCGTTTTTCGGGCTGCAGCGTTTCAGGCTGGCGGATGAACAGCCAGCTTCCTGACAGAACCGAGAAGATGACGAATGCGAGGAACAGCGCCCGCCAGTCGAACACGCCGATGATGACGTTGCCGACCATGGGTGCCACTGCCGGGATCAGCGTGAACACCATCATGATGAAGCTGACGACCCGCGCCATTTCACGCCCGACATGAAGATCGCGCACCATCGCGATGGATACCACGCGCGGACCAGCCGCGCCGAGGCCTTGGATGACACGCCCGACAAGCATCCATTCCAGACTTTGGGCTTGCCAGCAGATCAGGGCCCCCAAGCAATAGACGACGCCGCAGCCCAGAATCACCGACTTGCGTCCGAAGGCGTCCGACAGTGGCCCTGCGATCAACGTGCCAATGCCCATGCCAAGCATGAACAGTGTGACGATCAGCTGAACGTGGTTCGGGGCGTCGGGCGTCAGTTCCTGCGTCATGACGGGCAGGGCGGGCAGCATGGAGTCGATGGAAAAGGCGATGGTGGCCATCAGGGCCGCCATCATCGCAATGAATTCAACCTGTCCTAAGGGGCGGGCGCGGCTCATTGTGTTTCCAACTGCTCGAGGATCTCGTCGATGATCTGCTGCCATGTGGCGACAGGCTGCGCACCTGCCAGAACGAACTGGCGGTCCACGAGGAAGGTCGGCACGGCCGTGACGCCCTTGCTTCGGGCATCCGCATCGCGGGCGGCGATGTCGTCCCCATCCGCATCCGTATCCAGAAGTCGACCGATGGCAATGCCATCCATGCCGCAGTCATCCGCGACTGCGGTCAGCACGGCCTTGTCGCCAATGTCGAGGCCGTCGCGGAAATAGGCCCGGAACAGGGCGTCCACGACCTTGTTCTGTGCGCCTTCCAGTCCAGCCCAGTGGATCAGCCGGTGCGCGTCCAGCGTGTTCGGCATCCTTCTGGCACGGCCGATGTCCATCTGGACTCCGGCATCGTCAGCCGCTGCCTGAAGACGTGCGGCGATTTCAGCGGCCTTGTATCGATCCCCGAACTTCGCCTCCAGCCATTCTGCACGGTCGGCACCTTGTGACGGCATCTCGGGGTTCAACTGGAACGGGTGCCATTCCACACGGAAAGGATGGGTTGGACGGCTTTCCAATGCACGATCCAGAAAAGCCTTGCCGATGTAGCACCACGGGCAGACCGGATCGGAAAAGACATCCAGCGAAATTGCGGCTGGGGTCATCGTATATCCTGACATGTCGGAAGACATCCGACGGCGGCCGAGGGATGATCCGTCCCTTATGGCAACCGCCATCCGGAATTACCATAGGCACCGAAGTTAAATTCGGAAGACAGAACGGTGCAGAGCCGGAACCGCAATGGAGCGGGGCGACGGACTACCAACCTTCGGCCCTGCAGAGAATCGGGGCCGGATCAGCCGCCGCGAACCGGATCTTCGGTGGTGTTGTCGTCGCCGAATTTCTTGTCGTCGTCCGACGCATCCTCACCCGGTGACATATAAAGTCGGCTGTCGCGGATGGAGGCATCGTCGTGGTGCTCGTCCATGTGAACGTCGGCAGGAACCGCACCTTCAAGCCATTCTTCGACCTGCTGGGCCACGTCCTCGGGCTCCTCTCCCGAAAGCTCGACCAGACGGGCTTCCAGGGCGGGACGATCTCCTTCGATGTCGCCCAGATCCTCTTCGGTCAGGTCGGGCCAAGTCTCCAGAAGCGATTCTTGAAAGGCTTCCCAGTTCGATTTCACGTTTTGCCAGCGCATCCTGTCCTCCATCGGTGATACGGGATGAAAACGCCGCAAGGGGGGGGAGGTTCCTTACTCCGCCCACCAAGTCTCCGGCTGGAAGCCCGGCCAATCGCCGTAAAGGGGCAGGCGGTCCGGATGGTGCAGATTGCTGCGATGGGCGATGCGTGACACCTTGGAATACCAGAACGGCACCACGTAGCGGCCCGTCATCAGCAGGCGGTCCAGCGCGCGGGTGGCGTTGCGGAATTCCTCCGGTGTTTCTGACCGCACCATCGCCGTCACCATCGCATCCACCGCGGGCGAGGCGACCCCCATCAGGTTGCGCGAACCAGGCTGATTTGCCCCCGCTGATCCCCAGTACAACATCTGTTCGTTCCCCGGCGACAAGGAGAAGCTGCGGACGATCTCCGTCATGTCGAAATCGAAGCCGGTGATGCGCTCCCTGTACTGGGCCGCATCCGCGATCACGACGCGCGCCTGAATGCCCAGGCGTTGCAGAGATTGCACGTAGATGGCAGCGATCGTGGCAGTTTCCCCCGCACCCTGCGGCAGCAGGATGTCGAAGCGGAACGGCTCGCCCCCTTTGGTAAGCACTCCCTCCCGCACCTCCCAACCCGCTTCATGCAGCAGGTCCATCGCGCGGCGCAGGTTGCCCCGGGTGGATCCGCGGGTGTTGGGCAGCGCATAGCCTTCAAGCACATCGGGCTGGATGCTGTCACGGTAGGGGGTAAGCAGATCCGCGACCGCGTCGCTGGCCGGTTCGCCCACACGCATCCCCAGATCGGAGTTGGAGAAGTAGCTGTCGATCCGGGGCTCCGTACCACCGGTCAGGGTCTGATTGATCAGATCGAAGTCGAAGGCGAGGATCATCGCTTCCCGCGTACGCCAGTTGTCGAATTTCGGCTTTCTCATGTTCATGACGAAGCCGTTCATGCCGGAAGGGCGCCTATGGGGGATCTCCTCCAACACGATGTCGCCGTTCCGCACGGCGGGGAAGTTGAAGTTAGTCAGCCAGCGGGCAGGGTTCTCCTCTCTCCAGATCGAAAGGGTGCCTGCCTTGAAGGCTTCGAAAACGACCCCGGTATCTGCAAAGAACTCCGTCCGCATCGTGTCGAAATTATAGAGCCCCCTATTGAACGGGAGGTCTTTTCCCCACCAGTCCGGATCCTTGCGGTAGGTGACGGACCGGCCGGGCACCACGGTGTCCACGACATAAGGACCGGACCCGACGGGAGGCTCCAACGTCGATTCCGCAAAATCCTCGCCATCCCAACGCGCCTTCTGAAGCACCGGGCGCAGGCCGAGGATCAAAGGCATCTCCCGGTCCGGTTCCGTGAAGGTGAAGCGCACGGAGCGTGGACCCGTCTGCGTTATCTCGTCGACCTTGTGCCACGCACCGATGTAACGGGGCTGGCCCTTGTCGGCAAGGATCTGGAATGACCACATCACGTCTTCAACCGTAACGGGTGTTCCATCGGAGAAACGGGCTTCGGGTCGCAGCGTGAATTCCACATAGGTGCGGGCATCGTCCGTATCGACGCTTTCGGCCAGAAGGCCGTAAAGACTGAACGGCTCGTCGATGGAGCGTGCCAGAAGCGTCTCCACGGTCCAGCTTCCAAGGAAGAACGGCGCGCGACCCTTTACGATGTAAGGGTTTAACGAATCAAAGCCGCCTTGTTCCCCCATCACGATCGATCCGCCCTTCGGGGCCTCCGGATCGGCATAAGGCAGATGGGTGAAATCCGGCGGAAGGGCGGGTTCGCCATACATCGCGATGCCGTGGGACGGCTCGGCCAAAACCTGACTCGGAAGAAGAACGAGAGCCGCAACCTTCAAAACATTAACAAATTGCGAACACATCTCCCGTCTCCTTCGACACCGTGCCCAGATTGCGGCACCATATGGGCAAGGCATGCCATTTCAAACTTTTAACTTGGCCAAGTGAATGCAGAAGGCTATAAAGATCTCACTGCTCGATAGGTTTCTTGCCTGTATGAAACCTGCCTCAGACTTGACGCCGGCCTTGTGCCGGCGTTTTTTTTGGCCGTTGTTCCGCGCGATAAGGAATTCGGCACAGCGGAACAACCCCGCTGCACCCTTGGGATCAGCGCAACCGCGCGATTTCCTTCGCAATCTCCGCAGCAAGCCGCGCGTTGTTCAGAACAAGCGCGATGTTGGAGGAAAGGGATCGCCCTTCGGTCAACCTGAAGATGCGGTCCAGCAGGAAGGGCGTCACCTCCTTGGCCGCGATCCCCTGAGTCTCCGCTTCGCGGAGCGCAGCCTCGATCGCGGGGGCGATCACGTCCTGCGGGATCTCATGCTCCTCCGGGATGGGATTGGCGACCAGCTGGCCGCCGGGCAGGCCCAGGGTTCCGCGCATGACGTGGGCATTCGCGATTTCCGCTGCCGTGTCCATGCGGAGCGGAGCCTTCAGTCCCGACTGGCGCGACCAGAAGGCGGGAAGCTCGTCCTGACCGTAGGCAATGACCGGCACGCCCATCGTTTCCAGCACCTCGAACGTCTTGGGCAGGTCGAGGATCGCCTTCGCCCCCGCCGCGACCACGGTCACCGGCGTCTGGCCCAGCTCCGGCAGGTCGGCGGAGATGTCGAAGCTGGTTTCGGCCCCGCGATGGACGCCACCGATGCCGCCCGTGGCGAACACCTCGATGCCCGCCAGATGCGCGCAGATCATGGTGGCGGCCACCGTCGTGGCCCCCGTGCGCCCGCTGGTGATGCCCACGGCCAGATCCGCGCGCGACAGCTTCATCGCGTCCGGGGTCTGGCCCAGGATGTCCAGATCCTCAGGCTCCAGCCCGATGTGGATGGCACCGTTCATGATGGCGATTGTGGCGGGAACAGCGCCGTGGGCGCGGATCGTATCCTCCACCGCGCGGGCCATTTCCACGTTCTGCGGAAAGGGCATCCCGTGGGTGATGATGGTACTTTCAAGGGCCACCACGGGGGTGCCGTCGGCCAATGCCTCGGCCACTTCGGCCTGAATGACGAGGGGAAGGGTCATGCGATATCTCCGGATACGTGATCGGCTGCGGCGCGGAGGGCGGCACGCAGGGCGTCTTCGCGGCTGGCACCGCGGCGTTCGGCCACGAGGTGACCTGCCATGAATGTGTCGCCCGCACCCGTCACGCGGGTGACGAGGACGGGCGGAGGGGTGTCCGTGATGACCCCGTGCCCCGCGCGGCCTTCGGCGCAGGCGCGGCCACCATCGGTGACCAGAACCCGCGCGGCCCCACGGGCCAGCAACGCCTCCGCCGCCTCCGCTGCTGTGCGGGCCGGGATCTTGGACAGTATGGTGGCTTCTTCGAGGTTCACGTAGATCGTGGCGTTGGGGCAGCGCAGCAGCGGCAGCAGGCGTTCGGCCTTGCCGGGGCTGGCGGGGGCCACGCGCAGGTCGGCCTTTGCGAACAGGGGGGACGTCGCGACTTCCGCAAGCAGTCCTTCCGTCAGGTTGCCGTCCAGCGCGATGGGGCCGGTCCAGCCTGCCAGCGCACCGGTCAGCGGACGCAGGATCTTCTCGCCCGCAGCTTCCAGCGAATGTGCGTCGGCGATGGCGGCGATCAGCCCGTTCGCGCCTTCCACCGCCATATAGCGGTCCGTCGGTAGATCGTCGGAGCGGTAGATGTAGTCCGTCACCATCCCCAAGCGGGCACAGTCGGCCACCAGCTCGTCCCCTTCGGCATCACGGCCGATGGCGGTCAGAAGGGCAGGCGTCAGGCCGAAGCGGCGCAGGGTGATCGCGATATTCATCGCGACCCCGCCGGGGATGCGCGTGATGCGCCCCGGCACGTCGGAGCCGAGCCGCATGGCCGAAGGCGACCGACCGATGATGTCCCACAGGACCGAACCGATGCAAAGAATGTCTGTCATCCCCTGCTTTTCCTTCACGGGCGGGTTCCGCGCAAGGGGTTGCGGTGCGCCGGGGGCCGGGTTATACGCGCGGCACTTCACAGGCGAAGCTTGGGCTGATCGGGGAGACATCCCGAAAGGTCCGCCGGTTGGGAGAGATCCCTCAAGGCTTTGCCGAGGCGTAAACCGGAAAAGGACATGGACATGGCACTTCCCGAATTCTCGATGCGTCAGCTGCTTGAAGCTGGCGTTCACTACGGTCACCAGACCGCTCGCTGGAACCCGAAGATGGGTGAATACATCTACGGCGACCGCAACGGCATCCACATTCTGGATCTGACGCAGACCGTCCCGATGCTGGACAAGGCACTGCAAGTCGTCCGCGACACCGTCGCCAAGGGCGGCCGTGTGTTGTTCGTCGGCACAAAGCGTCAGGCGCAGAAGCCCGTTGCCGATGCAGCTGAGCGTTGTGCGCAGCACTACATGAACCACCGTTGGCTGGGCGGCACGCTCACCAACTGGAAGACCGTCTCGAACTCCATCCAGCGCCTGAAGCAGCTGGACGAGCTGATGTCGAACGGTGCCGAAGGCCTCACGAAGAAAGAGCGCCTGAACATGGAGCGCGAGCAGTCCAAGCTGCAGGCATCCCTTGGCGGTATCCGCGACATGGGCGGCGTTCCGGACTTGCTGTTCATCATCGACGTGAACAAGGAAGACCTCGCCATCCTCGAAGCGCAAAAACTGGGCATTCCGGTCGTTGCGATCGTCGACACCAACGCGTCCCCCAAGGGCGTGGACTACGTGATCCCGGGCAACGACGACGCGGCACGCGCCATCGGCCTGTATTGCGATCTGGTTGCCCGTGCGGCGCTGGACGGCATGACCGCCCAGATGGGCGCAGCCGGCATCGATCTGGGAGAGCTTGAAGAAGCCCCCGAAGAAGAAGCCGCAGCCGAGGCGTAAGCCTGTCGTCTGACCGTTACCCGGCGGGTTTAGACCCGTCGGGATTTCCATTCGAATTTTATCGAGGAGAGCCACGATGGCAATCACCGCACAAATGGTGAAGGAACTGCGCGAGTCGACTGGCGCAGGGATGATGGACGCAAAGAAGGCGTTGATCGAAACCGAAGGTGACATGGAAGCTGCGGTCGATTGGCTGCGCACCAAGGGTCTGGCGAAAGCTGCCAAGAAATCCGGCCGCGTCGCTGCGGAAGGTCTGGTTGGCGTTGCAGTCGAAGGCGGCAAGGGCGTCGCGGTCGAAGTGAACTCCGAAACCGACTTCGTGGCCAAGAATGCCGACTTCCAGAAGCTGGTTGCAGGCATCACCGCAACCGCACTGACAGTGTCGGACGTGGACGCGCTGAAAGCGGCTGACCTGAACGGCAAGACGGTCGAGACGGTCGTGAACGAAGCCATCGCTGTCATCGGCGAGAACATGACACTGCGCCGTCTGGCCGTGGTGGAAGGCGATCACGTCGCGTCCTACGTCCACACCGCAGCTGCCGACGGCATGGGCCGTATCGGCGTTCTGGTGGCCGTGAAGGGCAACGACAACGGTATCGCCAAGCAAATCGCGATGCACGTCGCCGCGACCAACCCGGCATCGCTGTCCGAAGCGGACCTCGACCCGGCGCTGGTGGAGCGTGAGAAGAACGTCCTGACCGAGCAGGCACGCGAATCCGGCAAGCCGGAAGCCGTGATCGAGAAGATGATCGTCGGCCGTATGGCGAAATACTTCGAAGAAGTGACGCTGCTGGGCCAGAAGTTCGTGCTGAACCCCGACATCACCGTGGCCCAGGCCGCGAAAGATGCGGGCGTCGAGGTTGTGGGCTTCGTCCGCATGGCCGTTGGCGAAGGCATCGAGAAAGAGAAAGAGGATTTCGCCGCCGAAGTCGCAAAGACGCTGGCTGGCTGATCCCGAGTTTTCGTGATCTGAAGCGCCGCTCCTCCGGGGGCGGCGTTTTGTATTCATTCACGGCTGTTCGCCCCACGCGAAGTCCTTTGGTGTATCGCATGGGATCATCCTTGCGACACGCCGTCGCACATGCTTTCAAGCTGCGTGCCGATATCCGCAACTTGTATCGGTTCACCTGCCAAACCATCCGGTAGCTGCGATCTCGCTACGACGCATGGTCGTTTGCGGACAGAATTGCAGGTCCTGCCAAACGACCGCAGCACTGCGCGTTCTTTCCGAAGATGCCACCGCGGAAGGACCGCTTTCCCTTGACCTTCGCGTCTCATGGCCTCTTATTGTCGCGAACAGACAGAAGGAGAGCCTGCGATGGCCTTTACGCTTCCCGAACTTCCCTACTCCCATGATGCGCTTGCAGATCTGGGCATGTCGAGGGAAACGCTCGAATTCCACCATGACATCCACCATAAGGCTTACGTCGACAACGGCAACAAGCTGATTGCGGGGACGGAGTGGGAGACGAAATCCCTCGAAGACATCGTGAAGGGCACCTACCAGCCGAACGCGGTCGCGCAGTCGGGCATCTTCAACAATGCCTCGCAGCATTGGAACCATAATTTCTTTTGGGAAATCATGGGGCCGGGCGAGAAGTCCCTTCCGTCCGAGCTTGAGAAGGCCTTGACGGAGTCCTTCGGTTCGGTCGACAAGTTCAAGGAAGAATTTGCAGCCGCAGGTGCTGGCCAGTTCGGTTCGGGCTGGGCGTGGCTGGTCAAGGACGCATCCGGTGCCCTGAAGATCACCAAAACCGAAAATGGTGTGAACCCGCTGTGCTTTGACCAGACCGCGCTTCTGGGTTGCGACGTGTGGGAACACAGCTATTACATCGATTTCCGCAACAAGCGTCCGGCCTACCTGACCAACTTCCTTGACAAGTTGGTCAACTGGGAAGCGGTAGCATCCCGTCTCTGATCAGAAAGGCCCGCTTCGGCGGGCTTTTCCATGCAGGGAACATGCAACGCTGCCACTCGTTCAATGTCGTAAGCAATGAAGGAGAGCGCGATGCAACGTTTGACGAATGGCACTTGGGTCGTTGTGGCCGATGGTGAAAAAGCCCTCTTTCTGGAAAACGAAGGTGATGGCCAGTATCCGCTTTTGCGACTTCGCGCCCAGGAAAAGTCCGACAATCCCCCTGACCGCGAACAGGGGAGCGACAAGGCGGGTCAGTTGGGCAATCGGGCCGGTGGCACCGGATCCGCCATCGAGGAGACGGATTACCACCGTCTTGAAAAGGATCGCTTCGCCCACGATCTGGCAGCCCGTCTTTACAAGCTTTCCCACGCCGGCAAGTTCGAACGTCTGATACTTGTGGCTGCCCCCCAGACGCTTGGCGCGATCCGACCGGAGCTTCACAAGGAAGTTCAGGCCAAGATCGTGCATGAAATCGCGAAATCGCTGACATCCATGCCAATCGACAAGATCGAAGCCGCGATACTGGCCGAGCTCAAGGACTAACCGGCGAGCGCTGCTTCCAAGGCGCTGACGTCGGGCACAACCGTTACGAAGCCCAGGATGGAATCCTCGGCAAATCCTTCCGTCACGGTATGCTTGAGAAGCTGCATGAGGGGGTCCCAATAACCTTCGGTATTCAAAAGAAAGATCGGCTTGTCATGCAGGCCGATCTGGCGCCAGGTCAGAACCTCGAAGAATTCGTCAAGCGATCCTGCGCCCCCCGGCAAGACGACGATTTTATCCGAATTCATGTACATGACTTTTTTGCGGACATGCATGTTATCCGTCACCACGAATTGCGTGACATCGCGGCGGCCCTTTTCACGGGCCATCAGATGCTGCGGGATGACGCCGAGCGTTGCCCCGGAAGATGCGCCCTGCGCCACTTCGCCCATCAGTCCCACATCGCCTGCACCATAGACGAGCCGCCAGCCACGCCGGGCGATCATCTCTCCCGTCGCAAGCGCGGCCTGCATGTAGGCCGGACGATCGCCGGAACGCGATCCGCAGAAAACGCAGACGGACATTGTATGGGTCATTGGGTCACCTCCGGATTTTTAACATATCTACATGCAGAGCGTTCGTGACGGCAAGGCGAGCGTCTGGCCATTTCCACCGCCGCGCCTTATGACGCAGGGCATGAGTAAAGACATTCAAAGCAGCGGCTGGCAGACGATCGCCCGCGTCATTCCCTATCTCTGGCCCAAGAACCAGCCATGGGTGAAGCGACGCGTCGTGGGCGCGCTGCTTTTGCTGGTGGTGGCCAAGGTCATTTCCGTCTCTACCCCCGCAATATACAAGGCGGCGGTGGACGGGCTGGGGGGCGAGGTCGATCCCATGATCCTCGGCGTTGTCGGCCTGACTGTCGCCTACGGACTTGCCCGCTTCGGGGCCATCGCCTTCGGGGAACTGCGCGATCTGGTTTTCGTGCGGGTGGGCCAACGGGCCCTGCGCGCATTGGCGCTGGAGACGTTCACGCATATCCATCGCCTCTCGCTCCGCTATCACATCATGCGGCGGACGGGCAGCCTCAGCCGGGTGATGGAACGAGGCGTGAAGGGTGTAGAGTTTCTGCTCCGCTTCCTCCTCTTTTCCATCGGGCCGCTGATACTGGAACTTGCGTTGGTCGCCATCATCTTCTGGGTGGTGTTCGGCTTTGCCTACATGGCTGTCGTGCTGGTCACGATCGGGATCTACATCGCCTATACCTTCAAGGTGACGGAAATCCGCGTTCGCATCCGGCAGGAGATGAACGATCAGGACAACGATGCCAATCAGAAGGCCGTCGACAGTCTGCTGAACTTCGAGACGGTCAAGTATTTCGGGGCGGAGATGCGCGAGGCAGGTCGGTACGACACGGCCATGGGCAAATACGAACATGCCGCCGTGCGCACGGGACAAAGCCTGTCGCTGCTGAACATGGGGCAGGGTGCGATCATCACGGCCGGCCTCATCACGGTGATGGTCATGGCTGCACGCGGCGTCACGGCAGGGACATTGACCGTCGGCGATTTCGTGATGGTTAACGCCTACATGATCCAGATAACGCTGCCCTTGGGCTTTCTTGGCACTGTCTATCGCGAAATCCGGCAGGCTCTGGTGGACATGGGGCAGATGTTTGGCCTGCTCAACCAGCCGGCGGAGATTTCGGATCGTCCGGACGCCGCGATCCTGAAAGTGACGGGCGGCGCGGTGGAATTCGACGAAGTGATGTTCGGCTATGATCCCGAACGGCCCATCCTGCGCGGGTTGTCCTTTCGTGCCGAACCGGGCCAGACTATTGCCTTGGTCGGACCGTCCGGCGCAGGAAAGTCCACCGTCGGGCGGTTGCTGTTCCGCTTTTATGACGTGACAGGCGGTGCCGTGCGGATCGACGGGCAGGATCTGCGCGACGTGACACAGGACAGCGTTCACGCGCAGATCGGCGTCGTGCCGCAAGACACGGTGCTGTTCAACGACACCATCCGCTACAACATCGCCTATGGCCGCCCCGGGGCGAGCGAGGAAGAGGTCTTCGATGCCGCCCGCGCGGCCCGCATCCATGATTTCATCATGGCCTTGCCGGACGGGTATGAAACCAGCGTGGGCGAACGCGGATTGAAGCTGTCGGGCGGGGAAAAGCAGCGCGTGGGCATTGCCCGCACCATGCTGAAGAACCCGCCGATCCTGCTGCTGGACGAGGCGACCTCGGCCTTGGACACGCAAACGGAACGGGACATCCAGGACAGCCTGCGGCTGATGTCGCAAGGTCGCACCGTCGTTACCATCGCGCACCGGCTGTCCACCATCGCGGATGCCGACCAGATCCTCGTGATGGATGCGGGGCGCGTCGTCGAACGCGGCCGTCACGAGGAATTGCTGGCGCTTGGCGGGCGGTATGCCCGGCTTTGGGCGCACCAGTCGGCCGAGGAGGAGGCGGAGGATGACTGACCTCTCTTGGCAAGCGGCGCGGAAACTGTGTAAGACATTGGCAAAGGCAGAGGGCGGTTTTCGTGAGCAACTCCGATAACTTCATGAACGAGGTGGCCGACGAACTGCGTCGCGACCGTCTTTTCGGTGCGCTGAAGCGCTTCGGCTGGATCGCGGCCGTGGTGGCGTTGGGCATCGCGGGCGGTGCGGCCTGGTTCGGCTGGCAGGACCGGACGGACGATGCGTCGGCCCGCGCGCTTGGCGACAGGCTGTTCGCATCGCTGGAGGCGGAAACGCCCGAAGCCCGCCGCGCGGCGCTGGACGGTGCCGTCATGCCCGGCACCCAAGGGGCGCTGGTCGCGCTGATGCAGGCTTCCGATCCCGAACAGGACAAGGCGGCGACGATCGCCGCGCTGGACAGCGTGATCGCGGATGCGTCGCTTCCGGCCGTGTTCCATGATCTGGCCGTGCTGCGCAAGGTTCTGGTCGCGGGCACGGATCTTTCCGTGGATGAACGCCGTGCGCTTTTGCAGCCGCTGACCGCACCCGGCCAGCCCTATCGCCCGCTTGCGATGGAACAGCTCGCCTATCTTGATATCGAGGCGGGTCAGACGCAGGCCGCCATAGACGGACTTACGGCACTGCTGACGGATCAGCAGGCACCGGCGGATCTGCGGCAGCGGGTCACGCAGGTCATCACCGCCCTGGGCGGTTCAATTACCGCAGGGTAGGGAGTTTCGGATGATGAAGGCAACGACGGGTCTGGTAACGCTCGCCGCGCTTGCGCTGATGGGCTGCCAGAGGGAAGAATTGCTGCCGGGAGAGCGTTTCGACGTGCGGGCCCCGCTGAGCGCGAGCACGCCGACCGCGGCCAATCCTGCCCCGCAGGATACCACGGGCGCCACCGCCAACTTCTCCTCCCCCATCTCCCTTCCCGCGCAAAGCGCCGGGTCCTGGACGCATCGCGGGGGCAATGCCCAGCATCTGGCCGGAAACGGCCAGCTTTCGGCCAACCCTGCAGAGGTGTGGTCGGTCAAGTTCGGCAAGGGCAACAGCAGGCGCCAGCGCATCGCCGCGTCCCCCGTCGTTGCGGGTGACCGCATCTTCGCGATGGACAGCGATGCGCGACTGGCCGCCGTATCGACTGCCGGTCGGCTTTTGTGGACCACGCCCCTGCGGCCGTCCAGCGAGGGATCGCAGATCTCCGGCGGGGGGATCGCTTACGGTGACGGTCGGGTCTTCGCGACGACAGGTTATGGCGAACTGATCGCGCTCGATCCCACGACAGGCGCCGTGCAGTGGCGACAGCAACTGGGGGCCCCCGCGGTCGGTGCGCCGACGGTCGAAGGTGGAACGGTTTATGTCGTCGCGCGCGACGGCACTGCCTGGGCCGTGGACAGTGGCACGGGTCGTGTCGACTGGACCATCAGCGGCACGTCCGAGGTGGGGGGTATGCTCGGGACTGCATCACCGGCAATTGCAGGCGGAAATGTGATCCTGCCCTTCGCCACCGGTGAACTGATTGCCGTGCTGCGCCAGTCTGGGTCGCGGACTTGGACAACCGCCGTTTCAGGCCAACGTCGCGGTCGCGCCTATGCGCTGCTGCCCGACATTACAGCCGATCCCGTCGTATCGGGCCAGACGATCTTCGTGGGCAACCAGGCGGGTCAGACGGTCGCGGTCAACCGCGACACCGGCAGCCGGATCTGGGCCGCGAAGGAAGGGGCCTACGGTCCTGTCGCGGTCGGCGGTAATTCGGTCTTCCTCGTATCGGACGAAGCGCGCCTGGTGCGGCTGAATGCGGCGTCGGGCGAAACCATCTGGTCCGTGCCGATGCCCTACTACGAAGCGCGGAAGGCCAAAAAGCGCCTTGCGATCACCGCGCATTACGGGCCGGTCATTGCGGGCAACCGCGTCATTGTCGCATCTGCCGACGAACAGCTGCGCTTCTTCGACCCGACGAACGGTAATCTTGTCGGCACCGTGCCCCTTGATGCGGGCGCTGCGGCACAGCCGGCGGTCGCAGGCGGCGCGGTCTACGTAGTTTCGGCGGACGGTCGCATTCACGCTTTCCGCTGACGCGCGGACAGTGTAAGCCTCCGGCCTTCGTAAGGAGAGCGGCATGAGTTTCACCCTCGCCATCGTCGGGCGGCCCAATGTGGGCAAATCGACCTTGTTCAACCGACTGGTCGGCAAACGGCTTGCGCTGGTCGATGACCAGCCCGGCGTCACGCGCGATCTGCGCGAGGGCGACGCGAAGCTGATCGACCTTCGCTTCACCGTGATCGACACGGCAGGTCTGGAGGAGGTCACCGATGACAGCCTTCAGGGCCGCATGCGTCGCCTGACCGAACGCGCCGTGGACATGGCCGACGTGTGCCTGTTCCTGATCGACGGTCGGGTCGGTGTCACGCCCAGCGACGAGGTGTTCGCCGACATCCTGCGCCGCAAGAACGCGCATGTCATCCTTGGCGTGAACAAGGCCGAGGGCAAGGCAGGTGACGGTGGCGCGATCGAGGCGTGGAGCCTTGGTCTGGGCGAACCGATCCGCCTGTCCGCGGAACATGGCGAGGGGATGGATGATCTGTACCGAATCCTCGTGCCCATCGCCGACGGCTTTGCCGAACGTGCGGAGGCCGACGCGCCCATCGTCGATGTGGATATCGACGAGGAGGAGGCCGATCTTGAGGTCGATCCGGACGCGCACAAGCCGACGGACAAGCACCCCTTGCAGATTGCCGTGATCGGACGGCCGAACGCCGGAAAATCCACGCTGATCAACAAGATCATCGGTCAAGATCGCCTGCTGACGGGGCCGGAAGCCGGAATCACCCGCGATGCCATCTCCATCCGGGCGGACTGGACGGGAACGCCGATCCGGATCTTCGATACGGCGGGAATGCGGAAAAAGGCCAAGATCAACGACAAGGTTGAAAAGCTGTCCGTGTCCGACGGTCTGCGCGCCGTGCGCTTCGCCGAGGTCGTGGTCGTGCTGCTGGACGTGGAAATCCCGTTCGAGCAACAGGATCTTCGCATCGCCGACTATGCCGAGACGGAGGGCCGCGCCGTGGTCATTGCCGTCAACAAGTGGGATCTGGAAGACGACAAGCAGGACAAGCTGGCCGAGGTGAAGGAGATGTTCGAACGTCTTCTGCCGCAGCTGCGCGGTGCCCCGCTGATCACCGTGTCCGCCAAGACCGGCCGCGGGCTGGAGCGACTGCGCGAGGCCATTCTTCAGGTTCACGACACCTGGAATAAACGTATCCCGACAGCACGCCTGAATTCGTGGTTGGGCGCCATGACCGAGGCGCACCCGCCGCCTGCGCCCGGCGGCCGCCGGATCAAGATGCGTTACATGACGCAGGTGAAGACCCGTCCGCCGGGCTTCATCGTGATGTGCAGCCATCAGGACATGGTTCCGGACAGCTATAAACGATACCTCACCAATGGCTTGCGCGATCACTTCGAGATGCCGGGAACACCGATCCGCATCACCTTGCGGGGGCAGGGTGACAAGAACCCCTACAAGGACAAGAAAAACTTCGGCACGCCGTCGCGGCTGCGTAAGCACCTCGACAAGAAGAAGCCCTAAGGGGCAATCCACCAAAGGTGATGGCGATGCACGGGTGTCGGCGTCACGTCCATCCCGCGCGCCGCCGGGATGGCATGGCGGGTCAGGGTGCGCCAATAGGGCTGGATGATCACCGCCTCGTCCCGCAGGATCGTCTCCAGCTCTATCATGACCTTTTGCCGTTCCGTGGCGTCGACGAGGGCCAGCGCGCGGGTCAGGGCGGCGTCGAAGGCGGCATTGGCAAAACCGCTTTCGTTCCATGGCGCACCACTTTTGTAGGCCAGTCGCAAGACCTGAACCCCGAGGGGCCGCATGTTCCAGCTGGTGGCGGAAAAGGCATAGTCGCGCCAATGGGGCCAGTATTCCGTGCCGGGCCGGATCTGCCGCTCCACCTTGATCCCAGCATCATGCATCTGCGCCGCCACCACATCGCAGCTGAGCGCCTGCCATGCATCGTCGAGTGACACGAGAGTGAAGACATGCGCTGCCATTCCCGCCTCTGCCAGAAGACCGAAGGCCGCGTCCGGATCGGGAGCCGGCGCGGAAATGCTCGCATAATCGGGCTGAAGGGGGGAGACGTGATGGTTCTCTGCAACCTCCCCGTCGCCGTTCAGGCCGATGTCCAGAACCACGCTGTTGTCCACCGTCATCTGGATCGCCCGTCGCACCCGGACATCGTAGAATTGCGGATCGCGCTGGTTGAAGCGGACGACCAGCGTGGCAGCAGACGACGCATGTGAGGCAACCCAGCCCAGATCCTCCAGCGGCGGGGCGAAATCACGGATGGTGTGATCGACGGCATCGATCAGCCCCTGTCTCGCCGCAGTGACAGCCAGCGCCGGATCGGTGCCAAGGTCGATATATTCGATCCGGTCCAGATATGGGCCACCGAACACCGGCGTTCCCCACCATTCCGTCCGTTCCAGAACCTGCAGCTTGCCGACATTGTTGACGATCGGGCGATACGGCCCCGATCCGAGGGCATTTACCGACGGGTCCGCCCCGTCATAGGACGGATGGACGATCAGCGCCGCGTATTCCGAGAAGCTGGCGATCAGTGTGGCGTCCGGATGGCCCAACTGAAGATGAAGGGTCAGGTCGTCCTCGATCGTGATCTGGCCATCGGACAAGGCTTCCATGAGGCCAAACATCGCATTGCCGGGCAAAGGTTCCAACCAGCGTCGCAGGTTGAAGGCAACGTGGTCTGCGGTCAGCGCGTCCCCGTTCCACCACCGGATCCCCGGACGCAGGGTCAGGCGAATGCTCCGGGCATCCTCCGCAACGTCCCACCGTTCCAGCAGCCGACCGGTGAACGTGCCGTCGGGCTCGTAGTCCACGAGGGGCTCCAGCCATCCCCGCAGCATGTTGCCGATTTCCGGCCAGTCGGCCAAGCGGGGATCGCACAACGGCAAGGTCGGCATCTGCATGCGCAGGATCCCGCCTGCCACGGGTGGGGTCTGTGCCCGTGCAATGGCCGATCCGATCAGGCCATGGGCCGTGGAGGCGGCCACTCCAAGCGCGGTCACGCGTGTCAGGAACTCCCGCCGTGAAAGACGGCCGGTTCGATGATCGTCAAGGTGTAACGGGACATGTGGATGCATGCGGGGGAAGATAGCGCGATTGCGGGGGGATCAATCCGGCACGATTTCCTGCCATGCGCGCATGCGGTTGCGGAACCATGTGCGCTGGCGCTTGGCATATTGGCGGGTCGCGAGCTTTGCCGCGTCCACGGCATCGGCGAGCGGTATTTCACCGCGCAGATGCGCCATCAGTTCCGGCGCACCGATCGCGCGGGCGGATGGGTGCGCGGGATTCCAGAAAGGCTTTTCGTCCCGAACCTCCTCCAACGCGCCCGCGGCCATCATCTGGTCGAAACGGCGGTCGATGCGTCGATCCAGCCATGCCGGATCGGGTCGCAGCACCAGTGCGGTCACGTCCGTCAACGGGCACAGCGGCGGCGGCGTCTCCGCCTGCCAGTCGGCCAAGCCACGTCCGGTGACCTGCAGCACCTCCCATGCGCGCTGGACGCGGGCGCGGTTGGCAAGATCGATCCGCCTTGCGGTGGGGTCGTCCAGCGCGGCGATCAGCGCGGGCAGGGGGAGGGTGTCGCCCGTCGCGCGGATCGCTGTGGGGGTGGGGGGTATTTCCGCCAGCCCTTCGGTCAGGGCGGTGAAGTAGAGCCCTGTTCCGCCCACGATCACGGGCCGGGCGGGGCCTTGCAGGATGGCATCCACGTCCCGCAGCCAATGGCCGGCGGAATACTCCGAATCGCGCCCGATATGGCCGTAAAGGGCGTGGGGCAGCGCCGCCTCCTCTGCGAACGAAGGGCGGGCGGTCAGGATGCGCCAGCTGGCATAGACCTGCAGCGCATCCGCGTTGACGATCACGCCACCACGGTCCCGAACGATGCGTTCAGCCATCGCGGACTTGCCACTGGCAGTCGGGCCCGCGATCAGAACGGGCCTGTCGGATGGAATATCGCGCCAGCGTGACGTCATTTGGACCCCCATGCATCGCTCGGTTGAAACTTGTCGCGTTTTGGGACATTTTCGCAGTCAGGAAAACCCGACGAAAGCGCCCCATGACCGAGATGCCCCAAACCCCCGTAGCTTACAAACGCGTGATGCTGAAGATCTCCGGCGAGGCACTGATGGGCGATCAGGGCTACGGCCTCCATCCCCCGACCGTCGATCGCATCGCCCGGGAGGTCAAATCCGTCCATGACATGGGTGTGGAGATCTGCATGGTCATCGGCGGCGGCAACATCTTCCGCGGCCTTCAAGGCTCTGCGCAGGGGATGGAACGCACGACCGCCGACTACATGGGCATGCTGGCCACGGTCATGAACGCCCTGGCCATGCAGGCCGCGATGGAGGCGCTGAACATCCATACACGCGTGATCAGCGCCATTCCGATGGACCAGGTCTGCGAACCCTACATCCGCCGCCGCGCCGTCCGTCACCTGGAAAAGAAACGTGTCTGCATCTTCGCGGCAGGAACCGGCAACCCGTATTTCACGACCGACACGGCGGCAACGCTGCGCGCCAACGAGATGGCATGCCAGGCGATCTTCAAGGGCACCAAGGTCGACGGCGTTTACGACAAAGATCCGGCCAAGCATGCGGATGCCAAGCGTTACGACGACGTGAGCTACGATGAGGTGCTGCAGAAGCATCTGGGCGTGATGGACGCGTCCGCCATCGCGCTGGCACGGGACAACAACCTGCCCATCATCGTTTTCTCGCTGGATGAACCGGGCGGTTTCCGCGGCATCCTGCGCGGCGAAGGCACCTATACGCGCGTGCGCGGCTGAGGCTATACCCCGCTGCCATGGTTTGCTAAGAAGCGCCGAACGTACGTGAATTCAGGAAGGAATGAGGATGTCTGACGATCTGGATATCGACCTCGACGCAATCGAACGCCGGATGGACGGGGCAATCGCCTCGCTCCGGGTGGAATTCGCATCCTTGCGGACGGGGCGTGCTTCCGGTGCTATCCTGGACGCGATACAGGTCGACGCCTACGGTCAGATGACCCCGATCAATCAGCTTGGCACGGTCAACGTGCCCGAACCGCGGATGGTCGTGATCAACGTCTGGGACAAGGGCATGATCAACAAGGTGGAAAAGGCGATCCGCGAAAGCGGCATCGGCATCAACCCCGTGGTTGACGGCCCGCTGATCCGCCTGCCGATTCCGGAATTGAACGAGGAGCGTCGGCGGGAACTTACCAAGGTCGCCGCAGGTTACGCGGAGCAGGCCCGCATTGCGGTTCGCAACGTGCGCCGCGACGGTATGGACCAGATCAAGAAGGCCAAGGCGGCCGGCATGGCCGAGGACGACCAGAAGATGTGGTCGGACGAGGTGCAGACGCTGACCGACAAGGCGATCGCCAACGTGGACAAGACGCTGGAACAGAAACAGCAGGAGATCATGCAGGTCTGACGGCCTCGCATGATGGGAGGAGCTTCCGTGTCCGGCACGCAAAAGGACGGGGCGCGTCATGTCGCCATCATCATGGATGGCAACGGACGCTGGGCCACGAACCGCAGTTGGCCCCGCCTTGTCGGTCACCGCAAGGGTGCCGAACGGGTGAAGCAGATCGTCCGCTGCGCCCCCGATCTCGGGATCGAGTGGCTGACGATCTATGCGTTCTCCACGGAAAACTGGCGCCGCTCCACCGAGGAGGTGCTGGGTCTGATGGGCATCTTTGCACGGTATATCGAGCGGGAGGCCGACCGCCTTGCCGCAGAAGGCGTGCGCATGCGCTTCATCGGCGACCGTTCGCGGCTGGACAAGAAGCTGCAGGCCCTGATGGCCGGGATCGAGGAACGGACCGCCCATCTTGGCCGCCTGAACCTGACCGTCGCTATCAATTACGGGGGCCGGGACGAGATGACTCGTGCCATCCGAACACTTGCTGCCGAAGTTGCAGCGGGACGTTTGGAAGCGGGCACCATCACCGATACGATGATTTCAGGTGCTTTGGATACGCATGACCTTCCGGATCCGGATCTCGTAATCCGTACGTCTGGAGAGACGCGGACCTCCAACTTCCTGCCCTGGCAATCTGCTTACGCGGAATATGAATTCACGTCGACGCTGTGGCCGGATTTCTCCCCCGACGAACTGGCCCGGATCGTTGCCCGTTTCGGCAATCGCGACCGCCGGTTCGGGGGCGTCAAACAGGCATGAGAGGTCCCAAAAAGCAGGGTCGATGGGGCGATCTGCCACGGCGCATGGCATCGGCGCTGATCATGCTGGGCATCGGGGTGATTGAGATATGGTTGGGCGGGGCGACATTCGCCGTGCTGGTCATCGCGCTCAGTGGCCTGATGACGTGGGAACTGGCACGCATGCAAAAGCCGCATGCACCCTGGATCCCCATGGCACTTGGCCTTCTGGCCTCGGTCACTCTTGCAGTTCTGATGCAGGCTCCGCCCGTCACTCGCCTGTTCCTGCTGTTTGTTCCGCCGCTGGCTTGCGCTTTCGGGTCGGGGCATCGCAAGGTGGCGTTCGTCTATGCGCTGGCAATCATGCTGTCCGGATACACGCTGATCGACCTTCGCACTGTCGCTGGCACGGCAGTGATCGTCTGGCTGATCATGCTGGTCGTCGTATCCGACATCATGGGTTATTTCGTGGGCCGCAGTCTGGGCGGGCCGAAGTTCTGGCCGCGCATCAGCCCCAACAAGACATGGTCGGGCACGATCGCAGGCTGGGTGGGTGCGATGGGCGTAGGTGCTGCTTTCGTCGTCGTCATGGGAGAGCCGTGGGGGCTTGTTCTGCTGTCGCCTGTCGTGGCCCTTGCCGGCCAGCTTGGCGATATCGCGGAAAGCTGGATCAAGCGACGGGCGGAGATCAAGGACAGCTCCAGCCTGATTCCCGGTCACGGCGGGGTGCTGGACCGCTTTGACGCGCTGATCGGTGCCGTGGTTGCCATCATGTTGCTGAGCCTGCTTTTTCCCCTTCCCATTCCGGACAGCCTTTGATGCGCAGCATATCGATCTTCGGCGCCACCGGCTCCATCGGGGAAAGCACGTTCGATCTCGTCCGTCGCAACGGGGGGGCGAAAGCGTATCGCACCGTTGCATTGACCGGGGGGCGCAACATCACCCGCTTGGCGGCCATGGCGCGGGAGTTGCGGGCGGAGCTTGCCGTCACCGCGCATGAGGACTGTCTTGCCCCCCTACGGGAGGCGCTGGCCGGGACCGGCACCGAAGTTGCCGCCGGACCGCAGGCCATCGCGGATGCGGCGGACCGGCCTGCGGATTGGACGATGTCGGCCATAGTAGGGGCTGCAGGCTTGGTGCCGGGCCTGCGTGCTTTGCGACATGGCGGGATTCTGGCACTTGCAAACAAGGAAAGCCTCGTAACGGCAGGTCCGCTACTGATGGATACGGCGCGCAGACATGGCGCGACGATCATCCCCGTCGACAGCGAACATTCGGCAATATTTCAGGCCCTGACTGGCGAGGATCAGGCCTGTGTCGAGCGGGTGATCATCACAGCTTCCGGCGGCCCGTTCCGGGATTGGAGCGTGGAGCGCATGGCCACCGCGACACTCGCGCAGGCGGTCGCGCATCCGAACTGGTCCATGGGCCAGCGCATTTCCATTGATAGCGCGTCGATGTTCAACAAGGCGCTGGAAGTGATCGAGACAAGGGAATATTTCGGACTGGATCCGTCTACAATCGAAGTTGTGGTCCATCCGCAATCCATCGTCCATGCACTTGTGGGCTTTTGTGATGGCGGGATCATGGCTCATCTGGGGCCGGCCGACATGCGGCACGCGATCGGCTTCGCACTGAACTGGCCCGGCCGGGGGAATGTGCCGGTGGAACGCCTGAACCTCGCGCAGATCGCGAACCTTTCCTTCCAAGCACCTGACGAAGAAAGGTTTCCAGCGTTGCGCCTTGCGCGCGAAGTGATGACTGCACGGGGGCTTTCGGGTGCCGCATTCAATGCCGCCAAGGAAATCGCGTTGGATCATTTCATCGCGGGGCGGATTGCCTTTCCCAGCATGACCGCGCTGGTGGAGGAGACGCTGGCCCGCATGCCGCAGGATCACGACATTTCGCGCGACGCGACACGGCTGGACGACGTTCTGGAAATCGACGCCGCCGCGCGTCGCGTGGCGACCGGGATCGCCGAGGGTATCTGAGTGGACATCGCGCAACTGGTTCCGCAATTCGGTGGGCTTGCCTGGACCGTGATCGCCTTCGTGGTGGCATTGTCGGTCATCGTCACGATCCACGAATACGGCCATTACATCGTGGGCCGTTGGTCAGGCATCCATGCGGAGGTGTTCTCGCTCGGTTTCGGGCCGGTCATCTTTGCGCGCACCGATCGTCGGGGGACGCGCTGGCAGCTGGCGGCCCTGCCGTTGGGCGGATACGTGCGCTTCAAGGGCGATGCGGATGCCGCCTCGGCCCTGCCGGATGCGTCCGTCACGAGCCTATCGCCGGAAGAGCATCGCCGCACATTGAGCGGAGCACCTCTGTGGGCACGGGCTGCGACCGTAGGCGCGGGCCCTGCATTCAATTTCATCTTTGCGATCATCGTCTTCGCGGGTGTTGCGATGACGGCGGGCGTTGCCGTCAACGACCCTGTGGTCGGTGCCGTCAGTGCCGTTCCGGGGCAGGCCGAACAGTTGCGTCAGGGCGACCGCATCCTGAGCATGGAAGGCCGGCCCACCGCCACGCTTGGCGAGGTATTCGCGGTGGCGGGCGATCTGCCCCCCGCAGTCACCACCCGATACGAGATCGAACGTGACGGGCAGCGTCTGGCGATTGACGGCCCATTCCCATTTCCGGCCCTTGCTGCAAGCATCGCCCCGCGCTCCGCCGCGCAGGAGGCGGGATTGCAGAGCGGAGACGTCATCACGGCAGTGAACGGCATTGCAGTGCGCAGCTTTACGGAGTTGCGTGACCTGATCGGGGCATCGAACGGTGATTCCGTGACGCTGAATGTCTGGAACGGGACGGAGCGGACGGTTCCGCTCATTCCCAGACGTCAGGATATTCCACTCCCCTCCGGGGGGTTCGAGACACGCTGGCTGATCGGCATCAGCGGTGGTCTGGTCTTCACGCCTGAAACCCGGATCCCGGGTGTGGCGGAGGCTGCAAAGATCGGCGCGGTGCAAAGCTGGACCATCGTCACGACCAGCCTGTCGGGCATGTGGCACATGATCACGGGCGCCATTTCCACCTGCAACCTGCAGGGACCGATCGGCATCGCAGAAACCTCGGGCGCTGCGGCATCCGGCGGCGCGCAAAGCTTCATCTGGTTCATCGCGGTGCTGTCTGTTGCGGTCGGTCTCATGAACCTGTTCCCGATCCCGGTCCTCGATGGCGGGCACCTTGTCTTCTATGCCGCCGAGGCGGTGATGCGCCGTCCGCCGAATCCCCGCGTCGTGCAGGCGTTCATGTCCGTCGGGCTGGTGATGATCCTTTGCCTGATGGTCTTTGCACTTGGAAACGACATTCTGTGCCCTTGAGCTTTTGAGCCTTTTGACAAGGGCGGGCATTGCCGCTAGTCAGGTTGCAACAAAGTCAAATAACGGGGCAGTGAATGACACGCATGAAGGGTCGCGCAGCGAAGGTTGGGCTGCGGCCTGCGGTCGTATCGGTCTTCTTGGGCGCGGCGGCAGTTGGTGGTGCGGTTATCCCCGCACTTGCGCAAAGCTACAGCTTCTCGAACGTCGTGGTGCAGGGCAACAATCGGGTGGACGTGCCAACGATCCTCTCTTTTGCGGGGGTTTCGGCAGGACAATCGCTTTCGGCGGGGGAACTGAACTCCGCCTATCAGCGCCTTGTCGAATCCGGTCTGTTCCAGTCCGTGGAGATGGACCCGCAGGGTGGCACGCTTGTCATCCGCGTTCAGGAATACCCGATCGTCAACCAGATCGCGTTCGAAGGAAACTCCGTCTTGCGGGACGAGGCGCTGGCCGATCTGGTGAAGTCCCAGACGCTGCGCGCCTATAACCCCGCGCAGGCCGAGTCGGATGCCGCCGCGATCACGCGGGCCTATGCCCAAAGCGGCCGGAACGGCGTTTCCGTGACGCCGCAGATCATCCGTCGCAATGACAACCGTGTCGATCTGGTCTTCACGATGGTGGAGGGACGCATCGCAGAGGTGGAGCGTATCGCGTTTGCCGGCAATCGCACATTCTCCGACCGCCGCCTTCGGCAGGTGCTGGAAACGCGTCAGGCCGGGCTTCTGCGTCGCCTGATTTCTGCCGACACGTTCATTCCCGAACGCGTGCAGCTTGACCGTCAACTGCTGCGCGACTTCTACCTGTCGCGCGGTTTCGCCGACGTCCAGATCGCGGAGCCTTCGGCCGAACTCACGCGCGACCGCAGCGCCTATTTTATGACCTTCAACATCCAGGAAGGTCAGCGCTACCGCATGGGCAGCGTGACCCTTGGCACCGAAGTGTCGGGCATCGACCTTTCGCGCTTCCAGGACCAGCTGTGGATCAAACCCGGCTCCTACTACTCGCCCAGTGCGATCGACAACGTGACCACGCGGATGGAAAACGTGGGCGTGCAGGAAGGCCTGAACTTCGTCCGGGTGGAACCGCGCATCACGCGGAACGAGGCGGCGGGAACGCTTGACGTCGCTTTCGTTCTGGTTCGCGGACCGCGCATCTTCGTCGAACGCATCGACATCGAAGGCAACACCACCACGCAGGACCGCGTGATCCGTCGTCAGTTCCGCACGGTCGAAGGCGACCCCTTCAACCCGCGCGAGATCAGGCAGGCGGCGGAACGTATCCGCGCGCTTGGCTTCTTTTCCGATGCGCAGGTGGAAAGCCAGCAGGGCAGCAGCCCCGATCAGGTCGTGGTCAATGTCGACGTGGAGGAGCAACCTACAGGTTCGCTTTCATTCGGCGTGGCGTATGGCGCCGTGTCGGGTGTGGGTTTCAACATCGGTTTCTCGGAATCGAACTTCCTCGGTCGTGGTCAGTATATCGGCATCGACATCGGGACGGGCAGCGACAGCATCAACTCGACGTTCACCTTCGCTGAACCCGCATTGCTGGGCCGCGACCTGCGCCTGGCCTTCAGCGCAAGTTATACCGAGACCGACAATGAAAACGCGGATTACAACACCAGGCGTGTCGGCCTCGGCCCGTCGCTGACTTTCCCGGTCAGTGAAAACGGTCGCCTCGAACTGCGTTACCGGATTTCCGAGGACGAGATTTCGGGCGTGGAGACGGGTGCCGGAACCGTCGACGACAACGGCTCCTCTGAGATTCTGCAGCGTGAGGCCGATCTGGGGGCCCAGATCACAAGTTCGGTCGGCTATACCTACAGCTACGACACGCGGACCAGCGGCATCAACCCGCTGGGGGGCATCCTGCTGCGCTTCGGGCAGGATTTCGCAGGCGTTGGCGGCGATGTCGATTACATCAAGACAAGCATGACCGCACTGGCGGAACGTCGTGTCTGGAACGAGGAACTGACGCTTCGCGGCATCCTTGAAGGTGGTGCGCTGACGATGCTGAACGATCAGGTATCGACCGTGCCGAACCGGTTCTTTGGCAATTCCATCCGCGGTTTCGACCCGAACGGGCTTGGTCCGCGCGATCTGACCGCGTCGAACGAGGATGCGCTTGGCGGCAACTACTTCGCCGTCGCCCGTCTGGAGACGGAGTTCCCGCTGGGTCTGCCCGCCGAATACGGCATCACGGGTGGTCTTTTCGCCGATGCCGGCGCTGTCTGGGGTCTGGACGATACGATCGGCACGAATGGCGTGGCTGTGGATGACGATTTCAACCTCCGTTCGTCGGTGGGCTTCTCGGTCTTCTGGACAACACCTATCGGGCCGTTGCGGCTCAACTTCACCAGGGCGCTGGCCAAGGAAGATTACGACGAGGAGCGTAACTTCGACCTGACGATCAACACGCGCTTCTGATGCTGCGCACGCTGGTCACCATTCTTGCGCTGTTGCCCGTGTGGGCAATGGCGCAAGCTGTGCCCGCCGCCGACGATAGCGCGATCCTGACCATTGTTCCCGACCGATTGTTCGCGGAAACGAAAGCCGGTCGCGCGGCCGAAGCCAAGCTTGAAGCCGCATCCCAGACCCTGATGACTGAAAACCGCCGGATCGAAGCGGAGCTGGAGGGGGAGGAACGCGACCTGACCGCCCGGCGCGATACTGTCCCCACGACTGATTTCCGACAGATGGCCGATGCGTTCGATGCCAAAGCCGAACGTATCCGTGGCGAACAGGATGCGAAGTCCCGCCGCATCACCCGCATGCGCGAGGAGGAGCGGCAAATCTTTTTCAAGGCTGCGGTTCCGGTCCTCGCCTCGCTTATGCAGGAGGAGGGGGCGAAGGCCATCCTTGATCGGAGTAGCGTCTTCCTGTCCTTCGACCTGATCGACGTGACGGATCGGGCCATCGCGCGGGTTGATGCGGAACTTGGCGACGGGACAACGCTTTATGATCAAGACGGGGCGGCGGGACCGTAATACCTTGCCGCGAGGGAATTGCCTTGTTAACTGATCGGCCAGCATACTATCCGTGAAGGAGCCGGAATGACCGAGGCGACGATCCCCACCGAGGCTGATATCCAGCTGATCCAGCGGCTCATCCCGCACAGGTATCCGTTCCTTCTGGTGGACAAGGTTCGCGACATCGTCCCAATGAAGTCCGCGGTCGGCATCAAGAACGTCACGTTCAACGAACCGCAATTCACGGGGCACTTCCCCGGATCCCCCATCTTTCCCGGTGTCCAGATCATCGAGGCCATGGCCCAGACGGCGGCCGTAATGGTCGGCGTGTCGATGGATCTCGCTGATAAGAACCTGCTGGTGTATTTCATGGGCATCGACGGCTGCAAGTTCCGCCGCAAGGTCGTTCCCGGCGATCAGCTGGTCATGACGGTGACCACGAAGCGCGGCGGCGGGAAGGTCTGGAAATTCTCCGCCCGCGCCGAGGTTGACGGTGAACTGGCTGCCGAGGCGGAGTTCAGTGCCATGATGGACTTTCCGAAAGGCTGACCCATGGCAATTCATTCCTCCGCAGTGATCGAACCCGGCTCCACGATCGGACAGGATTGCGAGATCGGTCCCTTCGTGGTCATCGGTCCGGAAGTCACCCTTGGTGATCGCGTCGTGGTCAAGAGCCATGCCGTCATCACTGGCTGGACCGAAGTGGGGGATGAAACTGTCATCTTTCCGTTCGCCGTCGTGGGAGAGGTTCCGCAGGATCTGAAGTTCCGTGGTGAACGCACCCGTCTCGTGATCGGGAAACGCAACCGCATCCGTGAGGGTGCGACGTTGAATGTCGGCACCGAGGGCGGTGGCGGCGTGACGCGGATCGGGGACGATTGCCTGTTGATGACCGGTAGCCACGTTGGCCATGACGCCGTGGTGGGCGACCGCGTGGTCCTTGCCAACCAGGCCGCCGTCGCCGGTCACTGCATATTGGGCGACGATGTCATCGTGGGGGGACTGTCCGGCATTCATCAATGGGTGCGCGTCGGGCGCGGTGCGATCATCGGCGCGGTCACCATGGTGACGAATGACGTGCTGCCGCATGGTCTTGTTCAGGGGCCACGCGGCGATCTGGACGGGCTGAACCTCGTCGGTCTGAAGCGCCGGGGTGTCAGCCGTGCTGAAATCACGGCACTGCGTGCAGGTTATCAGATGCTGGCCCAGGGAGAGGGCACATTCCTCGACCGTGCGCGTCGGCTGCATGACGAAACCGACAGCGAGCATGTGCGGGAGATGACGGGCTTCATTCTTGGGGCGACCGACCGTTCGTTCCTGACCCCGAAATGAGCCGCACCGCCATCATCGCGGGCACGGGCACCCTTCCGTCATGTGTGGCGGCGGCGCTGGATGATCCGTTCATTGCGGCGCTGGACGGCTTCATGCCCGAAGGTCTTGCGGTCCACCTGACATTCCGGCTGGAACGGCTTGCCCTCGCGATGCGGGAGATTGCGGCGCAGGGGGTGGACCGGGTGATTTTTGCGGGTGCGGTCCGCCGTCCCGCGCTTGATCCATCGCTGTTCGATCCGGAAACCGCCCGTATGGTTCCCCAGATCATCGCTGCCATGCAGGGTGGCGATGACGGTTTGTTGCGGGCCGTCATCGGCGTTTTCGAAGAGGCTGGATTCATTGTTGCAGGGGTGGAGGATGTCGCCCCGCATCTCGTTCCGACATCGGGCGTGTTGACCGGATCGCTGGGTGATGCGGAGCAGCGCGACGCAGCCCGAGCTGCCGATATCGTCCGGGCGCTTGGCACGGTGGATGTCGGCCAGGGTGCCGTGGTCGCGGACGGCCTTTGCCTTGCACTGGAGGCGCTGCCGGGAACTGACGCAATGCTGGAATGGGTCGCGGCCACGCGTCAGGGGACAGGCGGAGTCTTCCTGAAAGCACCAAAGCCCGGACAGGACCGGCGCATCGACCTGCCGACCCTTGGTGTTGCCACGGTGCGTCGTGCGGCGCTTGCGGGCCTTTCGTGCATCGCGTGGGAAGCAGGCGGCGTCGTCCTGCTGGACCGGGACACGGTCGTGGCGGAAGCGGCCGCTGCCGGCATCACCCTGTGGGCGAGGGCCGGATGAAGCTGTTCCTGATCGCCGGGGAGCCGTCGGGCGACCGACTGGGTGCCGCGCTGATGGCGGGCATGAAGACCCTTGTGCCCGATGTGACTTTTGAAGGCGTGGGCGGCCCGTTGATGCAGGCGGAGGGGATGCGGAGCCTCTTTCCGATGGAGGAACTCTCCATCATGGGAATCGCGGAGGTTTTGCCCCGCTATACAGCCCTTCGCCGCAGAATACGGGAATGTGCCGCTGCCGTGATCACGGAGGAGCCGACCGTTCTCGTCACCATCGATGCACCGGATTTCAACCTGCGCGTGGCACAGTTGGTGAAGGCCACCCGTCCGAAGCAGAAAACGGTGCATTACGTCGCGCCGTCCGTCTGGGCGTGGCGTCCGAAGCGGGCAGCGAAGATGGCGCGTTCCATCGATCACGTGCTGGCGCTGCTTCCGTTCGAGCCGCCCTACATGACCGCCGCCGGAATGAGCTGCGATTTCGTAGGCCATCCGGTCGTCTCCGAGCCAGTGGCCTCCGAAGCCGAGGCTGCCACCTATCGCGGAACTGTCGGACATGCGCCGCTGATCCTGGCCCTGCCGGGGTCGCGCCGCAGCGAGGTTTCGCGTCTTGCGCCGATCATCGGGGATGTCCTGGCCCGCGTGCGGGAGGTGCACCCGCAGGTCGGTGTGCTGGTGCCCACGCTTCCCGCGGTTGCCGATCTTGTGGCGGAACTGACGGCCGACTGGACCGTCCATCCGCAGATCATCACCGACCGGGAGGAGAAGCGACTGGCATTCCGCGCCGCGAATGTTGCGATCGCCGCCTCCGGCACCGTCTCACTTGAACTTGCGGCCAACCGTGTGCCCATGGCGATCGCCTACCGGATGGCGGCCGCCAGCATGTGGATGATGCGACGCATGGCGCTGATCGACACGGTGACGCTCGTAAATCTTGTTTCCGATACGCGGCATGTGCCGGAATTTCTGGGAACCGCCTGCCAGCCGGACCTGATCGCACCGGCCATTCTGGATCTGTTGTCGGGTCAGGGTGTTTCCGCCGCGCAGCGTCAGGCGATGGAAGTGACGATGGCCCGGCTGGGCGAGGGGGGCGATCCGCCCGGCTTGCGGGCGGCGCGTTCGATCCTCGGCTTTCTGGGTCAGTAACCGCGCCAGATCCAGCCGCCGCCGAAGATGCGGCTGCCTTCATTCGCATAGAATACGCAGGCCTGTCCGACGGACACGCCATCTTCGGGTGACAGCAGCTCGATCTCTGCCGAGGTGGGCGACAGGGGCCGGATGATCGCGGGACGGGGCGCACGCGTGGAACGCACCTTCACGCCGACATGCCATTCGGTTTGTGAATCGAACGGAGCATCGCCCAGCCAGTTGATCTCGCGCACGGGGATGACGCGGGTGGACAACGCCTCTTTCGGACCGACGATCACGTGCCGCAGGTCGGGGTCCAGCCGCACGACGTAAAGAGGTCCGTCAAGACCGCCGATGCCAAGCCCGCGTCGCTGGCCCACGGTATAATGGATCACGCCCTGATGCCTGCCCAAGACATTGCCGTCCATGTCCACGATATCGCCCGGATCGGCGGCGTCGGGGCGCAGCTTCTTGATGACGGAGGCGTAGTCCCCGTTCGGCACGAAGCAGATGTCCTGACTGTCCGGCTTGTCCGCAACGGATAGCCCGTAGCGCGAGGCGAGCGTCCGCGTCTCTGCCTTCGACGCCAGATGTCCCAACGGGAAGCGCAGGTAATCCAGCTGATCGGCGGTGGTTGAGAACAGGAAGTAGCTCTGGTCGCGGTTCGCGTCCGTCGCGCAATGCAACTCCGCCCCGGCGTTGCCCATCTTGCGCTGGATGTAATGGCCCGTGGCCATGCAATCGGCATCAAGATCCTTTGCCGTCTGCAGCAGGTCCTTGAACTTCACACGCTCGTTGCAGCGGATGCAGGGAACGGGGGTGGCACCGGCCAGATACGCGTCGGCGAATTCGTCGATAACCGCCTCGCGGAAGGTGTTCTCGTAATCGAGGACGTAATGCGGAAAGCCCATCTCCTCGGCCACGCGGCGCGCGTCGTGGATGTCGCGGCCCGCGCAGCAGGCGCCCTTCTTCGCAAGCGCCGCACCGTGATCGTAAAGCTGCAATGTGACGCCGATCACATCGTAGCCTTCCTCCTTCAGCTGGGCGGCCACGACGGAACTGTCCACGCCGCCCGACATCGCCACGACAACGCGGGTGGCGGCAGGTGGTTTCGCGAATCCAAGCGAGTTGAGCGGATGATCCAGCATGGCAGCCTCATTGGTGAAGGCGGCAAAGATAGTGAAAATCCTAATTAATCTCAAGTGCCGCGCTTACTCTTGATTAAGGCTGAAAGGGGCAGGGTCTCGGGACTGGAGGACTTAGCCAATGTATCTGAAGAAAATATCTGGCCCGCGTCACATCACGCTGCCCGATGGCACGATCCTGACACGGGCCGACCTTCCGCCGATCGATACGCGCCGCTGGGTGGCCAGCCGAAAGGCCATCGTGGTCAAGGCGGTGCTGCATGGCCTGATAGAGGAAGGAGAAGCGCTGGAGCGCTACTCCCTGTCGGACGAGGAATTCGGCACCTGGCGGGCTGCGGTGGAACGTCACGGCGAGAATGCCCTGAAAGTCACCGCCCTGCAAAAATATCGCTGAGAGGGCTGTATTCACCTTCCTTAACGTGTGAGTAACGAGGTGTTAACCATTTGACCGCAGTGTGTTGTTAACGAAGATATGGTCACGGAACACCTCATGCGCATCTTGTTGGTAGAAGACGATCCCGCCACCTCCCGCAGCATCGAACTGATGCTGACCCATGCCAACCTGAACGTCTATTGCACGGACATGGGGGAAGACGGGATCGATCTTGCCAAGGTGTACGACTACGACCTGATCCTGCTGGACCTGAACCTGCCGGACATGAGCGGGCACGACGTTCTGCGCCAGTTGCGTCTGGCCCGGATCGACACGCCGATCCTGATCCTGTCGGGTGCGGACGATACGGACAGCAAGATAAAGGGGTTCGGCTTCGGGGCCGACGACTACATGACGAAGCCCTTTCATCGCGATGAATTGATCGCCCGTATCCATGCCATCATCCGGCGGTCCAAGGGGCACGCGCAGTCGATGATCCGCACGGGGGCCGTGACCGTGAACCTCGATGCCAAGACGGTGGACGCGGGCGGACGCGCCGTCAACCTGACGGGGAAGGAGTATCAGATCTTCGAACTCCTCAGCCTGCGCAAGGGGACAACCCTTACGAAGGAGATGTTCCTGAACCACCTTTACGGCGGCATGGACGAACCTGAGTTGAAGATCATCGACGTCTTCATCTGCAAGCTGCGCAAGAAGCTTGCCACGGCGACGGGCGGCGACAATTATATCGAAACCGTCTGGGGGCGCGGCTATGTCTTGCGCGATCCGCAGGAAGACCAGAAAAGCGGTGCGGCCTGAGGGGCGTACCGGAAGGGCTGGACTGTCTTCCGGCGGGCTTCTAGACCACGCCCGACACGAAGGCCGGAGGACCGCATGAAATCGGTGGACGATCTGACTTTGGAAGAGGCGCAGGCCGAGCTTGCGCGTCTTGCTGCCGACCTTGCCATGGCAAACGTCGCCTATCACCGGGACGATGCACCGACGATCAGCGATGCCGATTACGACGCGCTGAAGGCCCGCAACCTTGCACTGGAATTGCGTTTTCCCGAGTTGAAGCGCGAGGACAGCCCGACGGAAGCCGTAGGCTCCGCCCCGTCCGAAGCGTTCGGAAAGGTTCGGCACGAGATACGGATGCTCAGCCTCGGCAACGCATTCGCCGATGACGATATCATCGAGTTCGAGGCGCGGATCCGCAAGTATCTGGGCCATTCGGGCGATCTGGCCTTCACCGCCGAACCCAAGATCGACGGTCTGTCCCTTTCCTTGCGTTACGAGGACGGGATGCTGGTCCGGGCGGCGACGCGCGGCGATGGGGAAACGGGCGAGGATGTGACAGCCAACGCCCGCACCATCGACGACATTCCCCATCGCCTGACCGACGCCCCGGCGGTGCTGGAGGTGCGGGGCGAGGTCTACATGTCCCATGCCGACTTCGAGACGCTGAACATCCGGCAGGCCGAACGTGGCGGCAAGACCTTCGCCAATCCGCGCAACGCGGCGGCGGGCAGCCTGCGCCAACTAGATTCCGCCATCACCGCCAGTCGGCCCCTCCGTTTCTTCGCCTATGCCTGGGGGGAGGTGTCGGAGCCGTTGGCGAATACCCAGTCCGGCGTCATGGAACGCTTTGCGGCGATGGGATTTGTCGTCAACCCTTTCACCAGGCGTTGCCATGGCGTGGTTGAGATGTTGGCACAGTATCGCGGCATCGAACAGCAGCGCGCGACCTTGGGCTACGACATCGACGGCGTCGTCTACAAAGTCGACGACCTGGCGCTGCAGCGGCGATTGGGCTTTCGCGCGGCCACCCCTCGCTGGGCCATCGCGCACAAGTTCCCCGCGCAACTTGCCTGGACGCGACTGGACGGGATCGACATTCAGGTGGGCCGGACGGGGGCGCTGTCACCCGTGGCGCGCCTGCAGCCGGTGACAGTGGGTGGCGTGGTCGTGCAGAACGCCACACTGCACAACGAGGATTACATCGCGGGCCGCGATTCGAAAGGGGAGGAGATCCGGGGCGGCAAGGACATCCGCATCGGCGACTGGGTTCAGGTCTACCGTGCGGGCGACGTGATCCCGAAGATTGCGGATGTGGACCTGACCAAACGACCCGAAGATGCAGAACCGTTCCGGTATCCCGACCACTGCCCGCAATGCGGATCGCCTGCCATCCGCGAGGATGGGGACGCCGTGCGCCGCTGCACCGGCGGTCTGATCTGCCCTGCGCAGGCGGTGGAGCGGTTGAAGCATTTCGTGTCGCGCAACGCCTTCGACATCGAGGGTCTGGGCGCAAAGCAGGTGGAGATGTTCCACAAGGACGGCTGGATCCGGAATCCCGCCGACATCTTCGATCTTCCCGCGCGCTACGGCTCCGGTCTGCAGCAGGTGAAGAACCGTGAAGGCTGGGGCGCGAAATCGGCCGAAAAGCTTTTTGCCGCCATCGAGGAGCGCCGGAAGATCGAGCTGAACCGCCTGATCTTCGCGCTTGGAATCCGGCATGTGGGCGAAACCTCGGCCCAGCTTCTGGCACGGCATTACGGAACCTGGCCTGCATTCGAAGCGGCGATGACGGACGGTCAGGGGGCCGCGTGGGAGGAGTTGACGGCCATCGACGGGGTAGGCGATGTGCTCGCCTCCTCCGTGGTGGCGACGTTCCGGAACGAGGCGGAACGGGCGGCCATCGATGCATTGGTCGCACATCTCGACGTGCAACAGGTGCGCCAGCGGGTCGCGGTGGACAGTCCCGTCGCAGGCAAGATCGTCGTGTTCACCGGCACGCTGGAAAAGATGAGCAGGGCGGAGGCGAAAGCACGGGCCGAAAGCCTTGGGGCCAAGGTCGCGGGGTCCGTATCCGCAAAAACGGATCTGGTCGTCGCGGGGCCGGGTGCGGGCAGCAAGGCCAAGCAGGCCGAAGCGCTTGGCGTGCAGTTGATCGACGAGGATGAGTGGCTGGCCATGATCGGCGACGCATGAGCCGCGACGAAACGCTGAACCCCATGTTCGCGGGGCTGGAGACGTTGGATGGCGTCGGCCCCAAGACGGCGCTGGCGATGCAGGCCGCAGGGCTGCAGCGGCCCGCCGACCTTCTGTTCTTCCTGCCGCACAGTGCCATCGACCGCACCCGCCGCGGTTCCGTCAACGAGGTGTTGCCGCCCATCGTCACGACGGTGGAGGTGACGGTCGGCCAGCATCATCCGCCCCGCAACAAGGGCGGTCGTTACCGTGTTGATCTGTTCGACGGGACGGAGGATTTCCAGGCCGTCTGGTTTCATGCCAAGGGCGATTATCTGACCCGCCTGTTGCCTCAGGGGCAAAAGCGCCTGATCTCCGGCAAGGTGGAACTGTTCGACGGCGTCTACCAGATGGTCCATCCCGATTATGTGCTGCATCCGGACGAGGCGAGCAATCTGCCATTGTGCGAGCCCGTCTATCCCCTGACGGCAGGACTGACCCAGAAGGGCGTGGCCAAGGCCGCGCGCTCCGCCCTGTCGCGCGCCCCGCAGATGATCGAGTGGATCGAGCCCTCGGTGGTGTCGCGCGAACGCTGGCCCGACTGGGCGACGGCGTTGCACGACCTGCACCATCCCGACACGCCGGAATCCCTTTCGCCGCTGACGCCCGCCCGTCAGCGGCTGGCTTATGACGAACTGTTCGCCCATCAGCTGACCCTTGCACTGGCCCGCGCCAGCCGTCGCCGTCTTGCGGGGCGGCCCTCTGTCGGGACGGGTGATCTGTCACGCAAGGTGCTGACGGCGCTGCCCTACAAGCCGACGGGCGCGCAGACGCGGGCATTGACCGAAATTGCAGCCGACATGGCAGAACCCCATCGCATGAATCGGCTTTTGCAGGGCGATGTGGGGTCGGGCAAGACGCTTGTCGCGTTGCTGGCCCTGCTGATCGCGGTGGAGGCGGGCGGACAAGGTGTTCTTATGGCCCCGACGGAGATCCTCGCCCGTCAACATCTGGAGAGCCTGTCGCCGCTGGCGGACGCCGCCGGCATCCGGATGGAGGTTCTGACGGGCCGCGACAAGGGGGCGGACCGGCGGGCAAAACTCGCGGCGCTGGCAGACGGCTCGCTTCACGTGCTTCTGGGGACCCATGCAGTCTTTCAGGACGACGTGGTATTCCATGATCTGCGGCTGGCTATCGTGGACGAACAGCACCGTTTCGGCGTGGCGCAGCGCATGCAGCTTGCGGGCAAGGGCGTGGCGGATGTGCTGGTGATGACCGCCACGCCGATCCCGCGCAGCCTGTCACTGGCAAGCTATGGCGACATGGATGTGTCGGTGCTGGACGAAAAGCCCCCCGGTCGCAAGCCGGTGACGACAGCCCTCATGGCGACGGAGCGGCTGGAGGAGGTGATAGCCACCCTTGCCGCCCGTGTGGCCGAAGGGAGGCAGGCCTATTGGGTCTGCCCTCTGGTGGAAGACAGCGAGGTCGTCGACTACGCTTCTGCCGAAAGCCGGTTCGCGTCGTTGCGGGCGGTGATGGGCGATACGGTGGGGATGGTTCATGCCCGCATGGCGCCTGCGGACAAGGACTCGACGATGAGGCGCTTCGCTGCCGGCGATTTGCGCGTTCTGGTAGCCACGACGGTCATCGAAGTGGGGGTCAACGTGCCCAACGCCTCCATCATGGTGATCGAGAGGGCCGAGAGTTTCGGACTGGCCCAGTTGCACCAGTTGCGCGGACGGGTGGGGCGCGGGGCAGAACAGTCGACCTGTCTGCTGCTGTATCAGGCGCCGCTGTCTGGCACCGCGAAACGGCGGCTGATGATCCTGCGGGAAACGGAAGACGGGTTCCGCATCGCCGAGGAGGATCTTACGATCCGGGGGGCGGGCGATCTGATCGGCACGGCCCAGTCGGGTCTGCCGCGATTCCGTATTGCCGATCTGGAACGTCAGGCTGGGTTGATGGCACTTGCGCAATCCGATGCGCGCACCCTGTTGACGCGCGATCCTGATCTGACCTCGCCAAGGGGGCAAGCGGCGCGCGGCCTTCTTTGGCTGCTGGGACGGGATGAAGCCTTCAAGATGTTAAGGGTTGGCTAATAGTTCCTAATAAGTTCTTTACTTGTTCCGTTTAATATGAGAACAATCAGGCAACTTGGAACAGAGAGGTGCCTGATGCTCAACCAGACCCGTGACGTGCTGACCCATTCCCGTGCCACGCTTGTGGGCGATGCGATCGGTGTGTTCTTCCTGTTTTCCTCTTTGTTCCTCGGCCTTCATTTCGCTTTCTGAACCCGCGCGGTCCTGCCTGACGCGCCACCTGCCGCCAGCCTAGCGCTGGCGGCTTTTTTCAATCGCATCGATCACCGCGTCGAAGGGCAAGAGGATGGCCGGATGACGGGACGGAATATCCCTGGCAGCCGCCAACGGGGCGAATCCCTCCGGCACGGCACCGCCTTCCAGCATGCTCTGCACAGCCTGACGCAAAACGTGGGGATCGGTCTGCAGGACATGCCGACCCAAAAGTGCGGCGGCGGCCTGGCCCAGAAGGCAGGACTTCACCTCCTGCGCGAATTCCGTGACACGGTCGCCATCCATGACCACATCGGCGCTGACGGTCGATCCGCAGACGGGGGACCGGCACGTGGCGCGTCCCGTTGCGTGATCCAGCCGCCCCAGATGCGGAATGTCGGCGGCCAAGGCCAGAAGTTCTGTGGAATAAAGCGTGGACATCGTTTCCTTCCTGCCAGCTTTTCCATAGATAGGCGGCAACCCTCTTCAGGAAAAGCCATGCCTTTCGATCCAAGCACGCTGACTTACGACGACCGCGGCCTCATTCCGGTGATCGCGCAGGACCACGCCTCGGGCGAGGTGCTTATGATGGCGTGGATGAATGCCGAGGCTGTGGCGCAGACAATGCGGACGGGCCGGATGACCTACTGGTCACGGTCACGTCAGAAGTTCTGGGCCAAGGGCGAAAGTTCGGGCCACGTGCAGACGCTGGTGGAGATGCGGGTCGATTGCGACCGCGACTGCCTGCTGGCGCTGGTGGACCAGACAGGACCCGCCTGCCACACCGACCGCCGTTCGTGCTTCTTTACCGCGATCCGCGACAACACCGAAATCACGATCATGGAGCCGGAGGCTTAAGATGGCACGCGCACCGCTTTTGCAATTGAACGAAATCTCGCTGACCTTCGGCGGCGACCCGATCTTCAATGGTCTGTCGCTGAATGTGCAGCCCGGCGACCGCGTGGCGCTCGTCGGCCGCAACGGGTCCGGCAAATCGACACTGATGAAGGTCATGGCCGGATTGGTGGAGGCGGACAAGGGTGACCGCACCCTCTCCCCCGGTGTTACGACGGGGTACATGGAACAGGATCCCGACCTGTGGGGATTCGAGACGCTGGGCGACTTTGCCGCCGACGGCCTGCCGGATGGTGAAGAATACCGCATCATGATGGTGGCCGAAGGGCTGAAGCTGAACCCCGAGACGCGCATCGACGCGGCCTCCGGTGGGGAAAAGCGGCGCGCGGCGCTGGCCAAGCTGCTGGCGGCGGAACCGGAACTGATGCTGCTGGACGAACCGACCAACCACCTTGATATCCAGGCGATCGAATGGCTGGAGGATCACCTCAAGAACACCCGCGCGGGTTACGTGCTGATCAGCCACGACAGGGCGTTTCTGAAGGCGCTGACCAAGGCCACGCTGTGGATCGACCGGGGTGCCGTGCGCCGGCGCGAACAGGGCTTCGACGGGTTCGAGGAGTGGCGCGAGATCACGTGGGCCGAGGAAGACGAGGCCCGTCACAAGTTGGACCGCAAGATCAAGGCCGAGGCGCGTTGGGCCGTCGAAGGCATCTCCGCCCGCCGCAAGCGCAACCAGGGCCGTCTGCGGGCACTGGCCGACATGAAGGCTGACCGCGCGGGTCAGATCCGGCGTCAGGGCACCGCAGCGATGGAGCTGGAAAGCGGTCAGACATCCGGCAAACGGGTGATCGAGGCAAAGGGCATATCCAAGATCTACGGTGATCGGGTCATCCTCAAGCCGTTCGACATCCGTGTGCAACGCGGGGACCGCGTTGCCTTCGTCGGTCCGAACGGCGCGGGCAAGACCACGCTGCTGAAGATGCTGACCGGGGAACTGGCACCCGACACCGGAACCGTCGTTCTGGGATCGAACCTGCAGATGGCGGTGTTCGACCAGACCCGCGCGCAGCTGGACGGCAATGCCACGCTTTGGGAAAACCTGACGGGCGATCCGTTTCTGGGTGTATCGGGCCGGGCCGATCAGGTCATGGTGCGCGGACAGCCCAAGCACGTCGTGGGTTATCTGAAGGACTTCCTGTTCGACGACAACCAGGTTCGTGCACCCGTCCGCTCCTTGTCGGGAGGTGAAAAGGCCCGTCTGCTGCTGGCCCGCATCATGGCGCGCGAATCCAATCTTCTGGTGCTGGACGAACCGACGAACGATCTGGACATCGAGACACTTGACCTTCTTCAGGACATCCTTGGGGAATATGACGGGACAGTGTTGCTGGTAAGCCACGATCGGGACTTCATCGACAGGGTCGCGACCACGACCATCGCCCTTGAAAGCGAGGGGGAGGCCACGGCTTATGCAGGGGGGTGGAGCGATTATCAGGCCCAGCGACAGTCTCCGGACGAGGTTGCACAGAAGGTGGTTTCAACTGGTGTATCGGTGCGCGAAAAGGGAGGCGAGAGGGTCGATCCTCCCACCCTCAGTTTCACTGATCGCAAGCGTCTGGAAACACTTCCGGCCTTGATTTCCAAGCTGGAGACGGAGATTGCCAAGCTGGAGGAGCTGCTGGAGACGGCCGATCTTTTCAGCAAGGAGCCGGTCAAGTTCCGCAAGGCAAGCGAGATGCTCGCCGAGCGTCAGGCAACCCTGTCTGCGGTCGAGCATGAATGGCTTACGCTGGAAGACAAGGCCGCGGAAATGCATGGTTCCGTAAAAGTTTCGTGAAAAATTAGCTCTGGTATTTTTTGGCGAAAGGGCACAATTCCTGCCGTGTGCCGGGCGACAACTCCGCCCGGACTCAAGATTGGAGAATATCATGAAACGCATTGCAGCTCTCGCTCTCGGCACCGCAGCAATCCTCGCAGCTCCTGCTGCTTTCGCTGGCGGACCGGTCGTTCCGGTCGCAGAGCCGATCGTTATGGCACCTGCACCCGTCGTCATCGTTCCGGTCACGGGCGACTGGAACGGCGGCTACCTCGGCGCACAGCTGGGCTACGCTGACGGCGGTTCCGTCGACGGCGACGGCGCTCTGGGCGGCGTCCACGGCGGCTACCGCTGGGATCTGGGCCGCACCGTTCTGGGTGTGGAAGGCATGTACAACTCGGCAGACCTGTCGGGCGACAACGACCTGATCACCACGGACAACATCGCTTCGATCACCGGCCAGGTCGGCCGTGACCTGGGCAAGACCCTGGTTTACGCCAAAGCCGGTGTTGCTTACGCAGACGGCGAAATCGTTGGCCAGAACGCTGACGACTACGGCTACACCGTGGGTCTGGGCGTCGACTACCAAGTCAACCAGAACTGGACCGTCGGTGGCGAAGTTTCCACCTACTCGTTCGACGACTTCGACGATTCGGGCGTGAATTTCAACCCGACCGCCGTTCAGGTCAAAGCTGCCTACAACTTCTAAGTTGTTTCCCTTCGGGGATGCGGGGCGCGGAGGGAAACCTCCGCGCCCTTTCTCATGCGGGGGTGCCGTGCTATCTCCGCTGCCAGAACCGGAGGCATGGCATGAGACTGCACAACACCCGCACCCGCGTGAAAGAAGATTTCACGCCGATCGACCCGTCCCACGTGCGGATGTATGTCTGTGGCCCCACCGTCTATGACCGCGCCCATCTGGGCAATGCGCGACCGGTGGTGGTGTTCGACGTGTTGTTCCGTCTGCTTCGGCATCTGCATGGGGGAGAGCACGTTACCTATGTCCGCAACTTCACCGACGTGGATGACAAGATCAACGACCGCGCAGCCGTGTCCGGCCGCAGCATCCGCGAGATCACGGACGAGACGATCGGTTGGTATCACGAGGACATGGATGCGCTTGGTGCGAGGCGCCCGACGCATGAACCTCGTGCCACCGATTTCATCAGTCAGATGATCGCGATGATCGGAACGCTGGTGGACAAGAGACATGCCTATGCCGCAGAAGGCCATGTGCTGTTCGATGTCCGCAGTTATGCGAACTATGGCGCGTTATCGGGGCGTTCCGTGGATGACATGATCGCCGGTGCGCGGGTGGAGGTGGCTCCTTTCAAGCGCGATCCGATGGATTTCGTGTTATGGAAGCCGTCTGCGGGTGACCAGCCCGGCTGGGACAGCCCTTGGGGCCATGGACGACCAGGCTGGCACATCGAATGTTCCGCCATGGCGTTCGATCTTCTCGGACCATCTTTCGACATCCATGCGGGCGGGATCGACCTGCAGTTCCCGCACCACGAGAACGAGATCGCGCAAAGCTGCTGCGCCCATCCTGAGGGCGGATTCGCGAATTACTGGCTGCATAACGAGATGCTGCTGGTCGAGGGGCGGAAGATGTCCAAATCACTCGGCAACTTCTTCACCGTGCGCGACCTGCTGGACAAGGGCGTTCCGGGGGAAGTGATCCGCTTCGTACTGCTGTCGACCCATTACGGCCGACCGATGGACTGGACCGAGGAGAAGGCCCGCCAAGCGGAGGCGACCTTGCGCAAGTGGCGTTCCATGACGGCTGGGGTGAAGGCCGCGGCACCGGATGCGGGTGTTCTGGCGGCACTTTCGGACGACCTCAATACAGCAGGTGCATTGGCCGAATTGCATCAACTTGCCAATAACGGTGATGTGGCAGGACTTGCAGGTTCCGCCAACCTGATGGGGCTGCTTCAGCCGGAGCTGGGGGCCTGGGCCGAGGTGGCAGAGCTGGATGCGGATGTGTCGGCCCTTGTCTCGACCCTGCTGGAGGCGCGTGCCGCCGCCCGCACGGCCCGTGATTTCGCGCGGGCGGACGCGCTACGAGACGGGTTCGCGGCGGCGGGCGTGATCGTGAAGGATACGGCGAGTGGGGTCGAATGGGTGCCGGGGCCTAACTTCGATCCGGCCAAGCTGCGGGCGCTTCTATGACTTTGGATGCCTGCGCCGAATTGGTGGCCCGGGGTGATCCGGACCGCTTTGCCACAGTCATGGCGGCGCCTGTTCCTGCGCGGGCACGGCTTCTGCCGCTTTATGCCTTCAATCTGGAGGTGGCCCGCGCCCCTTGGATGACGGAGGAGCCGTTGATCGCCGAGATGCGCCTGCAATGGTGGGCGGACATGGCTGAGGAGATGGGGCAGGGCGGCACCCGTGCGCATGAGGTGGTGGGACCCCTTGCAGCCTTGGTGCAGGAGCGCGATCTGCCCGTTCAGCTACTTTCAGGGATAGTCGAAGCGCGCCGGGCGGATATCTACGGCGACCGACCCAGTACGGAGGCTTTCGACGCTTATATTGATCAAACGGCAGGGAATCTGATGTGGCTTTCGGCACTGGCGCTTGGTGCGGGGCCGCAGATGGAGGCGCGGGTCAGGGACGTGGGTTGGGCGCAGGGTGTCGCCTCACTTCTGCAGGCCGTGCCGGAACTGGAAGCGCGCGGTCATGCGCCGCTTCCCGATGATGATATTCCCGCATTGGCAGAGCGCGCCTTGCGCCGTCTTGGCGGTTCGCGGCCGTCCCGCGCCGTGGCACCGGCGCTTTGGCCTGCGTGGCAGGCGCAAGGCCTTCTTCATCTTGCCCGGCGGGAGCCGGAACGGGTCCGGAGCGGGCGTCTTTCCTTGCCGGAGTTTCGCAAGCGGGGAAGCCTTCTGCTGCGCGCCTTTCTGGGATAAAAACGAACCCCGCATCAAAGAGTGCGGGGGGTGATGATGCGGCGTGATGCTGCAACGCCGTTGATGTTTGCTCTGTGGACATGGTGCGTCGATCTGGATCAGATCGTTATGCGCATATCTTCCTTCGGCGGCATCGGGGCGAATGTTGCTGGCTGTCATCTGCGGCGAGGCGGCTGCTTCCATTCTTGCAGGGCGGGGTTTGACAGGGATCAAGAACGTGACATGTGCCGCCTCCACGCGCACCTGTTCATTCATCCTTACCGGACGGCCCCGCCGGACAGTTGCCGCGAGATCATTTTCTTCTTATTAGCGAAGCCTCATGTCTGAAAAGGGGATCACATGACTTTGACATTCGGTCGCACGGCACCCGCATCGGGACAGGCGGACAGCATGGTGATCTTCGTGCACGGATATGGCGCGAACGGTGCCGATCTTCTGGATCTCGCGACACCGCTTGCGGGCCACCTACCCAACACCGTCTTCATTGCACCCGACGCGCCGGAGCCTTGCCTGAACAATCCGATGGGCTTTCAGTGGTTTGCGATCCCCCGGCTTGACGGCTCTACCGAGGAGGAGATGCGGGAGGGGTTCGCCCGTGCGTCGGACGTGTTGCAGCAATTCATCGACGCGCGTCTGGCCGAGGAAGCCGTGACACCGGAACGGCTGGTGCTCGTGGGCTTTTCCCAAGGCAGCATGATGAGCCTCCATGTCGCCCCGCGCAGGCTGGACGCGATTGCAGGCGTCATTGCCTTTTCGGGACGACTGATTGCACCGGAACGACTGGAAAAGGAAACCTTGTCACGGCCGCCCGTTCTTCTTGTTCATGGGGACCAGGATCAGATGGTGCCGTTCGACGAGATGGGGCTGGCCGGAAATGCCCTTGTGGCGAATGGCTTCGAAACCTTCGGCCATGTGATGAAGGATACGGGTCACGGCATTTCCCCTGACGGGGTGTCGGTTGCATTGTCCTTCCTGCGCAACAGGCTGGGCTGACACGGAACCGTCATCCCTGACCGCTATGGATACCCGAACAAGGGGCTTGCACGGTATCGACCGCCATATATAGTTCAGGCTCGGGTAAAGGGGCATTTCCCTGCCTCCGAACCCTCGCCGGCGGTGCGGAGGAGGATGGAAGATGGACGCTGATTTCAGGACCCACTTCGTACGCGAACCTGCCGCGTTGAAGCGGTATCCCGCGCTTGTGTTGAATGCCGATTACCGACCGTTGTCCTATTATCCCCTATCGCTTTGGCCTTGGCAGGACGCCATCAAGGCGGCGTTTCTGGACCGGGTCACGATCGTGGCCGAATACGACCAGACTGTCCGAAGCCAGCGGACCGAGATACGGATACCATCCGTCGTGGTGCTGAAAGATTTTGTCAAACCCCAGAAGCGCGTGGCATTCACGCGCTTCAATCTTTTTCTGCGGGACGAATTCTGCTGCCAGTATTGTGCCGCAAAAGGCGATCTCACCTTCGATCATGTGCTGCCCCGTTGTCGGGGCGGGATTACCAGCTGGGAAAACGTGGTCGCGGCGTGTTCCCCGTGCAACCTTCGCAAAGGGTCGCAGACCTTGCGGCAGTCGGGATTACGATTGAGCCGCGCACCGCGGCGGCCCACTTCCGAGGAGATGCAGAACCACGGGCGGCGCTTTCCGCCAAATCATCTGCATGACAGCTGGTTGGATTATCTTTACTGGGATTCCGAACTCGACGCCTGACCGTAGTTGGTCATCCTTCCGGCGCATGTGACGAGGATTGATCAGTCGCGGGCCTGCATTGGACGATGCCGCATAGGCACGGATGCAGCTTCGGAATATCGCGCAGGCCCATTTGTTATCATTGCATATTCGAACCGTCTGGCTTTAGTTTCGCGCCAGAGGAATGTGTCATATGAGAACGACGACGCAGCAGGCGACACTGATTACCGTATCAATGATGGTCTGCGTTGCATTTTTGAACGCGTTGGACGCAGTGATCGTGCGCCTCCTTGCGGGAGAGGTTCACGCCTTCATTATCGGGTTCTTCCGCGCGATGTTCGGCTTGCTGGTCATGCTGCCCTGGATCATCGGGCGGGTCGATCTGCGGGCCTCTCCCTATCGCTGGCTTCATGTCCTGCGTGCAGCCCTCAAGCTCGGCTCCCTGATTGCGCTGTTCATCGCGTATCAAAGAGCCTCTTTGCCCGATGCGACGGCTATCTTCTTTTCGCTGCCACTTTTCGTCATGCTGGGTGCCTGGTTGTTCCTTGATGAGCATATCGGTGGGGCGCAAGTCGCGGCCTTGCTGGTGGCACTGGTCGGAATGGTGATCGTCGTCCGACCGGGAGGGGATGGCTTCGACCCCGCCCTGTTATTTGCCCTGATAGCCGCTGCATTGACGGCGTCGATCCAGCTCATGTTGAAGCGGATGGCGAGGTACGACACGTCGGACCGCCTGGTTGCATGGAACCTTGTGGCGATGACGGGGCTGGGCGTCGTTCTTGCGGCATTTGTGTGGAAAACTCCCACAGTTTTGCAGTTGACGCTGCTGCTGGCGCAGGGCGCCCTTGGCGCGGCGAACCAGACCCTGGTGACCAAAGCGCTTCAACTGTCGGATGCAAGCTTCGTGGGTCCGCTGGATTTTTTGCGACTGCCTGCGGTTGCCCTGCTTGCATGGATCCTGTTCGGGGAAGTGGCGGGCGCAGCGACATGGACAGGGGCTGCACTCATTTGCATCAGTGTCGTGGTGGCTACACGCTCAATGGGAAAGAGAGGCGGATGACGGCTAAAAGGATCGTTTGCCCTGTTACAGTTCCGCACACTCGGCCGGACAGATTGACGCTATTTTGTCTGATCAGGGTCAGGGCTCGTTCTTCCATCATAGCCCGGACATGACGGTTGCGGCGAGGGCGATGGCTAAGGGGAACATCTTCGGCGACCTGTTGTATCGGGTTGCCACTCGTCTACGATCCTTGAGCCTGACAAACATGATCTCGACACGATTGGGCCGCTTGTATCTTCGCTTGTCGTATTTGACAGGCTTGTTGCGAGACTTCCGGCCGGGGATGCAGGGCGTGATCCCCTTGTTTGCAAGGCTTCGCGGAACCAGTCGGCGTCATAACCACGATCTGCCAGCAATCCGTCCGCATCGGGCAGGCTGACGATCAGAGCGGCAGCGCCAGTATAATCACTAATCTGGCCTGCCGACATGAAGAAGCGGATGGGGCGTCCATCGTCATCGGTGACGGCATGCAGCTTGGTGTTCATGCCGCCCTTCGTGCGACCGATCAGCCGACCGCGCCCCCCTTTTTTACCCTCAGGCTCGTCGCCGTGCGGTGGGCCTTGAGATAGGTCGCGTCGATCATCATGGTCTTCGGAGCGGCGGCGTGGCACTGTCCTCTATCGACGTGGCCATGGTGGGCCGTCGCATCGGCGCGGGTGAAGATGAAATCCACGCCGTCCTGGCGGTGGAGACAGCGGGCGGGGGCTTCGACAAGCTGGGCCGTCCGCGCATGCTGTTCGAACCACACGTTTTCAATCGTGAACTTGCCCCCGGCCTCAAACTCACGGCGGCGCAAGGGCAGGGGTTGGCCTATCCAAAATGGGGCACGAAGCCCTATCCCGCCGACAGCTATGGGGCGTTTGAACGCGCGTTCCGGATCGACCCCGCCGCCGCTCTGCGCTCCGCCAGCTGGGGCATCGGGCAGATCATGGGCTTCAACCATAAGGCGGCGGGCTATGCCTCGGCCGGCGATATGGTTGCAGCCTTCTGCGAGAGCGAGAAGGCGCAGCTAGACGCCATGATCAGTTTCATCGTGTCCGAGGGGTTGGACGACGATCTACGCCGCCACGACTGGTCCGGCTTCGCACGAGGCTACAACGGGGCGGGATATGCCACCCACGGCTATCACATGAAGCTGGCCGCAGCCTTTGCCAAGTGGCAGGCGATCCCGGACGTGCTGCTGACCCATCCGAACATCGGCCTTGGTGCCCGCAACGCGCATGTCACCACCGCGCAGAAGCTGCTGAAGAAGCTGGGCTTCGATCCCAAGGGCATCGACGGACGGTTTGGCCCTGATACCGATGCCGCGACCGTGGCCTTCCAAGCATCCCGAGGCCTGACGGCTGACGGCATCATCGGCCCCAAGACATGGGCTGCCCTTATCCCTGAACTGGAGACTGTCGCATGAAACTTGCAACCCAAGTGTCGAAGCTGCCGACGAATAAGCTGCTGACCGGGTCCATCGGTGCCCCGCTGATCGGCGCGGCATGGCAGGACTTCTTCTCCAGCGTCTGGCCGGTGCTGGCTACGGACAGCATCTCGACGCTGGCTGGTGTCAGTATTGCCATCGGGGTCGGATATATTGTACCTGACCGCGTGAACGCACCGCGATAGCGAAGACTATCGGGCAGGGAGTCCATGACGATTTGCCTGCGAACAATCCGCTGATCATGACCATTGGAGCCAGAAAAAACCCTGAGGCGCATATAGATCGAAGCGAATTAATGTATTTCAGCGGGAATTCATGAGAATTTTCTCGATATTAGCACGCGGAACATATGGCTATTGGTTTTAATTTTTTTGATTACCAACGTAGTATAGGATTTTGCGCCTCTTATGATGTCTTACTGGAGTGGTTGCTGCTTTTTCAACTGGCCAATTCAAGATGCACACCCTGTATCGAAAGATTTTTGCCTCAACACCATGCCGTAGAGCAACTTCCTTCCAAGGCTCCCCATCGGGACTATTAGATTTAAGTGCCCGCCGGGCATCATCCTGAAATCTTTCTCCCCATACGCAGTTGCATGGGTTGAAATCAACGGTTGCATCTTTTCTTATCAAAACACGACTATCTTCGTACCCTGCCGATATAGCCCAAGTGCAAAAATTTTCAAATGAAAGCCATTCATCGCATATGGTTATGCCACGACCGCCACAAACTGCATAGCCTGAGAACGAAGGTCGGAAACATCGACCTTTCATAGCATTCCAGAGTTCGTATAGACGTGGATATTTTCGCCTAGCGCTATTTATACCTTTTTCCCGGATGCGGCACCCACAAGACTTAGAGCTACCACTCAAAAGATTACTTGAACCGACCAATTTTTCTGTGCCGCAACGACAACGGCAACGCCACTTTGGAATTTCGCCTTGTCGTACTTCTAGTTGCAAGACTGTCCAATATCCTATTATTTTACCAGAGATATCGATTCGTACAGGTTTTGACATTTATCTATCGCGGACGTTGTTTTTAGGATTATTTTATTGAAAATGGTATAATTATAAATGTTATTACCATTGAACCTCGTCGATAATGTATAAAATCTGATACTCATAAGATTATTATATCGTAATTTTGATAGTATAGATTAATAAGTTCCAGCAATATACCAGCATTGACAGAAAGCAGATATCAGCATAATATATATGGTTTAAAATACAATTTCGAGGTTTAGTTTGGACGTTCCTTGGGGTAAGCCGGTCTTCTTCTATGATAACGATGCGCTTCGGGATAGACTTATCACGTCATGTGGCGCTGCTTTTTATTTTTTAGTGACAGATTGGCGGTGGCCGGATAGTTGCTCGTATGATGCCGCAGTTACAGCTTGTTTGAATGTCTCAAAAAATGAAGCATCGATTGATGAAGCTCGTAGTGCATTTGTCCATGCTCTTTATGAGGCTGAATTGAATATTTACTCTGATGAAATCACTGAAAGATATTTGAAAAGTTATAAGAATAAATTGAATTAAATTTAGCAAATCCTTTAATTTTAGGATGTTATGCTACAGGCTTAAACCAAAGTAATCTAGCGAAGTAGAATAATTAATGATCGAAACGACGGCCCTTGCGGGCGTTTTTCTTTTGACCCCCCGCCGGTTCGGCGACAACCGCGGCTTCTTCTCCGAAAGCTGGAACCGCAAGACATTGCATGAGGCGGGGGTGGACCTGCCGGAC